>MTLD01000204.1_pt2 | contig 54726 bp, 52 predicted proteins | sample 1982471 | NCBI WGS metagenome assembly MTLD01 (sample SAMN05712604, study PRJNA340218) | biofilm metagenome | isolation source: sample SPM anode biofilm adapted to -50 mV | place: USA | collected 2012-02-03
CTCGCCGCCTTGATATCATCTTTGATTTGAAATCGGAATTATGTGAGAAGGGCGATTATTTTGCTTTATTCAAAGACGAGTTTTCTTTTCAAACAGAGCGCCATTACGCCGCACAGATGCCGAATTGGGGCAATATGTCGTGCGATACCGTAATACGATGAAGCTGCAATGCATCGTGGAACCGCTTCCAGTTGCTGGCCAGGAACAAGTCGTTGTACGGATATTGAGGCATATCCCGGCTGGTTCTCAGGGCATCCGCCTTCCAGGAGCCTTTGCCGTCTTCGGCATATGAAATGGTTGCCGGACCGAAGCTGAAGAGTCCCTTCTTGAGCGCCTTGAGCCATTCCCCATGCCGAGCTTCACCATCTTCGTTTTTAATGTCGGTGAACAGTTTGCGGATCTGTTTCATGTCGCCGTCTCCAATGCCGGTTACCGCGGCATCAGGATCTTTGAGCCGGTATCGTTTCATTGCCTTACAGAGGGCGTCGGCCGCTTCACAGAAAATATCGGTGTTGTTGCGCGCTACTTCAATTCCGTGCCCGTTTTTGTATTTCCATGAGAGAAATGGCATGTCGGGAAAAACGTTTGCCTTGCCATGGCCCAGGGGAGGAACAACGTCACCGAGGACTGAGGATATAAAGCCGTTCAATCCTCCTTCGAAGACTCCGGAATTATCTGTTTCATCAAAGTCTTCCACATCATTGATTTCGTTCAGAACACCGGCAAATCCCTGGTGTGCCCAAGTGTCGGCGTATACATGCATCGTAATCCCAAGTCTGTGGAGCGAGTATGGTTTGTTCTGATCGAGTATTGCCGCCCGCACCATTTGTTGGGCGACCGGGCTGTCTGGCGACGTGACAAGTTTGTGGATGAAAGATCCTTCCGGACTGTCGCCGGGATTGGCCCCGCCGTTTCCTGGGAGAAAGTGAAACGGCATCCAGACCAGCAAGTCTTCGACAGGGTCGAGATTTTCGAAATCGACGGATTTGTGCGAGGAGCTGATCCGTTTATAGATGGCCTTGTTGTCGAACCTGATCGCGCCGTCACATGTGGCGTCGTCCACATACTGGCTGGCATAGGCAATGATATCCGCATCTTCGTGCGGGAATCCGGCCAGCCGCGCCGCAACGTAGGTTACCGCATGGTGAAAATCGATCTGCATGGCGTCCCTCCTTTGATGTCGATGTGTATTACGATATTACATTATCAATTTTTCAGGTCAATAAACTAATGTGTTAAATATTGTATACTTTTTTACTGAATTGGCGAGCATTGAAGTACGGACAGCAGATTCCCGGTGGTCATGGAAAGACAGGCCAGGCAAAGGTTGAATGCTGTGGTAGAGTTATACAAACTGCTTCGGAAGGGAGGAATCTGTGATGAGTGTCCGAATTAACGAAACGATTACATGGGTAGGCAAGGTGGATTGGGAATTGCGCACATTCCACGGTGAAGAGTATTCGACCCATAGGGGATCTTCCTACAACTCCTATCTGGTTCGCGATGAGAAAACAGTGCTCATTGAAACGGTCTGGGCGCCGTTTGCCAAGGAGTTTGTGCATAATCTCCAACAGCAAATCGATCTCACAAAAATCGACTACATTATTGCCAGTCACGCCGAAATCGATCATAGCGGAGCTTACTCGGAACTCATGCGTCTGATTCCCGACACTCCGATCTACTGCACTGCCAATGCGGTCAAGTCCTTGAAAGGGCACTATCACCAGGACTGGAACTTCAGGGTGGTCAAAAGCGGAGACCGCCTGAATATCGGCACAAAAGAGCTGATTTTCATCGAGGCGCCCATGCTGCATTGGCCGGACACCATGTTTTGCTATCTGACCGGCGATAATACCCTTTTCAGCAATGATGCCTTTGGACAGCACTATGCCACGGAACAGATGTTCAACGATCTGGTGGACCAGTCGGAACTGTTTCAGGAGTGTATCAAGTACTATGCGAACATCCTGACGCCGTTCAGTGCTCTTGTTGACAAAAAAATCAAAGAATTCGTCGGTATGAATCTGCCGCTGGACATGATCTGCACCAGCCATGGGGTTGTATGGCGCGATAATCCGCTCCAGATTGTGACGAAATACCTGGAGTGGGCGGCCAACTATCAGGAAAACCAGATCACGATTATCTATGACTCCATGTGGGACGGAACACGGAAAATGGCCGAAGCGATTGCCAAGGGTATTACCGGGGAGGATCGGGAAGTGGTGGTCAAGATTTTCAATGCCTCCCGCGCCGACAAAAACGATATCATCACGGAAGTATTCAAGTCAAAAGCGATTCTTGTCGGTTCTCCCACGGTGAACAGGGGCATACTCTCTGCTACAGCTGCCATTCTTGAAGAAATCAGGGGGCTGGGCTTCAAGAATAAGAAGGCCGCTGCATTTGGAACCTATGGATGGAGCGGCGAATCGGTCAAAATGATCTCGGAGCGGCTGAAAGATGGTGGTTTCACGCTTGTGAACGAGGGGCTGAGGCAGCTCTGGAATCCCGATGAGCAGGGCATTTCCAATTGCATCGCTTTTGGGAGGGAACTGTCCCGCATATAATCTGGGCCTCTTGTAAAATGGTCGTTTTTTGTCATTCCCGAAATGGTTTTGGTCGGGAATCCAGCATGTAGCGAATGAAATCATGGATGCCCGATAAAAGTATTCGGGCATGACGAATACTTTTGCAAGAGGCTCATCTGTAGTTGAAAAAAATAAAAATGGTCTTTTCCGCACCTCTTGACAACACTCTGACCCTGCTTATCTTTCGGATAGAACAGTTAACGAAAGGAGGTAATTCACATGGCAAGTTGGGATGTATTCAGAGAACTGGACAATATGAGAAGAGAGATCAACGAGGCTTTCCGCGGCGTGGGCGTCAGCCGTCCGTTCGGGGCCACATTCCTTGCTCCGGTAGCGACGCGGCGCTTCCCGCTGGTCAATTTCAGCGAAGACGAGGGGCATGTGTATGTATCCGCTCTTGTTCCTGGGGTCGATCCCAAGGATATCGACCTGACAGTGCTGCGCAACACCATCACCATCAGCGGCGAACGCAGGCCGTTCGAGGTAAAGGAAGGGCAAATTGTACACCGCAGTGAGCTTGGATCGGGCAAATTCTCGCGAACGCTGGAGTTGCCGGTTGATATTGATCCTGAAAATATCAGCGCCGAGAGCAAAGACGGCATCATGAAAGTATGTCTAGCCAAGGCCGAACATGCCAAACCCAAGAAAATAGAAATCAAACTTTCATAGGCAGATTGAATCGGCGAAGTGATAAGGTTACCAATGAAAGGAGGTCATACAATCATGGCGGCAAATGGATTAACCGAGCAAGGCAGTGAAAAAAATCTTCAGACCCGGGAAGAAACCAGGTCGAGCGAAAAATATATCAAACCAGCGGTAAATATCGTTGAAACAGCGGAAGGACTGATGCTGACGGCAGATATTCCGGGCGCTTCCAAGGATGCCCTTGAGGTCAGCGTAGAAAAGGGAATCATGACTATCAGCGCACCGGTTGCACTCGGCACGCCGGGGCAGCCGGTCTATACCGAATTCGAGCTTGCTTCCTACTACCGTCAGTTTTCAATTCCGGAAACGCTTGATCAGCAGAAAGCCAAAGCGGATTTTGCCAACGGCATTCTGACGCTGCAGATTCCCAAGGCAGAGGTTGCCAAACCGCGCAGGATCGAGGTCAAGGTCGGATAACCGGGAATATTACCGGATATCGGTTGGGAAGTGGAAGGGCCGCCATGAGCGGCCCTTGCCATTTGGGGGAAATTGTTTCTACGAATCCCCAGCTAATCCCCGTTGAAGGCAACATAGACCTTGCGCTGTCGGGGACCGTCGAATTCACAGAAATAAAGCGCCTGCCAGATACCCAGCCAGAGCCGCCCCTCACGAACAATTACCTGCACCGATGAACCAAAGAAACTGGCCTTGAGATGGGCGTCGGAGTTTCCCTCGACGTGCCGGAATTCAGCGCTTTGGGGAATAAGGCGGTTGCTGAACCATTCCATATCACGAGTCACATCCGGATCGGCGTTTTCATTGATGGTGATTCCGGCGGTAGTGTGGGGAGAAAAGACGGTCAGAACTCCGCTCCGCCAGCCCCGGCTTTTGACCAGTTCCGCAATGTCCGCGGAAATATCGACAAACTGGCTGCGTCTCTGTGTTGTCACTCCAAATTCTGACGTTTGCATGTAGTCCTCCCTCTGGCATGGCCGGCTGCTCCGGCCATTGCCGGGCAGGTTGCTATTGCACGTTCACTGTGCGGTTGTTATGTTTCTTGCGATAAATTGCGCGGCTGGCTCTGTTTTGCTCACGGGTCAGTTTCCTGCGTTCAGCCCTGGTCAGGTTTCCATCGGATTTCATACGCTGCTCATCCTGCTGGATTTTGGCCTCCCGGGCTTCGAGGCGGCCAGCTTCGCGGGGTGTCAGCGCGCCGCTGGCAACTCCCTGGTCAATGCGCCGTTCCTGGTTTTGTTCACGTTGCTGGATGCGGGGGTCGTTTGTGCCTGCATAGGAAGCGCTTGCGAAGAAAGCCGTGGCAAGGGTAATACTGATAGCTTGTACGATAGATTTCATGATCTGCTCCTTGGTTTCTGAGTAATACTGCTTGTTGTCTACAACGTGGAGCAGTCAATCTGGTTGACAAGAAAAAATCGAATTTCACCTTTATTGCTGATTTTGTTCCGAACGCAGCTTTTGCCGCACGGCGCGCCGCTCTGCCGGTGACATGCTGCGCCATTGTTGACGAATGCCCTTGCGCTCTTCCGGGGGAAGGTTTTGCCACTGCTTGCGAAGCTCCTCTCGCCGCTCGGGCGGTAGCGCCTGGAACCAGCGGAACCGTTCCCGGATTCTTTCCTGCTCATCCGCAGGCAAACGGCGGAATTCCCTGAAACGCTGCTTGATTGCATCCCGTTGTTCCGGTGTCAGATCCCGCCAGCGCTGGAAGCGTTGCCGTGCATCCCGCCGTTCCGCAGGTGACATTTGCTGCCAGCGCGCGGCTCCCCGTTGCAAAGCTTCCTGGCGTTCGGGCGGCAGGCTATCCCATTTTTTCTCGAACTGTTTGAGCAACTGCTGTTCGCCCGGCTTCATCTCGTTCCAGCGGATACCTTCTTCGCCGTGGACGACAGCGGCGCACAACAACCCAACCGTCGCAAGTATAATCCGAAATGATCTACTTTTCATTGTCAGAACCTTTGGTTTCTTTTGCGTCAGAGTATGCCTTCCGTTTCCGGGTATCCTTCGACGTTGACGGTTGGCCATTTTTCTTATCACGTTTCACGGTTTCCTCGAAAAGGCGCGGATCTACCGCTTTCCCACCGGCTGTTTCAAAGCGGCCGAGAAATTCGAGCATGTCCGCATCCGGTGGATGCTCTTCCATGCCCCACCCCAGGGACGGCAGCAGCACGAGGAATGCAATCGCTACAATTTCAACGAGTTTCATGGGCACTTGCCAGCCATTTGTAAAAATCCAGGTCGCGGTACATGTCCAGGTTGCCCTGGGCTGTCAGTACCTCAATGTCTTCGGCCCGGTTTTCCGGCATGGTGGGGCGCATGGCGTACCAGAGCGAGACAGCCACCACCAGAATTGCTGCCGTGGCAATGCCGGTGAGCGGCAGAAGACGCTGGGAAAACAAGCCGGGAAAGAGCGATGTGGCCGGTTGGGCCAGGGCTGTGCGTCTGCCTTCACCCAGGCGGGCGGAAATGGCCGGATCCAATCGATCCAACCCGGCATCAAGTTCATCTTTTATTTGTCTGACAAGAACTTCATTCCCCTTGTCGTTGTTCATGGCTGATAGTCCTCCAATTTTTCGCGCAGCGTCTGTATGGCGCGAAAATAGTGGGTCTTGACGCTTCCTTCCGAACATCCCATGGCGCGCGCCGTCTCGGCAACGTCCAGCCCTTCCCAGGAACGGAGCAGAAACGCCTGTTGTTGCCGAAGCGGCAGCGTGCCGATCGCCTCTTCCAGGCTGGAACCCAGTTGCGAGCGTTCGAGATGTTTCAGAGGGCTTATCCCGTTTGGGTCGGCAAGATCCTGTATGGGGTCGGCGGGTTCCCCATCCCGGTCATTCCAGCCCAGCCAGACCTGAATCCGCTTCAATACCGACCGGCGGCGATGGGCGTCGTTGATTCTGCTCTGCAAAACCTTGTAAAAAAGCGGCGGCCATTCCTTTTCCGGCTTGGAACGATACAGGCGAACAAAGTGTAACATGGTGTCCTGAACAATATCCAATGCCGTATCGTCATCGAAAACCGCAAACCTCGCCATTCTGAAGGCACGTTTTTCCACGCTGGATAAATAGAGATTGAGGTTTGAGGATGTATCCAGGTTTGACTCCTCGGCGGATGTGTACGGTACCGGAAAATTGTCTCTATGTCAGCAGTGTCCGGTTAGCTTTTTGCTGTAAGTCAAAATCCCCCTCATCCGCCCCTTCGGGGCACCTTCTCCCTTGGGGAGAAGGGATACTAATCAACCCCTCTCCCATCGGGAGAGGGTGGCCGAAGGCCGGGTGAGGGGATAAGGCAGGATTTTAACTCAAATGCAATTACCAAACCGGACATTACTGTCTCTATGTGATTAACGCTTCCGCGTTCAATCGGTTGACAGCCGAGCGGGCCGGAATTCCAAAAACCTACATAGCCGGTTATTCCGATGCCATACGGTAGTTCACAATATCGTCCACGGTGACCAGCGGGAAATCGTGTTGCTGAGAGAAGCGCATGATATCGGGAAGCTGCGCCATGCTTCCGTCCGGGTTGGTGAGTTCGCACAGGACACCGCACGGTTTCAAACCGGCCAGGCGCATCAGATCGACCGTTGCTTCGGTATGTCCCTGGCGTTCCAGCACGCCGCCGGGGCGGGCCCGCAGCGGAAACACGTGGCCGGGGCGGCTGATGTGGGCAGGCAGGGCCTCGTCGGCAATGGCGGCCTGTATGGTGGTGAGGCGGTCCGTCGCTGATACGCCGGTGGTGACGCCTTCGGTTGCCTCGATGGATACGGTGAAGGCGGTCTGGAAGCGGCTGTTGTTGTGCTCAACCATCATGGGCAGTTCCAGCCGGCGCACCGTTTCATCGGTCAGGCAAAGACAGATGATGCCGCTGCATTCGCGGATCAGCATGGCGACCTGTTCCCTGGTCAGGGATTGGGCGGCAAAAATGAGGTCGCCCTCGTTTTCGCGATGCTCATTGTCTGTGACCAGTACGCCCCGGCCGCCGCGCAATGCGGTAAGCGCCTGTTCTACGCGGTCCATTGGGGTTTCAGTTTGCGGGGTGAGTAAAGACTTCTGATTCATGGTTCTACCTCCTAGGATGTGGTGGCTTACCAGAATCAGGGCTGCGGAATAGGCAACTGTCGGCACATGACCGGACGGTCTCGCGCAAGGGAAAAAACCTATGGCGGGTCATGCCGTATCCTCTTTCATCCGGACTATTACCGTCGGCTCTGGACTTTAACCAGATCTGCTGACCCTCCTCCGTGTGGGAAGAGGCGCTCGCGGGCTCCCTGGAATTCTCCAGGATACCGCCGGTGGGGAATTACACCCCGCCCTGAGAATAAGCGGACTAACGATAAAAAAAGTTGCGGGCTATGTCAACAGGTTAATTCGACAGATCTTCCCACTCCCTGTACATCCCTCCCAACTTCTCATTCAATGCTGTGTGACGTTCGCCCGCTTCTTTGCCGCGCTCCGCATCATCAAAGAAACCGGGTTGAGCCATGTCTTCCTCCAGACGGGCAATGGTGGACTCGGTAAGAGAAATCTGTTTCTCTACCTCAACCATCTGTTTCTGCCGTTTCTCCTCTTCACGTTTGAGCCGTTTCTGTTCTTCACGGTCCCTGATGCGTTCCGCTTTTTCAAAAACGGGCAGGGGGGCAGGATCGCTGGAGGCAACACGGCTTTCGGACTTTGTTGTCTGGTTCGACTCAGGAGATGCGGCCCTCTGGATTCCTTCTTTCTTCTCCAGGTAATACTCGTAATCACCGTAATAATCAGTCAGCCGTCCATCTTCGACTTCCACGACGCGGGTTGCCAACCCGTTGACAAAGTAGCGGTCATGGGAAACGAAAACCACCGTGCCGTCGAATGAGCGGAGGGCATCCAGCAAAACTTCCTTGCTGAACAGGTCCAGGTGATTGGTCGGCTCATCCATCAGGAGCAAGTTGGAAGGGCGTAGCAGCATTTTGGCCAGAGCCAGACGGTTACGCTCACCGCCCGAGAGGACTCCCACTTTTTTGTTGATGTCATCGCCGGAAAAGAGGAAAGCGCCCAGGATATCCCGCAGCCGGGGAACCATGTCGTAGGGCGCGTCGGCATAAAGCTCGTCCCAGGCGCTTCGGCTGGCATCGAGCACGCTGGCCTGGTCCTGGGCAAAGTAGTCCATGGAAACATTATGGCCGAGAATGCATTCACCACTCTGGAACGCGGCGCCTGCCAATACCGACATGAGCGTGGATTTACCGGCCCCGTTGTGGCCGACCAGGGCAACCCGTTCTCCCTTTTCGATAACCAGATCGACGCGATTCAGCACAACATGGCTGTCGTAGGCCTTGGTCAATCCCTTCAACTCCATGACGATCTTGCCGCTTTTGGGTGCTTCAGGGAAATGAAAACGAATCCGTTTGCGTTCCGGTGGAATGACGATGCGTTCGACTTTTTCCAACTGCTTGATGCGCGACTGGACCAGCGAGGCCTTGTTGGCCTGATAGCGGAAGCGGCGGATGAAATCCTCGATTTTCTCCACCTCTTCGTCCTGGATGCGTTTGGCCTCCCGCAGGGCTGAAACACGCTCCTCGCGTTGGATGAGATAGCGCGAATAACTGCAGTGATAGTCGGCGATGGTGTGATTCCAGACTTCTGCGACCCGGCTGCAAACCTGATCCATGAAAAAACGGTCGTGGGATACCAGGATTACCGAGCCGGGATAGGAACAGAGGTATTCCTCCAGCCAGTTGCGGGCTTCAATATCCAGGTGGTTGGTCGGCTCGTCCAGCAGCAGGACATCGGGTCGTTGCAACAACAGCCGCGCCAGCGCGATGCGCATCTGCCATCCGCCAGAGAACTCGCCGCAGTCGCGGTACCAGTCGTCCTGGGAGAAACCGAGGCCTTTGAGCACGGTGCCGATTTCCGATTCCATGGTATAGCCGCCCCGATGGCGGAACTGTTCCTGCAGTTCGCCGTAGCGCTGGAGCAGTTGGTCATGATCGGGGGAGTCGGGGGGAAGTTGTTCCAGGCTCTGGCCCAACTGGTGTAACTCCTCCTCCATGGCCAGCAGGTCACCGAAGGCGGAACGAGCATCGTGGAACAGGAGGTGGCCGGAAGTGACGATGCCGTCCTGGGGCAGATAGGCGGCACGGGCGCCGCGGGCAAACTGGATTTCACCTGACGAAGGTTCCGTAAGGCCGGCGATGATTTTCATCAAGGTGGATTTACCGGCACCGTTTTCGCCGACCAGGGCCACCCGCTCGCCTTTTTTCAAATGCCACGATATGTCGGTAAAAAGGGGATTACCGGCGAAGTCTTTTGAGAGTTGTTTGAGATGGAGCATAAGAACTTTTGTAGCACAGATGAGCGGTCAGCGGCAAGGGGGGACGGTATGGGAATGCTAAACGGTCACCGGGATGTCTTGCCCCGGTGGCCGATGTGTGTGGGTGTATTCAAAAACAGCACCATCTCGTGTGTATGTACAGATCGCAACCCTTGTTTCGGGTTTCTCAACGAATAGCTTGGCTATCCGATTCCCAGCTTTGCGGCTACGTCGCGATAAATCTGTTCCGCCTGGCTGTTGAACGGAACAAAGACGATTCTCTCGAAACCGCCCTTGGCCGCTTCTTCTTTGGCAACGGAAAGGGCGATCATGGCTCCGTCACGCATGGGATAGCCGTAGACACCAGCACTGATGGCGGGGAAGGCGATGCTGGTCAGGTTGTTTTGGCGAGCGACCTTGAAGCTGTTGCGATAGGCGTTTTCCAGCAATTGGGGCTCACCCTTGCTTCCGCCGTGCCAGACCGGTCCGACCGTATGGATGACGTGTTTGGCCGGAAGCCGGTAGCCCTTGGTTATTTTAGCTTCTCCTGTCGGGCACCCGCCCAGGGTGGAACATTCCTGCACCAGTTCCGGGCCTGCGGCGCGGTGAATGGCGCCATCGACTCCGCCTCCCCCCAGCAGGGTTTTGTTGGCGGCATTGACAATGGCATCCAGTGCCAGTGTGGTGATATCGGTCTGAATGATTTCGATCTTTGTCATCTGACTTCCCCCTTGAATGGATTCAGGTAGCCTTCATTTGTGATAGCAGGTTTCAGGGGAATTGCAACGGAAACCACATGCGCGCCGGTCAAGGACCTGAATCCATGACGCTTCCATACCTCCGCTAGCCTGAAAGGCCTCTGCCTTGGGCGTTTTTACGGTATGCAACGCCACGGCGGAGACTCACCTGAACCGGCGATTGCAACAAAACAGCGGCGTTGTGGCCCCGACTCTTTCAGGCACGACCGTATTCCAGCGTCACGGATTCAGAAAGGAGTCTGAAGACGTTGATCGAGCAAATGGCGGGGTTGGACGTTTGAAAGGGCTTTGAGCATGCTGTTTTTGATGTGGGGGATGTCTTTTTCCAGATCTTTCAGCAAGGTTTTCATCCGCTTGCGCTGCAGGTCGGCGGAACCGCAGACCGGACAGCGGCAGCAGACCACCGGCAGGGCGCTTTCCTGTGAGAAACGGATGATTTCTTCTTCGGCAACATAGACCAGTGGCCGGATGACCGTCGTGTGGCCGTTATCCGCCAGCATGCTGGCCGACATGGCTTTGAGCGATCCGACGAAAAACTGGTTCAGCAGCAGCGTTTCGATAAAGTCGTCGCTGTGATGTCCCAGAGCCAGCTTGTTGAACCCCAGGCTTTCGGTCAGGCCATAGAGCGCGCCCCGTTTGAGGCGGGCGCAGATGGAGCAGTAGGATGAGCCCGGACGCCGTTTTTCGGAAATGATCTCATAGTGATTTGTTGTCTCCAGGTGGTGGCGGATACCCAGAGACGTAACAAAGTCGGCGATGATATCGCTGCGGAAGCCTCGATAACCGGAGTCGATTGTTAGCGCGATGATCTCGAATTCGATTGGTGCCCGACGACGCAGTTCATCCAGCATCAGCAGCATGGTATAGGAATCTTTGCCACCTGATACCGCTACTGCCACCCGGTCTCCTTCTTGTATCAGGCCGAAATCGGCCACTGCCTTACCCACGGAGTGCCGCAGTTTTCTGAACAGCGGCAGGTCCCGCATCTCCTGTTGTGTCAATGCCATCGTGTCAACACCCGCAATCCGTTGCCACAGCGGCAAGGAATTTCCTGGCCATGGGGGTAAAGGCTTCATGTTCCAGCAGAAAAGAGTCATGGCCGTAGGACGATGTAATCAGGTGGTATTCGACCTGTTTCCCCAGTTCCTGCAAACAGGCGACCATTTCTTCGCTTTGACGGGCCGGATAGAGCCAATCCGAGGTGAAGGCAAAAAACTGCATCGGCGCCGAAACCTGGCTGAAAGCCTCACTCATGGATTCATAACCCCAGGTCACGTCATAAAGATCCAGAGCCTTTGCCAGATAGAGAAATGAATTGGCGTCAAAGCGGTCGATGAAGCTGTATCCGTTGTAGTTGAGATAACGCTCGACCTCGAATTGCCCGAAAAAATCGAATTGGCCGTCTTTGGCGGAGAACTTCCGGCCAAACTTGGCATCCATGGATTCGTCGGAAAGAAAGGTGATGTGGCCGATGGCGCGAGCCAGAGCCAGGCCGTCCTTGGGATTGTGCTTGTATTCCCCCTTGCGCCAGGTGGGATCATTGAAGATCGACCAGCGGGCAACGGCGTTGAGGGAAATCGCCATGGGCGAAGGGTGCGGCGTTGTTGCCAGCACAATGGCTGATGCGATGGCGTCGGGGTACTGGGTGGCCCACTCCAGGGTCTGCATGCCGCCCATGCTGCCGCCCATGACCGAGAGCAGTTTTGTGATGCCGAGAGAATCGATCAACAATTTCTGGGCGCGAACCATGTCTCTGATGGTGATGACCGGAAAGGCCAGATTGTAGCGCTTGCCGGTTTTGGGATTGGGTGAGGCAGGGCCGGTTGAACCGTAACAGGAACCGATAACGTTGGAGCAGATGATAAAGTACCGGTCGGTATCCAGCAACCGGCCGGGGCCGACAATCGCATCCCACCAGCCCGGTTTTGTATCGTTTTCGGTAAGTTTTCCCGCCAGATGAGCGCTGCCGGTCCAGGCATGTTCCACCAGGATGGCGTTGGTGCCGGCCGCATTGAGGGTTCCGTAGGTTTCGTAGGCAAGGGTTATGGGCGCAAGGATACGTCCGCTATCCAGCTTGATACCGTTTTGAATGGTGATGGACTGTTCCTTGACAATACCGACAGACATGAAAAAACCCCTTCAATTCTACAACGATGGAAGGGGCTGAAAAAAGCATATTCACAGCGCACCCCTCATCTTTGCCTTGCGGCAGGAATTAGCACCTGGCGCCATGATGGCCGGTTGCTGTGGCTTCGCAGGGCCTTTCCCTCCACCACTCTCGATAAGCAGGTTTTATGGGTCAAACAATACGAAAGATGATGTTTTTTGTCAACAAGATATACTGTCCTTCCCGGAATACATACACTGAAAAGCACTGGAAAACGAAAATTCCATCTGGTATAGTTCCGGTCGGTAAAGCCCCACAAATTGCGTTGTTCGCAAGGAGATGACTCATGAGAAGACTGCTGTTACTGCCGCTTTTGCTGCTGTTTTTCGGCTGTGCCGAGAACCATTTTAATGTCCCTACGGAAAACTTTGCCAGCAGGGTTAAAATGCTGGGTGTGGCCCCCATTATCATTGATGAGGATTCCGATATCAGGCATCCTGAAAAAGAGAGATTGATTGCCCTCGTGGCCAAGTCAAACCGCACTTATGAATACCAGCTCATCAGCAAGCTGAGGGAAACCGGTAACTATTACAATGTGTCGCTACTGGATGGTGATCCCCGGACGATCTTTTCGAAATTGTACTTTCGCCGCGAAAAGCGCGACGACGCTTCCATTCAATACAACAAGTATTTCTGGAAAAATGACGAGCTGCGCGGATATATCCGTAAAAACAACCTGGATGCGGTCATGCTGATCGTGGTCAGCGGTATCAGCAAGACCGATAAAATCTACTCCAATACCATGTTGTCGTCATCGACCGCCGAGTACAACTACCTGATTATGACAGCGCAGATTCTGGACGCCAATGGCACTGTTCTTTGGGAATACCCCAATTTCCGCGGCCGGGGGCCGTCGTTTGATCCCATGATTGCCCTGCAGTACCCTGATTTCAACGAGGCTGAGGCTAATCATCTCGACAAGCCCGAAGTGAAGTTCAAAACCCTTGAAGGGATCAAGCGTAGATTTGACGTAAAACAAAAAGATCTGTTGCGGCGCGACACCAAGGAAACCGAGGTTTACAACGATCAGTTCGATGAAATGATCTCACTCCTCAAGTATGATGCTCCCAAAAACGAAAGCACTACAACAGCTCCGGAAAAGCCGCGTCCAGTTGCCGAACCGGCTCGCTCGGCTGCTCCTCAGGTAACACCGGCACCGGAAGCGGCACAACCCGCTCCGGCTGCTCCTGTTGCGGAGCCGTCTGCCGCAACACCGATTGAGCCGGCACAACCGCCAGTCGGTGATGCAACGTCCACGGGCGAAATCGTACCCGCTCCGGATAAATAGAAAGATTTACGAGTTTTTCACAATGTAGGGGCGAAGCACAGCCTTACCGTGCTTCGCCCAAGCTACAACAATTTTCTTAGATAGTGCCCAGTATGTGATTTCGTCACCGTGGCCAGTTGTTCGGGGGTACCGGCGGCAACGATTTCTCCGCCCCGGTTGCCCCCTTCCGGTCCCAGGTCTATCAGCCAGTCGGCGGTTTTGATGACATCCAGATTGTGCTCGATGATCACGACCGTATTGCCGGTATCGACCAAACGCTGAATCACCTCCAACAGCTTGCGGATATCCTCGAAATGCAAGCCGGTAGTCGGTTCGTCCAGAATATAAATGGTACGGCCGGTGGCTCGTTTCGAAAGTTCCTTGGCCAGCTTGACTCGCTGTGCTTCCCCCCCCGAGAGAGTAGTGGCTGACTGCCCGAGCTTGATATATCCCAATCCCACTTCTTCCAAGGTCTTGAGCTTGTTCTTGATGCGCGGAATAGCGCCCATGAACTCCAGCGCCTGGGAGACGGTCATGTCCAGAACATCGGCGATTGATTTCCCCTTGTACAGAACCTCCAGGGTCTCGCGGTTGTAGCGGGCTCCCTTGCACACCTCGCATTCCACGTATACATCCGGCAGAAAATGCATTTCGATCTTGATAATACCGTCGCCGGAGCAGGCTTCGCAGCGCCCCCCCTTGACATTGAACGAGTAGCGTCCCGGCTTGTATCCCCGCAGCTTGGATTCGGGAAGGTTCGAGAACAGATCGCGAATATCGCTGAATACGGCCGTATACGTGGCGGGATTGGAGCGCGGCGTTCGACCGATGGGCGACTGGTCGATGTTGATGACCTTGTCCAAGTGCTCCAGGCCGCGTATATCCTTTGCAGCCCCTGCTTTTTCACGGCTGCGGTAGAGCCGCTGGCAGAGTACCTTGTGGAGGGTGTCGATCACCAGCGTGGATTTGCCTGAGCCGGAGACGCCGGTTACGCAGGTCATTATTCCCAGCGGTATTTCCACATCGACATTTTTTAGGTTATTTTCCGTGGCTCCGACAATGGTCAGATACTTGTCTGCTGTGCGCCGCTTTTGGGGTACGGCAATGGACAATTCGCCCGACAAGTAACGCCCGGTCAGGGAATCAGGATTTTTCATTACTTCAGCTGGTGTTCCCTGGGCCACCACCTCGCCGCCATGCACCCCGGCTCCTGGGCCCATGTCGATCAAATGGTCGGCCTCCAGGATGGTTTCCTCATCATGCTCCACCACCAGCACCGTGTTGCCCAGATCGCGCAGCCGCTTGAGGGTTTCCAGCAGACGCGAGTTGTCGCGCTGGTGCAGGCCGATTGATGGCTCGTCCAGGATGTAGAGCACTCCCACCAGGCTCGAACCGATCTGGGTCGCCAGGCGGATGCGTTGCCCTTCGCCACCGGAGAGCGTGCCGGCGGTACGGTCCAGGGAAAGGTAGTCCAGTCCCACATTCACCAGAAAGGAGAGCCGTTCGCGGATTTCTTTGAGAATGCGGCGGGCGATTTCCTGTTCTTTGGCAGTCAAAGTATGTGAGGGGAGCATCGCATCTTGAACCCCATCCCCACCCTGGCCCTCCCCTTGAAGGGGAGGGGAATCTGGTGCTCCTCCCCCTTCAAGGGGGAGGTTGGGAGGGGGATGGGGGGTATTCAGATTCTCGAAAAACGTCAGGCAATCTCTGATGGAAAAGGCTGTTACGGTACGAATGGTTTGCCCTCCCACCAGTACATGCAACGCTTCCGGCCGCAGCCGTGCTCCCTGGCAGGTGGGGCAGGGCATGACGTTCATGTATTTTTCCAGCTCTTCCCGGGATGCTTCGGATTCGGTCTCGCGCCAGCGCCGCTGCAGGTTGTTCAGTACACCCTCGAATTCTTTATAATAAGTATGGCGGCGGTCGCCTTCCTCCTCCCACCAGAACTCGATTTTCTCACCCTTGGAGCCGTTCAGAATGACGTCACGCACATGCTCGGGCAAATCCTTGAAAGGGGTGCGGATGTCGAAGTTGTATGCCTTGGCCAGGGCGTCGAGGATCAGGTGAAACCATCCCGAGAGCCGCTTTTCCCATGGTGCGATGGCACCCTCACGCAGGGAGAGATCCGGGTTGGGGATGACCAGGTCGGCATCGAAGTACATGCGCGTGCCCAAGCCTGTGCAGTCCGGACAGGCGCCGTGGGGATTGTTGAAGGAAAACAGGCGCGGCGTGATTTCCTGATAGGATATCCCGCATTCGACACAGGCCAGCTTTTCGGAGAAGATAACAGTAGTTGGGGATGCAGAAGTGGGTTTCAGGTCCGCTTCAACAGGACCGGTTGGGGCTGTTACCGGTGTTACGACCTCCACCTTGACCACGCCATCGGCATGGTGCAGGGCAGTTTCCAGCGAATCCGCCATCCGGCGCTGGACACCCTCCTTAACCACGATACGATCTACCACAATATCGATATCGTGTTTCTTTTTTTTGTCCAACTCGATCTCATCGGCCAGATCCAGTTGCTTGCCGTCGATAACGACCCGTGTGAATCCTTCCTTGCGCAACTGGTTGAGTTCTTTTCTATATTCACCCTTACGGCCGCGGATCATGGGCGAAAGCAGAGTCAGCTTCGTTCCTGCCGGGTGTGCCATGAGCTGGTCCACCATCTGGGAAACGGTCTGGGAAGTGATTTCCCTGTCGCAGGAAATGCAGTGGGGACGGCCGACGCGCGCAAACAGCAGGCGCAGGTAATCGTAGATTTCGGTAACAGTACCCACGGTGGAACGCGGATTTTTACTGGTGGTCTTCTGCTCTATGGAAATAGCCGGCGAGAGCCCTTCAATTGATTCCACGTCCGGCTTTTCCATCTGCTCCAGAAACTGGCGGGCATACGCGGAGAGCGATTCCACGTAACGCCGCTGTCCCTCGGCATAGATGGTATCGAACGCCAGGGTTGACTTTCCGGAACCGGAGATACCGGTGATGACCACCAGTTGATCGCGGGGGATTTCAACGTCAATGCACTTCAGGTTATGCTCGCAGGCTCCTTTGATGATGATCTTGTCATGTGCCATGTTTCGGATGTTCCTTATGTCGAAACCGGTTGAGCCGGTTTATTCTTTATGCCGGGTATATCCCGCCGGGATGGTCTTGTCGTTAGTTTAAAAAGCGCTTTGGAGAACTATGGAGCCTGATCAGGAGGAAGCATTTTCCTTTCCTTTTTTGTCCACCAAGTCTGCCAGGGTCGTGGCTGCCAAGGATATCCGGCTGCATTCAGCATCTTGACGAATGATCGTTCCGGCAAGAACCATTGCAGGCGGATATGTCTCGTCCGACTCGGTGCTGCCGCGTAGATCCGAAAGCAGTCGCCCGATTTCCGTCCTGGATGGTTCGCGGGCCGGAAGCCAGCCTGGCGGGTTGCCCGTCGTTGAAACAGTGTATCCCAGTTCGGCCAAGGTCTGAAGGATTTCCTCGACCTGATCCTGGCGTAGCGCCAATTCATGGGCAAGGCGTTCCGCGTTGGGCGGCGGCCCATTTCTCAGGAAGTGACGGCATACCTGGACCATCAGCGCCAGTGCGCGTTCCTCGCAGGCAGCCTGGCTTAAGGCGTCGGGAGAGAAGTGTGTGGCAGAATATTTCCGGTGCTGGTGAATGCGGACTATCTCAACTCCATAGAGCACAATCAGCCAACTCGTATAAATCCAGACGAGAAAAATGGGCAGAGCAGCAAGCGTGCCGTAAATGGCGTTGTAATTGGCTACGCCGACCTGAAAATGAAAGTACGCCCACTGGGCGACCTGCCATGCGGTGCCTGCCGCTATGCCCCCCAACAGCGCTGACTTGAATCGCACCCTGGTGTTGGGAATAAAGATATAGACGAAAACCAGGGCGATCCAGACGCTGATGTAGGGTGTCAGTCTGAAGGCAAACAGGATTGCGTTACCAAAATATGTGCGCTGAGTCAACCATTTGACTATCCATTGATTCTGCAGGCTGCTGGTTAAGCTTGTGGCCACGAGGATGAGGATCGGTCCGACCACGACTACGCTCAGATAGTCGCTGAAGCGGCGCTGCAGGGGACGCGTCTCTTTTACCCCCCAGATGGTGTTGAATGCCAATTCAATGTTTCCGAGCAGTGATATTGCAGTCGTTACCAGTGCCAAAACCCCTATCGCTCCGAGGGATTTGAAATTGGTGTTGTTGACGTAGGCGATTATGCGGGAGATGGTTTCTTTGGAGTCTCCGGCCAGTTGTCGCAAAACCGGTTCAAGAGCATTCTGAGCTCCCAGCCCTTTGAGGATGGCAAAGGCGATTGCCAGAACCGGGATCAGGGAAAGTGCCGTTATGTAGGTGAGTCCGGCGGCCCGGAGCGATCCCTGGTGAGCGGTGAAGTCTTCGTTGAGATGATACATGAACCTAAGAAGCGCAAACAACCGCCCTTTCATTCCGCCCCATGCCTGAGGGTCCTGTGGCGTGAGCTTTGTCTGTACCATATTCGGCCTGTTTTCACTGCTCATGCCTGGAATCTCCCTTGCGGACTTATCGGCTTCTTCGTTGTACCGGGGTATGATTACATTTCACCCGATGCCTGTTCATGATGCAACTTTTATTTATGGTAAACGCAGAAATTTTTTCCAAGAACAAAATATAATCAAGTTTAGCTTGCATTTGAAGCGGCAACGGAATTTTGTTGGAATTCCCGTTAATTAATCCGGTGCAGTGGTTTTGGCTCGGGGTGGGCACAAAGGGTATCTACGGTATGGTATGAACAAGATCGAGGCCTGATATGGCTCATGTATCTCAGACCTCCAAGGTTTCTCTTGACTTTAGAACTACTTGGAGTATAAGTAGTTTCGCCATCGAAACAGCAAAACCCGGGTAACCTGGTGACGCAAAGCCACCTGTCCGAACAGCGAATTGGATAGAGGGGTTGCCGAAATGACAGTATTCATTTTAATTTGTGTTTCCAGAAGCCCACCTTTGCGCATATCAAAGCTGGGCTTTTTTTGTCTCAACAATTAATTAAGGCAGAAATTATATCATCCCCATGGTTTGCCGTCTGTGCAATTGAAGACAGCAGATCTTTCTTACACCATCGAAATCATGTATCTTTGTTCTGGTACAAATATTGCTTGGATATTGCGGGTCTGCGAAAAATTTATTTCGAGAAAACCACAGGATCAAACAGCCGCCGACAAGTTCATGGATCAGCATTGCCTTGATCAAGCAGCTTAAGGGAATACTGCATATCCACTTCATTAGTGCAGAAATTTTTAGAGACGTGGGAGCTAACACATGGCACAACCCGAACATACTCAGGAACAGAATGGTTTTGTCGGCGCAGTCAGCGGCATGTCGCTGGCGGATATAATCCAGGTCAAGAATAATAATCGCTACTCAGGCTGTCTTGCGATTGAGCATCTTGGCGAAAGTGGAGTTGTTTTTTTTCGCGAGGGTGAAATAGTTCATGCTGAACAGGGTGCGCATGTTGGCGAAGAGGCGTTCTATGCCATTATGAGCTGGACTGACGGCTCGTTTCGGAGCGAGCCGAATGTATTGACTACCAGCAAAACCATTAATAAGCCATCGGGGTTTCTGGTTCTCGAAGCATTTCGCCGCATAGACGAGTCAAAAAGCGGTCAAAATCCCCCTCAACAAACGCCAACAAATTCCGACAAGGGAGGTGGGGGTGTGAGTAACCTGCATACAAGGCTTAGAGCAATACCCGAGGTTGAGAATACGGTGATAATCACTAAGGAGGGGGCTGTCGTAAATGACAGTTCCTATGAATCGGAACTTTTGGGGGCGCAAGGCCTGTTTCTGGCACTATTTTCCGGGCAGGTCGGCTCACAGTTCGGACTCGGTGCTCCAAAATCCGTTACCGTGCATGGAAGTGAGCATCACCTTTTTCTGTTCGATTCAAAACATCATTACCTTTGCGTATCCGCAAAAGGCAGTGGAAACGTTAAGGCTCTTGATGTTGATATCCGGCAAGCCTTGACGCAGAAATAGGGAGAAGCATGGAATCGATCATACTCAGTTTGACGACAATACCCGGAGTCATTGGTGGGATGCTTACGGATGAGCAGGGAAATATTCTGGGGCAGTCGTTTCCGCCGACTTTTGACCAGGGCACGCTCAAAAGGGCAGCCGACCTGTTGTTGGACAACACGGCAGGCATGCAGGATGCGACCGGTGGCGCAAAGCTCTTTGATATGCGTTTCGAGTTGGGCAGAATTGTCATAAAGCCTCTGCCACGCATGTTTTTGGTCATGCTTTGTAACCCTACTGTCAATGTTCAGCTTTTGTTGATTTCCCTAAACGTTGCTTCGACAAACCTTGAAAAAATAGCTCATTCAGCCCGTGAAAGAACCCCTGTAGCACCGGTTGTTCAAGCTCCGGTAGATATCAAGCCTTCACCTTCTGAAGTGATCGAAAATAGTCCCCTGGCAGCGCAATTAAGCGGTATTCAGTCCGATCTTGCTAAATTTCTGGGCCCCATGGCAAAAATAGTTTTTGTTGAATGTGTGGAAAAATGGCTCGAATCGCATCAGCCCTCCAAGGAGGCGTTGCCCGAACTGATCAAGATCATTAATCTGGAAATACATGATAGAGAAAAAATAACGCAATTCATGCAAATGGTTGATAAATATCTTTAAGCAATTGCAATTTCAGCAATATATCTCAAATAGCGGGGGAAGCATGTTTAGCAAGATCAGCGTCAAGGTTACGGTACTCGTTAACTCAATTTTGTTTGTGGTAATGGCATTAGGTACGGCTTATTTAGTCCGTCAACAGTTTACAAGTCTGGAAGAACTATATCAGCAGCAAGCTAAATATGTAACGGTTGTCGGTGCAAAATCCTTTGCCCGATTGATTGAAGATGCCATTGATAACGGAGCGCTTTCCGAGTCGGATGCTTTCGATACTAACTATGTTCGCATCCCCAATATCAACCCCGCCAAGTACCATACAAAATACGATGCATACGCCGACAAATCGTTTTTGGCGCTGGAAGACGAATTCCTGAAAAATCCAAGTATCATCTATGCTGTTGCAGTTGATAAGAACGGCTATATTGCTTCTCATAACTCCAAGTATCAACGGCCGCTGACTGGCGACAAGGAGAATGACGCGACCTGGAACAGAACGAAAAGGCTCTTCAACAATCCAGTTGAAATAACCGCTGCTCATAATGTGCAGGAAGGTTTGATTCAGGTTTACCATCGCAACACTGGAGAAGTAATGTGGGATGTTGCATCGCCGATTATTGTCAAGGGAAAGCATTGGGGCAATATTCGTGTGGGGCTCTCCATTGATGAACTTCAGAGGGCAAAAACCAAACTGCTTTTTTCGCTTCTTGGCATCATGGCGATGATTCTTGCAATTTCGATTTCGGCAATCATGTATATAGTGAAATCCACTCTTCAGCCGTTGACTGTATTCACTCAAATTGCATCAAAAATGGCTGATGGAGAAGTAAGCGAAAAGATTGTACCCACCTCGAAAGATGAATTAGGTGAATTGGCAGCGGTTCTTGAGCGCATGCGTGTCAGCCTGAAGATTGCAATGGATAGGCTGTCGAAAAAGTAGGTATCAGGGAAAAGACGAGTTAGGCGAGGGAACGAGCGTAGTTGATTTGCTGATTGGAGTTCTATTGACCAGCAAATCAGCTACGTCTCCCTTGCCGTTCTGACATTTAAAAGCGGAATTACATCTTCCTCTCAGCAAAAGATATTACCAATCCCACTACCGAACCGAGCCAACTGCTCCATGATCCGCGTTTCGCCTTGCCGTGATGCTTTTCATGAAACCATCAATCAAGCAGCAGCACCATTCCTTCCAGATACATATTCTGCCAATGGCACAAATTCCTGCGGCCATGCATAACCGGTTTTTCCTTTCGCAATACTCCGACTCCAACAATATAAATGAGGTCAAACAATCTAATGCGATGTGAGCAGGAGCAAGATGCTGGAGGGGTGGCTTCCAAAAAACATTTGCAGATCAAGTGGAATGGTGGTAACCCATCTTAACATTATTTGATGGAGAGCACTATGACGCAACAACCTGAAATTCTTCATTACGCGGTTTCCCTGGTCGGCAAGGACCAGCCGGGAATCGTGGCGGCTATTACCGAGGGCCTGTATCACCTCGGCTGCAATATCGCCGATTCCAGTTGCACCATGCTGGCCGGTGAATTCGCCATGATTCTGATAGTTTCCCATTCCCGGCCATTCAGTAAAGCCCGTCTCTGCGACGAGCTGAAACCGGCCTGCGACCGTCTTGGCATGTCGCTGGCGGTGCGTTCGCTGGCTGCCGACGAGACGCTGCGTCAGGAAACAGGGGGAGAGATCTGCCTGGTCTCGGTATATGGGGCGGACCAGTCGGGGATCGTTTTCCGGGTTACGAGGGAATTGGCCCAGCAGGGCATCAATATTACGGATCTGACCACCAAGTTGATCGGAACACGGGAAGAGCCGGTGTACGTAATGATGTTGGAGGCGGCCTTGCCGGACGGCCGGACGCCGGAAAATCTGGAAAACTTGCTGGAAAAACTCAAGAAGGAGTTGAATGTGGAGATTAACGTGCGTGTTGTCACGCCGGTTTCTCTTTGACTGTATGCCGATTCAAACCATTCTGTGCTATCCTCATCCGATTCTGAAAAAGGTTTGCCACGAAGTAGCCGGCATCGATGACGAGATCCATGTCCTGATCCAAGACCTGCTGGACACCATGCATGCCGGTCCCGGCTCGGTTGGCGTGGCAGCTCCGCAGATCGGCGTAACTCTGCGTGCCTGCGTGGTGGACGTTTCCGGCAGCCGTAACGGTAAGGATAACAACCACGGCCTCTTGCGCATGATTAACCCGGAAATAGTCGATCGCTCGGGAACAGCCACCATGCGCGAGGGGTGCATGAGTGTGCCGGACTATACCGGCGATGTGGAGCGCGCCACGGAAATCACTGTCCGTTTCACTGACCCGGACGGGATTCTACGTGAAATCACCGCATCCGGGTTTGAGGCAGTGGCTATTCAGCATGAGATGGATCATTTGGATGGGGTGCTTTTTCTGGACCGGATAGTGAGTGTAAAAACCGGTCTGTTTCGAAGGAAGAATTACAGATAAGGAGGTCAATTGTGGCCGAACTGCTGACTATAGAGGAACAGAAGGAACTGCTCGGGATTGCCCGCGAAACCATTGTTGCCCATGTTAAAGGAAGCAGTATTCCGGTTATGGGTCATGTCTCCAAGGGGCTGAAACACAAGAACGGCTGTTTCGTAACCATTAAACAGCATGGACAATTGCGGGGCTGTATCGGGAACTTTGTCTCGGATAAACCGGTTTACCAGCTCGTGCAGGAAATGGCCGTTTCAGCCGCTACCCGCGATCCGCGGTTTTATCCCATGAAACCGGAGGATCTGGACACTTTTGATCTGGAAATATCGGTGCTTTCGCCGCTCAAAAAGATCACGTCGGTAGATGCTATCGTTGTTGGCAAACATGGCATCTACATTGTCAAAAACCATAGCCGAGGTGTCTTGCTTCCCCAGGTGGCAACGGAATATGGGTGGGATCGGGACACCTTTTTGCGCCATACCTGCATCAAGGCCGGCCTGCCGGAAGACGCCTGGCAAAAGGATTGCGATATCTATACCTTCACTGCGCTGGTGTTCGGGGAGGCAGAGCTTTAGCAATAAATGTGTGTTTCTCGGGCAGAGGCCGGGCTTGCCTTGTCCGGCTCGTCATATGTCCGGGGTTTCAATGGATATACCTGGGCGCACACAAAAAAAGGATGAACCAGTTTCCGGTTCATCCTTTTTTTGTGTCTCTCTGTTTGCGCCGGAAATTACGACAATGCGGCGTGTGCTGCTGCCAACCGGGCAATAGGTACCCGGAAGGGGGAGCAGGAAGCATAGTTCAGGCCGGCTTTATGGCAGAAGATCACCGAGGCCGGATTTCCGCCATGCTCGCCACAGATGCCGAGTTTGATGTTCGGCCGGGTGCTGCGGCCTTTTTCGCAGGCTATTTTCACCAGTTGACCAACACCGGCCTGATCAAGCGTCACAAAGGGATCTTCGTCCATAATGCCGTTATCTATATAAAACGGCAGGAACTTTCCGGCATCATCTCGGGAAAGGCCAAAGGTGGTCTGGGTCAGGTCATTGGTACCGAAAGAGAAAAACTCCGCTTCGGTGGCGATCTCGTCGGCAGTGAGAGCTGCACGGGGTAACTCGATCATCGTTCCGATCAGGTATTCCATTTTAACGCCGTATGCGGCGATGACTTCCTCGCAGATTGCGACGGCATTCTGTTTGAGCACCGACAGTTCCTTGACCGTGGCAATCAGCGGAATCATTATTTCGGGAACAATGGAAAAGCCTTCGTTTTTGACCAGTTCGCAGGCAGCAGTCATGATAGCGCGTACCTGCATGTCGTAAATTTCGGGGAACGTGATACCAAGGCGGCATCCACGATGACCCAGCATGGGGTTAAACTCGTGCAGGCTTTCCACCGTGTATTTGAGCGTCTTGACCGGCACTTTCATGGTTTTGGACAGCTCTTCGATGTCCTTCTCGTTTTGAGGGAGGAACTCGTGCAGCGGCGGGTCAAGCAGGCGGATGGTGACCGGCAGTCCTTTCATTTCTTTGAAAATGCCTATGAAGTCGCTTGTTTGCATGGGAAGAATCTTGGCGAGTGCCCGTTCACGTCCCTCAAGCTCATCGGACAGGATCATTTCACGCACGGCAGCGATACGTTCAGCGTCAAAAAACATGTGTTCGGTGCGGCAGAGACCGATACCTTCGGCTCCAAAGTCGCGGGCCACCCGGGCGTCATGGGGTGTATCGGCGTTGGCGCGGATTTTCATGGTTCTGAATTCATCCACCCAGCCCATGAGCTTGGCGAAATCGCCGGTCAGTTGAACCGATACGGTCGGTACGACACCCAGCATAACCTCGCCTTTTGATCCGTCCAGAGTGATCAGGTCTCCCTTCTTCACAACCTGACCGGTGACGGTGGTGAAACTTTCATTTGTATAATCGACTTTTATTTCGCCGCAGCCAGCCACGCAGCACTTGCCCATACCGCGGGCCACAACAGCGGCGTGTGAGGTCATTCCGCCACGGGCGGTCAAAATTCCCTGGGCCGCGTGCATGCCGTGGATATCTTCGGGAGATGTCTCGATGCGAACCAGAATAACCTTGCGGCCTGTTTTGGCCTCTGCTTCCGCTTCATCGGCGCAAAAAACCACTTCGCCGGAAACCGCTCCCGGAGAGGCGGGCAATCCCTTGGCGATAACTGTTTTCTTTGCATGAGGGTCGAGGGTTGGATGCAGCAACTGATCAAGCTGGGAAGGTGCAACACGCAGCACAGCGGTCTTTTTGTCGATCAATCCTTCATTGACCATATCAACGGCGATCTTGATGGAAGCCGGGGCAGTCCGTTTGCCGTTGCGGGTCTGTAGCATGTACAACACACCTTTTTCGATGGTGAACTCGATATCTTGCATGTCTTTATAATGCTGCTCAAGGATTTCGCGAATCTGTACTAACTGCTGGTAGCATTCCGGCATGACCTCTTCCATGGAGGGCAAATCGCCATTTCCGTTGTCCTTGGCGCGATTGATCGGTTGGGGCGTGCGGATCCCCGCCACCACATCCTCGCCCTGGGCATTGACCAGGAATTCTCCATAAAAATAGTTCTCTCCGGTGGAGGGGTCGCGGGTAAAAGCTACTCCGGTGGCGCAATCGTTGCCCATGTTGCCGAACACCATGCCCTGGACATTGACGGCAGTACCCCATTCAGCCGGGATGTTATTGAGCTTGCGATAGGTAATGGCGCGTTGGTTCATCCAGGAGCCAAAAACAGCATTAATGGCTCCCCATAGCTGTTCTTGAGGATCTTCGGGAAAGTCGATATCAAGTTCGGCCTTGATTGCCGCTTTGTATTGACCTACCAGATCTTTCCAGTCGCCGGCAGTGAGGTCGGTGTCAAAGTGAACGTCCCGTTCTTCCTTTTTCTGTTCAAGGAGATGATCGAGGGTGTCCTTATTCATTCCCAGAACGACATCGGCATACATCTGCACAAAACGGCGGTAGGCATCGTAGGCAAAACGTTCGTCACCGCTTTGAGCAACAATACCTTTGACGGTGGTATCGTTGAGGCCAAGGTTGAGAACCGTATCCATCATGCCGGGCATGGAGGCCCGTGCGCCGGAACGGACGGAGAGGAGAAGCGGGTTGGCGGGATCTCCGAATTTTTTTCCCATCAAGTCTTCGATTTTTTTCAGATTGGCAGATACTTCGGCAGCAAGAGACGCAGGATGGGTACGATTGTTCTTGTAGAATTCGGTGCAAACTTCAGTGGAGATGGTGAATCCGGGAGGGACCGGCAAGCCAATGCTGGTCATTTCGGCCAGATTAGCTCCTTTACCGCCCAGCAGATTTTTCATATCGGCCTTGCCGTCTGCTTGTCCGCCACCAAAGAAATACACGTATTTCAGCGCCATTGCGATGAATCCTCCTCATGCATGATAATTAATTTTTTTCTTATTTTTTAAACAGTGGAACTGTTTATGGGAATATAACAAGAGCTACAAACCGGTCAGGTTTTTGTTTCGGTCTCTTGAGAGTAAAACAACCGCCTACTTTTCACCCCAACTCGTAATATCGGCATTTTTGTCATCGCCACCTTTGGCGCCGTCGGCGCCATAAGATGACAGGTCGTAATCTCCATGTTCGCCCGGCGAAACATAGACAAAATCATTGAGCCAAGGATCTTTGGGTACTTTCTTGCTTTCAAGATATCCCCCCTCTTTGTAGTTCTTGGGGATAACGCCAACGGTCGGTTTCGCCACCAGCGCAGCAAGTCCCTGCTCGGTGGTGGGATATGTGCCGGTATCAAGCTTGTAGAGTTTCAGGGCTGTTTCTAAATTTTTGATTTGTACCTTGGCGTCGGCGATCTTGGCGTCATCGGAACGTCCCATCAATTTGGGGCCGACCAAGGCAGCCAGCATTGCCAGGATAACAACTACTACCATAATTTCTATTAATGTGAATCCTTTTTTGTTAGAACAAAATTTCATCTGTTAAATGCTCCATCTTTGAGGTTTGATTTGTCAGACTTTAAAATTTTACACATACTGCGGAGCAAGGCAAGTATTTTAAAGTTAAGGAACTTCTGCGCAAATGCGTCGCTATCTGCCTGAATTGCGGTATCCGGTTTCGTGCCGAGGTATCGTTATGTTAAAAACGTGATTCATAACAGTGTGTTGTGGTTGCGTAGAATTGGCACGGCACATGAATATGTTTGCTTGTCCGGTTTTTAAATATTGGCCAAAATAGCTGTTCAAAAAACAAGAGTTTTCTTTTTCAATAAAAGCAGTATAGTTTCTGTGAACAGGCAATTTGGGCACAGAACCGCAAACCAGAAATCATTATTATCACACATCCTAAAGGAGATTGACAGATGAAAAAAAACATTCTTGTCATGTTTGCCCTTGCAGCGTTCGCCGGAACAGCATTTGCCGCCGGTGATGTCATCGAATTCCCCGCCTCTTTCGGCAAGGTAACCTTTTCGCATAAGGCGCACCAGGAGGCTCTAAAGGATTGCTCAAAGTGCCATGCAACCCCTGAGGGCGGAAAAATTGCCGATTTTGGCAAGGATTGGGCGCACAAAACCTGTAAAGGGTGCCACGCGGATATGAAAAAAGGCCCTGTGGGTTGCAAGGATTGCCACAAGAAATAGCATTCCGGTAGCATAAATCCAAGGCAGCACATCGAAGAGAGGCACTCATGGGGGGCCTCTCTTTGTTTATCCCCTTCATTATTCTTGAAGTGCCTTGCAAATTGCCCTACAATTTATTCCGAATACAGCATGCAATTCCGGTTTCAAATCAAAGATGATATCAAGGCGGCGAGGAAGAAGGCGACGAGGCGTACAAGATAGTACGTTGAGGAGTCTTCAACGAGCCAACGAAGATAGCGCTTTGATTTGGAATTGGAATAAGGGGATTTCCATGAACATTGCCGAACAGGTTGCTACAATTGCTCAAAATGCTCGCCAGGCGTCGTTTGTATTATCACGGCTGGGCACAACGGTCAAAAACGATCTACTGCTGGCCATGGCCGATGCTCTTGAACAGCAGGCGGCCCATCTTATTGCCGAAAATACCAAGGATCTGGAGGCAGGAAAAGAGAAGGGGCTTTCCGCTGCCATGCTCGACCGGCTGATGCTGGACGAAAAGCGGATCGCAGGTATGGCCGACGCTCTGCGCGAAGTGGCTGTCTTGCCTGATCCGGTGGGCGAGGTCACCAAGATGTGGAAACGTCCCAACGGTCTGATGGTGGGCAAAATGCGCATTCCTCTCGGGGTCATCGGTATTATTTATGAGGCACGGCCAAATGTTACCGCCGATGCGGCGGCGCTGTGTCTTAAGGCTGGTAATGCCGTCATCTTGCGCGGCGGCAAGGAGGCGATTAATTCAAATCTGGCAATCGCCGGAGTTCTGCAAAATGCCATGACTGCCAAGGGGGTTCCGGCAGGTGCCCTTGCTCTGATTCCGTTCACGGATCGCCAGGGTGTTTTGGAGATGCTGAAGCAGGAAGAATGTATCGACCTGATCATTCCCCGTGGTGGCGAAAGTCTGATCCGTTTCGTAACGGAAAACTCCCGCATTCCGGTCATCAAACATTACAAGGGTGTTTGTCACATTTTTGTGGATGAAAATGCCGATTTTGATATGGCCGAGAAGATTATCGTCAATGCCAAAACCCAGCGTCCCGGTGTCTGCAATGCTCTGGAAACGCTGCTGGTCCACCGTTCCGCTGCCGCTGCTTTCATTCCCCGTATCGCGGCAACCCTGACCGGTATGCAGGTGGAATTGCGTGGGGACGAACGGTTCCGGCAGTATGCTCCTCAGGCCAAACCGGCCACTGAAGAGGACTGGTATGCCGAATACCTTGAGCTGATCCTGGCCTGTCGGGTGGTGGATGATCTGGACCAGGCTGTTGACCATATCAACCAGTATGGTTCGTTGCATACCGAGTCGATTATCACCAGCGATTACAGCCGCGCCCAACGCTTTATCCGGGAAGTAAATTCCAGCTGCGTGGTTGTTAATGCTTCCACCCGGTTCGCCGATGGCAATCAACTTGGCCTGGGTGCGGAAATCGGCATTTCCACCACCAAGCTGCATTCTTTCGGCCCCATGGGGCTGGAAGACCTGACCACCACCAAATTCATCGTCTACGGCGATGGGCAGGTGAGAGAGTAAAAAACGGCAACTGCTGACAGGAGTCTGTTTATGAGCATCAAGCAGCAAATCGATGTGTTCCTGGCATCACCGGCATTCGGAGTTGCCGGTGCTTCCGCCAATCGGCACAAATATGGCAACAAGGTACTGCGTTGCTATCAGCAAAACGGCAAAACCGTTATACCGGTCAATCCCAAAGAGAAGGAAATCGAGGGTATTGCCTGTGTCGCTACCATTGCGGAGCTTCCTGCTGAGGTCAAAAGCCTTTCCATGATCACTCCGCCCGCTATTACGGCCCAATTGGTGCCGCAGGCGATTGAAAAAGGAATCACTAGTATCTGGATGCAACCCGGAGCGGAACATCCCGATGCCGTGGCGCTCTGCCGTGAAAAGGGGGTCAACGTCATTGCTGACGGGAGTTGCCTCCTGGTTGTTCTGGGGTATCGAGATCACTGAACCGTCATGTGTGGCTGACGGTTTTTTGAGATTGGCATTTAAATACTTGCCAGGATAATGAAAACCTGACATATTTATACGAATACGACGGGCAGCAATGCCCGTCGTTTTATTTTGATTGATTGAGGAGCATCATCCATGCAGGCAAGAATCAGGAACATCGCCATCATCGCTCACGTCGACCATGGCAAAACAACCCTTGTGGACGCAATGTTGCGTCATGCCGGTGTTTTTCGCGAGAACGAGGCAATTACCGAACGGGTTATGGACAGCAACGATCTGGAGAAAGAGCGCGGCATCACAATCCTGGCCAAGAGCCTTTCCATTCATCACGGCGCTTATAAGATCAATATCGTCGATACTCCCGGACATGCCGACTTCGGTGGTGAGGTGGAACGCGTACTGAAGATGGTCGATTCGGTTTTGCTGTTGGTGGATGCTCTGGACGGCCCCATGCCGCAGACCCGCTTTGTTTTGAAGAAGTCGCTCGATCTGGGTTTGAAGCCAATAGTGGTCATTAACAAGATTGACCGTCCAGGCTCGCGCCCCGACGAGGTCCTCAACATGGTCTTCGATCTGTTCTGTGAACTGAATGCCTCGGACGAGCAGCTGGACTTCCCGGTGGTCTACACCAGCGCCAAGGTGGGCTATGCCAAGCTGGACATGGCTGTTGAATCCACTAGTATGGAGCCGCTTTTCGCAGTGGTGGAAGCAAATGTGCGCCCCCCCAAGGGGGATGCGGCGGCGCCTTTCCAGATGCTGATTGCCAACATCGATTACAATGACTATATCGGCCGTATTGCTACCGGGCGTATCTTCAACGGCAAAGTAAAAGCGGGCGAGACTGTGGCCATGATAAAGAGTAATGGCACGATCACGCGCAGCCGCATCACAAAACTGTTCGGTTATGAAGGGCTCAAACAGGTGGAGATTGACGAGGCGGGTACCGGTGATATTGTTACCGTGGCCGGCTTTGAGGAAATCGGCATTGGTGAGACCCTGGCTTCGGCCGAAACGCCTATCGCAGTTCCCTACGTATCTATCGATGAACCGACTCTGTCCATGAATTTCATCGTCAATACGTCTCCCTTTGCGGGTCGCGAAGGGAAATGGGTTACGTCCCGCAACATCCGCGAACGCCTGATGAAGGAATTGCGTACCAACGTTTCCCTGAGGGTTGAAGATACCGATAGTCCTGATACGTTCAAGGTCTCCGGCCGTGGCGAGTTGCACCTGTCGATTCTGATCGAGAACATGCGTCGGGAAGGTTTTGAACTGGCTGTTTCCAAGCCGGAAGTCATCATTCGCACCAACAAGGACGGTGTCAAAACCGAGCCGATGGAATACCTGGTGGTTGACGTGGCTTCGGAGTTCCAGGGCGCAATTATCGAGAAAATGGGACCGCGCAAGGGAGAAATGGTAGCCATGTTGCCCATGGGCGACATGGTCCGCCTGGAGTTCGTTATCCCGGCTCGCGGATTGATCGGTCTGCGGGGCGAGGTACTGACCGACACCCGCGGCACTGCCGTCATGACTCACACGTTTCACGAATATGCTTCTTACAAAGGTGAAATTCCCGGCAGAAAGAACGGCGTGCTGATAGCCATGGAACATGGCGAAACCACTGCCTATTCTCTGGATGCCCTCCAGCCGCGCGGTATCCTTTTCGTCGGGGCTGCTACCGAGGTTTACGGCGGCATGATTATCGGCCAGCACAACAAGGATAACGATCTGGATGTCAATCCTTGCAAAGGCAAGAAACTGACTAACGTGCGCGCTTCCGGCACCGATGACGCCATCAAGCTCACTCCACCGCGAATCCTGACTTTGGAACAGGCATTGGAGTTCATTGACGACGACGAACTAGTCGAGGTTACGCCTGATTCCATTCGCCTGCGCAAAAAAGAACTGGACCCGACCAAACGGAAACGTTCAGCCAAAGCCTGATCACATGCCTTTCAATGAAAAAGGGCCGGGATTCTACTCCCGGCCCTTTTTTGTGGCGAAAACGGGGACTATGTAGACTGGCTGGCAGAATTAGAAGGCGAAATTCAAACTGATGCTGATACCGCTGATGGGTGGAGCGTTCTGGTCCTGGTTCATTGCCGCGGCGCGGCGAACCGGCTCGGGTTGTTTTAGGGGGTCTTCAGCCTGGTTATAGGCCAGAACGACGTTCATTGGACCGCATTTTACCTCCAGATCGCCGTTCTTGTTCAGGCCCACAGTCGTCCCGTTTTTTGTCTTTTGATGTATAGTCTTAGGCAACTGGGTGGCTTTGGTGGGGTCGTTTTGGTAGAGAAACAATAGCGGGTCGGCTAAAACCGGCTGGGGAATAAAATATGCGGCAAATGCGAGCGTTACTGCTAAACTTTTTAAAAAAATGCCGCACCGCTTTCGGTGAGAGGTTGACATAAGGTCTCTCTTCTTCCGGGCTTGCCGCCCGATGCCGTAGTGTAGCCCGGCAAAATAAAACCGGGACGCGCCTGTATCTTTGCAGATATTTCGGCGACCCGGCTATCTCAGAGAGACCCTGTAGGTTTTCCGTCCCATCCTCACGGATGGTTTAGTATTGTCGTGTATGCTGCTATGTTGTTAAAAAATAAAGCACAAAGCGTGCCCAATGTGTTCATTGTGGTGAATGCCCAGCTCTGGCCGGTTTGACGCTTACGTGCTTTCGCTGAGCGGTGACAATTATCAGCCAAATGACGTTTTTTGTTTGTAAAAGTGACATTTTCTTGACCTGCGGTGTCAATTTTTGTTCTCTTCACAAGGGGGGCATCAAACTACAGACGCTTATTTGGCGGATAAACAGGTGATTTTTCATTTTTGGGATGATATAGTCACCAGCTTATAAACGATATCCATGCGGGGGATGCGGGACATGACACAACAAAAGATTTACCTGGTTGGCGCCGGCATAGAAGGCTGGGAAGGTTTCAGCTCCACTGCGCTGGATGTTATCGCCACAACCGAAGTAATGATCGGTCACCAACGGCATCTTGATATTTTCCCCGAGTATGCCGGCCGGAAAATGGTCCTGGGCACTCTGCCGGATCTCGTTGATTTTTTAAAGAAAACAGAGCAAACGGTCGCTGTGCTGGCGTCCGGTGATCCCAATTTCTTCGGCATATCCCGCTTTCTGATGCGTAACCTTCCCAAAGAGCGCATTGCCATCTTTGCCAACGTCACCAGCATGCAATATGCATTTTCACGCATCAAGGAGCCCTGGGACGATGCAATCTTTGTGTCGGCGCATGGCCGGGGAATGCAGGCAGCGGTAGACAAGATTATCATTGCGGAAAAAGCCTGCGTGTTGACCGACAAAATCAACACCCCCGCCGTCATTGCCCAGGAAATGATCGAGCGCGGCGCCGAGGGGTACGAGGCCTGGCTCTGCGAAGACCTGGGATTGGACAGCGAAAAATTCACCCGCACCGATGTACGCGGTCTTTTGGGGCTGAAGGCATCCGACCTCAACATACTGATTCTGATCAAAACCTATGAACCGAACCTGGTCCACTATCCGTTGATCGGTATTGCCGATGACGAATTCCAGACCATCAAGAAGCTGATCACCAAACAGGAAGTACGCGCTGTCACCCTGTCAAAACTGCAACTGCAGGATGATTTGGTGATGTGGGACATCGGCGCTGGAAGCTGCTCCGTATCCATCGAGGCTTCCAACCTGATGCCCAACGGCCGTATTTTTGCCCTGGAGCGCAACCCGGTCTGCGTTGGTTTTATTCACGAAAACCTGAAGAAGTTCTGCAGCCGCAACGTCAAATTGATCGAAGCCTATGCCCCCGACGGTCTGGACGATCTGCCTGATCCGGACCGGGTATTCATCGGCGGGGCAGGCGGCCAGCTTGAAGAGATCATCGATGCTGTTGATAAGCGTCTCAAGCCGGAAGGGCTGATCGTGCTGAATGCCGTGACGCTGGATACCCTTTCCAAGGCGGTGGAATATCTTGAGGACAATGGCTATGACGTTGACGCTACCTGCGTCAATATTTCAAAAACCCGGAAACTGACCGAATACAAGCTGTTCGAGGCGCAGAATCCGGTCTATATCATCTCGGCTCGCAAGGGGAACATTCAATAATGGCGACAGTTTACGCAGTAGGAGTAGGACCGGGTGATCCGGAACTTTTAACAAGAAAGGCCGAACGCATCCTGCGTCAGGCCGATGTGATTCTGGCCCCGGTTTCCGTTCCCGGCGATGCAAGCGTGGCCCATGAAACGGTCCGGGAATTCGTGGACGAAACGCGCCAGGAACTCATCATCCACCAGTTTCCCATGACCTCGGACAAATCCCGCCTGATTCCGGCCTGGCAGGAAGCTGCTGCGTTGATCGCCGACAGGGTTATGGCAGGCAAGGATGTGGCGTTCATTACCATTGGCGATCCGCTGCTCTATTCGACATTCATTTATTTGCTGCGCATCTTCCGCGAAACCTATCCTCAGATCAACGTTGAGATCATTCCAGGCATATCGAGCATCAACACTGCCGCTGCCGTTGCCGAAGTGCCGCTGGCCGAGGCCGAGGAAAAGATGGTGGTCATTCCGGCAACAGCCGGTATAGAAGCGATCACCAAAGCGCTGGATGCCTACGAGACCGTGGTGTTGTTAAAGGTTAAACCACTGTATGCCGATATTCTGGAGTTGCTGAGGCAAACAGGACGGACAAAGAGTGCGTGCTTTGTCGAGCGGGTCGGCAGTGCCCGTCAGAAGGTTTTAACCGATATTACCGACATGGCCGTCCACACACCCGACTATCTGTCGCTGATGATCATCAGACAAGCGTAGCGTTTTCGCCGAACAGCCACGCAAAACGCCCTTCCGTTATTTATCGCGGAAGGGCGTTTTCAATGGGCCAAAACCTCAAGAATGTCATTCCCGAAGCGTTTCTGGTCGGGAATCTAGATTCATCAATGTCTCAAAAACTGGATCTCCGATAAAGACATTCGGGGATGTCAGATATTTTGCAAGAGCCCCCAATGTAATAGCGAGTCTCTTTGAATATCAGATTTCCGACGAAGAGAAGATTCACTTCTCAAATATACCTGACATAAGTATCCTTGAGGTATTTGCGCTCCAGTATCCGTGCAATCCTCTTGATTAGATTGCGTCTGATTTCCAGTTCCATGGGGTGGGTCGGATCCTGGTGGGCCTCGTTGATTTTGGTTCCGACAAGAAACAGAATGCTGTCGCTCTCCAGCAGCAGATCCAGCAGCATGGTGGCTGCATTGCGCCGGAGGGATGATTCGCCTTTTTCCAGGAATTGCGCCACCCTGGTCAGCGTAAGCAGTCCCTCGGTAACCAGGTCGGCTCCTTCGATAATGGCAATGGGCGGGATGTTGTCATCCGTCGAATCCAGGCAGACGGTAATCTCACGATCCAGTTCGCGGGCAACGATTTTTGATGTGGTGCCACCGCAGATGGCCTTGCGCCCCTTGAATGTGTCGAAAATACTGGCGAAATGTGTATCCCGGTCTTCATGGAACGGTGGCCCGGTCAATACGAGCAGGCGTCTCGGCTTGCGAAAGTAGAACACGCCGACCGTCATGTCATCGTAGGCCTTGCCATCCACTTCCTTGCGAAGCGCTTCTTTGAGAATCCGGTTTGCCAATGTTCTGGCCGAGATGAGCGGGTCCCGCCGCACTTCGCTCAGGATGAACTGCTTGCATCCTTCAACGCGCCATCCCAGCTTCAACTCCTGAGATCCGATACCGGCCTGAGATATGCCGTCAGAGATAATAACCAGGCGGTCTTCCGGGCAGGCCTTGAGGTTATAGGTTTTCATCCTTCTGCCGTCGAGAACGGGAGACTCCACTTCCTGGAACGGGACGGTTACGGCTTCCCCTTTCCGGATCAGCAGGAAAGGGGGGTTATCCATCTCCACGATGCTGATGTCGGTCTGATTCCTGATGTCGACGATGGTGTAGGTGGCATAGCTGATGTTTCTGACCCGGCAGACCGGCAGGGCATTCATGATGGTTTCGGCAGAACTGATCAGATCAGCGTCGCTGGCGGTGAATTTCAGCGCCATGGTGCCTGTCATGGTGGAGAGGATGTTTGCCTTGATGCCGTGGCCGAGGCCATCGGAGAGAACCGATATGACCCGGTCTTCCTCGATGAATTTGTTGGTTTTGAAGTAATCGCCGCAGATATCCTCGCCATGCATGTTTCTCTGACTGGATTCGATTTCTATGAACAGGTCATCGGGCAGGGTGTCATCGACGGTGGCGCACGTGCTATTGGGCAGCATCATCAGTGTCGTCCTCCGTTTTCTGAAGCTGCTGGGCATTTTCCTTGGATGAAAAGCCATAGGCGAGCGATCTGAGCAGGATCTCGGTGTCCGCCATATTCTCTCCCAGCCTGAAGGCTATTTCCTGCACCGTTTCCATGTTCTTGCGGATTACCTGTTGCGCCCGTTGGGCAATTTGCTCACGGTGCATTTCCGTGCCGGTCACATCCAGAATAACGCCGCCAACTACCTGATTCGTCTCGATGGTGAAGATGGTGATTTTGTAAATCTTGTCGTTGATATGAAGCGCATCCCGGTTTATGTCGTGACCTTTTTGCAGCACGGTATGAAAAAGATCAGCAAACGGCACCATCTTCTCCAGGGACGCCCCTTCCAGGCCGAGATGCATTTCATTGATGATAAGAGCGTCTTCGTCGAACATCCTGATAAAATTTTCGTTACATTCTATGATTTTCATATCGGCGCCGACGATGACAACGCTCATGGGGATGCAGCGCAGCAGGGCATTGGCTTTCTTCTGGGCCAGTTTGCGCAGATGTGACAAGCACATGGAAGGTTCGGCGCGTCCCACCAGCAGCGCTCCTGCCAGGGAGCGACAGCTGTCGTAGCCGCATCCGCCGCAATTCAGCTCGTCCTCTTCCTGAAAGGCCCCAACCTGCTGGAGCGCCTTGCGAATCTGCTCATCGGTGTGGCTCAGCACCGGCAGCGGCTCCTCGCGGTGCAAACCACTCATTTCGATCAGTACATTCCGCTCGATGCGTCCCGTGGGAACCTTGGCGCGCGAATACACCTCCAGCTCATCCAGGAGGTAGGGGCGCTTCTTGCTGGTGCAGGGGCCGTGCACGCAACTTCCCTGACAGGCCAGAATCTCCACGAACACCCGCGTATTCAACTCTTCTTCCCTGAGTCCGGTCAATGCCCTGTTGATGGAATGGACGCCTGCCAGGGTCATGAAACGCACATCCTTGAAATCGCCGTACAGCCGGATGGTTTCGTTCATCCCTCCTTCAACAGGATACAAGGCGCCTTCGCTGGACGCTTCCGGCACGAAGACATCGCTCTCCAACGCCATCATCTCCGCGGGATTGATCTCCTCCTCCTCGAACCAGCGATGCAGATCCTGATAGGTGAGGGCGACATCGAGAAGCTCGGGAGAGCGGTCCGCTTCCTGCTTTTTTGCTGCGCAGGGGCCGATAAACACGATGCCGATTTCGTCGCCGTAGATCTTGCGTAGCAACCGGCAGTGCGAAAGTAGCGGCGAGAGAATTGGGGTAATCATTTCCGCTTGTTCGGGCAGATATTTTTGAACAAAGTCCACTGCCGCAGGACAGGCCGAAGAAATGGTCAGCTTGGCATCGTTCTGAAGCAGCTGTTCGGCAACGCGCGCTGAAACCTGCTGGGCTCCAAGGGACGTCTCACTGACGCCGGTGAACCCGAGTCTTTTAATGGCGGCAATGAGCTGGTTGGATGGGATATCGGAAAATTCGCCCACATAAGCGGGGGAGAGGGAAACAAAAACGCTTTTTTTGTAGCGGAGGAGGTTCTTTGCCCGGCCCAGATCGTCACGGACCCTTTTAGCTTTTACCGGGCAGACACTCAGGCAGTGCCCGCAAAAGATACATAGCTCGGAGGCGATGGATGCCCGGCCCTCATCGATCTCGATTGCCTTGACAGGGCACTTGCGAACACACTTGAAACAGTCCTGGCACTCGGTTTTTTCGGTGTAAACGGGCTTTCTCAGTTCCATAGCTTATTCACCCTGATTTTTTCCCACATAGCGTTTCAGAAGGTCGTAGAGCATCTCTTCGTTCACTTCATGAAACATCTGGCCGTTGATCTGGATATTCGGACCCTTGCGGCATTCTTCCTCGCACCTGCTTCCCAGCAGCTCCACATCTGCGGAACACTGGTTCTTTTCCATGTAGGCTTCGATAAATTCGAGGTTCTTTCTGTTGCCCCGGCGGAAACAGGAACTCCCCATGCAGATTCGTATTCGAGATTTCAATCCGTTCCCCCTGATGACAGACTTTCTCTCAGAAGAATTTCTTAGTTACATCGCCAAGTTAACCACATCCCCACCCTAACCCTCCCCTTGAAGGGGGAGGCTGGGAGGGGGGTGGGGGTTAAGGCTGGAATATTTCCCTGACGTGTTACTATCGAGTACGATTGATAAAAGGCAAAATGGCGCAACTATAGGTGGTTAAGTCAGTGTTGTCGTTAATGGTAGGTCTCCGCACAATTTTAGTCAAGAATATTCGCGGAGGTCACGAAAGCGAGCGGGAGCGATAGACTTCCAGCGCAGCCGGGAATGGTTTGAGCGCCCGTTCGAAGATGCCCAGGGAAAAGGCAATGGCCAGACCGTAGTTGGTAATGGGGACGCCGGCTTTCCGGCAGCGAAGGATGCGCGACAGAACTTCCCTCCGGTTCCACATGCAGGCGCCGCAGTGGACCACGAGCTTGTACGGGGTAAGGTCGTCGGGGAAATCGTGTCCCTGCAGGTGGACGAATTCCAGCTTGCCCCCCACATATTGCCGCAGCCAGCGCGGCAGCTTGACCCTGCCGATGTCCTCGCCGATGGGATGGTGGGAACAGGCCTCGCACACCAGAATACGGTCACCCGATCGCAGGGTGTCAATGGCCATGGCGCCTGCCACGAATTCCGTCAGGTCTCCCTTGAAACGGGCGAAGAGAATCGAAAATGAGGTCATGGGAACATCAAGCGGAGTGTCTCCGGCCACCTTGAGAAAAGCCTGGGAATCCGTCACCACCAACGCCGGCGGGCGCTTCAGCCGTTCAAGGGCGTCGCGCAGTTCCCGTTCCTTGACGACCATGCAGTAGGCGTCATTGTCCAGGATATCGCGAATCGACTGCACTTGGGGCAGTATGAGCCGCCCCTTGGGCGCTTCCAGGTCAATGGGAATAACCAGAACGGCCAGCTCACCGGCAGGAACCAGATCGCCCACGATCGCCGGGGTATTGATGAATTCTTCGGGGGCGTTGCGAATAAAGGCCTCGCGCAGATCGAGAATTCCCATTCCTTGTGCTGCGGCTGTTTCCACGCAGGTAATGTTCAACTCTTTCAGCTGGGCCGCCTGAACGCTGTCCACGGTGCAGCAGTCGGTTTTATTGAAAACAACGATAACCGGAATCGCACGTTCGCGCAGTTCCGCGAGTATCGCTTCTTCGAATTCGCTCCACTGACCGGCAACAGTGACAATCACCCCCACATCGGTACGGTCGAAAACCTGTCGGGTAGCCTTCACCCGCATTTCGCCCAGGGCTCCCACATCGTCTATGCCTGCCGTATCGATAAACAGCACCGGTCCAACGGGCAGCAGTTCCATCGGTTTTTCAACCGGGTCGGTGGTTGTACCGGCCACATCCGAGACAATCGACACTTCCTGCCGCGTCAAGGCGTTCAGGAGAGACGATTTACCCACATTGCGGCGGCCGAACAGCCCGATGTGGAGGCGAAAACCCTTGGGTGCGTTTTTCATGATGGTTTTCCGTCGTTGGTAAGCGGAGAGCCAAGCCGCATGACACATTCCGCCGAGATGAGCTCGTCATAGCGTTCTGCCGTCAATAGACCGGCTTGCACCACAATGTTGCGAACGCTTTTGCCGGTGTTCCGCATTTCTTCGGATACTTTCTGGGCTGCCTGATATCCGATGGCATCCACCAGCGCCGTGACGCTGGCGGTGGAATTTTCCACATGCTGCCGGCAGCGTTCTTCCCGCGCTTCCAGACCTGCCACGCAGAAGCGGCGGAACAGGGAGCAGGTATTGGCCAGAAGATCCAGGCTGTCCAAAAGCCTGTCGGCAATGAGCGGCAGAAAGGCGTTCAGCTCCAGGCTGCCCAAGGAGCAGGCCAGGGTAATGGCCTGGTCATTGGCAATCACGCTCATGGCGGCTTGGGATACCGCCTCGGGTATGACCGGGTTGACCTTGCCCGGCATGATGGATGAACCGGCCTGCCGGGGTGGCAGGCTGATTTCTCCGAATCCGGCATCGGGGCCGGATGAAAGAAGGCGCACATCCGATGCAATCTTGAGCAGAGTGCTGGCGCAGGCTTTCAGGATTCCGCTGACCTCAACGAAAACATCGCTGTTCTGGGTTGCATCGACCAGGTTTTCCGCCCGGGCCAGGCCCAGCCCGGTAATGACGCGCAAATGTTCGGTCACCTGGAAAATGTACTGCCTCGGAGCAGCCAGCCCGGTGCCGATGGCGGTTCCCCCCAGGTTCATGACCCGCAGGCGCTCTTCGCATTTGTAGATTCGCCAGCGATCACGCCCGAGAGCCTCGGCATAGGCCGACATCTCCCTTCCCAGCGTGGTCAGGACGGCGTCCTGAAACTGGGTTCGTCCGATCTTGACGATAGAGCTGAAAGCCTTTTCCTTGTTCTGGAACTCTTCCAAAAGCCCGATTACCTCTCGCTCCAGCACCCTGAGCAGGGTGATCGCAGCCACTTTGAGAGCGGTCGGGTAAGTGTCGTTGGTGGACTGGTGCAGATTTATGTCATCCAGAGGGCTGATACTTTTGTAATCGCCCAATGGCTTGCCCAGTAACTGCAGTGTCCGGTTGGCCAGCACCTCGTTGACGTTCATGTTGGTTGAAGTACCGGCACCTCCCTGTAGCGCATCCACCAGAATGTGCCCATCCAGTTCGCCTGCCATCATTTCGGCGCAGGCCTGTTCAATGGCGTTGGCCTTGGATTCATCCCACCACCCCAGACCGTGATTGGTGTGGGCGCACGCCAGTTTGACCGCGCCATAGGCATGGATCAACTCTTGATGCACCGTCCGGCGGGCAAGCGGGAAGTTTTCCATCCCCCGCAGGGTATGAATGCCGTACAATGCGTCAGCCGGGACGTCTCGTTCTCCAAGGAGATCCTTTTCAGTTCGGTAGAGAGCCATGTTGAGTCCGTATCTGGTTTTTAGTTTACTTACTCACATTGCCAGCTTAACCCCATCCCCACCCTAACCCTCCCCTTGAAAGGGAGGGAATTTAATCTCCTCCCCCTTCAAGGGGGAGGTTGGGAGGGGGATGGGGTAAGGAATGCCGCAATAACGTTGCAATGTGGCCAAGTAGAATTGGGTGCTACTCAGAAGTACTGGTCGCGTTTGCCGCCCTGCTTGATCTCTTCGAGTCTCCGCGCCAAGCTCTGTTTTACGTCACCTTCCGGCAGTTTTGCAAGCTCTTCGGCAATTAGTTTTTCGCCGACCTCCCTGGTTGCCGGTGATGAGTAGTCAAGCAGGTATTCTTCCAATGTCAACAAGGCATTGGGGGTGCAAAATTCCTTGATGAAACCGGGAATGCTGAACTCCATGAAATGCTCTCCGGTTCGGCCGACTCGGTAGCAGGATGTGCAGAAACTGGGGACATAGCCATCGCACATCAGCTCGGCCATGACATCATCCAGGGAGCGTACGTCGCCCAAGGTGAACTGCTCGCGCTCCATAACCTGCGCATCCCCGGCCTCGGTATAACCGCCAAGTTCGATGCGGCTGCCTGCGTCGATCTGTGATACGCCGAAAGACATGCAGGCGCGGCGAACCTGGGCATTTTCCCGAGCGGTCAGGATCAGCCCGGTGTAGGGCACGGCCAGACGGAGAATGGCTATGATCCGTTTGAATTCGTTGTCGTTGACCAGCAGGTTATAATCGATTTCCACGCCCGCGGCAGGTCTCAGACGCGGGAAACTGATGGTGTGCGGTCCCACATTGTAGCGCTTCTGCAGATACAGCGCATGGGACACCAGGCCAAGCACCTCGAATCTCCAGTCAGCTAGCCCGAAAAGCACCCCCAGTCCTACATCGTCGCAACCGGCTTCAAAAGCCCGGCTGAGACCGTCCAGACGGTAGAGATAGTTTCCCTTGCGGGTGTCGTGGGGATGCAGGCGGGCATAGGTTGCGTGGTGATAGGTTTCGTGGAAGATCTGGTAGGTGCCGATTCCCGCGGCCTTGACCAGTGCATAGCCCTGATGGTCGAGGGGGGCGGCATTGATGTTTACCCGCCTGATTTCACCATGTCCCACTTTGGTGCCATAGACGGTCCTGACGCTCTGCGCAATGAACTCTGCGTCATAGGCCTGGTGTTCGCCGAAAACCAGGATCAGCCGCTTGTGTCCTTTGCTTTCCAGGGCTTCCACCTGGGCGCGGATTTCGCTTTCGGTCAGAGTGCGCCGGATAGCGGTGGCATTGCTGCGCTTAAAAGCGCAGTAGGAACAATCGTTGACGCATTTGTTGCCGATGTAGAGCGGGGCAAACAGCACGATCCGGTTGCCGTAGACCCTTTTTTTCAGTTCGCGGGCAGCAGCGAAGATTTCCTCGACCAGTTCCGGCGTATCCGCCAGCAGGAGCTGTGCAGTTTCCTCAATGCTCAGGGCCTGCTTGTCAAGACTTTTGGCGATTATGTCGCGAACTCGCGCAGGTTCGGGGCGTTGTCCGGCCAGAAGGCCGAACAGATATGTTTCGTCAATGAAATCAACTGCACCGGCGCTCAGTTTCATGGATGGCATGCTACTCATTGCGACTTCTCCCTATTTCACTCCCGGAGCTTTAGCCCGATTGGGCGAATCACCACGTCCCGTGCCGATGGTTCTGCCGATGGAGAGAATCCTCCGGCTCATGCATGACCTGCAGTCGGAAGCAGTTTCATCTATGCAGGCCTTTGAGGGGTAAATCTCGTACAAGGCGCGATATTTCTGCGGAGTCACATTAGGCATGACAATGTTGGCGCCCCGCGACAGCCCCAGCTCCCGCCCCGATTCGGTGTTGATTGTGGCCAGCGCCGTGGTGCTCGGTATGTTGGCACGAGGGCAAACCAGGCGAGTCAGGGCGATGGTCTTGTAGGTCATTTCCTCGCTATTGGGCACTTGTTCGCCTGCCTCGGCATACGTTGTCAGCTCCGGATTACCCAGAAACGTTGCTTGGTGCGGGATGTACGGTCCCACCCCGATCATGTCCAGGTCAAGCTCCCTGAACATGAGGATATCGTTGGCAAGGTCATCATACGTCTGCCCCGGAATGCCGATCATGACACCGCTGCCGGTTTCATACCCGATCTGCTTCAGCCTGCGCAGCAGAGCGATACGGTCGGATGGTTGACCTGCCAGCGGGGGGTGAATCCGGTCGTACAAAACCCGGTTGGATGTTTCAAAGCGCAGCAGGTAGCGGTCTGCGCCTGCCGCGAACCATATCCGGTATTCTTCATCAGCCCTTTCGCCAAGGCTGAGCGTGACTGCCAGGTCGGTCTCGCGCTTTATGCGGCGGATCAACCCGGTCATCCACTCACTGGTAATGCCGTGATCTTCTCCGGCCTGCATGACAACGGTACCATACCCGAACCGGGCCGCTTCATATGTACATTCCACAATTTCGTCTTCCGTCATCCGGTAACGGCCGATGGCGCTGTTTTCCACATTCAGGCCGCAATAGCCGCATCTGCGGGCGCAGATGTTCGAGATTTCGATCAGGCCCCGCAGGTGGACTTCCTGACCCACATTCTGCTGCCTGACGCGGTCGGCCATCTGCCACAATTTTGAAAGCTCATTCTCGTCTGTGGTGCGCAACCAGCCGAGAATTTCCTGTTTTTCCATATCTGCTCCGAATGGTTTCCGTGTTGATGCACTACTGTTTCCAACATTTACCCCTCGTGGACCTTTTTTATTGTATCACAGGGGGGCTTGCAAAGGATGTGATGATTCCGTAGCCGGAAAAGTGCCGCATAAAGATTGGCCGGATGCGCGCGCATCCGGCCTGATTATACAATGTTACAATTCATCTGTCTCAAAAAGATCAGAATTCTCCCGGCTTCCGCTACTTCTCGCGTTTGAAGTAGTGGGTGTGCAGCAGGTGGTGAGATTTCTCGCTCAACGGTTTGCCGAGGTACTTTTCGTACAGTTCGATGATGTACGGGTTTTCATGGGATTTCCTGAGGGTCTTGCCCGAATCCTCGTTGTAGAGCGCCTGGGTCCGTTTCTTGAGCAGTTCCACGTTTCCGTGGTGGTACGGCTGTCCGCCGCCACCGATGCAACCGCCGGGGCAGGACATGATCTCGATTGCGTGATACTCGGATTTTCCTGCACGAACGTCGTCCAGAAGTTTCCTGGCGTTGCCCAGTTCGTGAGCAATGCCGATATTCAGCGTGTGGGGTCCGACCTGAACCTTGGCCGAACGCACTCCTTCCATACCGCGAACTGCTTCGAAGTTGACATTGGTCAGAGTTTCGCCGGTTGCCAGCTCATAGGCGGTTCTCAGGGCTGCCTCGATGACTCCGCCGGTGACTCCGAAAATCGGGGCTGCTCCGCTGGATTCTCCCAGGGGGGCGTCGAAATCATCATCCGGAAGCGATTCGAATTGGATGTTCATTCGCTTGATCAGGCGCGCCAGTTCCCTGGTGGAGAGCACGATATCCACGTCAGGGTTGCCATCGACCTTGAATTCGTCCCGCGCGCATTCATATTTTTTGGCCAGACAGGGCATGATGGACACGACCACCATCTTTTCGCGGGGGACACCAAGCAGATCGGCATAGTACGTTTTTGCGATGGCACCGAACATCTGCTGGGGCGACTTGGCAGTGGAAGGAACGTCCAGGAGGTCGGGGAACTGGTGCTCGAAGAATTTGACCCAGGCCGGACAGCAGGATGTCATGATCGGCAGTCTCACCGTTTTGTCGCCGTCGAGGTAGCGGGTAAGCCTATCAAGGAATTCCGACCCCTCTTCCATGATGGTCAGGTCGGCGGCAAAGTCAGTGTCAAAGACATGGTCGAAGCCTAGTTGCCGCAGGGCGGATACCATCTTGCCGGTAACCGAGGTGCCCGGTTCCATGCCGAACTCCTCGCCAAGGGCGGCGCGGACCGCGGGAGCAGTCTGGACAACCGTAATGACATCAGGGTCGGAGAGAGCTTTCACCACATCCCAGGAGTGATCGTTTTCCACCAGGGCGCCCACCGGACAGACCGCGGTACATTGTCCGCAGTTGGTACAGACGGAGTCAGCCAGGTTCATTTCGAAGGCAGGAGCCACAACCGCGGTGAATCCCCGGTTGACACCTGAGAGGACGCCGCAGGTTTGCACCTCGTTGCACATGGTTTCGCAACGGCGGCACATGATGCATTTGTCCATATCGCGCACAATGGATGGAGAAATATCCTTTCTGTAGGTCGACATTTCTCCGACGTAACCGATGTTCCTGATGGCGAACAGTTCCGCCAAGTCCTGCAAGTCGCATTCTCCCGACTTCATACAGAGCAGACAATCCTTAGGATGGTCGGAAAGCATCAGTTCGAGAACGGTTTTGCGCGCATTGAGAACTCGCATGGTATTGGTTTTTACCACCATGCCCTCGGTGACCGGGGTGGCGCAGGCCGGCGCGAGATTTTTTCTCCCTTCGACCTCAACAACGCAGATGCGGCACGATGCGCACATGTTGTTTATGGCCAGTTCCTTCATCTGGAGAAAACAGAGCGTAGGAACATGAATATTGAGATTTTTGGCCGCATCGAGAATCATGCTGCCCTGGGGTACTGCAGTTTGTTTGCCGTCAACGGTTATATTCAACATGGACATGTGTGTGCTCCTTTTGTTACCGCTTCACGGGGTCACCACAGAAAACGGAAAAAAATGTACGTTAAGGATTTTGTGTTGGTCGTAACAGCAGAAAGGGCCTGGAAAATAATCCAGGCCCTTTAATTTTAAAAACGTATCGATTAACCAAGGCCGTTAGGCGATGGTGAAGTACCTTCGGTAATTATCAAGCCAGCAGCCGTACGCATGCTGTAATACTGTTCCATCAGGGCATTTTATCGCATCTTGATAACAACCTTCCCCTTAGAGTGCCCTTGGGCAAGGTATTCCAGCGCATTCTTTGCTTGCTCGAACGGAAACACTTTATCTATTACCGGCTGAATAATCCCCGCCTCCAGAAGTTTGCCGATTTCGGCAAGTTGAGCGCCATCGGGACGGACGAACAGAGATGAGTAGGAGACTTTCCGCTTGCCAGCGAGCCGAATGATCTTACGGCTCATCAGGCCTAAGACGAATTTCAGGACAAAGTTCAGCCGACGAGCAGTGGCGAACGCTGCGTCCAGCGGCCCGACGAGTGAGACGATCTTGCCTCCCGGCTTGAGGATGTCGATGGACTTTTCAATCGCGTCGCCCCTGAGGGTGCCGAGCACCATGTCATAGCCGCGCAGCACTTTCTCGAACGCTTGCTTCTTGTAGTCGACCACCTCGTCTGCGCCGAGGCGGCGTACCAGGTCAACGTTGCCCGTGCTGGTGGTCGTTCCCACGATGGCGCCAAGGTGCTTTGCCAACTGGATCGCAAAGGTTCCGATACCGCCGGACCCCGCCGGGATGAACACTTTCTGACCGGCCTTGAGATTGGCACGTTCCTTCAGTGCTTGCCACGAGGTGAGCCCGACCATCGGGATCGATGCGGCTTGCACGAAGTCCAGATTTCCCGGCTTCAGCGCGGCAACGCTCTCGGGCACTACCGCGAATTCGGCGATCGCACCCGTACCCAGGTCGAAGATGTTGGCGAAGACGGCATCGCCTGGCTTGAAGCGAGTCACGTCGCTGCCTACCTCAATTACCACACCGGCCAGATCGCTCCCCAGCGTGGCGGGAAGCTGGAAATGTAGAACCGGTTTGAACATCCCCGTCGGAATCATGTTGTCGATCGGGTTCACGCCGACAGCGTAGACCTGCACCAGCATCTCTTCCGTCTTTAACGTAGGGCGGGGAACGTCAGTGAATCCGATTTCGGGCGATTTGCCATAGCGTTTGAAGGTGAGTGCTTTCATATTGCGCATACTCCTTTGCAATTAATTTGTTGTGATGAGCATGGATCAGTGAATGTCATGATCGTTTTCCTTTGGAGTATTTATGTGTCGAACTTCATGTTGAAGGCCCGACACTCAAATGCGCGCCCGCGTGCGCCGCGTGCGGAAAGTACCCCAGCCGCTGGTGAAAACACTTTTCAGGAATGCTGACAGCCCACTCTCATTGGGACGCGGCTCCCTGCCTTTTGCAATGCGCTTGAGCTGGCGCTCGTACCACACCACCTCCATGAGCCCCATACGGTCAACGGCCTTGATGCCGGTTTTGATAGGGCGCACTTTCTGTGGGCTATCGCGTCCTTGCAGCAAGGAGATTGGCGCATCGGGGTCGATGGCCAGCAACCTTGCCAGACCCACGATATCCACCGCACCGGATTCCAGTGCGGCATTCATGCCGGTTGCCGTACGGAAACCGCCTGTGACCATCAGCGGCACAGTCACTGCGGCGCGCACTTTCTCTGCGAACTCGAGAAAGTAGGCTTCGCGTGCCACGGTGGAGGCCTTTCTTTGGTCTTGCATCATTCCGCTCATAGCGGGAGCCTCGTAAGTACCGCCTGATATCTCAATCAGGTCGATGCCTGCATCGACTAATGCCCGGATCGTATTGATCGACTCTTCTTCGGTAAAACCTCCGTGCTGGAAATCGGCCGAGTTGAGCTTGATCCCCACCGGGAAGTCTGTGCCAACTTGACGGCGAATTTCTGCATAAACGGCCAATAAAAAACGTCGACGCTTCTCAGGAGTGCCGCCCCATTCATCGTTGCGGCGATTGTGATGCGGGGACAGGAACTGGTTAATCAGGTAGCCATGCGCGCCATGGATCTGCATACCGCTAAACCCGGCCTTCTTGCAGACGGCTGCGCTGCGCCCGAAACGCGCGATGATGTCCTGGATCTCGGACGTGCTGGCTTCGCGCGGCGTCTCGAAGAAAGCAGCCATGTCCTCACGGAACGGAACGGCAGAGGGCGCGAGGTTGTATGCATTCAGCCCCTTTGTCGACTGCTTACCCGGATGATTGAGCTGTACCCACATGGCCGCGCCTTGCTCAGTCGCCGCCTGCGCACACTGGCGCAGGACGGGCAAATCCGCTTCGTCCTCGATCACCACATTGCCGGGCTCGCCCAGCGCGCGGCGGTCGATCATCACGTTGCCCGTCATGATTAGACCAAGCCCGGAGGCGGCCCAGCGTTGGTATAACCGCACCAAGTCCTGGGTCGGTCGGTTGTCATACGTGCCCAGCGTTTCACTTAATGCCGATTTGGCGAGTCGGTTGCGCAACACGGCGCCATTGGGGAGCTGCAACGGTTGGTTTAGCAGGTTTGCTTTCATAGTGTCCTCCGAATGTGGTGCGGTCATAGGGAGAGATCTTCTTCGGCGGTTGCAGGAAGGCCGTCAGGCCCTGGAACCATATCACCTCCTGAAAATCGCCGCTGATGATCAAGTCCTTGCTGCCCAGGCCCCGCAGGAAGGCGGCTTGGCTGTCCTTGGCCGAGAGGATGGTGAAGCCCTTCGCGGCATCCTGGGAGCAGAGGGTGAATTGCGGATTCGCCGTCAAACGTCGTCCCCTGCGGCAGGGTCACAGGAGTTGTACCGCCGCCCGCTGCAATCGCATCGCTGGCCGTAGCAAACGGTGAAACAAGCGCCCCAGACAGCGCAAGGAGGCAAAAAATGGTTCTCAGCAAATAGGGCATGACATGACTTTCGAGTAAGACAGAAGTGGCAACAGTCAGGTTTGTGGCTGATAGCGCTCGGCCGCGTGTGTTTGTCGAATGTCCGACAACAGCCCTTGGCGCGCGCCATCCAGAGCATCCCAGCGCCCGGCTACGTGCAGCGGCGGGATCGTGACCAGCTCACGACGGTCGAAGCCGACCAGCGCCGCATCGACCAGCTCGCCCACCTCCATCACCTCGGGGAGGGTGTTGACATCAATACCGGCACGTTCCCAGATTTCGGTGCGGGTTGCAGCCGGCAACACCGCTTGCACGTAAACACCCTTGGGTGACAACTCAATGCTCAGACCCTGCGACAGAAACAGAACGAAGGCTTTGGTGGCGCCGTAGATCGACATGCCGAACTCGGGTGTGAAACCTACCACCGAGCCAATGTTGACGATCGCGCCAGTACCGGACTGCGCGAAACGCGGAGCGATCGCTGCTGCAAGCCGCGTCAGCGCTGTGGTGTTGAGCGTGATCAGGCGTTCGATGACCTCAGCGGATTGCGCTAAAAAGCTCCCTGATTGGGCCATGCCCGCGTTGTTGATCAAGACGCCGATATGAGCGTCATCGCGCAGTCGCGCTTCGAGCGCGGACAGGTCAGCAGGGTTCGTAAGGTCGGCCTGTAGCACTTCAACGGCCACATTGCATTCCTTTCGCAGTTGCTCGGCCAATTTATCCAGGCGCGACTTGTCGCGCGCAACAATGACGAGGTCGTGGCCACGGCGAGCGAAACGCTCGGCGTAGGTGGCGCCAATGCCGCTGGAGGCACCGGTGATAAAAACAGTCGGAATCGTGTTCATGGATGTTTTCCTTTCAGAATTTGTACAGGTATGGTGCGTGGGTATCGATCTTCATCGTGCCTGGCCGACAATTTCGCCTCCGGCCATCTCGATTACGACATCCACGCCACGGCCATCAGTAAGCTCTCGAACTTTATTGGCCCAATCAGGTGCCGTGTAATCAACTGATGCGTCTGCACCCAAACGTTCTGCAATGAGGCGTTTTTCCTGTGTGCTGGCCGCCGCAATCACCTTTCCCGCGCCGTATAACTTTGCCAATTGAATGGCGAAAGACCCGACTCCGTCCGCTGCACCTTCAATCAATATGGTTTCGTCGGGCAAGAGCCGGGCAGCTTTACGCAGTGAAAGTGCGGCCGTGAGGCCATGCCCCATCAGTGCGGCCGCGTGGACCGCGTCGGAACCTTGCGGCAAGGGCATCACCAGTGTGGCGGGCACACAGATATATTGCGCATATCCGCCTGCGCCCGGCGTCGCAAGCACTGATGTTCCGACTGCAATTGAAGTGACTCCGGCTCCAACTGCGGTTACAGTACCAGCAACTTCAGCACCAAGAATAAAAGGTGTCGGCGACGGATCCGGGTAGTCGTCGCCACGGCGGCGCATGACGTCCGCAAAATTCAACCCGACAGCTTCGATGCGTATCAGGACTTCACCCTCTCTGGTGACTGAATTCGGTACATCTTCATAGATAAGAACTTCCGGACCACCGGTATTGTGGAATCGAACTGCTTTCATTGTTTGGGTTTTCATACCTGTGGCCTTTCGTTCCAATTCGATTAGTTAGCGAGGAAGTCCAGAACCGCTGGCACAAAAGCGTGGTGGTACTGAAAAACGCCACCGTGTCCTGAATCCGGATAGATCGTGAGCTTGGCATTCGGCAGACGGCGAGCCATATCGGCCGAGAGACTGCTGGCGACCATGAGATCGTGGTCGCCGTTCGCCACCAGAACCGGCTGAGTAATGGCAGAGAGGTCGTCGGGTGCGCTCAGTCCCGCGGCTTTGATGGCTTTCAGTTGGGCGTAGCGAGCCTGCAAGGAAATACCCTTATCGCGGTCCTTGGTGCGTTCCTTCAACCGGGAGAAGTAGTCTTTCGCGGCGCGCTTGCCATCCGGGGTGCGGGGGAAAAACAGAAAATTTCGCGGATCGCTCAGCGTGAGCGCTGCTTTGGAGTAAGCGATGACAGCAATTCTATTGATCTCGTCGATCCCGCCGCCGCCTCTGGGCCCCGTTCCGGCAAGGATCATCCGACGCACAAGCTCGGGGGCTTGCAAAGCAATCATTTGCGCGACACCGCCGCCCATCGAGAAGCCGAGAAGATCGACTTTCTTGTGCCCCAATGCGCGAATGAAGGCGATGGCGTCCCGCCCCATCTCCTCGATGGTGTGCGGAACCGATCCTCCCGACGCACCTACGCCGCGATTGTCGAACGCGATTACCCGATGCTGGGCGGCAATCCCGTCGATAACACGCGGATCCCAGTCATCGAGTACCGCCATAAGGTGGTGCAAAAATATCACCGGTATGCCCGCGTTTGAATTGAGTTCCCGATAGGCGAAAGGCACTCCACCAACGTCAACGGTGCGGGTCGGAACATTTTGCCATTTTGAATTAATCATCTTGTTTCTCCTGTCATTGCGCTTGCCGCACATCGTCCTCGTGAACAGCAATGACTTCTGAGATCCTCATTTTTTGTAACTTTTGTTTTGCAAGTAACTCAACTATGCAGCAGTTACTTGCAAAATGCAAGTTGAAAAGTTATACTGGTACCATGAAAAAGAAACAGAACAGCAATGCTCCGTATCCGGGAAAAATCCGCTCTACCTGCCCCATCGCCTGCGTCCTCGACATCCTCGGGGACAAATGGACCCTGCTCGTCATTCGTGACCTCTTTCTGGACAAGCATCGCTATGGGGAGTTCATTCAATCACCTGAGCAGATCCCGACCAACATCCTGGCCGATCGGCTAAAGCGACTCGAATCATCGGGTATCATTAAGAAGGAATTATATCAGGTCGCCCCCCCACGCTCCGAGTATTACCTCACCTCCAAAGGGGCGGACCTGGGCCGGGTGCTGGAGGCAATGCAGCAATGGGCTGAACATCATTTACCGGGAGTTATATCTCCCGAGATAAATCCGAAACTTGAAATACGCGATTGAACGTAAACCAGCTCATACCTTGGCTTTTTCCCGCCGATACGCCCCTGGCGAAACGCCTAACTCTCGCTTAAATGCCTTGCTGAACGCTGCTTCGGATTCATAGCCAACGTTCATGGCGGCTTCGGTGATGGTTGTCTTTTTTTGGCGCAGAATGTCACTGGCTTTGAGCATGCGCCATTTGGTCAGGTAGGTGAGTGGAGGAACCCCGGCCAATCCACTGAAACGCGTGGAAAATGATGTGCGCGACATATTTACGTGCTTCGCCAGTTCAGCTACCGTCCATGGATGCTCCGGTTTTTGGTGTATCAATTCAAATGCTTTGCCGAGAACCGGATCGGCAATAGCACGCAGCCAGCCGACGCTACCGTTATATCGACCGTTTTCCTGGACTTGCTCGTCAAGGTACGCCCGCAAAATCTGGATAAAAAGCATGTCCGTAAGGCGGGAAACCATGATTGGCGAACCAGCATTGTTTGCGCTCGTTTCGCTGGCCATCCACTTGAGTGTAGTTTCCAGCCACGGTGCCATTTGTCCGCGCTCGCCTTGCAGATGGATGATGGATGGAAGGCCTGAGAGAAAGGGCTTCGAAACCTGGTTGTCGAAAATAAACCGGCCGACCACCATGGATGTGAGCGAACCACCACCACCAAACTGGAAATCCTGTCGCTCACCGGTGGCAATGGGACAGGCGCCGGGAAGCTTCTCAAGTGGTGTCAACGTGCTGCCGGGCTGATCGTAGAGAGTATGCGCATTACCCTGTGGCAGCATCACCAGGTCGCCGCCTACAAGTGAGACAGGCATTTCAATACACTCCGCCGCAAGATAGCAACTACCCCGCATCACGGCGAAAAAAAGCGCGGAATCATACATGGCCGGTGCCTTGATCCCCCAGGGCGCTGTCAGCTTCATAGCATAATGTACCTGACTTTGCAGATGCATCGTGTTGAGCACATCCGTAAAAACATCCATTTGTTCATACTCCTTTAATTATTGTACGATAGAACATAATATTTGAACATATAGCCATTGAAAATACAACTATTTTATCTATTATATACGCATGAACAACATGGACAATCAACTAACAAAAGGAGTCAAAAATGATTTTAATCACTGGAGCAACCGGCCAACTCGGTCATCTGGTAATAAGTGCCCTGCTGAAGAGCCTCCCGGCACAGCAGGTTGTAGCGGGTGCAAGGAATACTGGGAAGGCAGCCGATCTGGCAGCGCGCGGGGTCGAGGTCCGAGAGGTTGATTACGAACGCCCGGAGACTCTCGAAGTTGCACTTGTCGGAATCGACAAGGTGCTGCTGATCTCCTCCAGCGAGATCGGCAAACGCGCCCGGCAGCACCAGGCTGTCATCGAGGCGGCCAAAAAAGCGGACGTCAAGCTTTTAGCCTATACCAGCGTCTTGCACGCCGAAACTTCTGTACTCGGACTTGCCGAGGAGCACCGTCAAACCGAGCAGGCGCTTGTAGTTTCGGGAGTTCCGAGCGTAATATTGAGAAATGGCTGGTACACTGAAAATTATGCCGCGTCGATTCCGATGGCCGTTGAGCATGGTTTTGTTCTCGGCAGTGCCGGGGAGGGTCGAATCTCGTCGGCGACGCGGCAGGATTACGCCGAAGCGGCAGCTGCCGTGCTGGTTTCCGAGGAAGAGCAGGCAGGGAAGATCTATGAACTGGCAGGAGACGAGGCGTACACCCTGACCGAATTGGCAGCCGAGGTGGCTCGCCAGTCAGGAAAAAATATTGAGTATAAGGACATGCCTGAGGAGAGTTATCGTGGAGTCCTGATCGATGCCGGACTACCTGAACCGTTTGCCGCACTCCTGGCTGATTCCGATGCGGGGGCTTCCAGGGGGGCGCTTTTCGATGACAGCCATACTCTCCGTCAGCTGATCGGGCGTCCAACCACGTCGCTTACCGTGGTGATTGCCTCAACGCTCGCCTCATAGCAATTAGAAGGGGATAAATCAAAACGATGTTCCTACGCGGTAATACGAGAAGGGTTTCCGGGTGATTCCAGGTTGCGCCTGCGAGGTCAGGACGGACTTACTGCTATTCTACAAGAAAGGCAATAAGTCTGTCCTGACCTTGCCCGGGTTCTCTTTCGACGGTGACGAGGCCCATTGTCGGGAAGGGTACGCCGATGTCGAAGGACTGCTGACCCATTTGGAACACGTGGGGCCGCTTCTTCAGTTTGCGCTCGAGCTGTCAGAGCTCATCCGCCTCGAGGTTCCAAGGACCCGAAGGCGAACTTGAGAAGTTGCGCGCTCATCTGGCGGCTTTTTATACCAGGTTCTTAACCCTCGAATGCTGGTTCCGCAGATAGCCGCAAACAGACCTAATCCAAACATTTGAACTAAAACCGCAATCTGACGCAGGCTAGATCTTGTAACTTGCTTGACTTAATGAGATTTATTCTTGCTTTCAAGTAATTTTCTTCCATCATCCCGCAACTTGCCGTCAGGCGTAACATGCCGGTATAGTGTTTGACGGGTAATTCCCAAATCCTTGCATAGATCGCTCACCTTGGTTTCGGAATGCCCCATTGCGGCCATAGCAAGTCGCAATTTCGACACAGTCATTTTATAGGGGGCGCCTCCTGATCTTCCACGAGCACGGGCCGATGCAAGCCCAGCCTTCGTCCGTTCTGAAATGAGTTCTCGTTCGAACTCAGCGAGAGCAGCGAAGATTCCAAACACCAATTTGCCGGCAGGTGTGGTTGTGTCAATTGATGCACCGTGTCCGGACAACACCTTAAACCCAATATTTTTCTTCTCCAATTCATGCACTGTATTCACCAGATGCCTGAGATCCCTCCCGAGTCTGTCAAGCTTCCAAACGACTAAGGTATCTCCCGATCGCAGTGCCTTTAATGCCGCATCCAATCCAGGCCGTGCATCAAGTTTGCCCGATGCTCGGTCTTCGTAAATATGTTCTTTGGCAACTCCGGCTGCAACAAGGGCATCGTGTTGAAGATCTACTGTTTGAGAACCGTCTGCTTTTGAGACCCGCATATATCCGATCAACATATGTCACCTAAACGGTCGTTTGCGTGACATGCCAGCAACCGGATGTTATTTGGTGTGGCCCTGTCACTTAATCAGTATTTTAATCTTTGTTCCAATAACCTATCATATATTAATAATGTGACACATCATAAAAATCCAGAAAATAACACCAATGATAAGGAAACGCCATGCCACGTCGCTCAATCTTCACTGATTCGGAGCGTGAAAGCCTTCTCGCTCTGCCGCAAGACAATGAAAGCCTGATAAGGTATTATACTTTCGGCGAAGCTGATCTTTCTCTTATACAGCAACATAGAGGAGCCGCGAATCGGTTGGGATTTGCTTTACAGCTCTGCTACGTGCGCTATCCTGGCATGGCCTTGCCGGTTGAAGGGGAACTGAGTGCGGCAACACTGCACTATGTTTCGCAGCAACTTGGTATCGCTCCGGCAGAATGGAAGAAATACTCGCAAAGGGATGTAACTCGCAGGG
>MTLD01001756.1_pt1 | contig 54310 bp, 70 predicted proteins | sample 1982471 | NCBI WGS metagenome assembly MTLD01 (sample SAMN05712604, study PRJNA340218) | biofilm metagenome | isolation source: sample SPM anode biofilm adapted to -50 mV | place: USA | collected 2012-02-03
CAGTCAGTCAATGCTTAACTGATCGGCATTAGCTATCAAGCCTCCTTTTTAGCATGCGGTAACAGACTAGCCCGTATTGCGCATACCGGCAGCGATACCGGCAATGGTCACCATTAATGCCTGGTCAACCTGCGGATTCACTTCATCCGGCGTAGCACGTGAACGATGCAGCAGCTCAACCTGCAGTACGTTCAGTGGATCAGTGTAGGGATTACGCAACTTGATGGACTCTTTGATCCATGGTTGATCATCCAGTAACTCACCGCGCTTAGGCAGCAGTTGCAGCACCACATTGATGGAGTCCTGCAATTCCTGACGTAAGCGTTTGCCTAACGGCCACAGATTTTCAGGCGCCAGACGCAGGTCATAGTATTCAGCCAGCCACAGATCTGCTTTCAGGAACACCATTTCCAGCATTTCCAGACGGGTATGGAAGAATGGCCATTGCTGATCCATCGCTTTCAGCAGGTCTTCTTTACCTTCATCCATCACCGCCTGCAACGCTACATGCGCACCCAGCCAGGATGGCAGCATCAGACGGTTCTGTGTCCAGGCAAAGATCCACGGAATGGCACGCAGTGATTCAACACCGCCATTCGGCTTACGTTTGGATGGACGTGAACCCAGCGGCAGTTTACCCAATTCCATTTCCGGCGTAGCGGCACGGAAGTAAGGCACAAAGTCAGGTTCATCACGGACGATGCTGCGGTAATGCTGGCAGGAAATTTCTGACAGCTTATCCATTACGTCATACCACGCGGCTTCCGGTTTCGGCGGTGGCAGCAGGTTCGCTTCCAGTACCGCACTGGTATACAGCTTGAAGTTATGAATCGCCACTTCCGGTAAACCAAACTTGAAGCGGATCATTTCGCCCTGTTCAGTGACACGGAAACCGCCTTTCAGTGATCCCGGTGGCTGTGACAGAATGGCCTGGTGTGCTGGTCCGCCGCCACGGCCGATAGTACCGCCACGGCCATGGAACAGCGTCAGTTTCAGATCTTCACGTTCTGCAATCGCTACCAGATCTTCCATCGCGCGATATTGTGCCCAGCCGGCGGACATCATGCCGGCATCTTTCGCCGAGTCGGAGTAACCGATCATCACATATTGCTGACCACGGATGTAATTACGATACCATTCAACAGACAGCAGACGGTTCAATACAGCGGCCGCATTTTGCAGGTCATTCTGGGTTTCGAACAGTGGCGCAATCGGCATATGGAATTTACAGCCGACTTCTTTCAGCAGTAATTGCACTGCTAATACGTCGGACGGCTGACGAGCCATGGAAATAATGTAAATACCAAAGGCATCCGGATCGGTTTGTGCGATCACGCGGCAGGTATCGACAACTTCCTGCGATTCTGCGCTTGGTTGCCAGTTGGCCGGCAGTAACGGACGACGGGAGGCCAGTTCTCTCAGCAGGAACTCCTGCTTCTCGGTTTCGCTCCATTCTGCATAATCGCCCAGTTCCAGATATTGAGTCAGTTCAGACAGCACCTGACCATGACGCTCACCATCCTGACGGATATCCAGTTTCAGCAGGTTGATGCCGAAGCAGGCCAGTTTGCGCAACACATCCAGCAACATGCCATCCGCAATGATGCTCATGCCGCAGGACTGCAGAGAGCGGTAGCACAGCTCCAGCGGTTCACGCAGTTGTTCGGTACGGGTGATCAAGTCACGGTTTTCAGTGTACTGACCTTGCAGCTTCGCGGTGACCGCCTGCTGTGTTTCGCGCAGTGCATCACGAACGACACGCAGGATCGCACGATAAGGTTCGCTGCATTCGCCGACACGCTGACGCAGTTCATCATTGCAGTCGGTCATCGACAGTTCAGATACCAGCTCCTGAATATCAGTCAGGAACAGGTTGATCGCCACCCAGCGGGAAAGCAGCAGCACTTCCTGGGTTACTTTTGCGGTCACGAACGGGTTACCGTCCCGGTCGCCACCCATCCAGGATGCAATACGGACAGGATGCGCACGCAGCGGTAAGCGGATACCAAAGTTTTCCTGCAAACGATCATCTAACTGACGCAGGAATAATGGTATGGCAGGCCACAGGTTATTTTCGATAACTGCAAAGCCCCATTTTGCTTCATCAACCGGTGTCGGGCGCTGCTCGCGAATTTCATTGGTATGCCATGACTGATTTACCAGCTGTTCTATGCGGTGCTGGATAAATTTGCATTCACGAGGCGTCAGATCCTGCAGTTCCAGCTCTTCCAGACATTCGTTCAGCTGGACGTGTTTGTGAATCAGGGTCCGGCGTGTGACTTCCGTCGGGTGCGCAGTCAGTACCAGTTCAATATCCAGTTCGCAGACGGTATCAATGATTTCCTGTTCGGATAAATTGGCATTTTTTAATTTATCGAACACACTATCCAGTGGATCCAGGGTCGTATGCAATTCACCCTGACGTGACATCGAGTGAAACTGTTCTGCTACGTTGGCCAGATTCAGGAATTGGCTGAATGCACGCGCGACAGGTAATAATTCGTCATCACTCAGGTTTTTTAATGTAGTTATCAGTTTTTGTCTGTCTTCTTCGTTACCCTGACGGGACGATTTGGCCAGCTGACGAATATTTTCTATCTTGTCGAGAAACTCATCGCCAAGATGCTCCTTGATGGTTTTGCCCAGTAAGTGGCCAAGCATGCCAACATTACCGCGCAACGCCGCGTACATATCGTTCATTATGTGTCGTCCTTTCAAAAATAGCGGGGCATACAGCCTTGACCCCGCAAGCAATCCCAATTATCAGTAATCTTACTGTCAGATCAATTAGTGAGCGCCGTTAAAACGCAAAAAAATGCACGGGTGCAGCTATAAACAGAAACGTTGTACCAGATGACGCAATAATTCCGTCGTCGGTTTAACAAACGACAGATCGAGGTACTCATCCGGCTGGTGTGCCTGGGCGATATGACCGGGTCCCATCACAATCGTTTCGCAGCCGAGTTGTTGAATAAACGGGGCTTCAGTGCAGTAATTAACGACTTCCGCCTGATTCCCGCTTAATTGCTCCGCTTCCTTAACCAGCAGTGAGTTCTCATCACAACCATACGGCGGAACCGGCTCATGCAGATGTTCCAGACTGATCGCGCCGGGAAATTCTTCTTCCACTGGTGCCAGGTGACGTTTTAACTCAGCAATCAAATCTTCCGGCATCACACCGGGGATTGGCCGCAGATCGATACAGAGCTCACAGCCGCCGCAAATCCGGTTCGCGCTGTCACCGCCATGAATACTGCCCAGATTCAGCGTCGGGTAGGGCACATCAAAGTGCGCGTTATGGTATTTCTGTTTCAGTTCCTGTTGCATAGTCAGTACTTTGGTCAGTACTTTATGCATGATTTCAATGGCATTGATGCCATTTGCCGGATTGGACGAATGACCACTTTTCCCGGTTACCCGGATGGCTTCCGACATATGTCCTTTATGCATAAAAACAGGCACCAGACCGGTTGGTTCACCGATCACCGCATAATCCGGCCGTATCGGATGGGTATCCGCAATCGCCTTGGCACCGGCCATACTGGTTTCTTCATCGGCGGTAGCCAGAATCCGTAATGGTTTCTTCAGCTGGGTTAAATCAATATCTTTCAGAGCTTCAACGATAAAAACGAAGAAGCCTTTCATATCTATAGTTCCGAGACCATAGATACGATCACCGTCCTGTGTCAGCTGAAAAGGATCTTTCTGCCAGCGACCGGCATCAAAAGGTACAGTATCTGTGTGACCAGCAAGGAGCAGTCCGCCATCACCGCTTCCAATGGTGGCAATCAGATTGAATTTTCCTGCAGTGCCGGGAACAGGGGTAATGTCTATCTGCATACCTAATTTTTCAAACCAGGACGCCAGCAGTTCAATTACACTCTGATTACTTTGATCCCAGGCAGGATCTGTGCTGCTGATGGATGGCAGCGCGATAATATCGCGGTACATCTGAAAAAAATCGAGATTACTCATGTTTCCTCCTTGCGCGGCACAGTTTAATTTGGTAAATAATAGAAATGCAATCGAAATGCATAAATATTAACTTCTGAAGGCGGTCTATAGCGACTTCAGTCACAGGGCACCAAATATGTTCATGCAGCAATTTTTCATCGCACGACGATATATTTCTGTCTGAATCTGCCACACTATGTGCCGCAGAAGTCCGCATTTCACTTCGCTACGAATTAATCTGAATTGAGATAAATGGAAAGCGCTATGCTTAATGTCGTAATTATTGGTGCCAGTGGCTACGCCGGGGCTGAATTGGCCTTATTAGTACATAAACATCCTGAGCTTAACCTGAAAGGACTCTATGTGTCTGCAGGCAGTCAGGATGCCAACAAACCTTTTTCTGCATTGCATCCGCAGTGCCTGGGCCTGGTCGATCTGCCGGTAAAACCGTTGGATGAAGCCGGCATGCTGGAAGCTAAAACCGGTACCGATCTGGTCTGTCTGGCCACTGCGCATGAAGTCAGTATGAATCTGGCGCCGCAATTCCTGGATGCAGGCATTCCGGTGTTTGATCTGTCCGGTGCCTTCCGTGTGCAACAGGATGGTTTCTACGACAAATATTACGGTTTCACGCATGATCAGCCTGAATGGTTATCTAAAGCTGTTTATGGTCTGGCAGAATGGAATGCGGAACAGATCAAACAAACTGATCTGGTTGCGGTTGCCGGCTGCTATCCGACGGCTTCATTGCTGGCACTGAAACCACTGATGGCTGCGGGTCTGATCAAAGCGGATACCACGCCAATCATTAATGCCGTATCCGGTGTATCCGGTGCTGGCCGTAAAGCTGCTATCGGCACCAGCTTCTGCGAAGTCAGCCTGAATCCGTACGGTGTTTTCAATCACCGTCACCAGCCGGAAATCAGCTACCACCTGGGTGGTAAAGTGGTATTCCAGCCACATCTGGGTAATTTCGTGCGCGGCATTCTGGCGACTATTTATGTACAGCTGGCCGACGGCGTTACTGCTGAGCAGATTGATGCTGCTTATCAGCAGGCTTACAGCAACAGCCCGATTGTGCGTTTAAGCAAACAGTGGCCTTCTATTCGTAGTGTTGCCGGTACCCCATTCTGTGATCTGCACTGGCAAATGCAGGACGGATTACTGATTGTTGGCTCTGCGATCGATAACTTGTTGAAAGGTGCCTCTTCTCAGGCGCTGCAATGTATTAACCTGCGGTTTGGTTTTGCGCCAACGCTGGGCCTGATGTAAGGACAAGGAAAGTAACAATGACACAACAAGTTCCATTGATCATCAAACTCGGTGGCGCCTTACTGGAAACCGAAGGCGCACTGACTGCTTTTATTGGTGGCATTCAAAATTTCCTGCAACAGTATCCACGTCCGCTGGTGCTGGTACATGGCGGTGGTTGTCTGGTGGATGACCTGCTGAAAGCCTTAGGTAAAACCAGCACCAAGAAAAATGGTCTGCGCGTTACCCCGTTTGATCAGATCCCTTACGTTGTCGGTGCACTGGCCGGCACCGCAAACAAACAGATGATGGCAGAAGCGATAGCACAAGGACTGAATCCGGTTGGTTTAAGTCTGGCTGATGGTGGTCTGTGTGAAGTGACCCAGCTTGATCCTGAACTGGGCGCAGTAGGGGATTGCAAACCGAAAAATCCGGCACTGCTGCAAGCGCTGCTGGCGCAGGATTTCCTGCCGGTGATCAGCTCTATCGGTATTACTGCGCAAGGTCAGCTGATGAATGTAAATGCTGATCAGGCTGCGATTGCACTGGCGGAATTGCTGGATGCCGATCTGCTCATGCTGTCGGATGTCGTCGGTATTCTGGATGCAAATAAACAGCTCATCCCTGAACTGGATCCGGCTAAAACAGAACAACTGGTCGCAGATGGTGTGATTACCGACGGTATGGCGGTTAAGGTTAAAGCCGCGCTGCAGGTTTCCGCTGCGATACAAAAACCGATTGTGGTTGCCAGCTGGCGTGACCCTGAGCTGTTAGTGAAACTCGCTAATGGTGAAGCAGCAGGTACTCGTCTTCAAGCTTAATCAATGGATTGTTAAGGAGCGCAGCGATGCGTCATCTGTTAGATACTACTGAGTTCAATAAAAGCGAATTAGAAGCCCTGATTGCATTAGGTCGGGAAATGAAAGCAAATCCGGCGGCGTTCCGTACCGGACTGGCTGGCAAAAACATCGTAACACTGTTTGAAAAACAGTCGCTGCGTACCCGCGTGACCTTTGATATTGGCATCAATCGTCTCGGTGGCCATGCGGTATATCTGGATCAGCAGAATGGCGTTATGGGGCAGCGTGAATCAGTAAAAGACTTCGCGATGAACCTGTCCCGCTGGTGTGATGGTATTGTTGCCCGCGTATTTGATCATAAAACCTTACTGGGTTTACGCGAACATGCCACTGTACCGGTCGTGAACTCGCTGTGTAACCTTTATCATCCATGTCAGGCACTGGCCGATTTCATGACCATTGCGGAAAACTACGATGATCTGAGCAAAGTGAAACTGGCCTATCTGGGCGACGGCAATAATGTTGCGCATTCACTGCTGATCACCGGCGCCATTCTGGGTACGGATGTTACCGTGGTATCCCCGAAAGGCTCTGGTCCGGATGCGCAAATCTTTAATCTGGCCGCTGAACTGGCCCGTCAATCCGGTGCTAAACTAGCGGTCACTGACAACTGTGCGGATATTCGTGGTTTTGATGTGGCATACACTGATACCTGGGTTTCCATGGGTGACAATACCCCGATGGACGCAGTAAAAGACAAGTTTATGCCATATCAGATCAACCAGGCATTACTGGATAACACCGGCATTCGTCATGTATTACACTGCCAGCCTGCTCACCGCGAGCTGGAAATCACTTCGGAAGTGATGGATGGACCGGCTTCACTGATAATGGATGAAGCGGAAAACCGCATGCATATTCAAAATGCTATTCTGTACACACTGATCAATCAGGCGTAATACAAGAGGAGCGTTAAGCTCCTCTTGAGTAAGTACATACCGATACATGTAAAACAGCATAGCAAGCACTGATAAAGGAACCTGACATGGCTTTATGGGGTGGACGTTTCAGCCAGGCGGCTGATACCCGATTCAAACAGTTCAATGATTCACTGCGTTTTGATTATCGTCTGGCAGAACAGGATATCGTAGGTTCTGTCGGCTGGTCGAAAGCATTGGTCAGTGTTGGGGTTCTGACCGCAGAAGAACAGGTAAAACTGGAAGTCGCATTACTGGCATTAAAAGCAGAAGTTGAAGCTGACCCGGAACAGATCCTGCGTTCTGATGCAGAAGATATTCACTCCTGGGTTGAAGGCAAACTGATCGAGCGGGTAGGTGATTTGGGTAAGAAATTACACACCGGCCGTAGCCGTAATGATCAGGTGGCAACGGACCTGAAACTGTGGTGCAAACAACAGGGCAATCTGCTGCTGGAAAGCATTCACGGTCTGCAGACCAAGCTGGTGGCTACCGCCCGCCAGTATCAGACCACCGTTTTACCTGGTTACACCCACCTACAGCGTGCACAGCCAGTGACGTTTTCTCACTGGGCATTAGCCTATGTGGAAATGCTGGATCGTGACTACTCCCGTCTGCAGGATGCGCTGAAACGCCTGAATACCAGCCCGCTGGGCTCTGGTGCGCTGGCTGGTACTGCTTATGCGATTGACCGTCAGGTGCTGGCTTTAGATCTTGGCTTTGACCGTGCCACCCGCAACAGCCTCGATTCCGTCTCTGATCGTGATCATGTGATTGAACTGATGAGTTCTGCTTCATTATCCATGATCCACTTATCCCGTTTTGCCGAAGATTTGATCTTCTACGCATCAGGCGAAGCTGGTTTCATCGAGTTGTCGGATAAAGTGACCTCCGGTTCATCACTGATGCCACAAAAGAAAAATCCAGATGCATTAGAGTTGATCCGTGGTAAAACCGGCCGTGTGGCGGGTGCCTTGAACGGTATGCTGATGACACTGAAAGCGTTGCCTTTGGCATACAACAAAGACATGCAGGAAGATAAAGAAGGCCTGTTTGATGCGCTGGATACCTGGCATGACTGCCTGGATATGGCACAGCTGGTACTGGAAGATCTGAAAGTTAACGAACCTGTCACCAAAGCTGCTGCCATGGGCGGTTATTCCAACGCTACTGAACTGGCTGACTATCTGGTAGCAAAAGGTATTCCATTCCGCGAAGCTCACCACATTGTGGGCGAAGCCGTGGTATATGCCATTACTCAGCAGAAACCACTGGAAGATCTGAGCGTTGCCGAATTCAAGCAATTCAATGCAGTGATCGCAGACGATGTATACCCAATCCTGTCACTGGAATCCACGCTGGCAAAACGCCAGGCGCTGGGTGGCGTATGTGCTGAACAGATCGCTTATGCCCTACAACAGGCGGAACAACATCTGGCTACTCGTCAGCGCTAGTTACTGGCAGAAACATTGGTGTCTGAGAAGGGAGCAGTAGCTCCCTTTTTTATACCCATAAATCTGTGTAGAAAAACATCAACACTGCTTGCACTGCGCAATCAAACCCGTATAATACACGAGCTTGCTAATACCAAGCTGAGCTATATGCTCTGGTGTCAGATACATCGACACCCCCACAGTCCCTCCGATTGGGAGGGAAACACGAAGAAACAACCTCCGGGTCGGAATAAAACGATCTCGGGCGGCATTGTTTCATGTTCTTTTTGCCATCTGGAGCTCTGGTCCATGCAGAACCAAAGAATCCGTATCCGCCTGAAGGCTTTCGATCATCGTTTGATCGACCAGTCTACTGCGGAAATCGTAGAAACTGCCAAACGCACTGGCGCACAGGTACGTGGTCCTATCCCACTGCCAACTCGCAAAGAGCGTTTCACTGTACTGATTTCTCCACACGTGAACAAAGATGCTCGTGATCAGTACGAAATCCGCACTCACAAGCGTCTGGTTGATATCGTTGAACCGACAGACAAGACCGTAGACGCTCTGATGCGTCTGGATCTGGCTGCCGGCGTTGACGTCCAGATCAGCTTGGGTTAATTCGGAAAGAGGTTGATAGACAATGACTCTCGGTCTTGTAGGTCGCAAACTGGGTATGACTCGCGTCTTCACTGAAGACGGCGTATCTATTCCAGTGACTGTTATTGAAGTAGAAGCCAACCGTGTTACCCAGCTGAAAACTCTGGAAACTGACGGTTACACCGCTGTTCAAGTAACAACTGGTGTTAAAAAGGCAAGCCGCCTGACTAAAGCTGAAGCTGGCCATTTCGCCAAAGCTGAAGTAGAAGCAGGTCGCGGTCTGTGGGAATTCCGTCTGAACGACGGCGAAGGTGCTGACTTAACTGTTGGTTCTGAGCTGAAAGTAGACATTTTCGCTGACGTTAAAAAAGCAGACGTTACTGGTATCTCTAAAGGTAAAGGCTTTGCTGGCGTTGTTAAACGCTGGAACTTCCGCACCCAAGACATGACCCACGGTAACTCGCGTTCACATCGTGTTCCGGGTTCTATCGGTCAAAACCAGTCTCCGGGTAAAGTGTTCAAAGGCAAAAAAATGGCTGGCCATTTGGGTTGTGAACGTGTAACCGTTCAGAGCCTGGATATTGTTCGCGTTGATGTTGAACGTAACCTGCTGCTCATCAAAGGTGCGGTTCCAGGTGCGACCAACGGCGACGTTATCGTCAAGCCTGCCGTTAAAGCGTAACGTCTGAGGAGATAGTAATGGAATTGGTATTGAAAGACGCGCAGAGCGCTCTTCAGGTTTCCGAAACTACCTTCGGTCGTGAGTTCAACGAAGCTCTGGTTCACCAGGTAGTCGTTGCCTATGCTGCTGGAGCCCGTCAGGGTACTCGCGCGCAGAAGACTCGCTCTGAAGTGTCTGGCGGCGGTAAGAAACCGTGGCGTCAGAAAGGTACTGGCCGTGCTCGTGCTGGTACTATCCGTTCGCCAATTTGGCGTGGCGGTGGTGTGACATTTGCTGCTAAACCGCAAGATCACAGCCAGAAAGTAAACCGTAAAATGTATCGTGGTGCGATCCAAAGCATCCTGTCTGAGCTGGTTCGTCAGGACCGTCTGGTAGTTGTAGAGAAATTTGGTGTTGACGCTCCTAAAACTAAAGAGCTGCTGACCAAACTGCAAGCACTGGATCTGAAAGACGTGCTGATCGTTACCCCAGAAGTTGAAGAAAATCTGTTCCTGGCTGCACGTAACCTGTACAAGGTTGACGTACGCGATGTGACAGGTATTGATCCGGTTAGCCTGATCGCCTTCGACAAGGTACTGATGACTGCTGATGCAGTGAAGCAAATCGAGGAGATGCTGGCATGATCCGTGAAGAGCGTCTACTGAAAGTTCTGAAGGCTCCGCACATCTCTGAAAAGAGCACCATGGTAGCTGAAAAACTGAATACTATCGTATTCAAAGTTGCTACTGATGCTACTAAAGCAGAAATCAAAGCGGCAGTTGAAAAACTGTTCGAAGTTAAGGTTGAAGCTGTTCGTACCCTGAACGTTGTTGGCAAGACCAAACGTACTGGGTCACGTATGGGCCGTCGTTCCGATTGGAAAAAAGCCTATGTGACTCTGGTTGAAGGTCAGGACATCGACTTCGTGGGCGGCGCTGCCGAGTAAGAGGAGTTTAAAAAATGGCAATCGTAAAATGTAAGCCTACCTCTCCGGGCCGTCGTCACGTCGTTAAAGTCGTCACACCGGAGCTGCACAAGGGTAAACCGTTTGCTGGTCTGCTGGAAGAAAAGCGTAAGACTGGTGGCCGTAATAACAACGGTCGTATCACTACCCGTCATATCGGTGGTGGTCACAAACAGCATTATCGTCTGATTGACTTCAAACGCAACAAAGACGGTATCCCAGCTAAGATCGAACGTCTGGAATATGATCCAAACCGTTCTGCTAACATCGCACTGGTGTTGTACGCAGATGGTGAGCGTCGTTACATTCTGGCACCGAAAAATCTGAAAGCTGGCGATCCAATCGTTTCTGGTGTGGATGCGCCAATCAAAGCTGGTAACGCGCTGCCAATGCGTAATATCCCGGTTGGTACTACTGTTCACGCAGTAGAAATGAAACCAGGTAAAGGCGCACAAATCGCTCGTTCTGCTGGTGCAAGCGTACAGATCCTGGCGCGTGAAGGTGCATATGTAACCTTACGTCTGCGTTCAGGTGAAGTTCGTAAAGTTCTGGCTGAATGCCGTGCTACTGTTGGTGAAGTTGGCAATGCTGAGCATATGCTGCGTCAATTGGGTAAAGCTGGTGCTAATCGCTGGCGTGGTATTCGTCCTACCGTTCGTGGTATGGCGATGAACCCGGTTGACCATCCACACGGTGGTGGTGAGGGTCGCAACAAAGGTATCCAGCCTGTATCCCCATGGGGTACTCCGGCTAAAGGTTATCGCACCCGTAGCAACAAGCGCACTGACAAGTACATCGTACGTCGTCGTAATAAGTAATTCTTATATAGAGGAATCGCCATGCCACGTTCTCTCAAGAAGGGTCCATTTATTGACCTGCACTTGCTGAAGAAGGTTGAGAAAGCGGTGGAAAGCGCGGACAAAAAGCCTATCAAGACTTGGTCCCGTCGTTCAATGATCATTCCAGATATGATTGGTTTGACCATCGCTGTCCATAATGGTCGTCAGCACGTACCCGTTTATGTATCCGACGAAATGGTTGGACATAAACTGGGTGAATTTGCACCGACTCGTACTTATCGCGGTCATGCCGCTGATAAGAAGGCCAAGAAGAAATAAGGGGTAAATGATGGAAGCTATCGCTAAACACCGTTTCGCCCGGACTTCTGCACAGAAAGCCCGCCTGGTTGCTGATCAGGTCCGTGGTTTACCTGTGGATCGGGCCTTGAACCTGTTGGCTTTCAGCCCGAAAAAGGCTGCTGAGCTGATCAAAAAGGTTCTGGAGTCTGCTGTTGCTAATGCTGAGCATAACGAAGGCGCGGATATCGACACTCTGAAAGTGCAAACTATCATGGTTGACGAAGGTCCATCTTTGAAGCGTATTCGTGCTCGTGCTAAAGGCCGTGCAGACCGTATCGTCAAGCGTACTGCCCACATCACTGTGGTAGTATCCGACGCTAAGGCTGGGAGATAAGCAATGGGTCAGAAAGTTCATCCGAATGGTATCCGTTTAGGGATTACCAAGCCGTTTAACTCTACCTGGTATGCAAATACCAAAGAGTTTGCAGACAATCTGCACGGTGATTTTCAGGTGCGTCAGTATCTGACCAAAGAGCTGAAAGCAGCTTCTTTGTCTCGCATTGTTATTGAACGTCCAGCTAAAAGTATTCGCGTAACTATCCACACTGCCCGTCCAGGTGTAGTGATTGGTAAGAAAGGTGAAGATGTTGAGAAACTGCGCAAGCAAATCGCCAGCATTGCTGGTGTGCCTGCACAAATCAACATTGCTGAAGTTCGTAAGCCAGAGTTGGACTCTCAGCTGGTTGCTGACAGTATCTCCTCTCAGCTGGAACGTCGTGTTATGTTCCGTCGCGCTATGAAGCGTGCGGTACAAAACGCAATGCGTCTGGGTGCTAAGGGTATCAAAGTTGAAGTTAGCGGCCGTTTAGGTGGTGCAGAAATCGCACGTACTGAATGGTATCGTGAAGGTCGTGTACCTCTGCACACACTGCGTGCAGACATTGACTATGCTACCTCTGAAGCGCACACCACTTATGGTGTTATCGGTGTTAAGGTATGGATCTTCAAAGGTGAAGTTCTGGGCGGTCTGGCTGCTGTTACTGCTGCAGCTGCAGCTGCACAGCAAGAGCCGGCTCCTGCCAAGCCGAAACGCAAACCGCGTGGTGCTAAGTAAGGAGAACCGGTAAATGTTGCAACCAAAGCGTACAAAGTTCCGTAAGGTTCACAAAGGCCGTAACCGCGGTCTGGCTAATGCAGGTAGCGATGTATCCTTCGGTACCTATGGCCTGAAAGCGGTAACTCGTGGCCAGCTGACAGCTCGTCAGATCGAAGCTGCACGTCGTGCGATGACTCGTGCTGTTAAGCGTCAAGGTAAAATTTGGATCCGTGTTTTCCCGGACAAACCAATTACCGAAAAACCGCTTGAAGTGCGTATGGGTAAAGGTAAAGGTAACGTAGAATATTGGGTTGCCTTGATCCAGCCTGGCAAAGTGCTGTACGAGATGGACGGTGTACCGGAAGAGACAGCGCGTGAAGCATTTGCGCTGGCAGCCGCTAAACTGTCTGTTAAGACCACCTTTGTAATTCGGACGGCAATGTGATGAAAGCTCAAGATCTGCGTCAAAAAAGTGTGGAAGAGCTGAAAACTGAGCTGCTGGGCCTGCTGCGTGCGCAGTTTAATCTGCGTATCCAGAAGAGCACTGGTCAGCTGAACCAGACTCACACTATCAAACAAGTACGTCGCGACATCGCGCGCGTCAAAACTGTACTGAACGAGAAGGCAGGTGCGTAATGACTGATCAAATCCGTACTCTGCAAGGTCGTGTAGTTAGTGACAAAATGGACAAGTCCATTACTGTGGCTATTGAACGTAAGGTAAAACACCCGATGTTAGGGAAAATTATCGTGCGCACAACTAAGCTGCATGTCCATGATGAAAACAACGAATGCAAGACCGGCGACCTGGTGGAAATCCGCGAGTGTCGTCCACTGTCCAAGACTAAGTGCTGGACTCTGGTATCCGTTGTAGAGAAAGCCTAATCATCGATTGGGATTGGAATGTGGGCGGCCCTTTTCCGGGCCGCTCACTTTTTGGCTATCACTTTGTTTGGTGCTGTGATATTATGCTGCGCCTTTCAAAGGTAGCCAGATGCCCACGTTTTGTGGGAAGTAGTTATTTAGCGGAGCACTAACATGATCCAAATGCAAAGTATGCTGGACGTCGCCGACAACTCCGGCGCACGCAGCGTAATGTGTATTAAGGTTCTGGGTGGTTCGCACCGCCGTTATGCCGGTGTCGGTGACATCATCAAAGTTTCCATCAAAGAAGCAATTCCGCGTGGAAAAGTGAAAAAAGGTGATGTGTATAATGCGGTGGTCGTTCGCACCCGTAAAGGCGTTCGCCGTCAGGATGGTTCTTTGATCCGTTTTGATCGCAACGCGGCTGTGCTGTTGAACAACCAACATCAGCCGATCGGTACTCGTATCTTCGGCCCAGTGACTCGTGAACTGCGTAACGAAAAGTTCATGAAGATCGTGTCCCTGGCCCCGGAAGTACTGTAAGGAGCACAGAACATGGCAGCAAAAATCCGTCGTGAAGACGAAGTAATTGTTTTGACCGGTAAAGACAAAGGCAAACGTGGCAAAGTCACTAAAGTCTTAGTTGAACAGGGCAAAGTAATTGTTGAAGGCATCAACGTGAAGAAAAAACATCAGAAGCCTGTACCGGCTTTAGGTGTTGCTGGCGGTATCGTTAGCAAAGAAGCAGCTGTTGATGTATCAAATGTAGCGCTTTTCAACCCTGCTACTGGCAAGGGAGATCGCGTTGGTTTCCGGTTTGAAGATGGTAACAAAGTTCGTTTCTTCAAATCTAACGGTGAACTTGTAAAGTAATTGGAGTTTAACGATGGCGAAACTGCATGATACCTACAGACAAACTGTAGTCCAGGAACTGATGAACCAGTTCGGCTACAATTCTGTCATGCAAGTCCCTCGGATCGAGAAGATCACCCTGAACATGGGTGTCGGTGAAGCCTTGGCTGATAAAAAAGTACTGGAAAATGCTGCTGCTGATTTGGCTGCAATTTCTGGTCAGAAGCCACTGATCACCAAAGCACGCAAATCTGTTGCGGGCTTCAAGATTCGTGAAGGCTACCCGATCGGTTGTAAAGTAACCCTGCGCGGCGAGCGTATGTGGGAGTTTTTGGAGCGCTTGATTTGCATCTCTATGCCACGTATTCGTGACTTCCGTGGTGTTAGTGCTAAGTCCTTTGATGGTCGTGGCAACTACTCTATGGGCGTACGTGAGCAAATCATCTTCCCCGAAATCGACTACGATAAAGTCGATAAAGTACGTGGTCTGGATATCACTATCACAACGACTGCGAAGACTGACGAGGAAGGCCGTGCTCTGCTGGCTGCCTTTAGCTTCCCATTCCGTAAGTAAGGTGTAGGGTTATGGCAAAACTGTCCATGATTGCACGTGAAGATAAACGTGCAAAATTGATTGCAAAACACTTCGAGAAGCGTGTTGCACTGAAAGCGATCATCGCCGACGTGAATGCTTCTGATGAAGCTCGTTGGGACGCAGTGCTCAAGCTGCAACAACTGCCGCGTGACTCCAGCCCGAGCCGTCAACGTAATCGTTGCAATATCACAGGTCGTCCACATGGCTACCTGCGTAAATTCGGTCTTTGCCGCATCAAAGTGCGTGAGCACATGATGAAAGGCGAAATTCCTGGCCTGAAAAAGGCTAGCTGGTAATTAATCACGGGAGTTAAGACACATGAGCATGCAAGATCCGATCGCGGACATGCTGACCCGCATCCGCAACGGTCAGGCGGCCCACAAGGTTTCCGTCTCTATGCCTTCTTCCAAGCTGAAAGTAGCTATTGCTAATCTGCTGAAAGAAGAAGGTTACATCGCTGACATTAAAGTGAGCGGAGATGTTAAACCTGAACTGGAAATTGAATTAAAATATTTCCAGGGCAAGCCTGTTGTTGAGCTGATCCAGCGCGTAAGTCGCCCTGGTCTGCGTATTTATAAGAAACGTGGCGACCTGCCAAAGATCATGAATGGTCTGGGTATCGCTGTTGTTTCTACTTCTAAAGGTGTGATGACTGACCGTGCTGCGCGTAAAGCTGGCATGGGCGGTGAGATCATCTGCTACGTAGCGTAAGGAGCTAGGAAATGTCTCGTGTTGCGAAAGCACCTGTTACTATTCCTGCTGGCGTGGAAGTAACCCTGAACGGCCAGGAAATAGCTGTTAAAGGTAAAAATGGCACCCTGAAGCGCATTCTGAACGCTGCAGTTATCGTCACCAAAGAAGAAAATGTGTTGAAGTTCGCACCACAAGCTGGTGTGACTGGTGCTGACGCGCAGGCTGGTACTGCACGCGCACTGGTAAACAACATGGTTATTGGTGTTACTACTGGCTTCGAGCGCAAACTGGTGCTGGTTGGTGTAGGTTACCGTGCACAGGCTAAAGGCAAGTCTGTTGGTCTGGCTCTGGGTTTCTCCCATCCAATTGACCACGAACTGCCTGAAGGTGTTACCGCTGAATGTCCAACTCAGACTGAAATCGTACTGAAAAGTGCTGATAAAGCTATGTTGGGTCAGGTTGCGGCTGATATCCGTGCCTATCGTAGCCCGGAGCCTTACAAAGGCAAAGGTGTACGCTATTCTGACGAAGTTGTGCGTACTAAAGAAGCTAAGAAGAAGTAAGGTAACACTATGGACAAGAAAGCAGCTCGTATCCGTCGTGCTACTAAAGCACGTCGTAAAATGCTGGAACTGGGCGCGACTCGTCTGGTGGTTCACCGTACTCCGCGTCATATTTATGCGCAGGTTATCGCAGCAAGCGGTGCCGAAGTTTTAGCTTCTGCATCAACTGTTGAGTCAACCATTCGTGAGCAAGTGAAATACACCGGTAACGCCGATGCGGCCGCCGCTGTGGGTAAAGCTATTGCAGAGCGTGCTCTGGCAAAAGGTGTTACCTCTGTAGCGTTCGATCGCTCTGGGTTCCAATATCACGGTCGCGTAGCCGCACTGGCTGCTGCTGCACGTGAAGCTGGTCTTCAGTTCTAAGCCAGGAGTCGACAATGTCTAAAATCGAATCTCAAGCCGGTGAACTGCAAGAAAAGCTAGTCGCAGTAAACCGTGTTTCAAAAGTAGTTAAAGGTGGTCGTATTTTCTCCTTCACAGCTCTGACTGTTGTTGGTGATGGTTCTGGCCGCGTTGGTTTCGGTTACGGTAAAGCGCGTGAAGTTCCTGCTGCTATTCAAAAAGCAATGGAACAAGCTCGTCGTAACATGGTTAAAGTAGAGCTGATTGAAGGCACTCTGCACCATCATGTTAAAGGAACCCATGCTGGTTCTACCGTATTCATGCAGCCTGCTTCTCAGGGTACCGGTATCATTGCCGGTGGTGCAATGCGCGCCGTTCTGGAAGTGGCTGGTGTACATAACGTTCTGGCTAAGACCTATGGCTCAACCAATCCGATGAATGTAGTTCGTGCAACAATTGAAGCACTGGCTGACATCAAATCACCGGAACAGGTTGCTGCTAAACGTGGTCTGCGCGTGGAAGAAATCCTGGGGTAATAACGACATGGCTAACAAGACTGTAAAAGTTACACAGACTCGCAGCTCCATCGGTCGTTTGCCGAAGCACAAAGCCTCCTTATTGGGCTTGGGTTTGCGTCGTATTGGTCATACCGTTGAAGTGGAAGATACTCCATGTGTTCGCGGCATGATCAACCAGGTTTATTACATGGTGAAGGTGGAGGAGTAATCATGCGTTTAAACACTCTTTCTCCGGCTGCTGGTGCAAAATCTGCTAAAAAGCGTGTAGGTCGTGGTATCGGTTCTGGTTTAGGTAAAACTGGTGGCCGTGGTGTTAAAGGTGCCGGTTCACGCTCTGGCGGCGGTGTGCGTGCGGGTTTTGAAGGCGGTCAAATGCCTTTAAAAATTCGTCTGCCAAAATTTGGTTTCTACTCTCGTAAAGGCGCGGTAACTGCTGAAGTTCGCTTGAGCGAAGTTGCTAAAGTTGAAGGCGACGTAGTAGATCTGAACACCCTGAAGCAAGCTGGTGTAATCACTAAAGGCATGCAGTTTGCCAAGATCGTTCTCTCTGGGAACATCGATCGTGCAGTGACTGTGCGTGGTGTGAGCGTCACTAAAGGTGCTCGTGCTGCAATCGAAGCTGCCGGTGGCAAAATCGAGGAATAATAAGTAGATGGCCAAGAAACCAGGATTAGTAACACGGGGCTCGCAGGGGGGCCTGAGCGAACTGAAAAGTCGTTTGCTTTTCGTTCTAGGTGCTATCATCGTCTTCCGTGCGGGCGCTTATGTGCCGATTCCTGGTATTGACGCTACTGTGCTGGGACAATTGTTCCAGCAACAGAAGGGAACCATCATTGAAATGTTTAACATGTTCAGTGGTGGTGCCCTGTCTCGTGCATCTATTTTTGCGCTGGGTATTATGCCGTACATTTCGGCTTCAATTATTATCCAGCTACTGACCGTCATTAGTCCTTATTATGCTGAGCTTAAGAAGGAAGGTGAAAGTGGTCGGCGTGTTATCAGCAAGCACACCCGGTGGGGTACTCTGGTTTTGGCCACAGTACAAGCATCCGGGATAGCTACTGGTTTACCAAATATGATGCATGGCTTGGTGCTCAACCCCGGTTTCGGCTTCTACTTTACTGCTGTGGTTAGTCTGGTTACCGGAACCATGTTCCTGATGTGGTTAGGTGAACAGATTACCGAACGTGGTATTGGTAATGGTATTTCGCTGATCATCTTTGCGGGTATTGTTGCTGGTTTGCCCCAAGCTATTGGTGCAACAGCAGAACAGGCGCGTCAGGGTGAGTTGCATATTCTGTTGCTATTGTTGCTCGTTGTTATTGTGTTTGCTGTTACTTACTTTGTTGTATTTGTTGAGCGTGGCCAGCGGCGTATCGTCGTAAACTATGCAAAACGTCAGCAGGGTAATCAGATATTTGCAGCACAAAGCACGCATTTGCCGTTAAAACTGAATATGGCGGGTGTTATCCCGGCGATTTTTGCATCAAGTATTATTCTGTTCCCAGGGACGATTGCGTCCTGGTTCGGTCAGGGTGATTCATGGATTGCAAATATCCTGCAAGAAATTTCGATGAGCTTGCAGCCAGGTCAGCCGTTATATGAACTGTTGTATGCAGTTGCAATTATTTTCTTTAGTTTCTTCTATACTGCGTTGGTATTTAACCCTCGTGAGACAGCAGACAATCTGAAGAAGAGTGGTGCATTTATCCCGGGTATTCGCCCAGGAGAGCAGACAGCTCGTTTTATCGATAAAGTAATGACACGTCTAACACTGGCCGGAGCCTTGTACATCACAGCGATTTGCTTGGTACCCCAGTTACTGATGACCTTCTGGCACGTGCAGTTCTACTTTGGTGGTACTTCCTTGCTGATTATTGTTGTTGTCATCATGGACTTTATGGCACAGGTACAAACTCATATGATGTCTCATCAGTATGGGGATGTACTGAAAAAAGCCAATCTTAAAGGCGTAGGCCGTTAATCCGGTCTAATATTGCGGAGTTAAGCAATGAAAGTTCGCGCTTCCGTTAAAGCAATCTGCCGTAACTGCAAAATCATCAAACGCCACGGTGTGGTGCGTGTGATTTGCACTGAGCCGAAGCATAAACAACGCCAAGGCTAATATATTTTCGGTAGAGACTTGAAAAGTCGGGGCTGGCTAAGTACATTAGCCAGCCTACATTTGTGTGTAGGAAGATCACCATGTATCCGGAACGGGCTTTGTGGTGGTCGTAAAATTACTATTTGTTTAGGAGTGGAATAGTGGCCCGTATCGCTGGCATTAACATTCCTGACCATAAACATGCAGTTATCGCGTTAACTGCGATTTATGGCGTTGGCGACACCCGTGCAAAGAGCATTTGCGCAGCAGCTGGTATCGCCGAGGATGTGAAAGTTAAAGATCTGGACGAAGCTCAAATTGAAGCGCTTCGTACTGAAGTTGGTAAGTTTACTGTCGAGGGTGACCTGCGTCGTGAAGTGTCCATGAACATCAAGCGTTTGATGGACTTGGGTTGCTACCGTGGTCTGCGTCATCGTCGTGGTCTGCCGGTTCGTGGACAACGTACCAAAACTAACGCGCGCACCCGTAAGGGTCCTCGTAAACCGATTAAGAAGTAAACGGGAAGGTAGAAAATGGCAAAAGCTCCTACTCGTGCTCGTAAGCGCGTTAGAAAGCAAGTTAGCGACGGCATTGCACACGTTCATGCCTCTTTCAATAACACAATCGTGACCATTACTGACCGTCAGGGCAACGCTCTGTCTTGGGCAACTGCTGGTGGTTCAGGTTTCCGTGGTTCTCGTAAATCCACTCCGTTCGCTGCACAGGTTGCTGCTGAGCGTGCTGGTGAGATCGCCAAAGAATATGGCGTTAAAAACCTGGAAGTAATGGTTAAAGGTCCTGGTCCGGGCCGTGAGTCATCTATTCGTGCGTTGAATGCTGCGGGTTTCCGCATCACCAACATCACTGACGTGACTCCGATTCCGCACAACGGTTGTCGTCCTCCTAAAAAACGTCGTGTGTAACGTTGTATAGTAGGATTGTTGGAGAAAGAACATGGCAAGATATTTAGGCCCAAAGCTGAAGCTTAGCCGTCGTGAAGGCACCGATCTGTTCCTGAAATCAGGCGTTCGTGCTATCGACTCTAAGTGTAAAATTGATACAGCTCCTGGTCAGCACGGTGCGCGTAAGCCACGTCTGTCTGATTATGGTGTACAGCTGCGTGAAAAACAGAAAGTCCGTCGTATTTACGGCATTCTGGAAAAACAATTCCGTAACTATTACCGTGAAGCTACTCGCTTGAAAGGTAATACTGGTGAAAACCTACTGCAGTTGCTGGAAGGTCGTCTGGACAACGTAGTTTATCGTATGGGTTTTGCAACTACCCGTGCTGAAGCTCGCCAGCTGGTTAGCCACAAAGCCATCGTAGTAAATGGCAAAGTAGTTAACATTCCTTCTTCTCAGGTTTCTCCTGAAGATGTAGTCACTGTTCGTGAGAAGGCGAAAAAACAAGCTCGTATCAAGGCCGCACTGGACTTGGCTGCGCAGCGTGAAAAGCCAACTTGGATTGAGATCAATGCAGACAAAATGGAAGGCGTGTACAAACGTCTGCCAGAGCGTTCAGATCTGTCTGCTGACATCAATGAACAGTTGATCGTCGAGCTTTACTCTAAGTAAGGCTAGCTTCTAAGAGAGGACATAATGCTGGGTTCTGTAACAGATTTTCTCAAGCCACGTTTGGTTGATATCGAGCAACTCAGTCCGACTCATGCCAAGGTAACTCTTGAGCCGTTGGAGCGTGGTTTCGGTCATACTTTAGGTAATGCGTTACGACGCATTCTCCTGTCGTCCATGCCGGGATGTGCAGTTGCTGAGGTTGAGATCGACGGCGTATTGCACGAGTACAGCAGTAAAGAAGGTGTTCAGGAAGATATCCTGGAAATCTTGCTGAACTTGAAAGGCATTGCAGTAAAGCTGGAAGGTAAAGATGAAGTAATCCTTTCGCTGACCAAGTCTGGTGCGGGCCCGGTCACGGCAGGTGATATCGTCCATGGTGATGATGTTGTCATTGTCAATCCGGAGCATGTGATTTGTCATCTGACCGGTGCTAATGCTGAAATCAGCATGCGTCTGCGTGTTCAACGTGGTCGCGGCTATGTTCCGGCATCAGCTCGTTTACATACAGATGATGAAGATCGTCCTATTGGTCGTTTGTTACTGGATGCTGCTTTCAGCCCTGTAGTGCGTATTGCCTATAATGTTGAAGCTGCTCGTGTGGAACAACGTACTGATTTGGATAAGTTGGTTATCGATATGGAAACCAACGGCACGTTAGATCCGGAAGAAGCCATCCGTCGTGCAGCCACTATTTTGGCTGAACAATTGGATGCCTTTGTTGATTTGCGTGATGTTTCCGTTCCGGAGAAGAAAGAAGACAAGCCGGAGTTCGATCCGATCCTGCTGCGTCCTGTTGATGATCTGGAATTGACAGTTCGTTCTGCGAACTGCCTGAAAGCAGAAGCAATCCATTATATTGGTGATCTGGTACAACGTACCGAGGTTGAGTTATTGAAAACTCCTAACCTTGGTAAGAAGTCTTTGACTGAAATCAAAGACGTACTGGCTTCCCGCGGTCTGTCTCTGGGTATGCGCCTTGAGAACTGGCCACCGGCAAGTCTGGCTGATAATTAATCCAGATCGCAGGTTCTACCGATTTTGTTAGAAGGATAAGGTCATGCGCCATCGTTTGAGTGGTCGTCAACTGAACCGGAATGCTAGCCACCGTCAGGCTATGTTCCGCAACATGGCCAGCTCCCTTGTTCGTCATGAGATCATCAAGACGACTTTGCCTAAAGCAAAGGAGCTACGTCGTGTAGTTGAGCCCTTGATTACTCTTGCTAAGAGTGACAGTGTTGCAAATCGCCGTCTGGCGTTTGCGCGTACCCGCGACAGAGATGTTGTTGGTAAGCTGTTTACTGAACTTGGCCCACGTTTTCAAGGTCGCCCAGGTGGTTACACTCGCATTCTGAAATGCGGTTTCCGCGCTGGTGATAATGCACCAATGGCTTATATTGAGCTGGTTGGTCGTCCGGTAGATGCTGAAGCAGTTACCGAAGAATAAAATAAGGCCGGGGTTTCCCGGCTTTATTTTTTCAGACTATAACCGTCTGATTAGCATATCCTTTCTTCTCATCTTATGATCTGATTCTTCCTCTGCTATACTGTAGCCATAGTGGGCAGCCGGGATTATCTTCCTGTTTTTTCAGCAGAAGTTCATGGTTCGTTTTTAGTTATCTATTGCCAGTGATCTAAAGGATTCGATGCTGATCTCTTCCCGAATTGAGTTAAAGCCCCCATCGCTTGAATGGGTTGAACCGCTGCGTCTTGCTTTATCTGAAAGCTATGAGTTACATCAATTATTTTTAGATTGGGCAGAACCAGATCCATCACTGCTGACCGTGACCGCAACTATGAATGTGGCGAAAGAGCAATTCGAGCGTAAAGAGCATGAATTACGCTTTATGATTGTACGACGGGAAGATCAGGCGTTAGTGGGAAGCATCAGTCTGCATGTCCGGGATGTCTCTGTTCCCTATTACGAAATAGGTTATTGGGTCCGGCGATCAGCAACAGGAAAAGGCTATATTACAGAGGCTGTTTTACTGCTCGCTGACTATGCATTTATTCATTTACATGCGACAAGACTGGAGATTCGTACAGCGGCCAGTAATGACAAAAGTCGCGCTGTCGCGGAACGTGCTGGTTTCAGACTCGAGGCCACATTACAGAATGCGTGCCGCACGCAGGGACATCTGGATGATATGCTGGTGTATAGCCGCATCGGGCATGAAGACATGATCCCGGAGATTGATCTGGTGGATATATCTCCGGAAGAGCTGGATTATTGAGAGATAATCAGTAATTACTCATCGTATTTTTCAATAGGCTTACCCATTTCCGTCATGAGTTGCTGCACGGCAAGCGGGATATCATCCGGACAGTCTTTCCGCAGATCGTCATCCGCAGGTAGTGGTTGCCCTGTATAAGCATGTAAAAAAGCTTCGCAGAGCAGTTCACTGTTAGTTGCATGCCGCAGGTTGTTTATCTGGCGACGAGTCCGTTCATCTGTCAGTATTTTTAATACTTTCAGAGGAATGGATACAGTGATTTTTTTAACTTGTTCACTCTTCTTGCCATGTTCTGCATATGGACTGATATATTCGCCATTCCACGCCGTTTTCATTTTACACCTGTCATTCCATCCACTCTTCAGCATAGTAACCCGTATGGGCTGTAATGGCAATCCATAGGCAAAGCCATGTAGACGTCTGGAAGTGTTGACGTCTTATTGGCGGTAGGTTACCGTGATATAAAGAGCGGCCATCAAGGATCTATCATGTCGGATTACCAACAGGAAACATACGCTGTCAAATCGGGAATTGCAGTTGATACACAATTCGGTGCTGTAGTTCCGCCCATTTATTTGTCAACTAATTACACGTTTGCCGGCTTTGGTGAAAAAAGAGAATTTGACTATAGCCGTTCCGGTAATCCAACCCGTAATACCTTGGCTGGTGCGCTGGCTGCACTTGAGGGCGGAGCGGGTGCCGTTTTCACCGGTAGTGGTATGGGAGCCATCAACCTGGTAACCGCACTGTTATCAGCGGATGATTTGCTGGTCGCACCGCATGATTGTTATGGTGGGACTTACCGGTTATTTCAGCATGTTGCCGCTAAGGGTTCTTACCGCGTGTTGTTTGTTGATCAGACGGATCCGGAAGCATTAGCACAGGCTCTGGCACAAAAGCCGAAACTGGTATGGATTGAAACACCGTCCAATCCATTGTTGCGCGTGGTGGATATTGCCGCTATTTGCCAGCAGGCGCATGCCGTCGGAGCGTTGGTGGCGGTTGATAATACGTTTCTGTCACCTTTACTGCAGCAGCCTCTGGCATTGGGGGCTGATATTGTTGTGCACTCTACGACTAAATATATCAATGGTCACTCCGATGTTGTTGGCGGGGCCGTCATTGCGAAAGAAACCGAGCTATATGAAAAACTGGCCTGGTGGGGTAATTGTCTGGGTCATACCGGCGGTGCTTTCGATGCATATCTGACCTTGCGTGGCCTGCGGACATTAGCGCCACGTATGCGTGCGCATCAGGAAAATGCCAACGCTATTCTGGCGTATCTGCAGCAAAAACCACAGGTGACTAAAATTTATCATCCTGGTTTACCTGATCATCCGGGACATGAGATTGCAAAACGGCAACAGCAAGGTTTTGGTGCCATGCTGAGCTTCGAAGTTGATTTTGATATTGAACAGTTAAAGCAATTTTTGGGTGGTTTGCAGCTGTTTTGTCTGGCAGAGTCATTAGGCGGAGTAGAAAGTCTGGTGGCTCATCCGGCCAGTATGACTCATGCAGGAATGGATCCGGAAGCAAGGCGTATCGCGGGTATTTCAGATCAGCTATTACGTTTATCTGTCGGGATTGAGCATATCACCGATCTGCTGGCTGATTTGGAACAAGCTTTTGCTTGCGTAGCCAGTAAGTAGAACAAAAATGATCAATGCAGCACGAAGAGGCTGCATTGGGTACTAAGGGGTAATGAAGTATGCCGCATACCGCAACGGGTCACCTGCCAGGACGACAGGTGCATAAATTTGGTGGAAGTAGCCTGGCTGATCCGAATTGTTATCGCCGTGTCGCCGGATTAATCGAACAGGAATCAGATTCGCGGGCATTAATCGTAGTTTCTGCCGCAGGGAAAACCACGAATCGTTTACTGCAGGTACTGGAACTGAGCGAAGCCGGTGATGATGCGGTTGTTGCGGTACTTAATGGATTACGAATCTATCAATTAAGTCTTATCGAAGGTGTACTGGATGGTCCGGCTCGTCAGGCGCTGTCATTACAGCTGATGGAAGACATAGATACGATAGCCGGTGTATTGAAACGTAATTATGACCGTTATGAGCGTAACGGAATATTAGCCAACGGTGAGGTGTGGTCGGCCCGTCTGCTGGCTGCACTGTTGACGGAACGTGGCAATCCGACTGCCTGGCTGGATGCGCGTCGTTTCCTTTCAGCGGAAGAGGGGGCGCTGGCCCGTGTCAATGAGCTATTGTCACGTGAAAAGTTACGTGAAGTTCTGGGGGGGACTGGTGAACAGCGGGTTGTCGTTACCGGGTTTATTGCCGCAGACAGTGAGGGCCGGACATTATTGCTGGGCCGCAATGGTTCCGACTATTCCGCTACATTGCTGGGAGCCTTGGCCGATGCGGAATCTACGGCTATCTGGAGTGATGTCGCTGGCGTATATAGTGCAGATCCACGTTGCGTGAAAGATGCTAAATTGCTGGAACGTTTGTCACTGGCCGAGGCCAATGAACTGGCCAGATTAGGGGCGCCGGTATTGCATTCGCGGACTTTACAACCGCTGTTGCATAGCCAGCAAAAGCTGGTGTTGCGTTCAAGTTATGCTCCTACCGGTGGTGCGTCACATATATTACGCCGTAAATCACAGGTGAAAGGCGCGCGGATTGTGACTTCGCTGGATCAGATCGCTTTAATTGAATTACGTATTCAGCCGGGTTGCGACTATGCCGATGCGGTTGCGCATCTGGAGGAATTATTAGCTGCCCAGCAATTGTCGCCATTGGTCAGCAAGTGTCAGGAAGATCGCCGGATAGTCCGGCTGGCTTACACGCTGGAAATGGTGTCAGATGCATATCAGTTCATGCTGCAGCAACAAGAATATGCAAATGTTAAAGAAGTCATCCGCCGTGATGGATTCAGTCTGATTGGACTGGTGGGTACGGACGTTTGCGATAATGCAGAGCAATGTCACCGCTTCTATCGTTTGCTGGTCGATCAGCCGCTGGAATTTATTTATACCTCTCCGGAAGGCCTGAGTCTGGTTGCGGTTGTACGTGAAATTACCCTGGAGCCGCTGTTGATCGCGCTGCACCATGCCATGTTTCTGCAGACGAAACGAGTTGGTCTGGTCGTATTAGGGAAAGGGAATATTGGCAGTCAGTGGCTGAAATTGCTGGCGAAAGAGAAACATCATGTTGAACAGGCACATCAGCTGACACTGACCTTATACGGATTATTTGATTCCCGGGGCGGCATTCTGAGTGATGACGGACTTGATCCTCTACAGGTTCTGGATAGCTTTGATCCTCAGCCGGTGATCTGGGCCGAATTACTGGTGCAACTGGAGCAGCATCCATTTGATGAGTTGATTATTCTCGATCTTACCGCCAGTGAAACCGTCAGCAGTTATTATCCTGAGTTTGCGCAGATTGGTGCTCATCTGATTACAGCTAACAAATTTGCGGGTGCGGCGGAAAGTGCTTTTTATCAGCGGGTCCGGCAGAGTTTCGCTGAACATCAGGTGCAGTGGCGTTATAACGCCACCGTGGGTGCCGGTTTGCCGGTACAGGCTTGTATACGCATGATGCTGGAATCGGGTGATCGGGTTCATGGCATCTCCGGTATTTTCTCCGGAACCCTGAGCTGGTTATTCCAGCAGTATGACGGTTCGGTTCCTTTTTCTGAACTGGTGGATCAGGCATGGCAGCATGGTCTGACTGAACCTGACCCACGGGAAGATCTCTCCGGTCATGATGTACGACGTAAGCTGTTGATTCTGGCCCGCGAAGCAGGACTGGAGCTGGAGCCGGACCATATCTCTTTGCAGAGTCTGGTTCCGGTTGAGTTGGCAGATATCCCACTGGAAGCATTTTTTGAACGGTTGACCGAGCTGGACAAGACTATCGTGGCGGCTTTTGAGGAAGCGAAAGCACACGGTAAGGTACTGCGCTATGTTGCCAGACTGGATCGGGATGGTTCTGCCCGGGTCGGTCTGGATATGCTTTCAGCTGAGCACCCGTTTGCCAATCTTCGTCCTTGCGATAATATTTTTTCAATTGAGACAGATTTTTATCGCACAAATCCGCTGATCCTGCAGGGTCCGGGTGCCGGACGGGAAGTGACCGCCGCAGCTGTTCAGGCCGATCTCTGGAAAATCTGTGCGATATTAAGATAAAGCTAGTAGGCGCGGAATGAGGAAGCATTCACCGCGCCGGCTGCCAATTCGGTGATTTCTATATAATCTACACTGGCTGTTCTCGGACCTGTTTTCAGCCAGTGAATCAGCTTTTCCACGGCCTGAGCATCACCCTGTGCGAGCACTTCAACGGAGCCATCAGACAGGTTTGTCGCCCGGCCACACAGGCCGAGACGGCTGGCTTCCTGCTGGGTGAAGTAACGGAAGCCCACGCCCTGAACTATCCCGTATACCTGTATTCTGACGCTGCGTGGCGGTGTCATATTGTCCGCTCCATCTATCCTTTTATCTGTTTAACTTAGTCACTACTCTGGATTACGACAAGTATTGCTGCCGATGAAGAGCGATCTGAATCGCAATCTGTTCCGTATATGCTGAATGTTATAGTGGAATACGATAAGTCATCAGCCCGTTTAATGCTCAGGAACGCAACATGCCGGAATTGCCAGAAGTTGAAGTCAGCCGATTAGGTATTACCCCCTGGATGGAGGGAATAGTAGTAGAACGGGTTGTTATCCGTCATCCCCGTTTACGCTGGCCCATTCCGGCAGAGATCTGTTTGCTCGAGGGTCAGCCTTTGCGGCAGATTGAACGCAGAGCTAAATATTTGCTATTGCGCTCAACACTGGGAACGGCAATTTTGCATCTGGGCATGTCTGGTCGTTTACGGATATTTCCAACCGGAACGCCGGCAGAGAAGCATGATCATGTTGATTTCGAGCTAGCGAATGGCAAATTGCTGCGCTTTCATGATCCGCGACGATTTGGTGCTTTATTGTGGACAGATGTGGATCCTTATCAGCACCCGCTATTAAAGACTCTGGGGCCGGAACCATTAACGGATGCGTTTACTGCGGATTATTTGTGGCAACGCAGCCGGAAACCCCGCAGCGCAATCAAACCGTGGCTGATGGATAACCATGTCGTTGTGGGTGTTGGGAACATTTATGCCAATGAAGCGCTCTTTATGGCGCATATCCACCCGAAACGCGCAGTGAACTCGCTGACACCAGAAGAGAGTCAGGCTTTAGTTGCTGCCGTGAAAAAAGTGCTTGCCCGCGCGATCACGCAAGGCGGTACTACGTTACGGGATTTCATGCGCACTGATGGTAAACCCGGTTATTTTGTTCAGGAGTTATTGGTATACAGTCGGGCAGGGCAACCTTGCACGGTATGTGCACATCCATTGGAAGAACTGCGCCTTGGCCAGCGCAGTAGTGTGTATTGTCCGATTTGTCAGCCGTTTGCCGGCGGTTATGACTGAACGATCTGTAATTGCTTTGCTTTGATTGCCTCTGCGACATTGGGCGTAACAAACTGACCCGCATCTCCGCCGTGCAGTGCAATTTCCCTGACCAGCGTGGAGGAAACAAAGGCGTATTGTTCCGCTGGCGGCAGAAAAATGATCTCCATTTCCGGCATCATGCGGCGGTACATCGCCGCCAGCTGTGATTCATATTCAAAATCACTCCCAGTCCGGATCCCCCGCAGCAGGATAGTTGCCTGTTGTTCCTTCATGAAGTCAATCAGCAGGTTGCTGAATCCGGTAATCGTGACATTAGGCAGTGTCTGACAGACCTCTTTTGCCAGGGCGAGTCGCTCCTCCAGCGAAAATAGCGGACGTTTACCCGGGCTGGCAGCCACAGCCAGAATGACTTCATCAAATAAGATGGATGCCCGGTTGATCAGGTCGAAATGACCACTGGTCAGCGGATCAAACGTTCCGGGGAAAACCACTTTCTGGCGCATGAAAATTTCGCTCAAGAGACATTAATGATTATTATTATAAAGGCGATATCTGGTGTTTAGATACTGCAATGGATATGCTGCGTAACACTAAAATATCAAGTTGTTATTATACATACAGTAAAAGACACAAAGGGGATATGGTATGTCTGCATTTTGGGGTGTAATGGCTCGTTTGCTGGTCGTTTCATTATTGGCGCTTTCGATGCCTGCTAAAGCATCTATGATGTCGGCACAGGAAACAATGCCTGTATATCAGACCAGTGAACGTACCCATGTGATGCAATTCTTGGCCAGAGAAGATGTTGCGAAACAAATCGCTGCTCAGGGCGTGGACATTGCGCTGGTTAAGCAGCGTGTTGCTGCGATGAGTGATGACGAGATTAATCAGTTATCCGATAAAATTGATCAATTACCTGCGGCCGGTTCTGCTGTGCTGGGTGCGGTGTTGTTTGTGTTTGTTCTCTTGCTGGTGACGGATATTCTTGGTTTAACCAAAGTATTCCCGTTCACTCGCTCTGTTCGCTGAGTTATGCGGTTAATAGTGCAAGCCCTCCTGCTGGTGGGCTTTTTATTGTTATCCGCCTGCGCACAGCGTCCTGTTGTCTCCGCTTCAGCAGTTACCTCTTCATCTAAGCAGCTGTCGGTACCGTTTATTCAGCAGGATGACGCATATTGTGGTCCTTCAGCGCTGGCAATGGTGCTGGCGCAACAAAATAAAAATGTGTCGGTATCAGCGCTGGCTCAGGAAATGCTGTTGCCGGCCAGAGGTGGTTCGTTACAGGCCGAGCTGAAAGCCAGTGTCCGCCGTCAGGGTTATCTGGCGTATGAAATCAAACCTGAGTTGCCGGCATTACTGGCCGAAATCGATGCGGGACGACCGGTAATCGTGTTGTTAAATCTGGCATTTAACTGGTATCCGAAATGGCATTATGCGGTAGTCACTGGTTATGATTTATCGCATCAGGAGATCATCCTGCATTCCGGTGCTTTGGCGAATCAACGCTGGACATTCACTCAATTTGACAATCTCTGGCAGCGCGGCGGCCGTTGGGGACTATTGGCTCTCTCTCCGGTGCAATTACCTCCGGCGTCAGCACAGGAAGATCGTTATCTTCAGGCTGTACTGGATTTAGAGAAGACTTCAGGTTCTGCTATTGCTCAATCCGCCTATCAGTCAGCATTGCGGCGCTGGCCAAATAACCTGACTGCATTGATCGGTTTAGGGCTGGCTGCTTACCAGCAACATGATCTGTTGCTGGCCCGGCAGTGGTTTCAGCGGGCTGCAATTCAGCATCCGTCATCTGCGGTAGCAGCCAACAATCTGGCTCAGACTTTACTGGAGAGCGGTGAGCCGGCAGAGGCTTTTGTCTGGGCGCAAAAAGCGGTTCTGGCCGATGGCGGTGCACCGGCGAGAGATACCTTGCAGCAAGTGCTGCGAGCGTTGCATGCGGAATAATATGACCGGATATGCAAAGTTGCGCCGACGCGGGTAGAATTGCGCGTTCATTTCGCTGAGAGCTATTCCATGACTGCTTCCCGTATTCTGAAAAGTGCCGGACAAATTTGTTGTTTTGACCCTCTACTGGCACCTGATTTCACGCCGGATTACTTTTCGGCTGAGTACTGGCAGCAGCAAAAGGCGATCACCGGGCAATCCCATGGCAGGGGAGTGACCTGGTTTCTTCGGCATCATACTGCTCACTGGGTCCTGCGCCATTACTGGCGTGGTGGCCTGATCGGCCGTTATATTCCGGATCAATTTTTTTATACCGGTCTGGGTTCTTCGCGTGCGTTTGCGGAATTTAATTTGCTGCAAAGGCTGGTGGAGGATGAATTGCCTGTGCCGCGACCAGTGGCTGCACGGGTGGTGCGTCAGCGCTGGCATTATCAGGCGGACATCCTGATTGAACGTATTCCGGAAGCCGAAGATCTGGTTCAGATCCTCAAGCGGGAGGCATTATCCCGGGATACCTGGCAGCAGATTGGACAAGTGCTGGCACAGTTCCATCAGGCTGGCGTTTATCATTCGGATCTGAATGCACACAATATTTTACGTGATGCGAACGGGAAGATCTGGCTGATTGATTTTGATAAGGGTGCCATCCGTCGTCCGGGCCGCTGGCAGACCAAAAATCTGGCACGGTTGTTACGCTCACTGCAAAAAGAATCGGCATTGCATCCGTTGTTTCACTGGCAGACGGATGACTGGCAGAATCTGCTGGTCGCGTATCAGTCCTAGCGTTGATTTTATTGCACGATTCTACTTAGTGCCGCGAGACTCTTGGCTATTGCGCCCTGATTGGCGGCTACCACGTCAAATCCAACCATGCCCATCTGCAGTCGTTGCTCATCTGAGTGGAGCAACCTGAGCACGTTTATTGCCAGCTCATCTTCATTTTGAATGATATAACAGGCTTTTTTCTCTGCGAGTTGTCTGGTTATGTCGTTGAAGTTGAAGAAATGAGGACCAATCAGTGTTGGTTTGGCCAGCGCTGCCGGTTCCAGCAAATTATGCCCGCCAACCGGAACCAGACTGCCTCCCATAAAAGCCAGATCGGCGATCTGGAAGTAATAAGCCATTTCTCCCATGCTGTCGCCCAACAAGATATTTTCATCTGGCGTGACCGGGCGTTGTTCACTACGACGACAGAGCCTGAAGCCCTGATTCTGGCAAAGCTGGGCGACATCATTAAATCGTTCCGGATGACGGGGAACCAGAAGCAGCAAGGCTTCTGGTATTTGCTGCAGGATCTGCCGATGCGCCCGGAGAATCAGCTCGTCCTCACCCTTGTGAGTGCTGGCAGCGATCCAGACCGGCCGATGATTTAATGCCTGACGGTATTGTTCGCCGGCTTCAATTTGCTTTTGATCCAACTGTATATCAAATTTAATAGAACCCGTGACGGCAATTTGTTGCTCGGCCACGCCTAAGCGTTTAAAGCGAGCGGCGTCCTCATGATGCTGACACAGGAGTAACGTTAACGAATGGCTCATTTGCTGAAAGAAATGGCGTATATGCTGATAACGCTGGCAGGAGCGTTCGGACAAGCGCGCATTCAGGATCACGACCGGTATTTTCCGGTGGCCACAGCTGGCTAATAAGTTTGGCCATAATTCTGTTTCCATGATTAGCAACGCCCGGGGCTTAATCTGTTGCAGAAAACGGGCAACAGCACAGGGATAATCCAGCGGTGCGTAACGATGTTCGACCAGATCACCCAATCGTGCTGCCTGATCGGCTCCGGTACGGGTGGTAGTGGTTAACAGGATTGGCAATTCCGGATGCTGCTGTTTTAACGCTTTGATTAAAGGTGTTACCGCAATAGTTTCACCAACGCTGACTGCGTGGATCCAGAGCGGAGAACGGGCATCCGGTGCGGTTACGAAGCCAAAGTGTTCTTTCCAGCGCGAGCCAAAACCCGGTTTACCGCGTTGAGGACGATAAAGCAGAAATAAGACTACCGGCAGCAACAGATAAATAAGAAAAGTATAAAGTAAACGCATAGAGAGCGACCGGCAGAGAGTTTGGGCGACAGTATCAGAAAAACCGATCATGCTGGCAAGCAGCGTTTGTTGGTGCACTCATTTACAGTATCGCTTCATTTTAGAGCAATACAGCAGGAAAAAGTGGAATTGGTAAAAATATACTCTGCTGAGCAGATGGATATCTCGTTTTTTACTTTAGTTAATAAAACTGCATATTTTTGTAATTGTGGAATATTCATCTGGTTTTGGTGATTAATGCTAATTCTGGCTCTATTTTTGCAATTTATAGCAACGATCTATGTTGTAAGAGCTCTGTTTTGCCAAAGAATATTTTTCACTCCCGCTCTTGTCTTTCGCCATATGGCAGTGATAGAAAGCGGTAAAACTATTCCGGTTGTGAATAAAAAAGGCCCAAATGGACTTTGCATCCAATAATCGAGGGAATCTGCATGAAAAAAATGTCAAAACTGGCTGTGGCTGCTGCGGTATCGACCGTACTGTTCGGTACTGCTTCTGCGATGGCCGAAGAAACCATCAAGGTAGGTATTGCCGGCCCGTTGACCGGCCCTGTTGCGCAGTATGGTGACATGGAATTTACTGGTGGCCTGATGGCCGTTGAACAGATTAACGCTGCTGGTGGTATCAAAGGTAAAAAACTGGAAGCGATCAAATATGATGACGCCTGCGATCCAAAACAGGCTGTTGCGGTTGCTAACAAAGTCGTGAACGACGGTGTGAAATATGTGATTGGTCATCTGTGCTCTGACAGTACCTTACCATCCTCTGATGTTTATGAAGATGAAGGTATCCTGATGATCACTCCGGCGGCGACTGCACCGAAAATCACTCAGCGTGATTACCAACTGGTATTACGTACTACCGGTCTGGACAGCGACCAGGGCCCGACAGCGGCAAACTACATCACCTCTGTGATCAAGCCAAAAACCATTGCTGTTATTCATGACAAGAAACAGTACGGTGAAGGCATTGCGACTTCCGTATATGAAACACTGAAGAAAAACGGTGCGAACGTCGTTGATTTTGAAGGTGTGACTGCCGGTGATAAAGACTTTTCTGCTCTGATCGCGAAGCTGAAAAAACTGAACGTTGACTTCGTATACTACGGTGGTTATCACCCGGAACTGGGTCTGATCCTGCGTCAGTCAGCTGAAAAAGGGTTCACTGCCAAATATATGGGACCAGAAGGCGTAGGTAATAAAGATATCTCTGCTATCGCGGGTAAAGCGTCAGAAGGTATGTATGTGACCATGCTGAAAAAATACGATGAAGATCCGGCTAACGCCAAAATCGTAGATGCATTCAAAGCGAAGAAGCAGGATTACTCTGGTCCGTTTGTATGGACCACCTATGCAGCAGTTCAGTCTCTGGCCGCAGGTATCAATGGCGCCGGTGAAGAACCAGCGGATATCGCTGATTATCTGCGTGCAAATAAGGTCGATACGGTGATGGGCTCACTGGAGTGGTCTGCATCCGGCGATCTGAAAAACTTTAATTTTGGTGTCTATCAGTGGCACGCGGATGGTACATCCAGCGTTCTGCAATAAATATCCGCTAAACTATAAAGCGGGGCTGTTATTACGGCCCTGCTTTTTATTTATCGGGTCAGTCACTTTTCTTTCCGCGCTGATCCACGTCCTTCGCGGATCGCTCAGGAACAACGGTATATGTCAGAACAGATTTTTTACTTTATTCAGCAGTTGCTGAATGGCTTGACTATCGGCAGCACCTACGCGCTGATAGCTATCGGCTATACGATGGTGTACGGCATCATCGGCATGATTAACTTTGCTCACGGCGAAGTCTATATGATTGGCTCCTATATTGGCTTTATGGTCATTACGGCGCTGATGATGATGGGTATCGACAGCTCAATCCTGCTGATGGGAGCTGCATTTATCGTCTCTATCCTGATCACCAGTTGCTATGGCTGGAGTATTGAACGTGTAGCCTACCGCCCGTTGCGCGGCAGTAACCGCCTTATCCCGCTGATTTCTGCGATTGGTATGTCGATTTTTCTGCAGAACCTGGTGCGTTTTGCACAAGGTTCACGTGATATCGCCATGCCTTCACTGGTGCAGGGCGGAATTGAATTTGGCCCGGGTAATGTAGCCAGCCTTTCTTATATGCAGATCATCATTTTTGTGGTGACCTTCATTTCTATGTATGGATTATCGAAATTTATTTCCCGCTCCCGTATGGGGCGTGCCTGCCGTGCCTGTGCCGAAGATATCAAAATGGCCAACCTGCTGGGTATTGATACCAACAGTGTGATTGCACTGACGTTCGTCATTGGTGCCGCGCTGGCGTCGATTGCCGGGATCCTGCTCGGACTCTATTACGGTGTGATCAATCCATCTCTGGGCTTTATGGCTGGCCTGAAAGCCTTTACCGCAGCGGTACTGGGTGGCATCGGTTCTATCCCTGGTGCCATGATTGGTGGTCTGATCCTTGGGGTGACCGAGGCGCTGACCTCTGCTTACTTAAGTTCTGAATATAAAGATGTGGTGGCGTTCGGCCTGCTGATTGCCATTCTGTTACTGATGCCAACAGGCATTTTAGGTCGTCCAGAGGTGGAAAAAGTATGAAGCATCTTAAACAGGCCTCTATTGCCGGTTTGCTGACGCTCATTTTGACGCTGTGGTTGTTTTGCTACCAACTGCAGACAGTAGGCGTGGGCATCACCGTCGTTAGCCGTTTGCAGGAAAATGGTCCGCTGATTGCGCTGGCTGTGGTTGTGGTGTTCCTGTTCCAGTTATTCCGTGATCAAATCTCAGACGGTTTTTCGGCGCTGAAAGAAAGTGTTCCTGTGTTGTCGCTGCCAACTACGACTGGAAATCCGCGTTTATACCGGATCCTGCAATTGTTGCTGCTGGCAGGCGTTCTGCTGATCGCATGTTTTGCGTCCCGTAATTTGCTGGATCTGGGTACGTTGATCCTGATCTATGTCATGCTGGGACTTGGCCTGAATATTCAGGTTGGTCTGGCTGGTCTGCTGGATCTGGGATATGTCGGTTTCTACGCGATTGGCGCTTATACCTATGCCCTGTTGAACCAATATCTTGGTTTGTCCTTCTGGGTCTGTCTGCCGCTGGCGGGTGGTATGGCCGCGTTGTTTGGTTTCCTGTTGGGTTTTCCGGTGTTGCGACTCCGCGGTGACTATCTGGCAATTGTGACGCTGGGTTTTGGCGAAATCATCCGTATTCTGCTGAATAACCTGACCACAATTACCGGTGGACCAAACGGTATTTCCGGTATCCCGAAACCAACGCTGTTTGGTCTGGAATTTTCCCGTCGCGCAGAAGATGGTGGTCGTACTTTCCACGAGTTTTTCGGTATCAGCTATGACGCTAACTATAAGGTTATCTTCCTGTATGTGATGGCAGTGTTACTGGTGCTGCTGACATTGCTGGTGATCAAACGTCTGTTGCGTATGCCGCTGGGCCGGGCCTGGGAAGCATTGCGCGATGATGAAATTGCCTGCCGTTCACTGGGTCTGAATCCGACGGTCATTAAGCTGACTGCATTCTCGATCGGCGCGGCATTTGCCGGTTTTGCCGGTAGTTTCTTTGCTGCCCGTCAGGGTTTCATCAGTCCGGAATCATTCACCTTTATTGAATCGGCCATCATTCTGGCGATTGTGGTATTGGGCGGTATGGGCTCGCTGGCTGGTGTTGTTCTGGCCGCTATCATTATGACGGTGTTACCTGAATTACGGGCCTTTAATGAATACCGGATGCTGATGTTTGGTCTGCTGATGGTGGTTATGATGTTGTGGCGTCCACAGGGTCTGGTGCCAATGACTCGTCATCATGTGGAGTTGCCGAAATGAGTAAGTTATTAGAAGTCTCTGATCTGTCCATGCGGTTCGGCGGTCTGCTGGCTGTTAACGGTGTAAAACTGCAGTTAAAAGAGAAAGAGATCGTCTCGATTATCGGTCCGAATGGCGCCGGCAAGACCACCGTATTTAACTGTCTGACCGGATTCTACAAACCAACGAACGGCATTATCCGTTTCCGTGGTGAGGAAATTCAGGGCTTGCCTGGTCATGAGATTGCCCGTAAAGGGGTGGTCCGTACCTTCCAGCACGTGCGTCTGTTTAAAGAGATGACCGTACTGGAAAACCTGCTGGTGGCCCAGCACCGCCACATGAATAACAATTTCATCGCCGGTTTACTGAAAACTCCGGCGTTCCGTCGCTCTGAACGTGAAGCGCTGGAACGGGCAAAGTTTTGGCTGGATACTATCGGTCTGACCGATCTGTCGAACCGTTCTGCGGGTAACCTGGCTTATGGTCAGCAACGTCGTCTGGAAATTGCACGTTGTATGTGTACCCAGCCTAAAATCCTGATGCTGGATGAACCGGCTGCAGGTCTGAACCCGAAAGAAACAGAAGATCTGAATAACCTGATCCGCCAGTTGCGAGATCAGTTTGATGTGTCTGTATTACTGATTGAACACGATATGAAGCTGGTTATGGATATTTCCGATCATATTTTCGTTGTGAATCAGGGAACACCTTTGGCTGACGGGAAACCGGCAGAAGTGCGTGATAATCCGGCCGTGATCAAGGCCTATCTGGGCGAGTCATAGGATATAGCCGATGTTAGAAGTAAAAAACGTCTCTACCTTCTACGGTAAGATCGCGGCATTAACTGATGTCAGTGTGCATATCAAAAAGGGTGAAATCGTTTCGCTGATTGGTGCGAACGGTGCGGGTAAAACCACGTTGCTGATGACCATCTGTGGTGATCCCAAGCCGTCACAAGGTCAGATCATTTTTGAGGGGCGTGACATTACTCAGGATTCAACCTCTACCATCATGCGTGGGGATATTGCGATTGTGCCGGAAGGCCGTCGTATTTTCTCTCGTCTGACCGTGGAAGAGAACCTGAGCATGGGCGCTTTCTTCATTAACGATAAAGCTGAAAAAATTGCGTTGATGGACGAAGTGTTCAATCTGTTCCCACGTTTGAAAGAGCGTATTAACCAGCGCGCCGGGACCATGTCCGGTGGTGAACAGCAGATGCTGGCGATTGGCCGTGCCTTGATGAGTAAACCACGTTTGCTGTTTCTGGATGAACCATCACTGGGGCTGGCGCCGCTGGTGATCCAGCAGATTTTCGATATCGTGCAGCAGTTACGCGAAGAGCGTGGCATGACTATCTTCCTGGTAGAGCAGAATGCAAATCAGGCGCTGAAACTGGCCGATCGCGGTTACGTTCTGGAAACGGGGCGTATCGTGCTGGAAGATACCGGTGCGGCGTTGCTTGCGAATCCGGCAGTACGCAATGCATATCTGGGTGGTTAATTATTTTCAAAAATAGATCTTTTCTGTAACAATCGGGTAAACTGTGCTCATTCCTCTGAGGAGACCGTGATGCCACAGTTTACCCGCATTTCCATCCAACAGGCCGCTGCGCTGTTACAACTCCCATCCGTGTGTCTGGCTGATATCCGGGATCCATCATCCTTTAATGCCGCGCATGTGACTGGTGCCTTTCACCTGACGAATGATACCTTGCCGCAATTCACGCAACAGATCACGAAAGAAACGCCGGTACTGGTTATGTGTTATCACGGTAATAGCAGCCAAGGGGTTGCTAATTATCTGGCCAGTATCGGGTATGAAAAAGTCTACAGTATTGATGGTGGTTTCGAAGGCTGGCGGCACGTATATCCGTATACGGCAACAGTATGATTCAGCTGATCCAATTGAATGATCCGCGCCTGGCACAAATGCTGGCGGATTATCTGCAAACGCAGAATATGCCTTGTCAGTTACAAAGTTCTGAAACCGGCGTTTCAGTTTGGCTGCTGGATGAGACTAAAGCCTCTGCTGCCGAGAGGGAAGTGCAACGCTTTATCCGTGAACCCCATCATCCCCGGTATCGGGAAGCTGCCTGGCAACAGGAAAAACCGGCCACCTGGCGATCAGCTACCGATTCCAGCTTAATCACAGAGTTAATGCTGCAGGCTCAACCGCTGATGCTGGTGGTGTCATTCTTAATGATCGCTGTGTTCCTGCTGTATTGGTTAGCGATCCCGGTAGAGACCTTGCTGGCGTTTGAATGGCCATGGCAACGTGGTCAGATCTGGCGGTTGTTCACGCCGGTGTTTCTGCACTTTTCTGTTCTGCATCTGGTATTCAATCTTGCCTGGTGGTGGTATCTCGGCGGACGAACAGAACAGCGGTATGGTGTTATCAAGCTGGCTATTGTGCTGATTTCCGGCGCGCTGATCCCGAACGTCTTACAGGCTATGGTTTCAGGTTCCTTATTTGGCGGCATGTCCGGTGTCACCTATGCGCTGCTTGGTTACCTATGGCTGCGGGAACGGAATTCAGAAGACCCCTCACAAATCACTGTTTCGAACGGTCTGTTTATTTTTATGCTCGTCTGGCTGGTGCTGGGGTTTACAAATCTATTAGGATTCAATACGGCCAATCTGGCGCATCTGGGTGGTTTGCTGGTCGGGTTGATACAGGGATGGCGGGACAGTCACCGGGTTATTCCCGGTAAGATTTAACGGTCAGCCCAATTTTGATGCGGACATATCCCATTTCATTGTTGATCATGATGTAATTAGTCATGATTTCAGGATCAGCTGAAAAATAGGATATAACTGGTTTGTTCAAATCTGCGGTTAAATTTGGTGGTTAGTCAATTGCTCAAGGCAGACGCCGGCTCGTCAGGCAAGATTGCTCCGCAACGAGCGCCATTGCTCCATGTCAGCAGCTTAGATGATCTTGGTTGGTCTCCCGCTTCATCGCTCCTGCTGGCAAAAAAATATACCGACTGGTTGCTGGATCCCGGCTCGTTAACAGCAAGATTACAGCAACATACCAATGCCTTGTCATTACAATTACTGACGGCAGGCTGGCAGCCCAAAGATCAGGGTAAATCCGGACAGCTGATACGTCAGGTTCTGCTCTCTGACGGAGAACGTCCCTGGATTTGGGGGCTGACCCAGGTTGATGCCTGTCAGCTTCAGAAAGAGCCTGAACTGCTGAACTGGTCAACTCAGCCACTGGGACAACTGCTGTTTACTGAAGATCAAAGTAATATCCGGTGCTTTGACATCGCTGATTTTGCTACAAATGCCGAATTCTGTCAGATGCTGCCACGCTGGGGATGTGTCCTGACCCGGCCTCTCTGGGGGCGGCGGTGTGAGTTACAGTTCCGCTCCTGCCGGCTGCTGCTGACAGAAGTATTTCTTCCTGAACACCCGATGTATGGAGTGTAAACATGATGTCGGTGATACCCGCACAATGGCAGCCATACTGGCAGTTAGCCCGGCTGGATAAACCTATCGGCACGTTATTGTTGTTATGGCCGACATTGTGGGCGCTGTGGCTGGCATCTGCCGGAGTTCCGTCCTTTTCCTTGCTGCTTATTTTTACCGCCGGTGTCTTTGTCATGCGTTCTGCCGGCTGTGTTATCAATGATTATGCTGATCGCGATTTTGACGGTCATGTCAAAAGAACCTCTGCCCGGCCTTTACCCGCCGGCCGTCTTACCGCTATCCGGGCGCTGCTGTTTTTCCTGTTACTGGTGCTGATCGCATTTGTTCTGGTCTGGCAGCTGAATCAGTTTACGATTTATCTCTCGGTTGGCGGGTTGCTGCTGGCAGCAATTTATCCTTTCATGAAACGCGTTACCTCATTGCCTCAGGTGGTGCTGGGAATGGCTTTTTCATGGGCGATACCGATGGCATACGGGGCGGTCGCCGGACAATTAACGGTTACCACCTGGCTGCTGTTTCTGGCGAATCTGGTGTGGACCATCGCCTATGACACTATGTATGCCATGGTCGATCGCGATGATGATCTGAAAATTGGCGTGAAATCGACCGCAATTCTTTTCGGTCAGAATGATCGGCTGTATATCGCTCTGCTGCAACTGGGCACGCTGGGCTTGCTGGCAATCATCGGCTGGCTGGAGCAGCTTACAGTGAGTTATTACATCTCCCTGCTACTGGCGGCAGGACTGTTTATTTATCAACAGTGGCTGATCCGTCACCGGCAGCGGGATGCCTGCTTTCATGCATTCCTGAATAACAACTGGGTCGGGATGCTGATTTTTGCTGGGATCATGCTGGCCTGCTGAAGCTAAAGTTTAATGATCAGCCTTTGTTTTTATACAGATAACTGTATATACTCACAGTTATCTGTATAAAAACACAGGCTTATCTCATGAAGCAACTTACCCCCCGCCAAGCCGAAGTGCTGGCTCTCATTCGTTCTGCGGTACAGCAAACCGGTATGCCGCCGACACGCGCTGAAATTGCTTCCGAGCTTGGTTTTAAATCTGCGAATGCAGCGGAAGAACATCTGAAGGCATTAGCCCGTAAGGGTGTTATCCGTATGATGCCCGGTACTTCCCGCGGCATTCAGCTACTGACTGATGAACCTGAAGAAGATGAAGGATTGCCTTTGATCGGGCGGGTTGCGGCCGGAGAGCCAATACTGGCGCAGCAGCATATTGAAACTCATTACCAGATCGATGGTTCATTATTCCATCCCCGGGCAGATTTTCTGTTGCGGGTGCATGGTATGAGTATGAAAAACATCGGTATTCTGGATGGTGACTTACTGGCGGTACATAAGACGACCCAGGCAAACAATGGCCAGGTTGTTGTCGTCCGGGTGGGTGACGACGAAGTTACGGTTAAACGTTTCGAGCGTAAAGGTCATATCGTACAGTTATTACCGGAAAACGAAGAGTTACAGCCGATTGTTGTCGATCTGACGCAGGAAAATTTAAGTATCGAAGGACTGGCCGTTGGCGTGATCCGTAACGGCACCTGGTTGTAATTTGTTTTAACCGTGAGCCGGATATAGTCTGGCTCACGGTATTCTCTGTCTAGACAGCACCGGGAAAACCCAGCTGACGCCAGCTTTCATAGACGAACACGGATACCGCATTCGAGAGATTCATACTGCGGCTTTGAGGCAGCATCGGAATTCTCAGGCGCTGCGCTTCGGGCAGACTTTCAATGATCGACATCGGTAAACCGCGGGTTTCCGGGCCAAACAGCAATACATCTCCTGCTATAAAACCAGCCTCAGAAGGATAAGCTTTACCTTTCGTCGTACAGGCAAAGATTCGTGCATTGCCTATCGTATTCAGGAAGCTTTCAAAATTGGCGTGGCGCTTGATCTCTGCAAACTCGTGGTAGTCCAGACCAGCCCGCCGCAGCCGCTTGTCATCCCAGGCGAATCCCATTGGTTCAATCAAATGTAAAAAGTATCCGGTATTAGCGCAGAGGCGAATAATATTGCCAGTATTAGGCGGGATCTCAGGTTCATACAACGCAATGTGTAACATAGCTGACCAAGGTTAATTATTCAGATTGGTGGTGGATAGTTGATAGCCGTCATTGCTGTCAGATAATCGACAAAAATGTGGATAACTTTGCTAAAAATTGATCTTTTATCAAGAAGCAAAAGAACAGCACGCTGTATTATCGCATATCTAAACGTTGTTATCTCATCCTGGTATGTGCTGGTGAGATGAATTCTGAGTGAGTAGAAAGATAGTATATGCAGCTGACTTTATTTACGGATTACGCGTTACGAACGCTGGTTTTTCTGGCTTTACAACCGGATCAACAATTATCCACGATTACTGAAGTGGCTGATCGGTTTTCTATTTCTCGTAATCATGTCGTTAAAATCGTACATCAACTGGGTATGAAAGGCTACATTGACACCATTCGTGGAAAACATGGCGGCATCCGTCTGGCCCGTCCTGCCCAGGATATTAATCTGGGTAACCTGATCGCGGATATGGAGAATGTCAGCTGCTTATTAGACTGTCAGCGGGAAGGCTGCCGGTTAGCCCCTGGTTGCCGCTTTCAGTCGATTATGCGTAAAGCTATGCGCGCATTCATGGGTGTGTTATCTGAATTTACGCTGGCTGATCTGGTTCGGGACGAGGAGCGGATGTGCGGCTTGCTTGGGCTTGAGATCCCAGTGACGGTGGTCAGTGAGTAATAAGTTTTTCTTTTAGAAAAAAGCCACATCATCCGGATGTGGCTTTTTTGTATGTGTGTTGTTTTAGTCTTTCCAGAAAGAAGGGAAGAGCAGTACTGCCACCGTCAGAATTTCCAGACGGCCCATCATCATACCAACCGATAAAATCCATTTGGCAGAGTCTGGTAACGAGGCGAAATTACCCAGAGGTCCGATTTTTGACCCGAGTCCTGGTCCTACGTTTCCAACGGCTGTTATAGCACCACTGATGGCTTCCAGTGGACTGAGATCCAAAAAGCCGAGTAGTACAGCGCTGATACATATCACTCCCAGATAGCTCAGTGCAAAAGCAACGATAGATCTGATGATCGCATCATTCACTGGCCGGCCATTATATTTTTGCGGGAAAACCCCTGCTGGATGTATTAACTGCCGGGCCTGCTTCTGAAAAAGGGCTCCTGCAATTTGTAACCGGAACAGCTTGAAGCCGCCAGCCGTTGAACCGGAGCAAGCACCTGACAACATTAGAAACACAAAAACAACGGTTGTCATGCTGCTCCAGGCACCGAAGTCACCGAGCCCGTAACCAGTGGTTGTTAATACAGAGATGATATTGAAAGCGGTTATTCTCAGCGCATCCTCAAAAGAAAATACGCCGTGTTGCCACAGCCAGACGGTCATAATCAGTGTCGCCCATATGACCAGCCAGAAAAAGAAACGTACCTGTGCATCCCGGAATATGAGCCCTTCACGGCGCCGTAAGCTCTGTACATAAAGCATAAATGGCAACCCGCCCAGAAACATAAATACACAGGCCACCCATTGAGCCTGCGATGAAAATGCGCTCATAGATGCATCATGAGTCGAGAAACCACCGGTACTGAGAGTTGTCATGGCATGGTTTATTGCATCGAAAAACGACATTCCGCTGAGCCAGTAACCCAGACAGCAACTTATGCTTAGCAGCAGATAAACGATAACAATATTTCGTGCTACTTTTGACATTCTGGGAGAGTCTTTTTCAGTTTTATCTGACGACTCGGTCTGGAACAACCGCATACCACCAACGTTGAGATAAGGTAAGACAGCAACGGCTAATACAATGAATCCGATACCACCAAACCACTGCAGCAACGAGCGCCAGAACAAAATGGCCGGAGGCATTTTGTCCAATCCCTGTAATACCGTCGATCCAGTCGTAGTGAGGCCGGACATCGCCTCGAAATAAGCATCTGTAAAGCTGAGCTGACCGAGAAAGATCAATGGTATGGCTGCAAAGGCGCAGGAAATGCCCCAAACCATGGTTGTTAGCACAAACATATCCCGCACATTCAGACGGAAAGTTTGTTTCATTCCAATATGAAGTAAAAATAAGGCTATCAGATGCGTAATAACAGCAGATGCTAAAAATTCAGCGGTACCTGCGGTACCACTGAAAAAAGCCATCAATAATGGCAACCACATAAACAGCGCCAGTTTTGACAGAGTCAAGCCGATGACAAAGGCGATGGATTTAAAGTTAATCATATGACCTACAAGAAGAACGGGCTTGGCTGGAACAAACGTTCAACCTCGGGAATATGTTTTTTATCTACTAAAAACATTACCACGTGGTCATCCTGTTGGATCACGGTAGAGTCATGTGCTATCAAAACATCATCTCCCCGGACTATGGCACCGATAGTCGCTCCTGGTGGCAACTTCAGTTCACCTATTGATCGGCCGACAACTTTGGATGTGTGTTCGTCACCATGAGCAATGGCCTCGATCGCTTCAGCAACCCCGCGTCGTAGCGAATATACGTTGGCAATATCGGCCCGGCGAACGTGAGTCAGCAACGCCGATATAGTGGCTTGTTGCGGAGAAACAGCAATATCAATCGTGCCGCCCTGAACCAGATCGACGTAAGCACTACGCTGGATCAGCACAATGGCTTTACGGGCACCCAGTTTTTTCGCCAGCATGGCCGACATGATATTGGCTTCATCATCATTGGTGACGGCAATAAAGACATCGATTTGTTCGATATGTTCTTCCAGCAACAGTTCCTGATCTGCAGAATCGCCACAGAAGACGATGGTTTCCTCCAGCATCTCGGATAATACTTCTGCCCGTTCCGGATTCCGCTCAATCAGTTTTACGCTGTAGCGGCCTTCCAGCTGACGGGCAAGACCGGCACCGACATTACCACCGCCGACAATCATGATCCGGCGGTAGGGGCTTTCCAGACGCTGTAACTCAGACATCACTGCCCGGATATGGCCGGAAGCCGCAACAAAGAACACTTCATCATCAGCTTCAATGATGGTGGTGCCCTGCGGACGGATCGAGCGGCCCTGACGGAAAATAGCTGCTACACGGGTATCTATGTTTGGCATGTGCTCTTTCAGCGTGGCCAGTGCATTACCGACTAATGGCCCGCCATAATAGGCTTTGACTGCCACCAGTCCCAGACGACCACCGGCAAAATCAGCTACCTGCAAGGCTCCCGGATACTCAATCAAACGGCGCATATATTCAATGACCAGCTGTTCCGGTGAGATCAGATGATCAATATGGAACACTTCACCTTTAAACAGGGTTTCCCGTGCGGACAAATAAGCATGAGAGCGGATACGGGCTACCTTATTCGGCACATTAAACAGTGAGTAGGCTATCTGACAGGCAACCATGTTGCATTCATCGCTGCTGGTTACCGCAACCAGCATATCGGCATCATCAGCACCGGCCTCCCGTAATACACTAGGATATGAACCGGGACCGCAGACCACTCGCAGGTCATATTTATCCTGTAATTCGCGTAATCGCACCGCATCGGTATCGATCAGTGTGATTTCGTTGTTTTCACCAACCAGATTCTCTGCCAGTGTGCCGCCAACTTGTCCGGCGCCGACAATAATGATCTTCATGCTGCAACCCGTTTAGTCAATTTGGCGTAGAAGAACCCATCCATATGCAGTTCTCCGGGATGAATCTGCCAGCCAGGCTGTTGTGCTGTATCTTTTTCATTCAGCGGAACATGAATAGCATCAGCTGTTCTCTCCAGGAAAGACTTAATCTGTAAGCTATTCTCGTCAGACAATATTGAACAAGTTGCATACAGCAAAGTGCCACCTGGTTTTAATTGCTGCCACATGGCATCCAGAATGTCGTGCTGTAAATGAGCCAGCTCTGCAATATCTTCTGGCCGGCGTAACCATTTAATGTCCGGATGTCGTCTGATCACGCCGGTAGCAGAGCAGGGCGCATCTAATAATATGCGATCAAATTGCGGACCTTGCCACCACTGCTCAGGATGACTGGCATCGCCATTGATCAGCGTAGCTTCTAATTGGATACGCTGTAAATTTTCAGCAACTCTCGACAGCCGGTTGGCATCACTGTCTACCGCCACTAATTGTTTGAGTGCATGCTGTCTTTCCAGTATATGCGCTGTTTTTCCGCCCGGTGCGGCGCACGCATCCAGAATCAATTCGTTTGGCTGCGGATCCAGCAACCATGCAGCATGCTGCGCTGCTGCATCCTGTACTGAACAGGCGCCATCAGCAAAACCGGGTAATTTGTTGACGTCACAGGCTTTTTCCAGCAACAGAGCCGATTCACAACTGGCATGAGGAGTGCTTTGAATATCTACTGTTGCCAGCTGTTGCTGATATTCGTCCCGTGACTGTTTACTCAGATTGACGCGTAACCACATCGGAGGATATTCATTCCCTGCCTGCAAGACCGATACATAACCATATTGGCAGGATTGCTTGATCTTTTTCAGTAACCAGCGGGGATAGCTGAAACGGGTGGGTTCATTTTTATCAGCCGCCTGCAGTAATTCTTCCTGCTGACGCTGAGCATTACGTAGCACACCATTAATTAATTTCCGGAAGCTGTCGCCGTTGAGTAATCCGGAGGCATTTACCGTTTCAGCTAATACAGCATGTGGCGGAATACGGGTATAAAACAGCTGATAGAGACCGGCCAGAATCAGATAATGCAGGGAACGATGTTTCCCCTTTAGTTGCCGCTCGAGTAACTGGTCAGCAATAAACTCCAGTCGGTTCAGCCAACGCAATGTCCCGTAGCAGATCTCCTGTAATAACGCCCGGTCTTTGGCTGCGATCAACTGCTGGGCCACGGGCAATGCAGAGGAAAGGGACTGACCCTGTTCCACCACCTGAAAAAGAACTTTAGCTGCGGTCGCCCGAATTTTCATAACTTACCATTCTCGGAATAATTAAGGCAGAATATTGCCCGGAAGGAACAAATCCTGACGTGCATTCAGCACATCGGCAAATGACATAGCCTTTTTACCTGGCAGTTGCAGTTGATTTATCCGTAACACACCGTTGCCTGTCGCAATATCCAGCCCGGCTTTGCTTGCCTGAATGATCGTTCCCGGGGATTGCTGAGAGGTATTTGGCAATACTTCCGCTTTCCATACTTTGATATTCAGATCGGCAAGCTTGAAGTAACTGACGGGCCATGGATTGAAAGCACGGATACAACGTTCAATAAACGCGGCATCCTGCTGCCAGTCAATGCAGGCCTCTTCTTTACTCAGTTTTTTGGCATAGGTAGCCAGTGCGTTATTTTGTTGTTCAGGTTTTGCGGTGCCATCTGCTATCTGCTGAATAGTAAACAGCATACCTTCAGGACCGTCGATCGCCAGTTTTTCATACAAAGACGCGCTGGTATCTTCCGGTGTAATCGGGCATACCACTTTATGCAACATATCGCCGGTATCTAAGCCCGCATCCATTTGCATTATGGTGATCCCGGTTTCCGGATCGCCGGCCCAGATTGCTCGTTGAATAGGTGCCGCGCCACGCCAGCCTGGCAACAAGGAGCCATGCACATTAATACAGCCTAACCGCGGAGTATCTAATACCTGCTGCGGTAATAGCAGACCATAGGCAACGACGACCATCAAATCCGGCCTTAAGGTTTCTAACTCCTGCTTTGCTTCTGCACTTTTGAAATTTTCAGGCTGAAAAACCGGAATATTGTGCTCAACAGCTAACATTTTGACCGGGCTGGGAGTCAGTTTGTTTCCACGGCCTGCAGGTCTGTCAGGTTGCGTATAAACACCAACCACCTGCAGATTGGCATTCAGCAATGCCTGCAAATGTTTAGCTGCAAAATCAGGTGTTCCGGCAAATACAATACGAAGATTATGCACAGGTGATTCCATCAGAATTAACGATCTTGACGCGCCAGTTTTTCCAGTTTTTGCCGGATACGCTGCCGTTTCAGAGGTGACAGGTAATCAACAAATAGTTTGCCGACTAAGTGATCCATCTCATGTTGTAAACAGATAGCCAGTAAACCATCGGCTTCTATTTCAAAAGGTTCTCCGTGGCGGTCTAATGCCCGAACCTTGATCCATTCTGCCCGTGGTACAAAGGCCCGGCATTCCGGTACAGACAGGCATCCCTCTTCAATTCCTGTTTCACCACGTTTTTCGATCAGTTCCGGATTAATAAAAACCATAGGCTGATCGCGATTTTCTGAAGTATCAACGACTACAAGTCGCTTGTGAATGTTGACCTGTGTCGCAGCCAGCCCAATCCCTTCTTCCAGATACATAGTTTCAAACATATCCTCTATGATATGCTCAAGGTCTGAAGTGATTTTTTCGATCGGTGTAGCAATTTTTCGCAACCGTTCATCAGGAAAACGTAAAACGTCCAGAGTAGCCATATAATTAATTAATACTCACATATCGTAACTGTCAGCCTGATTTTAGTCGGCTGGCGTCGAAAATAACAGCCGTCCGGCATAAACGGGGACAGGGATGATTATGAAACCACGTTATATATCGATTTTTTTGATGTCTGCATTGTTTGCTTTTCACGTGAGTGCCGATACGTTGGCATTAAAGAAGGATCACCCGGACCGGTATGTCGTTCAAAAAGGCGATACGCTATGGGACATTTCCGGTCGGTTTCTGACTAAACCCTGGTTATGGCCACGGTTGTGGGATATGAACAAGCAGATTAAAAATCCGCACTGGATCTATCCTGGCGATCGTCTGCGTCTGACCTGGGTTAATGGTCAGCCAAAATTAGTTCTGGACAGCTCCGATGCCCGCAACGGTAAGAAGGTTATTACCTTAACGCCAAAGATGCGCATTGAAGAGAAACAAAGTCCTGTCTCAACCGTCGAATATTCAGACATATCTCAGTTCCTGCGTGCGGACATGGTCGCTGATACAAATGTAGATCTTGAACATATGCCGTATGTACTGGGCGAAAATGATGATACCAGTATTTTTATGTCCCAGGGGCAGACGATACATGTCCGCGGTAAACCGGATCTGAATACCAACTATGGTGTATATCATATAGGTAATGTCTATAAAGATGAGCAGACAGGTGAAGAGTTAGGACGGCAACTGGAGCTGGTGGGCGTGGTGCAGCCAAAAGAGCTGTATGACACGGATATCACTTCTGTTGAGGTCATTTCCAGTTTTAGTGAAATCCGCCGAGGCGATCGTTTGCTGCCTATGCTGAGTGAAAGCAGTATCGATGCCTTTTTTGTTCCACAAGCCGGTAATCTATCCAAACCAGCACATGTCATCGATATACCGATGAAGAGTACTTATGTCGGACGTTATGACACTGTCATTATTGACAAAGGTGCTCGGGAAAACCTGAAACCTGGTGATGTTTTCGGTATTGTTCGTCCGGGGGCTGAGGTGGTTGATAATGGACCGGATCGCGTTATTTATGAACAAGATGGTACAGCAGGCGAGAAATTGATGAATAAGAAAAACACAACCTTGCGCGCGGATCATGTTGGTGAAGTAATGATCGTTAAAGTCTATCAGAAAACCAGTTTAGCCATAGTGATGAATAGTCGGGCTATAGTACGGGCTGGTTATGCGGTGGAAAATCCCTGAGCAATCGTTATTTCAAAATGAACTGGCACTTTGGTTACATCTAACTAATATTCCAGGAATTGGCCCCGTCAAAGGGGCCAAACTATTACAGCAGTTTCCCATTACCGCTCTTTCTCAATGTCAATTATCCGATTGTGGCTGGAATCAGCAGCAGATTGAGTATTGGGCTGATTTTTCTCCTGAAAAATATCAACCAGTCATTGATTGGGCTGATGAAACCAGCCGCTATATTCTGCATTTTGATCATCCTTCCTATCCGTCTTTATTACGCAATGTTGTCGGTGCGCCACTGGTACTGTTTGTTGCGGGTGATCTGGCTGTGTTAAATCAGCAACAGTTAGCTGTTGTTGGCTCAAGAAGGCCAACTCAGGATGGCCGTGATGCTGCACAGTCTTTCACCAGTGAGCTAGTCCGGCAGGGTTTTGCCATTACATCCGGACTGGCATCCGGTATTGATGCAATCAGTCATCAAGCTGCGCTGCAGCAAGGTGGCCGGACCATTGCGGTTCAGGGTTGTGGTTTGGCGCATGTCTATCCGGCTAAGCACAAACGACTGGCCAGCCAAATCCTGGAGCAGGGTGGTGCACTGGTTTCAGAGTTTTTCCCGGCAACATTACCGCGGGCAGAATATTTTCCGCGGCGTAATCGGATTATCAGTGGTTTGACTGTTGGTACTCTCGTCATTGAAGCAGCAGAGAAAAGTGGTTCGCTGATCACTGCCCGTTATGCACTGGAGCAAAACCGGGAAGTTTTCGCCGTACCAGGAAGAGCAAACAATATAAATGCCAGAGGCTGTCACAGATTAATTCAGCAAGGTGCAAAACTTGTTTGTGATGTTGCCGATATAATAGAAGAAATAGGTGTTTTCTCCGGGATGGTTGAACATTATGGAGATACGATCCCTGTCGCGGAGGAACCTTTATCTGATTTGCCATTTTATCGATTGTTAGATAACGTAAGAAGTGATGAGGTAACGACGATCGATGTGATCGCTGCTACCAGTAGGTTACCTGTTCAGGAGGTGATGACAGAATTAATCACACTCGAATTAGAAGGATTAATTTTGTCAGTACCGGGTGGTTATGTGCGAACGAGGAGTGCCTGATCATGTTTGATGTCCTAATGTACCTGTTCGAAACATATGTGCAAAGTGAGTTGGATTTTATGGTCGATCAGGATGCCCTGACCGATGAACTGACCCGTGCCGGCTTTCAGAAACCCGAAATTTACAAAGCATTATCCTGGCTTGAACAATTAGCTGCATTACATGATAGTGAGGATGCACCAGAATATACTGCCTGCGCCTCTGATTCTTTCCGTATTTATGCTACCGAAGAGATGCTTAAATTAAGCACTGAATGTCGGGGCTTTCTGCTGTTCCTGGAACAAATCCGTGTGCTGAACTGTGACACACGGGAAATTGTAATTGAACGCCTGATGGAGCTGGATTCACCGGAGATTGAGCTGGATGACCTTAAATGGGTCGTCATGATGGTGTTGTTTAATCTGCCTGGTGGTGAAAATGCCTGCCATCAGATGGAGGAACTGATGTTTGAACCAGAACCAGTCACGATCCAGTAACAGAACTCTGATATTGCATAATGAGTAAAATCGACACCACGTTGTTTACTGCACAGGAACATGCTCTGGATAAAGAATATCGCCTTTGTCCGGAGTGTGGTGGTGTGCTGTTATTACGCAGAAGTAAACATGGGTTATTTCTGGGCTGCGAAAATTATCCTGAGTGTCAGTACATGCGTCCCTTACAGCAACAGAATGTTCTGATAGAAAAGATATTAGAAGATTCAAGTTGTCCGGAATGCGGAAAGCTACTGGCAATTAAAAAAGGGCGTTTTGGGTTATTTATTGGCTGTACCGGCTACCCGGAATGTTCACACATTGAAACGAACAATACGATCCCGGCTGATACGGCGCTATTACCTGACTGCCCTGTTTGCCAGCAAGGACAATTACAGGCAAAAACGTCACGTTATGGTAGAACTTTTTATGCCTGCAGCAACTATCCTAAATGTAAGTTCGCCATTAATGACAAACCGATAGCGAAGGCATGTCCTCAGTGTGGTTTTGGTCTTTTGGTTGAAAAACGAACGCGGCAGGGTATCCGTTTTTGTTGTCCACAAAAGGACTGTAACTACAGCGCTGAATCACTATAATGCGACTCACTATCACTCAGTAACTCGAAGCAAGGAAGAACTTCTCATGTCAAATCCATTTGTAGCGATCCTGATGGGCTCCGATTCCGATTTCCCGGTTATGCAGTCCACCCTTGATGTATTGAAATCATTCGATATCCGCTATGAAGTAAAAGTGACATCTGCACACCGCACTCCCGCTGCAACTCATGCCTATGTGACTGATGCTGAAGCTCGTGGTTGTAAAGTCTTTATCTGTGCTGCGGGTCTGGCTGCTCATCTGGCTGGCGCAGTTGCCGGGATTACCACTCGCGCTGTTATCGGCGTACCAATTGATGGTGGTCCATTGAAAGGTATGGATGCTCTGCTGTCTACCGTACAGATGCCAGGCGGTGTACCGGTTGCAACTGTCGCTATTGGTAAAGCCGGAGCAAAAAATGCGGGTTATCTGGCTGCGCAGATTCTGGCGGTAGCTGACGATGCGTTAGCTGCCAAAGTGAAAGCTGAGCGTCAGAAAAATGCTGAAGAAGTCATGGCAAAAGATGCTGCACTGCAAGCGCAACTGAAATAATTATGAAGGAAGGCGACGCAAGTCGCCTTTATTGTTAATGACGGAAGAATTACAACAAGCATGTCAAATCCTGCGGTCTGGCGGTGTCATCGCCTATGCAACTGAAGCTGTTTTCGGTTTAGGCTGTGATCCTGATAATGAGACTGCAGTTCATAAGCTACTGCAAATAAAACAACGTCCGATAGAAAAGGGACTTATTCTGATTGCTGCAAGCTGGGAGCAACTGGCCCCGTATCTTGATGTCAGTATGCTCACCGATGAACAGCTGCAGCGAGCACAAAAAAGCTGGCCCGGCCCATATACCTGGGTTTTTCCGGCCAAGAGATCAACTCCTAAATGGTTAACTGGGCAGTTCAGTTCATTAGCGGTACGGATCAGTGCGCATCCTCAGGTTCAGGCTCTGTGTCTTATGTATGGTAAGCCAATGGTATCGACCAGCGCGAATCTGACGTCACTTCCGCCTTGCCGTACCGTAAAAGAGGTTCGCTCCCAGCTCACCGAAAGAATAGACTATGTACTGCCAGGCGATGTAGGTAAGCAAACTAACCCTTCAGAAATCCGCGATGTGATCACCAATCAACTAATCCGGGCGGGATAGCAGTTTCTGTTGTTGTGATCCCGCTGATAATAAAGAGGCACTCCATGGATCGTTATGCTGTTTTTGGTAATCCGATTAACCACAGTAAATCCCCTTTCATTCACACATTGTTTGCCCGTCAGACACAACAACAGCTGACCTATGAAAAGATCGAAGCACCGGTTGATGACTTTGTCGGTTCTATCCGTCGTTTTTTTGCCGAGGGCGGAAAGGGGGCGAATGTTACCGTGCCATTCAAAGAACAAGCTTTTCAGCTAGTAGATCAACTGTCTCCGCGCGCGAAACTTGCTGGTGCTGTAAACACATTAAAGTTAACAGATGATGGTCTTTTACTGGGCGATAACACTGACGGTGCCGGTTTGGTTCAGGATCTGAAATATCATCTGGAAGAACTTGCCGGGAAAAAAATCCTGTTACTGGGTGCCGGTGGTGCTTGCCGTGGTGTAATGGGGCCATTACTGGAACAACATCCCTCAGAAATCGTTATTGCTAACCGGACTGTAGCTAAAGCCGAGCAACTAGCTCAAGAATTCTCTGCTATGGGAAAAGTAAGAGCCAGTCAATTTACAGAGCTTAATGAGGCATTTGATCTGATTATCAATGGCACATCAGCAAGTTTAGCAGGAGCCATGCCGGATATTCCCGAAGTTGTGATCGGTTCTGCTACTGTTACCTACGACATGATGTATGGCAGTAAAGACACGGTATTTAATCACTGGGCTAAAGAATACGGTGCGATCAAAACGATAGATGGCTTGGGGATGCTGGTTTGTCAGGCTGCTGAAAGTTTCGTGGTATGGCGAGGCATTCGCCCCGGGACACGGCAAGTAATTCGCGAGTTGCGCCGCAATCTTACCGGGGCTTAATAACTAGTTACTGAGTTCAGACAAAAACTCGTCTTTCAATAAAACATAATTAGCTGAAGATTGAGCAAAGAATGCCCGTTCGTCTTCAGTTAGTGATCTTCCTTGTCTGACCGGGTTACCAACGTAAACGTACCCGGAAACTAAACGCTTACGAGGAGGAACGACAGCCCCTGCTGCAACAATGACATCAGATTCAATGATTGCTCCATCAAGAATAACGGCCCCCATACCAACTAATACCCGGTCGTGTATGATGCAGCCATGCAATACAGCTTTATGACCAATCGTGACATCATCACCAATAATTAACGGACAACCATCCGGATTCTTTTCTGTTATCCGGTTTACATGTAATACCGAGCCATCCTGCACATTACTACGTGCACCGATTATTATGTGATTAACATCGCCGCGTATCACCGCCATTGGCCAGACACTCGTATCATCTGACAAACGAACATCACCAATTACACAACTTTGAGGATCAATATAAACCGCATGGCCTAATTGGGGTTTTATTCCCCGATAGCTACGAATAGAAGACACAAACAGACCTATTTCAATGCAACTGTGGATAAAGATGTTTATATCTTGGAATAAAATAAGAGCAAGATGTAGATAAATAAATAGATTAAAAAAAACTGCAAAAAGCGCTTGCCTAAAAAGTTCGGCTCCCTAT
>MTLD01000789.1_pt2 | contig 53643 bp, 56 predicted proteins | sample 1982471 | NCBI WGS metagenome assembly MTLD01 (sample SAMN05712604, study PRJNA340218) | biofilm metagenome | isolation source: sample SPM anode biofilm adapted to -50 mV | place: USA | collected 2012-02-03
GCGGCCTCTTCTGGCGGTGCCAGAAGTGCGGAGTCAGATTATCCTACAACGGCGAAAACGGCAGCGGTGGCTGCAGCTGTTAACGGGTGAGTTTTTGACGGGGCGGGCCGTAAGGTCCGCCCTTTTTTTGCAAATCTCTGTGGAAGAGGCGCTTTGTGAAAAAGAATCCTTTCAAACAGAAAAAACGACTTACCAGAATACTGCGTCTGTTGCGCAGGCTCCGCCCGGCCGAATTACCGGTCACCTATCGCCATAATAACGTCCAGCTTTTCCCCGAGGGATCACTGTTCTTTGATGCCCTTCTGTCTGCCATAAGTTCGGCGCGCCACTCAATTCTTCTGGAATATTACACTATTAAGGATGACCAGACCGGTCGGGAAGTTGCCGCTGCCCTGGCCGCCGCTGTGCGGCGGGGGGTCAAGGTCCAGCTGATCTACGATTACATCGGCTGTGTTGACACTACGTACTCATATTTTAAAAATCTCGCCTTTCATGGGGTGGATCTGCTCCCATTCAACAAACCATCCTTCAAGCGTGGAATTTACTGGTTCGATAAGCGCGATCACCGCAAAATGACGATTATTGACGATCAGCTGGCGTTTCTGGGTGGCTTTAACATCGGCGACGAGTATTCCGGCCGGTTGGAAGGTCACCGCCGTTTCCGTGATCTGGGGCTGAGTATCAGAGGGGATGCGGTCAGCGAACTGGTAGCCATCTTTAATGCCACCAGGCGGCTGGAGCATAATGGGCCGATCAGACCGCGGCGAATCCGCAAGCCGCGCAGTCTTCTGAAATATTCAGGTCGTGCCAGTGTCGTGATTATCAGTGGAGGTCCCAGGCAGCGGCGTTCCTATATTCGCGAGGCGTTCCAGGTCAATATTGCATCGGCCGCCGGAGAAATCCTGATTGCAACCCCCTACTTTGTTCCCGGCCCCCGCATAATCCGCTCATTGCTGCGCGCTGCAAGGCGTGGCGTGCGGGTGCGGCTGTTGCTGCCGGCCCGCAGTGATGTGAAATTGGTGCTGCTGCTGGGGCGCAGTTCCTACAGTACTCTTCTGAAAGGGGGAGTCGAAATATACGAGCTGAACCGGGAGATTCTGCATGCCAAGGTCATGCTGATCGATGGTGAGCGATCCGTAATCGGTTCCGCCAACCTGGATCAACGCAGCTTTCATCGCAACTACGAGATCAACTGCGTGGTGGACAATATTGAATTCGGAGGTCAGATCCGTGAGCTTCTGCTGCACGAGATCAGTTGTTCCCAAAGGGTCCGGCTTGCCGAACACGAACGTCGCGGACTGCTGACGCGGGCGATGGAGCGGGTAGTCAGGCTGTTTGCCTGGTTCCTCTGAACAACATCCAGCGCAGCCAGAGCTTGACAGCAAGCCGGGCAACTGCGGCGGCGGGGAGGGAGTGAAAGATCCATTCCAACCTTGTCTGGTAGAGCTGCAGCCAGAACGGTTGCACCTGCTCCGGCCCCTTACCGGAGCGGAAGGCGCGGCTGGCGTCCAGCCAGTAGAACAACTGCCAGGCGTTGGCGGCAACATGTTGTCCGGTGCTGCGCCAGAAAGATAGCTGCCACCCGGCTGATTCCTTTTTCAAAAGCGTATTGATGCCGTCCAGAATCGGAAATAACAGCAATTTCCCGGTGGAGTCGTGGCACTGACTGCGGTACAAGCCGGGCAATGACTCAAAAAACATGCTCCAGCCGGCTTCGACGTTATTGACGATGATGGCATTCAGTATCTGTCGTTCCAGCAGACCCTCCCGCTCAAACCTTCTGGCCGAGGTGCTGACGGATGCCGGGAGCAGCTGCCAATGCAGTTGTGGCGGAGTGGCGGCGACCAACCGGAGATCCTCCAGAAATGGGAGTGATTGATCGAATCGGCCCGCCCGCTCAAAAGTTTTGCGGCTTAATAAAAAACCCTGGTCTCCACGCAGGCAATCACGGCGCGGTAACCTGGCTTTGGCTTCATAGAAGAAGTAGGAGAGGGCCCGAGCAGAGTCACTGCGCCGAAAACGCAGCCCAAAACGGGCCGCAAACTCTTCACCGCCGGTTGTTGAATTACTACAGCTGAAATTAACCGCTTCCAGCAGGGCGCTACTGTCGTCAAAACGGGAGTCAGCGTGCAGAAAGAGCAGCAGGTCGGCAGAGGCTGCGGCGACGCCCGCATTCATCTGTCGGCCGCGACCCGGCCCGGTTTGGATTAGTTTGACCGGAAAACTGTACTCATTAGCAAATGTGGAAGCGATCTTTTGAGAGCCGTCACTCGAACCTCCGTCACAGAGGATCAATTCCAGAGTCACTCCTCGCTGAGCGGCAAGGGACTCCAGCAGTTCGGGAAGTTCGGCGGCTTCGTTGAGAAGCGGCACAATAATCGAGATGTCGGGTGTAATTGAATTCATGGGCGGATGACAGTGTATCCAAAACAGCCACATTTGCATACCCAAGATGACAGCGGCATGATTGACAGCCATTGTCACTTGGATCTGGAACCGCTGGTTTCCAATCTGCCGCAGTATCTGCATGAAGCGGCAGAGGCGGGGGTCACGCGGTTCGTTGTGCCGGGCGTGCATCCGGATGGGTGGCGGCGTATGGCAGAACTTGCCGCAGAATACCCCTCGATTCTTCCGGCCTTCGGGATTCACCCCATGCATGCGGCGACGATGGAAGAATTGGTTCTGGATCGATTGATGACCTCGTCAAAGTCTGGTGTCGCAATCGGGGAGATCGGGCTTGATCTTGCCTATCAGGTCTCGCTGGAGTTGCAGGAAGTTGCCTTCCGGAAACAGATCAGAATAGCGGTCGAGCTGGGATTGCCGCTCTTGGTGCATTGCCGCAGGCTGTTCCAGAAAACATTGGCGATACTGCGTGAAGAACGCGCCGATCAGGTCGGAGGAATCATGCACGCATTTTCCGGTTCGCCGGAGATGGCCCGGGAGTTCATCCGGCTCGGATTTGCCATATCAATTTCCGGCACCGTCACCTGGACAAACGCCGTCAAGCCGTTGCGGATCGCCCGCGAACTGCCGCTGGAACATCTGGTGCTGGAGACCGATGCTCCCGACATGACTCCGCAGCGTTATCGCGGACGGTTCAACCGACCGGCCTGGATGGCTGAGACGGTGGAACGGGTGGCGCTGGAACGCGGAATTCCGGTTGAAACCGTTATGGCGGCGACGGCCCGCAACACCGTGCGAGTGTTGAACCTGCCAGGTGACAGAGCATGAAGCTGTATTTTCACGCTTCGCTATGCTAGAATCCGTCCGTTATGATTTTCTACTCAGGAGAAACCCGATGAAATATACGCTCTTGGCCCTGACGGGCCTGGTCTTTTCGATCAGTGGCTGTGCCATGTTTACCGCCTGGAAAAGTATTCCGCCGCCGGGCGGCTGTGACCAGTGCCACTCGGTTCCGATCAATGCTAATTGGAAAGTCAGCTATCAGGTTGCCAATATTGCCGACGAGCGCGGCCGACTTAACTTTCAGACTCCCGAATATAACCAGACACACCTGGGAGGGCAGAATTCGCCGCTGGAGACCAAAATGGTCGAGGAAAAGGCCTGTTTCGATTGTCACAAATCCCCGACTCCGGCTCACAAGGAGCGTAAGGGACGCTTTCACCACTGAAGTTACTTAATGTCCGGTAACTTTTTCCGCCGTGCAGGCATCCGCCGCACGGCGTTTTTTTAACAAGTCGAGAATTGTCCCGCTGATCGGGCGATATTTCGGAGGTAAATGTGGCGATACAGCAGGAGAAATGGATTGTTGGGGCGGAAACGGTCAGGATGCTGGAATTGGGGCATCCCTGGGTCGTGGCTGACGCATATACCAAAAAATGGCCGGACGGCAAGCCCGGCCAGATTATTGAGTTATGTGACGGACAGGGACGCTTTTTGGCAACGGCCCTGCTCGACCCGCAGGATCGCATTGTAGCACGGGTCTTGTCCCGGGAGCGTGTCCGGCTTGAGCGTCCGTGGCTCACCAGGCGCCTGCAGGCCGCCATTGATCTGCGCCGCGAGCATGCCGATCTTACGGAAAGTGATGCCTACCGGCTGGTGAACGCCGAAGGGGACGGTCTGCCCGGATTGACAGTGGACCGTTACGGCGAGTATCTGATGATCCAGCTCTATAGCGCCGCCTGGCGTCCGCACCTGAAACTGGTCACACAGGTTCTTCAGGAGTTGCTCTCTCCGCTTGGAATCTACGAAAAACAACGGCCGCAGAAAACCCGTGAATTGGAAGCGGCCGGAGATAGCAAAAAATACGGACGCCTGCTGGCCGGGAGCGCCGCTCCGCAACGGCTGGAGGTGCGGGAGAATGGTCTTAACTTCCTGATCAGCCTGGAAGAGGGGCTAAATACCGGGCTGTTTCTGGATCAGCGGAAAAACCGCTCTGACCTGATGAAGCGGGTGGAGGGTAAACGGGTTCTGAACCTGTTTGCCTATACAGGCGCCTTTTCGGTTGCGGCTGCCGCAAGCGGCGCTTCCGTGGTGACCGGCGTGGATGCCTCACCCGGCTACAGTGAGTGGGCCAAAGCCAATTTTGGCGTCAACCACCTGAATCCCAAGCGTCATGAATTTATCGTCGGCGATTGTCTGGCTGTTTTGGGTGATCTGCTGAAAGCCAGAAAGCGTTATGATCTGATCCTGATGGACCCCCCCTCATTTTCCACGACCGCCAAAAGCCGGTTTACTACCCGTGGCGGCACCTCCGATCTGGTGGCGGCCGCCCTGCCGCTGCTGAAGGATAACGGGCTGTTGATCGCTTCATCCAACCATCAGAAGGTTGATCTTGCCGACTATCTCAAGGAGTTGCGACGCGGCGCGCTGCAGGCGGGGAGCGAACTGCGGGTGATCTCGATGTACGGCCAGCCGGAGGATTTCCCGTATCCGGTGACTTTTCCCGAGGGTCGTTATCTGAAGTATGCGGTTTGCGTAAAGGACAAAAATTGAGATTGGGTGTTTTGTTTTTGATAAATCTGCCGATACGACTCATATAACCGTAAAATTTCAAGTGGCGTCCATTCTCAAAAAACAATTTGATCAGGCGGTTGAAAACGCTCAATCCAGAGCGCCAAAAATCTGCTATTTATGTATATTGCTTCGTAACGGCGAATTGAATAATATGAGCCCAGGTTCGGCCTGGGATGAGATTAATGCGGGATTTGATCCACTTTGATGTTTGTAATTCAATTCATTTTATTTTTTTGTAATAAACCAGAGGGGAGAGGTTAATCATGCTGGAACCGACTCAGAAAGATTTTAACCCGGCTGCCTCAGCCAATCAGGACCTCGCTGCATTGGTGGCTGCCCGCAGAAAGAAGAGGACAGGTCAGGAACTGCCAGGGCCCTCTGCCGCTGAGAAGCCTCCCATGGAGGACTTCGTTTCAATCCTGATGAAAAAGGGGTTGATCACCAGCGAGGAGCTGGCATTTGAGCAGCAGCAAAAAATCCGGGCCGTCCGGTAAACGGGGGAAAGCCTGATTAGGCTTCCTTCTGAGGAAGCTCCTTTCCCGACATTCTACCTTCACTCTGCCAAATCAACTTCTACCGCAGGTTTACGGGAAATCAGCGGTTGAACGTGCCCGTATTGCAACCAATAGTTAGTGACTACGGAGAGCGGACGCAAACAGGTCTGCCAATATGGAAATCAACGAATCTGACATAAAAATTGAATTTTACCGCGGCTCGGGTCCGGGTGGTCAGCATCGCAATACGACCGATTCGGCGGTGCGAATCCGCCATCTGCCGACCGGTATCGTGGCCCAGGCCTCGGAATTCCGCTCGCAATTCCAAAATCGGGAAGTTGCCATGCAACGCCTGCGGCTGGCACTGGAAAAACGCGAGCGCAAGGTCAAGAAGCGGGTCGCCACCAAAGTTCCGAAGCGGGCCAAGGAGAAGCGGCTCAGCGGGAAAAAAATCCTGTCCGAGAAAAAACGTCTGCGCACTTCACTGGATTAGTCCCTGCCCGATTCATTTCCCAGATTTAGTTTGACTCACTCCGGATAAGGCTGTAATTTAGCTGGGTTTATATCTGGAGTATTCAAATGGTTCGCGCATATATCTATTTGGCGGTATTCATTCCGCTGACATTCCTGTTTTCAGTCAGCGCTTTTATTTCCACGATGTTTGATTCCAGTGGCAGGGCTTATGCCTGGCATGCCCGGCTCTGGGCGCGCCTGGCGCTGGCATTGAACCTGGTCAAGGTTACGGTTTCCGGAACCGAACATCTGCCGGATGGTCCGCTGATATTCATGAGCAACCACCAAAGCAATTTCGATATCCTGTCCCTATTGTCATCCATGCCGCGCCAGCTACACTGGATCGCCAAAAAAGAACTGTTTGAAATACCGGTGTTCGGGCCATCCATGCGGCGTGGCGGCTACATTCCGCTTGATCGCGGCGATGGTCGCAAAGCGTTGCAAAGTATGGATGAGGCGGCCACCGCGATCAGGCAGGGGAGATGCGTGGTCATGTTTCCTGAAGGGACCCGCTCGACGGATCAAAAGCTGCTCCCTTTCAAACGGGGCGGATTCATCCTGGCGCGAAAAGCCGGTGTCCCGGTGATTCCGGTGACGATCAACGGCAGTGGCAAGATCAACCCCCCTAATCAGATCCGCCTGTACAGCGGTGATATACAGTTGATTCTGCATCCGCCTGTAATCGTACCGGCCGATCTGCGCCGGAACGAGGCTGAAACCTGGCTGATGGACAGCGTGCGGAACAGGATCGAATCCGCTCTGGAGCATTGAATGAATATCGGTTACCAGTATATACCTTTGATCATAGTTGGAATGGGAGGCATCATCTGGGGATTTCCGGCGGCCCACCGTCTGAAAAATCCCTATGACATCTGTGCCGCGCTGGCTGTTCTGGCGGGTATAATCGCCACTGCCATGGGCATTCTGCTGACAATAATTCCAAACTTTTTCAGGTGACGTATGAATCAGCAAACAAAAAGCATACTGCTTAACGGAATGGTGATCGCGGTCATCTGCCTGCTGTTGTTCCTGGCAGGGACCTGGTGGCGGCTGGAAAGTCAGTACAAGCTGGGGGAGGACGCACTTCGCAGGGGTGATTTTCCAGCGGCGGTGGCCGGGTTCGAATCGGCCATCCATATGTACATTCCTTTTCACCCAAAAATTGAGCAAGCGGCCGGGCAATTGTGGCGGATTGGTGAAATCAACGAACAGCTGGGGGATATCAACCGGGCCTTAATCGCCTACCGCTCCCTGCGCAGTTCTTTTTACGCCGATCATTGGCTGGTGACGCCGGGCAAAGAGTGGATTGTGCGCTGCGACAAAAAAATAGCGGCTTTGGTGCCGCTGCAGCGGGAAAGATAAATTATGGAAATCTGTAAATCAAACTCGGCATTGCAGATTGTCGCCTTGGGTGGCCTGGGCGAAATCGGAATGAACATGATGGCCTACCTGTATGGTGACGACATCATCATCGTTGATTGCGGCCTGATGTTTCCATCTCCGGATATGCTTGGCATCGATTACGTCATACCGGATATTTCCTGGCTGCGCGAACGCAGTGAATTTATCCGGGCTATCTGCCTGACCCACGGTCACGAGGACCACATCGGTGCGCTACCCTTCGTGCTGCAGGAGCTGAACGTGCCGGTCTACGGCACGGCCCTGACGCTGGGTTTTGTCAATGAAAAGCTGAAGGAACACAAGCTGGACAGCCTGGTTGAGATGGTGACGGTCAGGCCACGCGACACGGTTCATCTGGGATGTTTCAGCGTCGAGTTTCTGCGGGTGGCTCATTCGGTTGTTGACGGCTGCGCGCTGGCCATTACGTCTCCAGAGGGGGTTGTAATCCACACCGGAGACTTCAAAATCGACCATACACCGGTTGATGGACAGCTGACGGATCTGGCCAGCTTGTCGCGCTACGGCGAGGCCGGCGTACTGGCCCTGCTGTCCGATTCCACCAACGTGGAGCGTGAAGGTTACACTTTATCGGAAAAATACGTCGGCGAGGCATTTGCCGAAATTTTTCCCAAATGTTCCGGACGCATCATCGTAGCCGCCTTTTCCAGCAGCATCCACCGCGTGCAGCAGGTGGCCGATGTTGCCGCCCGCTGCGGCCGCAAGATTCTGCTGAACGGCCGTTCGATGGTCAAAAACGTCCAGATCGCCCGGGACCTGGGGTACCTGACGATTGCTGACGAACTGTTGATGGATCTGCGGGATCTACCGTACCTGCCGCCGGAGCAGGTCTGCATCATCTCGACCGGTAGCCAGGGGGAGCCGATGAGCGCCCTGACCCGTATAGCAATGGATGACCACAAGCAGATCAAGCTGGAAAAGGGGGATACGGTCATCCTTTCCTCGCGTGTGATCCCCGGCAACGAACGCACCATTTCCGAGCTGATTAACCACCTTTACCGGCGTGGAGCCGAAGTATTCCATGAAAGGGTTTCCGAAGTTCATGTTTCCGGACACGCCAGCCAGGAAGAGCTGAAACTGATGCTCAACACGGTCCAGCCACGTTTCTTCATCCCGATTCATGGTGAATACCGTCATCTGGTCAAGCATATCGAGCTGGCCCGCAAAGTCGGTATTCCGGAGGAGCGCTGCATCCTGGCCACTAACGGCGAAATGGTCTCTTTTTATGCCGATACTGCTGCAATAGTGGAGAAGATCGAGTCGGGACGGGTATTTGTGGATGGCAAAGGGATCGGCGATGTAGGTCGGATGGTGTTGAAAGATCGCAAACACCTGTCGGAAGATGGCATGATCGTCGTGATTATCGGCATGAACCATTCCACCGGAGAAATCATTTATGGTCCGGATATAGTTTCACGCGGTTTTGTTTTCGAGGACGAAAGTCAGGAATATCTGGAAGATGCCCGCAAGGCGGTCACTTTCGCGCTGGGTGAAATTAATGTCGAGATGCGTTGCGATGGAGAAGAGGTCAAGACCGTCGTGCACCAGACCCTGCGGCGCTTCTGCAAGAAGACTATCGAGCGGAGACCGGTAATTCTGCCTGTGATCATGGAAATGTAACAGACATATCAATTGGTTATGAAAAAGCGGGGTCGGCATTTTGCCGACCCCGCTTTTTCATTGCCTGTAATACTGCAAACTACGCAACGATGATCCTGGCAAACCGGCGTTTTCCGATCTGGACGATATATTCCCCGGCAACCGCCAATTCCAGGTTGGTGTCACTGACCTTTTCGCTGTCGAGTTTGACCCCTCCCCCGTCAATCGCGCGGCGACCTTCGCCGTTGGATTTGGTCAGGCCCGCCTCGGTCATGGCTCTGGCGAGCAGGATCGGACCATCCGCAATCGAAAAGTTGACCTGCGGCATATCTTCCGGGATTTCGTTTTCCTTGAAGCGTTTGACGAAGTTCTCTTCGGCCGCGTCACCGGCGCCGGCGCCGTGAAAGCGTGAAACAATCTCGCGCCCCAGACTCTTTTTAACCGCCATGGGGTGCAGCGTTTTCTCTTTCAGTCCCGTCTTGAGTTTATCAAGTTCGGAGAGCGGCATGTCTGACAGCAGCTCATAGTAACGGATCATCAGATCGTCGGAGATCGACATGACCTTGCCGAAAATCTCATCGCCCGGCTCATTGATGCCGATGTAATTGCCCAGGGACTTGGACATCTTGTTGACGCCATCCAGACCTTCCAGCAGCGGCATGGTCAGCACGCATTGCGGAGACTGTCCCCATTCGCGCTGCAGTTCGCGCCCCATCAGCAAGTTGAACTTCTGGTCGGTGCCGCCCAATTCCACATCCGAGTTAAGCGCTACAGAGTCATAACCTTGAATCAGCGGGTAAAGGAATTCATGGATCGCAATCGGCTGCTGTGTATTGTAGCGTTTATGGAAATCATCTCTCTCCAGCATTCTGGCTACCGTGTATTTGGAGGCCAGAGCGATCATTCCTCCGCAGCCGAGTTCGTTGAGCCAGCTGGAGTTGAAGACAACTTTGGTTTTTTCCGGGTCAAGTATCTTAAAAACCTGCTCTTTATAGGTCTCGGCATTTTGAAGCACATCTTCGCGGGTCAGGACCTTGCGGGTTTCGGATTTTCCGGTTGGGTCGCCGATCATTCCTGTGAAATCGCCGATCAGAAAATTGATCTCGTGACCCAGTTGTTGGAACTGGCGCAGCTTGTGGATCAGCACGGTATGTCCCAGGTGCAGGTCCGGTGCGGTTGGGTCAAAACCGGCTTTGATCTTGAGCGGAACGCCGCTTTTGATCGATTTCTCAAGCTTCTCTTCGAGTTCCTTCTCGACCAGAATCTCGACTGTGCCGCGCTTTATAACGGCCATCTGTTCGGCTACGGACATATAAAAAACTCCTCAATACCTGCCGGACATTTAACAGCAGGCAATATTTATGCGTTCGATACTGACCGCTTTGCCAGTAGTTTCATCAATTCCAAGCACGGCGCCGTTCAGGCGGATATCTTTCTTGGCCACCTCGAACTTGGAGGGCAACTGGGTCAAGAATCTGCTGATGGTTTCTTCCTTGCCCATGCCGATAACCGAGTCAAACGCACCGGTCATTCCGGCATCGGTCATAAAGGCGGTTCCTTGCGTAAGGATGCGCTCATCAGCGGTCTGGACGTGGGTGTGGGTGCCGATCAGGGCGCTGATCCTGCCGTCCAGATACCACCCCAAAGCTGACTTTTCAGAAGTGGCTTCGGCGTGAAAATCCACAAAAATAATGGAGGTCTCTTTTTTCAATCGCTCTATTTCACGATCAGCAACCTTGAAGGGGCAGTCGATGGTTTTCATATAAACCCGCCCTTCCAGATTCAGGACGCCGACTTTGATTCCGCCGGGGGTTGTCAGGATTGCACTTCCCGTCCCTGGTGCTCCAGCCGGATAATTGGCCGGTCGGAGGATGCGCGGGTCGGCCAGGATCAGCGGAACCTGCTCCTTTTTGTCCCAGATGTGGTTGCCGCCGGTCAGCAGGTGCACACCCTGTTTAAATAATTCTTTGGCGGTTTCCTCGGTCAGGCCGAAGCCGCCGGCGGCGTTTTCACCATTGGCAATCACAAGATCAACATTGTGCCGGTCCACCAGACGGTGCAACTCGCGCGAAAGCGCTTGGCGTCCCGGTTTGCCAATGATGTCGCCGATGAAAAGGATCTTAACGGGCATATTCTACCGAACGGGTTTCACGGATTACGTTAACCTTGATCTGTCCCGGATAAGTCATTTCGGCTTCAATTTTCTTGGCGATATCGCGGGCCATGACGACCGACTGATCGTCGGAAACCTGATCGCTGGAGACCATGACGCGAATTTCACGACCGGCCTGAATTGCGAAGGAGGACTGAACACCGTTGAACGAAGTTGCAATCCGCTCCAGATCGCCCAAGCGCTTGACATAGGTTTCCATCATTTCGCGGCGTGCGCCCGGACGCGCGCCTGAGAGCGCATCGGCGGCCTGGACCAGAATCGCCAGTACTGAATTGGGTTTTTCGTCTTCATGGTGAGCCATAATGGCATGAACGATCTTGGGGGTTTCTCCGTATTTACGTGCCAGTTCTGCGCCGATTACGGCGTGGGAACCCTCTACTTCGTGGTCAACCGCTTTGCCCAGATCGTGCAGCAATCCGGCCCTCTTGGCCTGTTTGACGTTAATTCCCAGTTCTGCCGCCATTATTCCGCACAGAAAAGCCACTTCCAGCGAATGCAGGTATACGTTCTGAGTGTAGGATGTTCGGTATTTCAGACGCCCGATCAACTTGAGCAGCTCGGGGTGGATACCATGTACGCCCAGGTCGAAAGCGGCCTGCTCTCCGGCTTCCTTGATTGTGAGTTCAACCTCTTCGGTTGATTTGGCAACCACTTCTTCAATGCGGCCGGGATGGATACGCCCATCGGCCAATAACTTTTCAAGCGAGAGGCGGGCCACTTCGCGTCTAACCGGGTTGAAGCCGGACAGGATAACCGCTTCAGGAGTGTCGTCGATAATCAGATCGATGCCGGTGGCTGCTTCCAGAGCACGGATGTTGCGACCTTCGCGGCCGATGATGCGCCCTTTCATCTCGTCGGAAGGCAGCGGTACGACTGAAACAGTTCGCTCAGCAACATATTCCCCGGCATAGCGCTGAATCGCCAGCGCCATAATCTCCTTGGCTTTTTTGTCGGCTGTTTCACGGGCTTCATCTTCAATGGTTCGGATTAGTTTGGCTGCGTCATGCTTGGCTTCACTTTCCATGGCATTCATCAACTCTTTTTTTGCCTCGGAAGACGACATGCCCGAAATTTCTTCAAGTTTTGCATTCTGAACATCAGCTGCTTTTTTCAGTTCTTCATCCCGTGCTGTAAGAGCCTGCTCTTTTTGCGAAACAGCTTGCTCTTTCTTGAGAATGTCCAACTCTTTCTGATCAAAAAGGGCTATTTTTTTGTCCAAATTCTCTTCTTTTTGCTGCAGGCGTTTTTCAAGACCCTGAAGATCCTTGTTTTTTTCGCGTGTCGTGCGTTCCAGTTCTTCTTTGGCCTGAATGGCAGCGTCTTTGGCTTTAAGCTCTGCTTCCTTGGTGATGGTCTCGGCTTCGCGACGGGCATCTTCGATGACCTTGTTGGCCAGGTCTTCAGCCTGCTTGAAGATCAAGCCGGAATCTTTCTTGTTCAGCTTGCTCCCGGCAAAATACGCTCCAGCGGCTACGGCCAGCGTGACAACAACGGCAATGATTACTTCCATATCAATAACCTCCTCTATGTTAATCCGAGCCGCTATCGCGGCCTCGGTCACTTCCTGTTTATATGAATGATTCTTTCGTTACTGACGATGATTTCCATCGGGATGTCATGATGTTCACCAGGTATCGCATTATCGACCAGTTGGAAGTCGTGGCATAAGCCGACCAGATGGGCCTTCCGTTCGGTGTTATGCAGAAAGCGATCATAAAAACCCTTGCCGTAGCCGATGCGATGGCCGGTAAGATCGAACACCACGCCAGGCACTACGATCAGGTCAGCTTCATTGGCCTGATGGTCGGTTCCGATAGCACAAGGTTCCAGAATTCCGAAGGCTCCCTCCTGCAGCATGTGGAGGGCTTCAACCAGCCGGAACACCATCTGATCGCCGCAGACCGCCGGATACAGTACCCGCTTGCCGGACTCAAAGGCGTCTGACAGGATATCGGCAGTGTCGGTCTCGTTCTGGAACGGGGCATAAAGAGCAACACATTCCGCATTCTGATACTCCGCCAGCGAGAGCAGATTCAGTTGTGCCGCTCGGCTCGATTCAAACCAGGCATCATGGCCAAGTGCCCGACGTTGCGAGAGAAGTTGCGACCGAAGTGAACGCTTGGGCATATTATCTCGAATACGATACAGAAGGATTGGTCCCGGTGTAATGCCGGGAAAGGTCAACCAGGGAGGATGAAAGGGGTCAAAAGGGCTCGCGAGTGCCGTTTGTGGAAATAAGGTTCTTGGGTGTTACTCTACTCGGAGCACTTTCTTCCTTTCGACGAGGATATATTCAGCGGGTTTCTGATTCAGCAATCAACTGCGATAGAAGTGCTCGCTGTTGACAGGTCCGATTTGTGGCGCTGCTGTTGCGAATATATGATCAAGTCTCCCTGAGAGACCATGTAAAATTAAACTGTTTCCAGTTTGCCGATGATGCCGCGCATCCTGAGGTCAAGCGCGGCATCCTGTTCATGGGTTGAGGTCAGCTCAAGCAGTTCTTCGGCGGTATTCAAAAGAGCCAGTGTCAGGACCAGTTGGGCGTCACCGCTGCTCATGGCGCTCCCGATGGTCTGCAATCGGTCGTTAACAAATTTCTCGACCGCCGAGACCCTTTCTGCCGAAGATGAACTCCGGACGGAAATTTCGCGACCCAAAACTGTCACCGCATGTGTTTTTTTCATACGATGACCACCGTAAAGGGTTAGATGTTGTCCAATTTGCCGAGCAGGGCGTCAACGCGTGATTTGATCCCTTCGCGGTCTGATGAAAGACGCTGCAATTCATCGTGCAAAAGAGCGTTTTCCTCTTTGAGTGCATTGTACTTCTCGACGATCTCGCCGATCTTCTGTTCGAGTACTTCTATCAGTTCTTGGTTCATGGGTTCAATTTCCTTTCGAGGGGCCGCAATATACGCCGGAGGCGCGGTGAAGTCAAGCCCCAATTGATTGATTTCGTGAGGTTCCCCGCCAGCTGGCCCCTTTCTGAAACCGGATTTGTCAGGCATGGAAGAGGGCATCCGTGAACTCCTGAGGATCGAAGTCGCGCAGATCGTCAATCGACTCGCCGACCCCTATATAGCGCACCGGCAAAGCGAACTCGTGGCTGACTGCAACCACAATGCCTCCTTTGGCGGTGCCGTCCAGTTTTGTGAGCGCCAGACCGGTAACTCCGGCGGCCTCCTTGAAAAGGCGTGCCTGGGAAAGGGCATTCTGTCCGGTGGCGGCATCAACTACCAGCAGAGTTTCATGGGGGGCCTCCGGAATTTCCCGGCTGATCACCCGGCGGATTTTTTTCATTTCTTCCATCAGGTTGACCTTGGTGTGCAGTCGTCCGGCCGTGTCCACAATCAGGATATCGACGTTGCGGGCGACCGCCGCTTTGCAGGCATCGAAAACGACCGCAGAGGGATCAGCGCCTTCCTTGTGGCGAATCACGTCGACGCCGGAGCGATGTCCCCAGGCCTCCAGCTGCTCGGCCGCCGCCGCCCGGAATGTATCGGCCGCTGCCAGAAGCACTTTTTTGCCGTCTGCGGTAAAGCGCGAGGCCAGTTTGCCTATTGTGGTGGTCTTGCCGACTCCGTTCACGCCGATCACCAGCATCACGAACAGTTTCCGGCTGTTAATGTCAAGCGGCCGGTGCTGGGCGATTAGTCGCGATAAAATCTCCTCCTTGAGCGCCGCACGGAGTGCTTCACCATCCTTCAACTCGTTGCGACCCATTTTCTGCTCCAGCGTTCGGATCAACTCAACGGTGGTTTTTACGCCGATGTCGGAGGTGATCAGGATCTCTTCCAATTCCTCCAGGGTGTCGGCATCAATCTCTTTTTTGCCGAGAACCAGAGCATCTATGCGTCCTACCAGACCATCCTTGGTCTTGCGCAACCCCGACTTCAACCGCTCAAAAAAACTTGGCTTTTCGACGGTTGCCGATGTGGCAGCCGGGGGAGGTGACGGGGCGGGCTGTTCCGGTGTTAGCGTTTCGGAAATTGTCTCAACCGGCGTCAATCTTTCGTCGGCAGCTTCCACCCCGGTTATCTTATTGAGCAGGCCGCGAAAAAAGCCTTTAGTTTCCTTTTGTTCCATCATATCTCCTTTTTGAGTCCGGTGATAGCCCGGCGGAAATGCTGCAGGGCCAGTAATGCCGGACAACCGCGTCCGACGCTCATCACCAGGGAATAATCCTTGTCGATGCTGCCGATGATCAGATGCCTTTCGCTGGTGGTCACGGTTACGTCCTCAATGGCGCCGACATTGCCGATGCTTTGCATCTCCTTCAGGCGCGCCAGAATAATACCTTTGTGGGCTGCGATAAAACGCATTTCATAGGGATCGCAGTGGCAGTTCTCCATGACCGCTTCACCTTCCCAATCCACCAGGATGGCGCCGATTGCATGTGGAACGCGCTCCACCAGATCTTTCAGGATAACTTCAAACGACATATAACCTCCGGGTCAAATCAATATAATTGGCGAGTAAACAGGAACCGAATCCCTGCTTTATTTTTTCAATGTAACCGGACCGAGACCATTCGGGATGCGCCCGGCTCTTCCATCGTAATGCCGTAGAGCGTGTCAGCCACCTGCATGGTGGCTTTGTTATGGGTGATGATGATGAACTGGGAAATTGCGCTCATTTCTCGCACCATATCGTTGAAGCGGCCGATATTGGCGTCGTCCAGCGGCGCATCGACTTCGTCCAGCAGGCAGAAGGGGGTTGGTTTGATCAAAAATATCGAGAAGATCAGAGCCACCGCGGTCAGGGCCTTTTCCCCCCCCGAAAGCAGAGTCACATTCTGAAGTTTCTTGCCGGGGGGCTGCACGATGATGTCGATGCCGGTTTCCAGCAGATCCTCTTCGTTGGTCAGGCGCAGTTCGGCCTTTCCGCCGCAGAACAGCCGTGGAAAGACCTCCTGGAACTTGGCGTTGACCAGGTTGTAGGTTTCCAGAAAACGTTGGCGGGTCGTGCGGTTGATGCGCTGGATGGCCTGCTGCAGTCCATGCAGAGATTCTTCCAGATCGTCCTTCTGGCCGTTCAGGAAACTGAAACGTTCTTCCATTCCGGCACATTCTTCAATAGCCATCAGGTTGACTTCACCCATTTCGTCCAGTAAACGCTGCAGTTCACTTTGCCGTAAGCGACGGGCCGCTTCGTCGAACTCGACCGCCTCCAGGCGCTCCAGCGCCTCACTCATCTCAATCCGGCTGCGTTCCTGCAGCGTCCGCTCCAGATGCTCGGCCTGCATATTGAGGGTCGAGAAGCGCAGATTCAGGTCGGCCTGAATCTGACGGACAGAATCGCTATCTTCTCGCGCCTTTTTCAGATGCGCTTCATTTTCGTTCAATCCGGCGCCGGCCGCTTCAAAGGCTTCCCGTGCCACGGTCAGGCGCTCTTCCGATTTTACCTGCTGGCGCAGCAGCTCCTCCAGCCGCTCCGAAGCGGCCGCAATCGAGCTTTGAAGCTGAATTTTGGCGGATGCGCCCGATTCGATCTCCTGGCGGTCGCCGGTCATGCGTCTGGTCAGATCGGCCGTCTGGCGTTCCAGGTCGGCCAATCCTCTCAGGTGGGCCTCCTGCTGTTCCTTGAGCGTGGCGGTCTGGACCCGGATGGCGGTAACCTTCTCGCGGGTTGCGGCCAATCTGGCCCGCTGCAGATCCAGCTCCCCCTTCAGCCTGGTTGTTTCCTGCTCCAGTTCCCTGGAGGCGCTGCCGGTCTGGCCGATCTGCTCCTGGGCCAGCTTCAGCTCACTCTCCAGCGCTTGCTGTTCTTCGGTGAGATTTTCGGTTTCCAGGCTCTGCAGTTCCAGCCGATCTTCGATCCGGGCCGCCTCTTCAACCGCCTGCTGGCGGTCTTTGCGCAAGCCGGCCAGTTTCAGTTCGCACTGGTGCAAAAATGCCCCGGAGCTTTTCAGCCCTTCGGACACTTCCTGGCTGCGGTGGCGCAGCTCTTCGCGCTGTTTGGCGAGAGAATCGGTTTCTTCCTCCAGGGTTGTTACTCGCTGTTCCAGATCCCGGATTTCGCGTTTTTTGTGGATCAATCCCTTATTGACCTGATCGCCGGAACCGCCGTTGATGATCCCGCCGGATGTGACCATGTCCCCCTCGCGGGTGACAAAGGTCAGTTCCGGGTGAATGCGGGCCTGACGAATCGCCTCGTTAATGTCGTCGGCCAGCATGACGGTGGCCAGCATGCGCCGGATCAGACCGGCAAACCTGCCGCTGCTTTGAACCTGATCGCCAATCGGCGGGCATCCCGGCACTGCCGGGGGTGCCGGTTGAGCGCATTCCAGCGGCAGCGCGATTCCGGCCCGCCCGCCGTTGCTGTTTTTCAAAAACTGCAGCGCCTGGATCGCATCGTTTTCATCGGCGCAGAGGACACATTGCAGCCGCTCGGCCAGAGCCGCCTCAACCGCCGCTTCCAGTTCGGCCGGGGCCTGGACAGCATCCGCCAGTACGCCGCTGAAACTGGAACGCTGACCGGCGTCCTTCATCAGGGTGCGGACTCCCTGCCCGAAACCGGCAAACTGCGCCTCCAACTCACGCAGTGAATGCAGCCGCGACGAGGTCCGGTTCAGTTCATCCCGCCGGGATTGCCAGATTTTTTCCACCTCCGGCAGCTGCTTTTTAAGGTCGTCCTCTTGACTCCGCAGAGCGGAAAGTTCGGCCTGAACAATTTCCAGCTCCTGCTGTCCGGCGCCGATTTCCCTATCAAGGGTGGCATTGCGCTGCCGCAGCTGTTCACGCCGTTCGACCAGCTGGGCGCCTTCGCGCTTCTGGCGCTCGATCCGTTCCAACAGACCGGCCAGGCGTTTCTGGGCATTTTCCAGGCGGCTTTTGAACTGGGCAGCCTCGGCCAGAGCAGTAAAAAGATCTTTGCGGCGCGTTTCCAGCATCCGGTTCAGCTCTTCCTCGGCCTGCTGCTGTGCGGCCATTTCGGCTTCAGCCTGTTCAAGTCCGGCCTGCGTCCCGGCGGCGTCCGCGCTGCCGGTATCGCGCCTCAACTCCAGCGCTGCCCTTTGATCGGCACACTCCTTCAACCGCTTTTCCAGTTCACCCGTTTCCGCTTCCAAACGGAGCAGACGGCCATCCAGTCCGGCCAGCTCTTTACGCTGGAACTCCAGCCCGTTCTCGGTTGTGCCGAATTCGCTCCTGATCCGGAAAATATCCTCCTGGGCCGCGGCCAGATGCTTTTCTGTTTCCAGTAAAGCGACCCGGGCCTCCTCAGCCTTCGATTCACCCAATGACGACGCCGCAAAAACCTCCCGGATGCGCTGATTGAGCGTTGCCATCTCCTGCTCGGCCAGAGCGCGCGCTTTTTGGGTTTCCAGATATTCGCGGGCGGTGAACAGCAGCTCGATCTCCCGCATCTCATCGCGGTATTCGCGGAACTTTTCAGCTTTTTTGGCTTGCCGCTGCAAGGATGCCAGCTGTCGCCGGATCTCCCCCAGCACATCTGCCAGGCGCGCCAGGTTCAAGCGGGTTCCCTCGATTTTTTTCAGAGCCAGCTGCTTGCGGGATTTAAACTTGGTGACGCCGGCCGCCTCCTCGATCAGGAAGCGGCGCTCTTCCGGTCGCGAATGCAGGATCATCCCGATCTTGCCCTGTTCGATGATCGAATAGGCGCGGGTGCCGACACCGGTATCCATGAACAGTTCGGTTATATCCATCAGGCGGCAGGGGGTCTTGTTGATCAGATAATCACTTTCACCGTCGCGGTACAGGCGGCGGGTCAGTTGAATCTCGGAAAAATCGAGGTATTTGGCGGGAGCCCGGCCGTCCTCGGTGGAAAAAACCAGCGAAACCTCAGCCATTCCAAGTGGTTTACGGTTGTCGCTGCCGACAAAGATGACATCTTCCATCGCCTTGCCGCGCAGGTTTTTGGCGGACTGCTCCCCCATGCACCAGCGGATGGCATCCACGATATTGGACTTGCCGCAGCCGTTCGGACCGACCACGCCGGTCACCCCTTGCTGGAAGTCCAGAACCACCTTGTCTGCAAAGGATTTAAATCCTGATATTTCAAGTCGTTTGATTTTCATAAACGGTTTACTTTAGCAGACGGCAACAAGCTCTGTCCAGCGGGATGTTCGGCCCTCTTCCGGTGGTAGGATGGTTAGGTGGAAGTGGCTGAATAATAGCCATATTTGCCTTTACAGTGGCAGGTAAATGGAATTATATCTTGCAGAAATGTTCACACTCTGAGATTTCAGTTATGGACAGTTTAGGTCAACGGCCTGTAATCAGTCAGATATTTACTTGAAATTGCGGGGGAGCCTGTTAGTATATTCAGGTAGTTGCAGTGATGCAGTGTGTACCTCCTGCAACCTCAAGGAGCAGACCATGAAACCGACAACCGTTCCCCAAACCATCCTGATCGTTGATGATGAGCCGGTTAGTGTCGAGATGCTGAGCAACCTGCTGGAAGGTGAGTATAAGGTGATCATGGCCCATAGCGGGCAGGAGACACTGGAGATTGTATCCCGCATAATACCGGATCTGATCCTGCTTGACATTCTGATGCCGGTCATGGACGGGTACGAGGTTTTTCGCATCATAAAGCGGAAACCGGAGCTCAAGGATGTGCCGGTCCTGTTCATAACGGCTTTGGGGGAAGCGGAGTGCGAATCGGAAGGGTTGGAGTTGGGGGCTGCCGACTATATCATCAAGCCGTTCAACTCTGCCCTGGTCAGGCTGCGGGTCAAAAACCATCTGGAATTGAAGCGGCAGAGAGACCTGCTGACAACACGGGCAGAAGAGTTGCAGCGCCTCAACAATGAATTGGCCCACGAGGTTACCGAGCGCCGTTATGTGCAGCAGGCTAATGAGGAGCTGATCAAAGAGCTTCGCAATGCCATGGCTGAGGTCAGGACACTCAGCGGGTTGCTCCCGATCTGCTCATCCTGCAAGCAGGTGCGCGATGATCAGGGGTACTGGAGCCGTCTCGAAACCTATCTCAGCAAACACACCGATATTTCCTTCAGCCACGGCCTGTGCAAGGAGTGTGCTCAAAAAATCTACCCCGATTACTGTGACAGGCAGCCAGCCCGCGAGTGACGCCGGACAGGCTGCCTTTCCTCAGGTTCAGAGTTTCTCCTTGACGCTCCTGACCTTGTCCTCCATCGTCTGGACGCGGTCCGTGCGGGTTCCCAGCTTGATGGTTGTGGTGATGCGCGGCGCACCCATTTCGTGTACGACCTCGTGACAACGCTTGATTGCCGCAAACACTTCATCCCACTTCCCTTCGATATTTGTGCCGTACGAATGCAGCGAGATGTTCAGCCCCGCTTCAATCAGCACCTTTTCGCAGGCGGCAATGTAGGTGGAGAGGGATACGCCGACCCCGATCGGCACGATGCATAGATCAACCAGAACTTTCATAATATATTTTCCCTTTATTTTGATTTAAGAGCGGCGTCCTACTTAGAAATCCCGTCAGAATCTTTGGGTTTCAGCCCGAATGTTTTGGTTGCCCATTCGTTATCCACTACTTTTATGTAATCGACAATTCCGAATGAAACCAGAGATTGCTTGCTTTTGTCACGGGTAGCCGTCACGAACTTCCAATCGACATATTCGAGCCCTTCCCACTGGGGTTGGGCATAGACCTCCTCGTCAACAGCTTCGCTTTTGCCTGCGGCCAACTGATAAATCGCCTGCTGATGCTTGATCATGGGTGGTTTTTTGTGATTGGCGTAAAAGAACGGGCCGAACACAAGCAACATGATAAACCATTTTTTCATTGGACTACTCCTGCTGTTGTTTTTTCCTCTTCCATGGTTCAAATTAGCACCATCGCGTTGCCTAAGCACTGAAAAAATGCAAACCCGGATATATTCGAAACGGATATTAGCCAGATTTAACAGCATGTTTGCAGGGTTGACATTCTTGGTGCGGTCGGACAAGTATCGTGTGGTATTATCTAAAACATCATCGGTCAAGGCTGTCTGTCTGGAGGATTCATGCCGTTTCAACTCACCCGGGAAGAGCGTCGCATAGTTGTCAAAATCGTTACCGTGTACTCCCTGTTCGGCGGATTGTGGATCTACCTGTCCGATTCGGTTTTGGGGTGGCTGGTGCGCGACCCGGACATCATCACGCGCATTGCCACTTACAAAGGTCTGCTGTTCATTGCCGTCACCGCCGCCTTGCTATATTTCCTGATTGGCCGTTATCTCATCGAACGCAAAAATCTTGAGAAGCATATCCGGCTGGTGGAGTTCGCCATGGCCAGGATCCCGGATGCTTTTTACCTGATTGACGCTGACGGAACGTTTCTGGATGTTAACGATGCTGCCTGCCGCATGCGGGGCTACAGGCGGGAGGAATTCCTTGCCAAGCGTGTCAGCGACATCGACCCTGACTTTCCTCCTGAAGCCTGGGTTCCCCATTGGGAGGAGTTGAAACGAAGCGGCAGCCTGACGTTTGAAGCTGTTCACAGCTGCAAGAACGGTCAGACTATCGATGTTGAAGTGACCGCCAATTATTTCAGATATATGGATACGGAGTATAACTGCGCCGTGGTGCGTGACATAAGTGAACGCAAGGCTGCTGAACGAGAACTGAAACAGAGCGAAAAAGAGCTGCGCTCGCTGATGGATTTGATGCCGGTGGGTATTGCCTGGTCCGATAATAAGGGCAACATCGAATACGCCAACCATAATTTTGTGGAAAAATTCGGCTACACGCTGGCCGATGTCCCGACAGTTGAGGAGTGGTTCCTCAAGGCCTATCCGGACGCGTCCTATCGTGAAAAACTGACCTCGGGCTGGTTTGCCAGTATTTCCGAGTTTCACGCCAGCGGCACGGAGGTCCCCTCTTTTGATGTCAAGGTCACCTGCCGGGATGGATCAGTCCGTGACATGATCATCAATACGCTGATTTCCCATAACCGGACTCTGGTTATTTTTACCGATGTTACCGAACGGGAGACTTTGAGGGAAGAGTTGATCAAGAAGCAGAAACTGGAGTCGATCGGCCTGCTGGCGGGCGGCATTGCCCACGATTTCAACAACATCCTGACCGCTATCCTGGGAAATATCTCCTACGCCGGCCTGCTGATTGACAAGGATCACAAAGCGGCCTCACTGTTGTTGCAGGCCGAAAAGGGTGCAAAGCGGGCCGCCGAGCTGGCGCATCAACTGCTGACCTTTGCCAGGGGTGGCGAGCCGATCACAAGTTCTGTGGCGGTCGCTCGGATTATTGAGGATTCGCTGGAACTGGTGCTGCACGGATCCAACGTTCGGAGCAGGGTCGAAATCGAAGACGGGGTTCAAAATATCAAAGCGGATTCCGGCCAGATCAGCCAGGTCTTCAACAATCTGATCATAAATGCCGTCCAAGCCATGCCTGATGGCGGAATAATCTCTATCCGCGTGTCCAATTTCCGGATCGGGCAGATTAATAACCCGTATGCCGTTCCGGTTGGCGCTTACGTCCGGATTATTCTGGATGACGAAGGGAGGGGCATTCCATCGGAGAACCTGAAGAATATTTTTGACCCGTATTTTACGACAAAGTCAGGTGGAAGCGGGTTGGGACTGGCTTCGGTCCAGTCGATCATCAGCAAGCATGGTGGTCATATATCGGTCAGCTCCTCCATCGGCAGCGGAACAACTTTTGAGATATTGCTGCCGACCAGCACGGAACCGGCCGGGGAGGAAGTGCCGTCGGCCGGAACTGCGCTTAGTGGAATGGCTGTTGAATTTGGGGCTGGAGCTTCTTTGCTGGTTATGGATGACGAAGAGATGATTCGTGAAATGGCCTCGGCCATGCTGGAGGAGCTGGGTTACCGGGTGACCTCCTGCGCCAGCGGCGAAGAAGCGGTGGAGTTGTACAAGGTCAATTATGAAGCCGGAACGCCATTTTCGGCGGCGATCATGGATCTGACCATTCCGGGGGGGATGGGGGGGCGCGATGCGGCCCTGGCCATCCTCGATTTTGATCCCGGAGCGCAGCTGATAGTTTCCAGCGGATACTCCAACGACCCGATCATGTCCGACTACCGGCACTACGGTTTTGCGGCTGTGGTGGTCAAACCGTATGGTGTGGCGGAGATCGCCAATGTTCTGAGCAGCCTGATCAGCTCCGGTAAATCAGCTGAGTGACGCAGGATTGTGCTCCGCGGTTTAGTCAGCCATTTTAAAGCGCGCAAGCGACTTCAATGAAGACCTGGCCGGATACGCTGGGGAGCACCATGACGCTGCTCCCTGCGGGAAGAATCTGCCGGAGTGCCGCGCCATTTTTGGGGCAAACCTGCTCCGCAACGAGTCGGAATTGATCATCGGCCGGTTGGCGCTTGATTTCTGAAGATTGATCGGGAGGGATTGCAACAACGATCTCGGCCTGATTTCCCTGAGAGGTTACCGAAGTGACTTTCCAACCTTTGTTCAAGGGAGTCTTCAGATAATACTGTTTCAGCCAGCTGACCACCGGCTGTAAATCTGCCCGCTGCGGTTGCGGCGGGTTCTTTTTCTCGCTGCAGCCCGGGCAGAGCATCATGACCATAACGGCCAGCAGCAGAGAGAGGAGTGAACCCCGCAATCGGAAGCTCCTCTGTCTGCTGCCGGCATATTCCCCTGAATTATCAGCCACTTCATCCGTCATCTGCACAACTTTCCTCCAAACCACTCCCTGATCCTTTCGTATCAATTCTACGGCAGCTTCACGAGCACACGGCCGCTGATGCCGCCTTGCAGTATTGATTGTATCTTTTCCTCGACATCATCCAGAGTCACCTCAGTCACCACATCCGCCAACTGTTTCGGTTTCCATTCGCCGGCCAGTTTTTTCCAGACCTGCAGGCGGGTGTCGGCGGGGCAATGCACCGAATCGATGCCGATCAGGCTGACGCCGCGCAGGATGAAGGGATAAACGTTCATGGTGAGCTCGGGTGAGCTGACCAGGCCGCAGCAGGTGACGGCGCCGCCGTAGCGGGTCGATTTGATGGCGGCGACCAGGGTCTCCCCTCCGGCAACATCCACGACACCGGCCCAGCGCTCTCTCAGCATCGGGCGGTCTGCCCCGGCGGTCACCTGATCGCGGGGAATGATCTCGGTTGCCCCCAGGTTTTTCAGAAACTCTTCGTCAGCCGTTTTGCCGGTGGCGGCCACTACTTTATAGCCTGCCCTGGCCAGAATTGAAACCGCTATGCTGCCGACCCCGCCGGTGGCGCCGGTCACCAGGATTTCGCCGTCATCCGGTTTTACCCCGGCCTGCTGCAGCTTGAACACCGACAGACCCGCCGTGAATCCGGCTGTGCCGATGATCATCGCTTCACGCAGGGAAAGCCCTGCCGGCAGCCGCACCGCCCAGGCCGAAGGAATCCGGACCAGTTGGCCCCAGCCGCCGTCAGTCTCCATTCCCATGTCGTAGCCGGTGACAATAACCTTGTCTCCCGGAGCGAATTCGCCGCTGTCGCAGGAAACCACTTCACCCGCCGCATCTATGCCGGGGGTGTGCGGAAACTGCCTCGTTACTCCGGGGTGTCCGGTGGCCGAAAGCGCGTCTTTGTAGTTGAGGGACGAGTATTGAACCCGTACCACCAGATCACCGGGCGGCAAATCGTTTATGCTTCGCTCCCGAATCTCCCGTAAAAACTGTTTGTCAGCCGTCTTCTCTACCACCAGCGCCTTGAACTTTGTCAAATTTTCCATGTAAACCCCCTTGTTTTCTGGATTAGACCGTTCGTCTAGCCCTCGTGTAAAATTTTTAACGGTTTTTACGAAGCACCGTCGCAAAAAGTGTTTCGATGAAGTCCCGCAACGGTTCGGGTGATTTCATCACCTTGGCCCTCAGGATCGCCCCTTCCCACCCCGAGAGGATGAACCCGGCTATTACGGGAGCATCAAGCTCCAGGCTTAGCGAGCCATCCTTTTGGGCTTCCCGCAGACAGGCAGCGTAGCGTTCCCGCCACGAAGCGAAGATCTCTTCAATGCGCGTCCTGAAACGTTCGTTCTGGTCGGCCAGTTCCTGACCAAGGTTGCCGATCAGACACCCCTTGCTGCAATGGTTCTGCTCCAGGCGCGCCAGGCTGCTCTCCAGCAGGTTCCGGATCCGGTTGAGCGGAGTCACCTCTTCATCGTCCAGAAAGGTGTTCAGCCGCTGGTCATAGCGCTCTGCAAAATGGTCAATGACAGCCAGTCCGAATTCTTCCTTGCTCTTGAAATAGTAATAAAAGGAGCCCTTGGGAACTCCGGCCTCTTTCAGAACCGCGTCCAGTCCGGTGGCATTAAACCCCTGGCGGGAAATCAGGCTGGTGCCGATTTTGATGATATTGTCGCAGGTTTCATTTCTGTTCATGGCAAAAACTGTAGACCGATCGTCTAGCAGTGTCAAGTTGCTTTTATCATTATTCCTATTATTCAACGGGTTAGTATTGGTAGGAGGGGGAATTTGAGGCAGGCGTGTGTTTTTTATCACATTAAAATTAATACTTTTATGCGACCTGTTTCTGTGCTAGTCAGTATAGAGATTAATTGCGATTCCAAAAAAAGGGGGGGGGACGTACATGAACTTCAGTATTAAAACCAGAATTCTGGTGATCCTGCTGGTGGGATGTCTTTCGGTAACTGTCGTGGGGGTCATGGGGCTGGCCGGGATGAAATCGGCCGACAACCAGATTGACGTCGTTTACAAGGAAAATCTGGTGAATATTACCCAGATCAGCCGGATTATGTCTTTGATGCGTGACAACCGCATCCAGCTACTGCTGTCGTTGCAGCACAACCCGGCCTCACCCGAGATAGCCAAGCTGCACGATCATGGCGTAGAGCAACATCTCAACGCGGTTGACAAGAATATCGAGGAGATAACGACAGTCTGGAAAGAATACATGAGCGGCAACACACTCAGCGGTGAAGAGAAGCGCATTGCCGAGGAATTTGCAGCAAAGCGCTCACAATTTGTGAACGAAGGACTGAAGCCGGTGCGCGAGGCGGTCGCGGCTGGTAAATTCCATGAAGCGACCGATCTGACCATTCAAAAAATAAATCCGCTCTTCAAGGCTGCCAATGAAGACGCCCAGAAGATGTACGATAACGAAAAAGCGCAGGGCAAAAAATCATACGAAAATGCCGTAGTCGATTATCACAGAACCTTGACGCTGGTTATCAGCGCCATTGTCATTTCCGTGCTGGTCTCACTGTTCCTCGGAATCATGATTATTCGCTCTATTTCAGCAGCGGCCAATGCCTTGATTCAAGCCAGCGATGCCATGGCCAGGGGTGATCTGACACAGCGGGTGCGTCTGGCCAGCAAGGACGAGTTGGGCACCATAGGGCACTCCTTCGATGTCATGGCCGATTCGTTTTCACAGGCTATTCAAAAGGTGGCCGAGAGTTCATCTCAGGTGGCGACGGCAGCGGCGCAGGTCAACTCAACAGCGGTGCGCATTGCCACCGGCGCTGAAGAGGTGGCGGCCCAATCTGCAACCGTCGCCACCGCCGGCGAGGAGATGTCGGCCACCAGCGGCGATATTGCCCAGAATTGCCAGATGGCTGCCGAAAGCGCCCAGCGCGCCTCAAACTCTGCCCAGAACGGTGCTTTGGTGGTGGAGGCCACCATTTCGGTCATGGGACAAATTGCCAGCAAGGTGCAGGAATCGGCCAAAACCGTTGAGAGCCTGGGGGCCAGATCCGACCAGATCGGCGCGATTATCGGCACTATTGAGGATATTGCCGATCAGACCAACCTGCTGGCGTTGAATGCCGCCATTGAAGCCGCCCGCGCCGGAGAGCAGGGGCGCGGCTTTGCGGTGGTTGCCGATGAAGTCCGGGCATTGGCGGAGCGTACCACCCGCGCCACCCGTGAAATTGGCGAGATGATCAAGGCCATACAGAACGAAACCAAAGGGGCGGTTGCCGCCATGGAGCAGGGTGTCAGCCAGGTTGAAGCGGGTACGATGGAAGCGGGCAAGTCGGGAGCGGCGCTGCGCGACATCCTGGAACAGATCAACGATGTCGCCATGCAGGTCAACCAGATCGCCACCGCTGCCGAGGAACAGACCGCCACCACCAGCGAGATCTCCAACAACATGCAGCAGATCACTGAAGTTGTGCAGGATACCGCCAGCGGAGCGCATGAATCGGCCACCGCCGCCAATCAGCTGAACGGCAACGCCGAGGAGTTGCAGCGGCTGGTGCGTCAGTTCAAGTTTTAGTGGCGCTGACCGATAAGACTCTTTGTAATTTACAGATCAGATACGGAGAAACGTCATGTCAACAAATGCCTTGGTAAAAACAGACGGTACAGCACAGCGCGATGAGTTGATCCAACTGGTGAGCTTCATGCTGGCCGACGAGGAATACGGAGTGGAAGTCCTGAAGGTGCGCGAAATCATCCGCATGCCGAACATTACCAAGATGCCCAATGCACCACCGCATGTGGAAGGGATCATCAACCTGCGCGGCAAGGTCATCCCGATCATCTCCATGCGCAAGCGTTTTGGATTGTCGGAGAGCGACAACAACAGCCATACCCGCATCATCATCATGGACGTGGCTGGCGCTTTGACCGGTTTTATCGTCGATGCCGTTTCGGAGGTGATCCGCATTCAGAACAGCGAAATCCAGCCGCCACCATCCATGGTGCTGTCCGGCGGGATTGGCCGCGAATTTATCACCGGCGTTTTCAACCACGCCGAGCGGTTGTTGATCATCATGGATGTGGACCGGATGTTCTCTGAAAGTGAATTGGAGAGTTTTGACGGCATGTAGTAACCTTTTTGCAGTTACAAATAAGGGTCGAAAACGATGGGGGCTCCGCAAAGAGTCCCCATCGCTGTTTTAAGTCTATATGGTAGAATCGTAATATATTATAACGCTGTTTTTAATATGTGGGAGGGGGAGATGGGTATGAAATTCAAGGTTTATAAGGACTGGAGCATTTTCACAAAGATCATGAGTTTATCGGTACTGACCTGGCTGGTGCTGGTTCTGGCATCAATGTTCGTGTTGGCGCCGTTCATTCGCGGTCTGATTATGAAAGAAAAACAGGCCACCGTCAGTTACCTGGTGCAGGAAGCGACCAGTAAACTCGCTTCTTACCAGAAACAGGTGGATGCGGGCAAGCTCACCAAAGAAGAAGCACAGAAACAGGCTGCCGAGCGTATTTCCACCATACGATACGACGGCAGCAACTATCTTTGGATCAATGACATGACTCCGAAGATGGTCATGCATCCGATCAAGCCGGAACTGAACGGTAAGGAATTGGGCGATTTCAAAGACCCAAACGGCAAGTTTCTTTTTACAGAAATGGTTAAAGTCTGCAAGGAGAAGGGCAAAGGATTTGTCGATTACGCCTGGACCAAGCCGAACAGCAGTGCGGCAACTCCCAAAATTTCATACGTTGAGCTGTATCAGCCTTGGGGCTGGATCATTGGAACAGGGATCTACATTGATGATGTCACCGCCAATATGCACGATATTCAGATCGGTATCGGTATTGCCATGCTGGTCATGTTGCTCCTTTGCGTCTGTCTGGCCTGGTTTGTTTCGATTTCCGTAACCAAGCCGGTCAGTGCGATAATTGATGCCATCAAGGATATTACCGAGGGAGAAAGTGATCTGACGAAACAGCTGCCGATTATTTCAAAAAATGAAATCGGCGAACTGGGAATTTGTATCAACAACTTTATTGACAAACTGCACTCTGTCATCAGCAATATATCTTCTTCATCCATAAAAGTTGCAATTGCCGCCAACCAACTCCACTCATCGGCCGAGCATATTTCAAGCGGCGCCGAGGAGGTTGTTGCCCAAAGCACCACTGTTGCCACCGCCAGCGAAGAGATGTCCGCAACTGCAACCGATATTGCCCGTAACTGCCAACTGGCCGCAGATGGCGCCCAACTGGCCACCCAGTCAGCTCACAATGGCGTAGCTGTTGTTGATGCAACCATTATGGTTATGCGCCAGATTGCGGAGAAGGTGCAGGCATCGGCAAAAACGGTTGAGAGTCTTGGGGTGCGCAGCGACCAGATCGGGGCGATTATCGGGACTATCGAGGATATCGCCGATCAGACCAATCTTTTGGCTTTGAACGCAGCAATTGAAGCGGCCCGGGCTGGTGAGCAAGGGCGCGGCTTTGCGGTGGTTGCCGATGAAGTCCGGGCGCTGGCCGAGCGTACCACCCGCGCCACCCGCGAAATCGGCGAGATGATCAAGGCGATTCAGAACGAAACCAAAGGTGCGGTTGAAGCGATGGCGCAGGGTGTGCGTCAGGTGGAGACCGGCTCTTCGGAAGCGGCCAAATCCGGTGAGGCGTTAAGTGAAATCATGGAGCAGATCAACGCAGTTGCCATGCAGGTCAGTCAGATCGCCACCGCCGCAGAAGAGCAGACCGCAACGACCAGTGAAATATCGAGCAACATGAATCAGATCACCGAAGTTGTTCAGGCCACCGCGCATGGAGCCCATGAGTCGCTGCTGGCTTCAAGCCGGATGAACAGCAATGCCGAGGAGTTGCTGGCAGTCATAAATAAATTTAAAATCAACGAAAGTACGGCGCTCGTCCTGAACAAGGCCAAGAGCGCCCACCTGGTTTTTATCGGCAAGATCAAGTCACATTTGGACGGTTCCGCCCGGATAGATGGCAACGCGCTTCCGAATCATCAATCCTGCGCTTTTGGAAAATGGTATCAGACCAAGGGGAAAGAAAACTGCGGCCAGCTGAGCATCTTCAGGGAAATCGACGCGCCGCATGCCAGGGTGCACGAATTGGGCAAGCAGGCGATTGCGGCTTTCAATGCCGGCGACAGGATGAAGGCCGAGCAGCATTGTTCGGAAATGGTGGCCGATTCTAAAATTCTGTTGGGAATATTGGATCAGTTGGAGCGGAATTGTAAGGACGGTCATTGAGATAGCAGATTTTCTTGTCCCGGCGTAGCAGGGGGGGATACCGGCATGGAATCCCCCCTTATTTATGCCGTTTGTTTGTCAGTTCCATATTTACGCCTGCATCACAAACCACCTGCGCCGAAACCAGAACGCCACATTAACCAATCCGATCATGACCGGTACCTCCACCAGCGGGCCGATTACGGCTGCAAAGGCAGCCCCGGAATTGATCCCGAAAACGGCCACCGCCACCGCAATGGCCAGCTCGAAGTTGTTGCTGGCGGCGGTAAAAGCCAGTGTCGTTGTTTTTGAGTAATCCGCTCCCAACCGTTTCCCCATCCAGAACGACACCAGAAACATTACAACGAAGTAGATCAGCAGCGGTATGGCGATGCGCAGCACATCCAGAGGCAGTTGTACGATCAGGCTGCCTTTCAGGCTGAACATGATTACGATCGTGAAGAGCAGTGCCATCAGGGTCAGCGGACTTATTTTCGGCACAAATTCATGATGATAACGTTCCCTGCCCATTACCCTTACTCCGACCAGGCGAGTTAAGGCTCCGGCGATACAGGGTATCCCCAGATAGATGAAAACACTTTGGGCAATTTGCCCGATACTGATATTGACCTCCATGCCTTTCAAGCCGACCAGCGGCGGCAGGATCGTAATGAAAAACCAGGCGTAGACGCTGTAGAACAGCACCTGAAAGATGCTGTTGAAGGCGACCAGTCCGGCGGCGTATTCGGTGTTGCCCTTGGCCAGCTCATTCCAGACAATCACCATCGCTATGCAGCGCGCCAGGCCGATCATGATCAGCCCCACCAGATACTCCGGTTTATCCGGCAAGAGCAGAGCCGCCAGCAAAAACATCAATACCGGCCCGATCAGCCAGTTCTGCACCAGCGATAACCCCAGTATTTTCCTGTTCTGGAAAACCTCGGGCATGTCCTCATACCTGACCTTGGCAAATGGGGGGTACATCATCACGATCAGGCCGATTGCTATGGGGATGTTGGTGGTTCCAATCTGGAAGAAGTTTATGACAGATTCCGTGCCGGGGATTAAATATCCCAGGGCGACCCCCAGGGCCATGGCGGCAAAAATCCACAGGGTCAACCAGCGGTCAAGGAAGGAGAGCTTTCTTGAAATATGTTCAGGCATGGCGTCGGCTCCTGTCTTTGATTGGGTATTTCTATTTGAATAAACTTATATCCGCAGTAGCGAATACTGCAAGGCAAAAAACAGCTGTTTGCCCCAGAAGAGCAGCAATGTTGAGCCGAATATGATCGGAGATCCCTTTGAACAGCCTTGCCGGTTTTTTTCATGGACCGAACATGCAAAGCAAACAGATTGTGAGGTTAATCACGGTTTTGCAATTACGATGCTGATTATTAGAACTGTAGTTTATTATAAGCATTTTTATGCGGATATTTCCTTGCGATTCTGCTACTGTTATTCTCATTAAAAGCGCAACCGTGACTACTATACTTCTCAAGTCGATAGAAGGACCGCGATGAGAGTGCCGAGACGGACCACAACACTGTTTTTTTTAGCAACGTTTCTGCTGAGCAGCAGCGCATCGTTATTCATCTATCTCAACCACCGCCATACCGATTATCATCTGCAACTGGCAGCCGGTATCGCAGTTGTAGTCATGATGATCATGGCAGGCGGCAAAGTAATCGGTTATCAGCTGTCGCTGGAACGTGCCATACATAATCTGGACGAGGCCCAGCAACTGGCTAATCTTGGCAGTTGGGAGCGCGATCTGGTGAGCGGCGCCGGTTATTGGTCAAAAAACCATTATCGTTTGTTTGGCCTGCCGCCGCGTAAAATTGCTCCGAGCATGGACGAGTTTTTTGAGCTGATCGATCCCGATGACCGGGACACCGCTCGGGAAACAGTTCTCGCGGCTGTCAATAATGGCGGCAGTTACCAGATCCGCTTTCGGCTCGACAGAGATGATCAAAAACGGTTTTTTCTCAGCAGGGGCAAGGTGTTGACTGATGACTCGGGCAGGGCGCGGACAATTGTCGGAACCCTCCAGGATATAACAGAGAAACAGCGCCAGGAACTACTCCGGGAAGAATTGCTCAAGCAGAAAGATCTCTTCATCACCCGCCTGGGGCATGATCTGAAAACACCGCTGACGCCACTGGTCGCCCTTCTTCCGCTGATCCGCTCATGCGCAGTTGATCAACGGCAACAGCACCTGATTGATATATGCGGCGAAAGTGCAAATCTGCTCAAGGAGCTGGTGGAAAAGTCGATCCAGTTGGCGCGCCTGTCAACTTTCTCAGCGATTCCTCCGAAACGTTTTGATGTCCGGCTTGCGCCGCTGGTGGAGTCATCTGCGGCGCTTTTGGATGATTCCTGCCGATTACGTTCCATCGTAATTGAGAATCGCATCCCGCCTGATATAATCGTAAAGGGCGATGCGCAACAGCTTGAAAATGTTCTCCATAACCTGATTTCCAACGCGTTGAAATTCTCACCGGCTGATTCCAGAATCATTGCCAGCGCCTCTACCCGGGATGGCATCGTAACGGTCTCTTTTGCCGACCAGGGGATCGGCCTTTCAGAGGAGGAACAGCACCAGATTTTTGAAGAGCTTTACAAGGCGGATCCATCCCGTCACGAGCTTGGCTCTTCCGGTCTGGGGTTGTCGATCTGCCGCAGGATTATTGAGCTTAACGGAGGGCGAATCCGGGCTGAGAGTCCAGGCCCTGGAAAAGGAACAACGGTCAGTTTTACTCTAGAAGCAGGAGGTCCCATTTGAAAACAACTGTTCCGCAACATGTCCTCGACCCGCACACCGGACAGGTCATGGTGGTTGATGACGAAGAATGTATCCGTGAAACCATCCGTGAACTCCTGTCAACGGAGGGAATTGAAACGTTGCTGGCTGCTGGTTCCAGCGATTGCCTGCGGTATCTGCGGGAGGGATTCCGGGGTGTTATCCTGATGGATGTCATGATGCCCGGGAAAGATGGCTGGGAAACCATCCGCATGATCGAAAATGAGGGGTTGATGAACGGCAATCTGATTTCGATGCTAACCGCCATGGATGTTCCCGACAGCCGCATGGAAGGGCTTCAGGAAGTTGTTGTTGATTATATCACCAAGCCTTTTGAACCTGCGGAGCTGATTGCCTCCGTCCGCAGGTCTCTGGCTCTTCTGGCTTGTCTGGACTCCGGAGATTAGCGGATGCCGTATAACAATATCGTTATGATAGGCGCTTCCACCGGCGGGCTCAAAGTTCTTGAGCAGCTCTTTCCCAGGTTGCCGGTGCTGAAGGCGGCGGTTGTAATTGTCCAGCATATCGTACCGTTGGTGGATCAATCTTTTGCAACGTCATTGGCGCGTGTTTCCAAGATGCCGATCGGACTGGCGCGGGAGGGTCAAATACTCGCGCCGGGAAACGTATATCTGGCGCCGGGCGGTGTGCATCTGCACCTGGCCGGGAATCGTACTTTTCATCTCTTCAATGGTGAGAAAGTCAATTCGGTGCGGCCGGCCATCGACGTGGCGATGAAATCTCTGGTCGCACCGGTCGGTGCCAAAATTGCGGGGGTCATTCTGACCGGCATGGGGTGCGACGGAGCGGCCGGTATCGCGCATATCAAACATTTGGGCGGCATTACCATTGCGCAGGATCAGAAAACCAGCGTGATTTACGGCATGCCCAAGGCGGCCGCAGAAACCGGTCTGGTCGATTTCATTTTAAGTACGGAAAAAATTGCCGATAAACTGACTACACTCTTCGGATAACAACTTCAATGGCTAAAAGGAGTCAAACCATGCAAATCACGCGGTTCAAAAACTGGCGTATCCAGTACAAGATCATGTCGATCTCCGTCATCAGTGTCGCCGTCATGATGATCGGGCTGTTTACCTACCTGCTGCCGCTGATTGAGAAACGAATCATCAGTGAAAAAAAAGATGCCACCCGGCATGTGGTTGAGCTGGCCATGGGTATTCTGGAAAAAAAGGATGCCGATGTGAAGTCCGGCAAACTACCCCTGGAACAGTCCCAGAAAGAGGCCGCCGAGCAGATTTCCAAGCTGCGCTACGAGAAGAAAGAGTATGTCTGGATCAATGACCTGACGAAGCCGGTCCCCAAAATGATCATGCACCCGGCCGTACCGGCGCTGGATGGCAAGGTTCTGGATGATACCAAGTTCAACAAGGCCACCAGTATGAGTGACGGCCTGGGTGGTGCGATTCAGAAGATCGACCGCAAAAACCTGTTTGTCACTTTCAACGAGGTTGTTGAGCGGGCCGGACTGGGATTTGTTACCTACGAATGGCCCAAACCCAAGGTTGGCGGAGGCACAACCACCGAACTTTACACGAAGCTTTCCTATGTCCAGAAGTTTGAACCGTGGGGATGGGTTTTGGGAAGCGGCATTTATATCGATGACGTTAAAAAAGATGTTGATGCGGTCAAGTGGATTCTGGTCGGGCTGAATATCGTTTTTGCCATATTTATGCTGACGCTCTGCTTCCTGATCAGCCGCGGCATAACCAAGACGCTTGGTTATGTTGACAAAAGCCTGGAGGAAATGTCCAGCGGCGGTGGCGATCTGACGCGGCGTCTGAAGATCGAACGTGATGACGAAACCGGTTCTCTGGCACGTTCATTCAACAATTTCCTGGACAACCTGAAAGAGATTGTTGTCCGGATCAATAACAATGCGGTGGAAGTGGCTTCATCGGCAGAGCATCTCAACTCCACTTCGGCCAGCATCGCCAGCGGCACCGAAAGGGCTGCTTCACAGTCCACCTCGGTGGCGATTGCCTGCGAAGAGATGGCGGCCACCTCGGCTGAAATCGCCCAGAACTGCATCCGGACCGTGGAAATTTCGAACCGGGCCACCCAGACCGCCATGAGCGGTTCGGAGGTTGTCAACAACGCCGTTCAGAGCATTCAACGCATTTCCGTCAAGGTCCAGCAGAGCGCCAAAACGGTTGAATCGCTCGGTTCACGCTCCGAACAGATCGGAAACATTGTTGGCACGATCGAAGATATCGCCGACCAGACCAACCTGCTGGCGCTCAATGCCGCCATTGAAGCGGCCCGGGCTGGCGAACAGGGTCGTGGTTTCGCTGTGGTTGCTGATGAGGTCCGCGCACTGGCCGAACGCACCACCAAGGCAACTCGCGAAATCGGTGAAATGATCAAGGCCATCCAGCAGGAAACCAAATCAGCCGTGGCCGCCATGGAGGACGGGGTTAGGGAGGTCGAACGCGGCACCCAGGATGCGGCCCGTTCCGGTAAGGCGCTGGAAGAAATTCTGGAGCAGGTTGGGGATGTCACCAGCCAGATCAACCAGATCGCCACCGCTGCCGAGCAGCAGACCGCCACCACCAATGAAATCAGCAAGAGCATGCACGAAATCACGGGGGTTGTCAGCAACGCCTCCAACAGTTCACAGGATACCGCCGGAGCCGCCAGCCAGTTGGCCAAGATGGCCGAAGAGCTGAAGCGGATCGTGGCACAGTTCAGGATGTAGATTTTTTTGGATGGATGTGAATAGATGCCGCGGACGGGGCCTGTGAGAAAATCGCAGGCCCCGTTCCGGTTATCGGGGAAACGCTATCATGCCGGATATGCGGCTAAATTGGTGTTGCCTTGCGTGGTGTCGTTTTAGTATACTTTACGAACGATTTAAGGAAACTTGAGGCGGCAGATGGAATCAATTACCTCCACATACACAGGTTCGGCCGTGTCTTCCGGTTATGCGGAACGTTTGCAGCAGCAAAGTGCTGCCGGAATTCCTGCCGGTGACGGTGTCCGGCGGAGTGGTGAAACGACTCCCGGAGCTTCCGCACCGCAACTGGGGTTCCAGCCGTCCGAATTTAAAGGGGCGGAGTTCACCCCCTACTCACCTGACTCTGCCCGGCTTGCCGCTGATAAGAAAACCGGCGATTCAGCCGCAAAAGGCGGTCAGGAACAGGATGCCCAGGTTCAGGCGGAAGTTGCCCGGCTGAGAGCTACCGAAGCGAAGGTCAAGGCTCACGAAGCCGCCCACAAATCGGCCGGCGGCACCATGACCGGGCCGGTTTCCTATACCTATACCCGCGGGCCGGACGGCAAGAGTTACATCACCGGCGGCGAAGTGCCGATCGATGTTTCCCCCGGCAAAACCCCGCAAGAGACCATCAGCCGCATGCAGCAGGTCATTCAGTCGGCTCTGGCCCCGGCTGATCCGTCACCGCAGGATCGCGCCGTTGCCGCACAGGCTGCCCTGCAGCAGCAACAGGCCCGCCAGGAGTCGGTTGCCGCATCATCACCAGATCAGAAGAAAGAATCCGCTGCCGGTGCAACCGTGCCAGGCCCTAAAGAGAGCACAACAGTCTCCGCTTTTGACAAACCGCATACATCAAGCCGATCGCACAAATCACCGGCGCCAGATTCTTCCGTGGCTCAGGCGTTCCAGCCGGTATCGTTTTACGCATAACCTGCCAGATAAACTCGCCTAAACCCTGGACGTCCCCACCCAATTAGTGCATTATCCCCGGATACTGTCAGCCGAATCAACCGTTTGAATTCCAGAATCGCAGTTCACTCCGCCATGAGGGCCGATGATGACTCCCCGCCGTACCGCTTTGATATATTCGCCGCTATTCGGCAATTTCAATTATGGTGACGAACATCCGTTCAAGCTGCAACGCAATCGGTTGGCATATGAACTGTTCGATGCCTACGGTCTGCTGAATCTGCCGAACATGGAGATCCGGGATTGCAAGCCGATCAGCGAGGAGCTGCTGCTGACATTTCACGACCCGGCCTATATTGCCCGGCTTCGCGAATTCAGCGATTCGGAAGAACCGCGGGCCGATTTCAGGTACGGTCTGGGCGATGCGGAATGCCCGGTTTTCAAGGGGCTTTACGACTGTGCCGCGCTGGGTGCCGGGGCGACTTTTGAAGCCGTCCGGCTGGTGGAGGAAGAGGGTTTTGAGATCGCTTTCAATTTGGCGGGTGGCTGGCATCACGCCCATCGTGCCAAAGCTTCCGGCTTTTCGTACATCAACGATGCCGTGCTGGCGATCAACTGGCTGGTTGAGCGCGGCCGCAGGGTGGTTTATCTGGATATTGACGCCCATCACGGCGACGGTGTCCAGGAAGGTTTCTACGACAGCGACCAGGTGTTGACCATCTCGCTGCATGAGAGCGGCATCTACTTTTACCCCGGCACCGGTTTCGAGGATGAGATCGGGGAGGGGCGCGGCAAGGGTTATTCTGTCAACGTGCCGCTGATTGCCCATACTGACGATGCGCTGTTTATGAAGGCTTTTGATGAAGTGGCCTACCCGCTGATAGCCGCTTACAATCCGGATATCATCGTCGCACAGATCGGCGCCGACACCTTTCGCACCGATCCGCTCACCAGGCTGGAAATTACCACCCACAGCTACAGTTACATCATGCGCAAGCTGAGAGCGCTCAAGATTCCATGGGTGGCGCTCGGCGGCGGCGGTTATGACATGATGAATACGGCCCGGGCCTGGACCATCGCCTGGGCGGTCATGAACGGTCTGCAGCTGGATCCGCGTCTGCCGGATTCTTTTCTGGCCAGGATAGAGCCATTGGGATATCCGAACCGGACTCTTCTGGATGCCATGCACTGGGCGGCGGAGGAGGATCGCAATCTGGCTTTAACGCAAGTGGAAAAAAGCATCGCCAGCATCAAAAAGAGTATTTTCCCTGGTATAATTGGCAGATATGGTTCGATTGTCTGACAGTAACCGGCTTGAGCGCCGTAATATAAATGACTCGGAAATAGAACAGGAGAATTGATGAACAGCAGCGAACAGATCAAACCGACACCGCTTGACGGCATACGCTATTTTGATCCGGCTCCGGATTATGTTCTGACCGGCCGGGATGGCCGCGTTGATATTGCCTGGCAAGACAGACCCCCCATTCCATTGCTTGAAGAGGATTATCTGACGCTGGAAACAGTCGGAGCGCCCGACTACGACATGGTTGGACGAGGGTTGTATGCCGCGTTGCGTCATAATCCCGACTGCGCGTTTGCAGTCGATTATGCCAAACTGCTGAAGGATGCCTACCCGCACATCGTTTCCGAACTGGGGGGGCAGATCATAATGCTGGACGCCAAGGAGGTCGATACCCCCTATCTGGACCGCAAGATCAACTTTCTGAAGATCATGGCGCTCTTTGAACCGGAAAATGCCGGGTTGCCTCTGGAAATTGCACGTACCTTCTCGGACAAGGGCACCCGTATCTCCACTCTGCATCAGGCCGTATCCAGCTGGTACAGCGCCGAAAAATTTCTGAAAAAGACACTGGAACTCAATCCGGATGACTGGCACGCGCTTTATGAGTATGGCGAGGCGCTTTATGTGCTCGGCCGCTACGAGCAGGCCGCCGAGGTCTGGAGCGGGGCGCTGCGGATGTTTCAACCCTCCGAGCGGGCCAGGGTCGAAGCCAGAATTGCCGGTATCCTGGCGGGGAAGCTGCCGCTGGTTCCGCCGCTGGATTATCTGACCGCGCTTTCGATAGCGGTTGAAGAACAGCATGTCGGCCGAAACGACGAAGCCGCTGCCATAATCGAGGACGTCCTCTCCGACCCGGTTTTTGCCGAACAGTTTCCGATGAATGAGATTTACTATCTGCTGGGAACCTGCTACCAGGAAATCGGATTAATGGCCGAGGCGGCGGAAGCCTTCAAAAGGAGTTGATTATGTTCGGTTTCAGCACGGCAGACTGGATCTTCTGCGGCGGCGTCCTGCTGGTGATCTTTCTTTGCGTGGCCGTCAGCGACATGCGCAAGAAGAAGCAATAGCGAAAATCTGCAAGCGAGGATTTTATGGTGGAGATAGACAACGACGACGAACACGAACAGCGCAGACCGGTTGGGATGGTGCTCCTGGGGGGATTGTATCTGTTCTTCTTTATGCTGACCATGTCAACATACGGGCACCCGTTCCCTTTTTTCGGGGTTATCTATCAGGGTAAAATGGCTGAGTACCTGGTTTTTGCCGACAGCCTGGTCTGCCTGTACCTGTTTCTGGGACTGATGAAGCGCCAAAACCTGACCTGGTTCCTGCTGCTCGGTTATAACGCGTTTGAACTGGCGAATACGCTGACCAACCTGTTTTACATCACTACCGCCGATCTGGAAAAAGTGGTAGGCGACAAGGTTGATCCGCAAGGAATATTGGCAAGCAATATTTCGGTCATGGTCGCTATTTTACTGCTTTCGATCTTCATTTACCGCCATCGGGGATACTTCACCAACCGCTCCTGGTACCTGTTCTAAAATTAAACGGCACACATAATGCACACGTAAAACGGGATATGCGATGCAGTCACACGGGGTTTCTGTTTGTGTTGAAAAACTGAATAAATCGTTCGGCAGCAATCATGTATTGAAAGATGTCGATCTGGAGGTTCTGCCGGGAGAAACCTTGTCGATCATCGGCCCTTCCGGCACCGGGAAAAGCATCCTGCTGCGCCACATTATCGGCCTGGAAACAGCGGACAGCGGCCGGATTCTGATCAATGGCGAGCCATATGAAAAGCTGCCGCGAAATTATCGCAGCAGCATGGTCTTTCAATCGTCGGCGCTCTTCAATTCGTTGAGCGTGGCTGAAAATATCGGCCTCTGGTTGCGGGAACACCGTATTTACCCCGAGCCGCGCATAAATGAAATTATTTCCGAAAAGCTGGCGATTGTCGGGCTGGAAGGAAAAGAGGATCTCAGAACATCGGAGCTTTCCGGCGGCATGAAAAAGCGGGTGGCGATTGCCCGTTCGCTGGCGATGGAACCTGATCTGGTGCTATATGACGAGCCGACCGCCGAGCTGGACCCGGTTACCACCGATGAGCTGGCCGAAACGATCATGGCGGTGCGTAGCCGGACCAGCACGACAACAATCATCGTCACCCACGATCTTAATTTTGCCTTATATCTGTCCAACCGGATCGCCATGATGCATCAGGGTCGGATTGTTGAGATCGGGACGCCTCAGAAAATCAAGGCCAGCGAGAACCCGTTTGTAAAAAGTTTCATCCGCACCACCACCAAGGGCATCAACGGGCCGTAGTCTGCGAGAGGAGTTACAATGCGCATTTTAACACTGATTTTTTCCGTTATCGCGCTGCTGAGTGCCTGTTCTTCCCTGAAACAAGCCTACCCCCTGCTACCGGTGGCAGAATATGAGAAAATGGTGGTCGGTCGCCTGGACGCGGATTATGTCGGTGATGACAACTGCGTTTCGAAATGCCACGCCCATGACAAGATCCGCGAGTTTTCACGTTTAAGCGTGCATGGCGAACAGATCAAGCCTGAAACCGGCCTGCCGCTGGTGAATTGTGAATCGTGCCACGGTCCCGGCAGTCTGGCGATTGCCAAAATCGAGAAAAATATCAAGCTGCTGGGGGAGAAGGGCAACCGCTGCGATACCTCCAAGCTGATCGATCTGAAAAAACTTCCTCCGCAGGCGCAATCCCTGATCTGCCTGAAATGCCACAGCGTCGCATCGACCCCCTCCCTTTCGCACTGGAACGCCAGTACACACGCACTGAATGATCTGAGCTGCTCTTCGTGCCACAAACTGCACGAAAGTCCGCAGCAGAAGGTCAGTCACGACAGGATGGCCGAGTTGTGCTACGGCTGTCATCCCGATGTCAGGGCCCAGTTCAGCCTGGTTTCCCACCATCCGATGCGTGAACGCAAGCTGAACTGTTTCGACTGCCACGAAGCCCACGGCTCGACAAACCCCAAAATGCTTAAAGCGAGCAATGTCAAAGAGCTTTGCAGCCGCTGCCACATGGATAAAAGCGGGCCGTTTGTCTATGAACATGGCGATGTGACGGAAAACTGCATCAACTGCCACCAACCGCACGGTTCGGTCAACCGGCGCCTCCTGTCGGCGGCCATGCCGTTCCTCTGTATCCAGTGTCACAATCCCGGCCACCCTTCTGTGCTGGACTCTTCACAACAAAGGCTCTTTGCAAATCGCTGCACGGACTGCCACTCTGCGATACATGGCTCGAACACCCCTGACACCAGCGGCAACGGATCACTGCGGAGATAATCGATGAAAAGGACAATCAACGACATTTCACGCAAGCTGTTCTCCCTGAGGCTGCCCCTGCTTGTCGCAGCTTTCCTGGCAGCGGCCCATCCCGCCCTGAGCGAGGAAGTGCCGGATCAGGAAGAACTGAATACGATTGAAAGCATCCCGCCTGACAAAGGCGAATCCCTGCGTCATGCCGCGGCTTATGCCGGTTACCGTTTTCTGTCATCTGATCTCAATCCATCCGCGGCAGCTCCGTATCTGAGACTCAAGTCGGGTGTTAGCGGCGGATTTTCGGTCGGCTCGGTCGGTTCCGACCTGAAATTGCTGGCGGAAAGCCGGTTTCTGCATGCTGATGATTACAACATCGGATTACTGGCGGATTATTCGGGTCTGTACCGTCTGAAAATCGAAAGCAGCTCACTGTGGCATAACCTGGAGCGCACTCCGCCCGTATCCGTCGCCACTGTTACCAGCCGCGAACTTGATGGCGGCAGCGTTTACGGCACCCGGACAGTGATGGACCGGGCCGATACCCGCATCAAACTCGGAAACAACCCGATCCATCTCAATCTCAACTATTGGCAGCTGACCCGCGAGGGAAATGCCCAGCTCCGTTTCTCCGATTATGCCTTTGACGGGAATCCCAACAGCACGGTCACAAGATCGGTTCCGGTTGACAGCATAACCCGCGAGGGAACCATCGGGCTCGATGCCCATCTCGGGCCGGTAAATACGGCCTATCTATTCACCATCCGCGACTTTTCAAACCGGGCTCCCGACAACAGGTACCAGTTTGCCGCCCGTGATACGCTGGCTTACAACGTGGTTAATGACAGCCGGCTGGTATCGCACACATTCAAGCTGTACAGTGACTTGAGCGGCGGTCTGGCTGCCAGCGCGCTCTACAGCATCAGCCAGAGCGAAACCGATGGCAACCATGGTGACATCCGCCCATCCAGTGCCCCTTCGGACACTTTGCAAACCGCCGCGGGGGATATCAGCTACACCCCTTTCAAGGAACTGTCCCTGGCGGTCAAGTACCGCCGTCTGCAAATTGATCGCGAGTCGCCCGCTACAATCTACACTCCGGTTCCGTTGACGTCCTTGGCAGCTAATATCATACCGGTCAGGCCTTCCAGCTCCTCGGTCAAAGACACTCTGATTCTGTCCGCCAGCTACCGGCCGCTTCCCAAAACGGTCTACCGCTTTGAATACAGAGCGCAAGTCGAGTCGCGTGATTCTTTGCCGGATCTCCAGACTCCGTCGGGTGCTTCAAAAAACGATCACCGCCAGACCCATACCGGAAAAGCGAGTTTTATCTGGAAGCCGGTTGACGGGGCAAAGCTGAATGCCAGCTACAGTTATGCCGCCTCGGACAATCCGGCCTATCCGTCCTCATTTGGCGAACGCCACAACGGCCAGGCACTGTTCAGCTATGCCAGCGGCGGCCGTTGGGGAGTAACGGCCAGCTATCTGGGAATCTTTGAAAGCGGCGACAGCCTTTATGGCAATCAGACCAGGTTGCCGCGCGAAACTCTTTCCAACTCGGCCAACGGCAGCGTCTGGTTCAGCCCGATGGAGCGGGTGACGGTCAATGCCGGTTATTCATACCTGCAAATGAGGGCGGAGCAGGCCAACATTTTTTTCAGGAAGGGCAACGGGTTTGTAATGGATCCGGTACAGACGGCCAGCACATACAGCTCCACAGCCCATGTTTACTCTCTGGACACGGTTGTTGCCCTGACCCGGATGCTGGACCTGTCTCTGGCGTTGCAGCAGACATTTTCGGACGTCAGCTTTTCGGCCACGGACAATTCGCAGAATCCGGCTTTTTCATCAGCCGGCATTGGCGACCAGACTCGCTTGGTTTCGACCGCCACCTCCCTGACCAGCCGGGCTGACCTGCGCATCAGCAGGAACCTGGGATGCTCGGCAGGTTACAGTTTCAGGAAATATTATGCCGGACAGCCAAGCCTCGACGGCACTGCGCACGAAACCCTGCTGGCCCTGACGGGACGCTGGTAAAGGCTGCCATGATGATTTTGCGAAAAATAGCTTTTGCTGGCATTCTGGCTTTGACGGTACTGACGCCGCTTCGGTCGCATGCGACGGTTATCGCCGCCATGATGAGCAGCGACCAGCCTCGTTATCGCGAAGCCCACCGCGCTTTCGTCAGGGCGATTGCGGCACGCGGCTATTCGGCGCCAGACACGGAAATAATTTTGCAGAGTCCCAACCCGGATCAGCTGTCATGGTCCAATACGGTTCGCAAGTTCAACGCCTATCGCCCGGACCTGATTGTCGCCTACGGCGCACCGGCCGCCATGACCGCATTTAAGGAAGCCAACGGCATCCCGGTTGTTTCAGTCGATGTCTTCGCCACGCCCCAGCCGATCAAAGGGATGTGCGGAGTCAGTTCGCGGGTGCCGATGGTGACTCTCTTAAAAACCATGCAGGGAATCCGGCCGTATCAAAGGGTCGGAGTGCTTTACTCCCCGCGTGAAGCCGGTTCGCAGCGTCAGCTGGACGATATCAGAAAGTATTCCGCTCAACTCGGTCTGACGGTTTACGAGTCACCGGTAACATCTCCGGTGGCGCTTGATGCGGCCATTAGCAAACTGCTCGATAAGGTGGATGTCATTGTGGCGACCGAGAGTTACGCTGTCAGCCGCCAGTTTGAAAAAGTCGTGTCCAAGGCCCGGGCCAGAAAAATTCCGGTCGTTTCGACCATGCCGGACGCGGCCGAAAAAGGGGGCATCATTTCACTGGAAATCAATCCCCATGAGCAGGGATACCTGGCCGCCGAAATGGCCGCCCGGGTTCTGGAAGGGGCTAAAACAGAACATTTCTCGCTCCTCTCCCCCCATCGCATAGACCTGATCATCAACATGCGGGTGGCCCGTGAAATGGGCATCGAAGTCCCGTTTGGCGTAATCGGGACGGCCACCAGGCTGATCAAATAATTTTATCTATTCCACCAGGACGCTGATTCGGCTATAATGACCGTCTATGGGACGAATACTGCTAATTGATGACGATCCGGCTTTTACCAAATTTCTGGGCGACTATATACTGGAGACTTTTCCGCTTCTGCAGGTTGAGATTCGCAACAATCCGGTGGCTGCGCTGCATTCGATCAAGACCGGCAATTATGACTTGATGCTGATTGACCTTGAGATGCCGGCCATGGATGGTCTCAAATTACTCAAGTACGCCGTTGAAATTGGAATGGACAAAAACCGGATCGTGATACTTTCAGGCAGGGATGCCGATTTTCTGCATTCGCTCTGCCCGATGGGAACCTGTCTGGCCGTTCTCAACAAATTTGAAGCCAGGCAGAAAGCGGTTCTGGACATGGTCTTCAACTCGCTCAACAGGAAGGCCGGGGCAACCTGAGCGTTTGTCTGTCTGATCCGTCGCCTCCCCAGCCACAGTTTATTCATTGATCCATCCCCTTCCACTTTCCGAACTCATCCCGCGCCATCTTGCCACTTGCCTTCTGCGAGAGTTGTGGCACAATCACAAGCATGCTGACTGGAAAAGAAAAAATACTGGTAACAGGTGCAACCGGTTTTATCGGTCGGCGTTTGACTGATTCCCTGCTGGATAAAGGTTGCAATGTGCGCTGCATGGTGCGCCGGGAGGGGTCGGAAGTCCCCGCAGCTGCTGAAAAAGTTGTCGGCGACATGCTGGAACCGGCCAGTTTGTTCCGGGTGCTGGCGGGTGTCGATACCGCTTATTATCTGGTGCACTCCATGTCCGGTGGCCGGGCCGGGTTTGAGCGACGTGACCGCGAAGCGGCCGAAAATTTCCGGCGAAGCGCAGAAACAGCCGGTGTGCGGCGGGTGATTTATCTGGGAGGGCTCGGCGAAACCGGCGATAAGCTCTCGGAACATCTCAAAAGCCGCCTGGAGGTGGCTGATATTCTCCGCTCCGGCAAATTCGCCACGACCTTTTTGCGGGCTGCCGTAATCGTCGGGGCGGGGGGCGCCTCCTTCGAGTTGGTACGCGGTCTGGTAAAACGACTGCCGGTTATGATCACACCGCGCTGGGTTTCGACGAAATGCCAGCCGATCGCCGTGGATGATGTGATCTCCTATCTGACCGGCTGTCTGGCGGATGAACGCACCGCCGGGCGAACCTTTGACATCGGTGGTCCCGATATCATAACCTACCGCGAAATGATGGAACAGTTTGCCCGTCTGGAGAAAAGCAGTCTGCTGATCATCCCGGTGCCGGTCTTGACACCGAGGCTTTCTTCCTACTGGGTTGCGCTGTTCAGCCCGGTGCCGCCATCGGTCTCAATGCCGTTGATCGAGGGTCTCAGCAATGAGGTCGTCTGCCGTGAAAATTCGATCAGGGAGCTGATCCCGCTTAAACTGACCAGCTACGATGAAGCGGTGCGTCAGGCGCTTCTGGAGGCGTCCCGCACTTGAATGTGCGGAACTTCAAACAATAAACAACAGTGCAGGAGGTACGGAGATGAAAAAAATCGGTGTAGTATTGTCAGGTTGCGGAGTTCGGGACGGCAGCGAAATTCACGAAGCTGTTTTCACTCTGCTGGCCATTGATCGTCAGGGTGCGGAGGCGGTCTGCATGGCCCCCAATGCGGATTTTCCGGTCACCAACCATCTCTCCATGCAGGAAAGCGGCGAAAAACGTAACGCTCTGGTTGAGTCGGCCCGCATTGCGCGTGGTAACATCCGTGATATTGCGGAGGTTTCGGCTTCCGATCTGGATGCGATCATCTTTCCAGGCGGTTTTGGAGCAGCCAGGAACCTGTGTGATTTTGCTGTCAAGGGGGCTGCCGCGTCGGTTCATCCGGAAGTCTCACGTCTGTTGAAGGAAATGGCCGTTGCCGCCAAACCGATCGGAGCGATCTGCATTGCGCCAGCCCTGATCTCGGCCGTGCTTGGCAAGGATTTCGGCCCGACCCTGACCATTGGCAACGATCCCGGAACCGCCTCCGAGATTGAAAAGACCGGCGCAAAACATCAGGAATGTCCGGTCACCGAATTTGTAGTGGACGCAAAACATAAACTGGTCTCGACACCGGCCTACATGCTGGCTAACAACATCTCCGAAGCGTATCAGGGGATTGACAAATGCGTCCGGGAAGTCATCAAGCTGATTTAGAATACTGCCGCGATATGTTTTTTGAGGGCGAGGCTTGCTTCGCCCTTTTTATTCTCCCAAAGGATCCGATAGTCAATGAAACTAGCCATCTTCTCCCTGTTTGCCATCATCACCGCCTTTAGTTACTGGCTGCGCCATATCAACCTGGAACATCTCAAACGACATGGTTCAGAGGTGCCGGAAGGTTTTGAAAACGAGATCGACGAAGAAAAACTGCGCAAAAGTTCCGCCTATACTTTTGACTCCAGTCGTCTGGGGTTGTGGGGTTCACTCTTCGATAACGCCCTGTTGGTGCTCTTCCTGTTCGGTGGAGTGATTACGGTCTATGACGGTTTTGTCAGCGGATTGAGCAACTCTTACATCCTTTCCGCGATCCTGTTCTTCCTGATCCTGACCTGGATGCAAACCATACTCGGCATACCCTTTGATCTGTATGGTACGTTCCGGATCGAGGCGCGCTACGGTTTCAATACCACCACAGCACGAATCTGGGTCGTCGATTTTCTTAAATCCCAGACCATCGGCGCCGTACTGCTGACGTTTTTGATCAGTGTCGTGTTCTGGCTGATTCATTGGAGCCCGCAGCAGTGGTGGATCTGGGTGTGGGGTTTCATGGCCTTTTTCAGCCTGTTCATGATGTTCATCTCACCCTATCTGATCGAACCGCTTTTCAACAAATACGAGCCGGTCAGTGAGCCGGGGCTGGAAGACGAAATCCGCAGCATGATGGAGAAGGCCGGTCTTAAGGCGGGCAAGGTTCTTCAGATGGACGCGTCCAGGCGCAGCAGGCACTCCAACGCCTATTTTACCGGGATCGGCAAGGTCAAGCGCATTGTGCTGTATGACACGTTGATCAAACAGATGAGTCACGGAGAGATTGTGGCGGTGCTGGCCCATGAGATCGGGCATTGGAAAAAGGGGCATATCTGGAAGCGGCTGCTGGTGGCGGAAGTTATGGCGTTGGCCGGGTCATGGCTGAGTTTCAGGCTGCTTGGCTGGTCCGGCCTGCCGGAATTGCTGGGGTTGCCGACTGAGATCAGCTTGCCGGCCAGGATGGTCGTGCTGGGTTTTGTTGCTTCATTGGTGATGTTCCCGATGACACCCTTCTCGGCCTGGCGTTCCCGCTGTCACGAGCGGGAGGCCGACCGCTACGCCGCCGACCTGACCGGTCGTCCGCAGGATCTGGCTTCGGCTCTGATCAAAATGTCAGCTGAAAACCTGTCCAATCTGTTTACCCACCCATTTTACGCAAATTTTTATTACAGCCATCCGCCGGTTGTCCAGCGTGTCAGAACGCTGCAGGAATGGGCTAATGAGTACGAGAAGGCATGAAATAGCAGGGACGGATCAATTATCCGCTAATAATGTACCAGCCAGACACCGCATAAAGCTTGTATCGGCAGGAAGGTGGATACTATAATGCGGCCTGAAGAGGAGATCTACACATGGATGTTAACCAGGCAGAATTTATAAAAAGCGCGGCCAAGCCGAAGGATTATCCACCTCCGGGGTTGCCGGAAGTGGCCTTTGTCGGTCGCTCCAACGTCGGCAAATCTTCGCTGATCAACGTGCTGGCTGCCCGCAAGGGGCTGGTCCGGACCAGCTCGACTCCCGGCCGGACGCAGCTGATCAACTTTTTCGATATCAACCATGTCCTGACGCTGGTGGACCTGCCCGGTTACGGCTACGCCAAGGCACCTCCCGCATTGCGCAAACAGTGGGGACCGATGATCGAGAGCTATCTATCCTCGCGCGAAAGCCTCAAGGCGGTCGTGCTGATTCTGGACATCCGCCGGATTCCTTCCGACGGTGACCTGCAGATGCTGCGCTGGCTGGAGCTGTACAACATTTCGCCGATCATTGTAGTTACCAAATGCGACAAGCTTTCCAAAAACGAGCAGGCCAAACAGAAAACGCTGATTGCGGAAGCAATCAAGCGTGACAAGAACATGATGCTCCCTTTCTCGGCGCTTTCCAGGGAGGGGCGCATCGGCATCTGGAAAGAGATCGGAAATGTCCTGGAGCTGGAGCTGGCTCTATGACAAGCGCTGCCAAACCGGATAAAAAAAGTGTCGCGGCTCCCATGCCGGATATGCAGAAACGCCCGGATCACCGCCGGATTCCGATCTCTAAAGTGGGTGTCAAGGATATCACCTACCCGGTCGTCGTGATGGACAAGAACCGCACCCTGCAGCACACCGTGGCCAGGGTCAACATGTACGTCGATCTGCCGCACCATTTCAAGGGAACCCACATGAGCCGCTTCGTGGAAATTCTCAACAAATACCGTGAGCAGATCGCGCTGGACAAACTGGAAACAATTCTGGAAGAGATGAAAAGCAAACTCGGGTCGGACAGTGCCCACCTGGAGATCCAGTTTCCCTATTTTATCGACAAGACCGCTCCGGTATCAGGGGCCAAAAGCCTGATGGAGTACACCTGCGAATTCAGCGCCTCGATGACCGATACCCTCGACTTCGTACTCGGCATCCGGGTGCCGCTGACCTCGCTTTGCCCCTGCAGCAAGGAGCTATCCCGGTTCGGCGCCCATAACCAGCGCAGCATCATGACGGTGCGGGTTCGCTACCGTGATTTTATCTGGATCGAGGATCTGGTGGAACTGATCGAACAGTGCGGCAGCAGCCCGCTCTACTCGCTGCTCAAGCGCGAGGACGAGAAGTACGTGACCGAGCAGGCCTACGAGAATCCCCGCTTTGTTGAAGACATGGTCAGAGAGGCCTATTCCCGCCTGGCGGCCCTCGATAACATCACCTGGTTTTCGGTGGAAACCGAGAACTTTGAGTCGATCCATAACCATTCGGCCTATGCGGCCGTAGAGTTGGATCGCCGGTGAGTAAAAAAGGGCTGATCATCTTTGCCCGGGAACCGCTCCCCGGTAAGGTCAAGACCCGTCTGGCAGCCGCCATTGGCGACATCGCCGCTGCGGAGCTGTATCGGGCCATGCTGCTGGACGTGCTGGAACTGACCCGCAGGTTGACAGATGTCGAAACGGTCGTCTACTGGGCTTGTGACGAAAATTCGCTCCTGCAGCTGACGGAAAGCTACGGCTGCTGTTCGCGATGGCAATCGTCCGGTGATCTGGGGGAACGGATGCAGGCCGCTTTTGTGGAAATGTTCGCAAATGGTTTCGAGAGCTGCTGCATCATCGGCAGCGACATCCCCGATCTGCCATACGCTTACATAACTCAGGCTTTTGACATCCTGGCAAATCATCCGGCCGATGCCGTCTTTGGTCCCAGCAGCGACGGTGGCTATTATCTGTTGGGATTGAAGCAGATGGTTCCGCAACTCTTCAGCGGAATTGAATGGAGCACCTTCCTGGTGCTTCAACAGAGCCTGTCAGCAGCCCGGCAGGCCGGAGCGGCAACCGCGCTTTTACCATCCTGGCATGATATTGATGCCCTGGAAGATCTGGCTGCTTTTCTGAGAAGGTCGGTTTTAAATATGGAGGCCGGTTCCCGGACTGCAACTCTGGTTAGCGAGCGTATGATTCTCTCCTGCCAGGATGTCACGACCCATAGGGAGTCCGAGCAGGAGATGCGCCTGGCCAAAGAGACTGCCGAGGCGGCCAATAAAACCAAGAGCATTTTTCTGACCAATATGAGCCATGAGCTTCGGACCCCGCTCAGCGGCGTCGTCGGAGTGACCGAGCTGCTCAGAAAGACCAACCTCGACGCTACCCAGCGTGAATACGTCGGTATCATTCGCACAAGTTCCGAATTATTGCTGGGATTGATCAACGACCTGTTGACCTTCGCCCGGATCGAAGCCGGAAAACTGGAGCTGCATCCCCACGATTTCAATCTGGCATATCTGGTAAACGATGCCTTGGCGATACTCACGTTTCAGGCGTCCGAAAAGAACCTGAATTTCGAATGCAGCATCGAGCCGGACGTCCCTCATTATCTGCACGGAGACAGCACCCGCCTCAGTCAGATCATCATCAACCTGGCTTCAAACGCGATCAAGTTTACCGAAAAAGGGAGTGTTTGCGTTGGAGTGCATCTGTTGTCCCAAACCGATCTTAACGCAACGCTGGTTTTTACGGTCAGAGACACCGGCATCGGTATTCCTCCGGACCGCCTTGAAGCGATCTTTGACCCTTTCATCCAGGTTGACGGCTCCACCTCCCGCAAGTACGGTGGCACCGGCCTGGGGCTATCAATCTGTCAGCAGTTGGCGGCGCTGATGGGCTCCGTTATTTCGGTCGAGAGTGTCGAAGGGGTCGGATCAACCTTTCGTTTCGAGGTGGAACTTAAAAAACAGGCGGTTTCGGAAATAAGGCCGGACGTTCACGACGGGAAAGATCTTCAGGAAGCCGCTTTGATTCGCAGAGGCGACAGAGGCCGGATTCTGCTGGCGGAGGATCATTCAACCAACCGGCGGGTAATCAAGATGATGATCTCGTCATTGGGCTATCAGGTGGATGCGGTCTGCAATGGGTTGCTGGCGGTTTCGGCGCTGCAGTCGTCACATTATGATTTGGTCTTGATGGATTGCCAGATGCCGGAGATGAATGGCTATCAAGCCACAACCGCGATCCGTGATCCGCTTTCCGCCGTCTTGAACCACAACATACCGGTGGTGGCATTGACCGCCAACGCGATTGAAGAAGCGCGTCAGCAATGTATGGAGGTCGGCATGAACGATTTTTTGACCAAGCCGGTGCTGGTAAAGGAGCTGGAGGATGTCCTGGATAAATGGCTTGCCGCTGTTCCGGGGGAGCTTTCGCCCGATTTAGAGCCGATCACGGTGGGAACCATATGAAATCACTCCTGATCATAGCAGCAGTTCCGCAGGAGACACAGGTGCTGGAAAAGGCCATGTCGCAGCCGGTCAGATTCAAATCAGGCGCTTTTGAGTATGTCGAAGGGCAGCTTGGAAATATCCGCATTACGATCTGTGTCGGTGGCGCCGGTAAAATAAATGCCGCCACGGCGACGGCGGTCATGCTCGAACGCCAGCGTCCGCAGCTGGTCATAAACATCGGCTGTGCGGGAGCTTACATCGGCAGCGGCCTTTCGATCGGCGACCTGGTTGTGGCCAGTGACGAACTGCTGGCGGATGAAGGCGTTCTTGTCGAGGAGGGATGGCAAGACCTGCGTTATATGTCGCTCCCGGCGCTTGATCTGGGTGGGCGGCACTATTTCAACACGTTGCCGCTTTCTAAACATGCCTCGGAGAAAGCCATGCAGCTGGCCGATTACTACGGAGTATTTCTGATGCGGGGGCGTTTTGCCACGGTTTCCACCTGCAGCGGAACCCTGGAGCGCGGCAAAGAGTTGTCACGGCGCTGGAATGTAATTGCCGAAAACATGGAAGGTGCCGCTGTGGCGCAAGTCTGCCTGCGTTATGGTCTGGATTGCCTGGAAATTCGCGGAATCAGTAATCTGGTGGAAGAACGTGATATGAATAAATGGGAAATCCCGCGGGCCGTTGAAGTCGCCCAGCGTTTCGTGCTGAAATATATCGAAGAAATGGATCGACCCGATACGGCCCCCTTCCCGATGGCGGTCCCGGAGATGTAGAGCTTATCTTTCTCCGAAGATGGCCGTGCCGACCCGCACCAGCGTGGCGCCTTCCTGAATGGCGGCCTCAAAATCCCCCGACATCCCCATTGAAAGCTCCCGCATCTCAACAGCCGGTATCCCGGCCGCGTCGATCGCGCGGGAGAGCCGGAACAGCTCTGCAAAATAGGGGCGGGCAGCCTCCGGATCATCGAAGAAGGGCGGCATCGTCATCAACCCTTTGACCCTGATATTCGGCAGCTGGGCGCACTCCCTCACTAACTGCAATGCCCCTTCCTCGGTTGTCCCCGACTTGCTTGACTCGCCGGATATATTGACCTGAATCAGCACATCACAGATTTTACCCAGCTTGCCCCACTGGCGGCTGATTTCCTCGGCCAGAGAAAGCCGGTCAACGGAATGGATCAGCGCCACCCGGCCGGCAATGTATTTGACTTTGTTGCTTTGCAGGTTGCCAATCACATGCCACTCCACCGCTTCCTGCAGCTGGTCCAGCTTGCCGGCCAGCTCCTGAATATAATTCTCTCCGAACACGGTCTGGCCGGCCTGGAAAGCCTCCACGATATCTGCCGCCGGGCGGGTTTTGGAAACTGCCACCAGACGGACGGAGGAAGGTTCCCGGCCCGCCTTTTCGGCCGCGGTCCGGATGCGCTGCCTGATATCTGCCAGGTTCAGAGAGATTGACATGATGGTTTCCCGCTCAGCCCAGCGCCTGCATGGCTTGCAGCACTTCATACAGTTCGGTCATCGGCAGGCCGATCACGTTGGTATAGGAACCGTTGATGGAGCGGACGAAGTGTACCGCCCCACCCTGGATGGCGTAGGCGCCGGCTTTGTCCATCGGGCAGCCGGAAGCGATATAGGCATTGATCTCGCGTTCTTCCAGCGCCTTGAAAGTCACTTCGGTGGTGACGCTGCGGCTGACATGTATGCAGCTGATCTTGTCGAACACAGTGAAACCGGTCACGACTTCGTGATTTCTGTCCGACAGGGACGAAAGCATTCTGAATGCATCCGCATTATCCGCCGGTTTGCCAAGGATGGCGTCATCCAGCACAACAACCGTATCGGCTCCGATAAAAAAGCGCCCATCGGTGGTGGCTGCGACCGCATCGGCTTTTTCCCGTGAAAGACGCATGACGTGATCGGCAGGCGTCTCACCCGGCAGAACATCCTCGCAGATATCGGCCGGCACAACAGTGAACTGCAAGCCGGCCAGGGTCATCAGCTCCGTTCTGCGCGGCGAAGCGGAGGCCAGGACTATTGATCCATGATTATTGTTTGTCATCTTGATTGTCCTTCTGGATAGGCCGCGAGTTCCTTTTGCGATCTTCGTAATCCTGAATCGCCTTATGCTCGGCTTCCATCTCCTGCCAATGTTTAGTCCAGTCTTTCTTGCGGATCTTGTGAAGCAGAAACACGCCGGGGATTATAACAATGCCCCAGAAAATATTCATGGTCGCGCCGTTGATTATGCCGTATGCCAGTGATGCGATCCCCATCAGCAGCAGTAGCGCCTCCATCGACAGAATCCGGCCGATCAGCGATGATTCCTGGATTTCCTTGTTCGGATCGTGCGTCATATCTTGTCTTCTCCCCATGGGAACATTTTGCCGGGATTCATGATGTTATTCGGATCGAGGGCGGATTTGATGGCTTTCATCGCCCCAATCTGCTGTGGTGACAATTCCAGTTCGATGTAGGGCGCCTTGGAAAGTCCGACCCCATGTTCGCCCGACATGGTACCGTTTAAGTCGAGTGCCGCCTGGAAGACATCGCGAATCGCTTCGTGCGCCTTTTCATCCATGCCGGGAACCGCTTTGTCAATCATGATGTTGACATGAATATTGCCATCTCCGGCATGACCGAAGTTGACGATCGGGATGTC
>MTLD01001854.1_pt1 | contig 53541 bp, 51 predicted proteins | sample 1982471 | NCBI WGS metagenome assembly MTLD01 (sample SAMN05712604, study PRJNA340218) | biofilm metagenome | isolation source: sample SPM anode biofilm adapted to -50 mV | place: USA | collected 2012-02-03
CCATAGGCGGTGGGTTTTTAAGTCAAACTAAACATTTAAGTATTTGTTGTACATAATTTTCAATTATTTCATGTCTACTTCTATTTACTGCTACTCAAATATAGTCTATTACTTTTATAGTAATATTTTTACCTCATTAAAATAATTGAGCGAACTATTTTGAATAATTATTTTTATTTATTAACAGTATTTTTCGATTTAAACCAATTCAAATACTCTATTAATCCTTCTTTTAAAGAAATTTCAGGCACAAAACCAAGGTTATTTACAACTTTTTTGTTGTTTGCTCTACAATGCTTAACATCAGCAGACCGTTCTTTTACATAAATGATTCCATTATTTATACCAGCTATTTCTTGCATCATTTTTGCAAGCTCATTAATAGTAATACTTATTCCACTACCAATATTATAAACGTTCGCTCCTTGATCATTGACGGCAGAAAGATAATTAATCCTAGCTATATCTTTTACATTAACAAAATCTCTAGTTTGCAATCCATCGCCATATATTAATATGGGTTCATTTTGATAAATTTTTTGTGCAAATATGGGTATGACATTTCCATACAAATCATACCTTTGATTTACTCCATAAATATTAAAATATCGCAAACATGTACAATATATATTATACATTTTGCTATAAGCTAATATCATTTTTTCTGCAGCAAGTTTACTTACACCATAAGGTGAGTCTGCATTTTGTGGATGATCTTCTCCTATAGAAGAAGTTATTAATTCTCCAAATATTGCTGCTGAAGATGAGTATACTATTTTTTTAATTTTATTATTTCTCATACTTTCCAATATATTTATAGTGCCTAATACGTTTGTAGTAGTATCTAGCTGCGGGTTATCAATTGACCTTTGCCTGCCAACACTTGCTGCCAAATGGAAAACGACATCTATCCCTTTACACGCATCATTTAAAATATCCATATTGGTTATGTCGCCGTGAATGAAATTCATATTTAGTTTTTCGATATTTGAATAATGTCCAGAAGATAAATTATCAACTACTTTTACTTCCCAATTATTGGTCAACAAGTACTTAACAACAGTAGATCCGATGAACCCAGCACCACCTGTTACTAATGCTTTCATTATTTCTTCTCCATATCAATATAAGAGCACATTTTATCCATTAGTATCTTTTTGTTAAAGTACTTTTTATAATATTTAACAGCATTAAAACCCATCTCTGTTTTTTGCTTATTGCTTTTTGCAATAAATAATAGTATTGTACCAACGAAATCGTTTACATTTCTAGATGGACAACAAATACCTGCTTGTGCAAAATTCACTATTTCACAAGCTTCACCACTCCCATATATAATTATTGGTATCCCACATGCCATACATGATTGAAGTTTTGACGGTATAGTCAACTCAAGTATTTTGTTTTCTTTAAGGCATATAAGAGTTGCATCGCATACTGCCATAAACTCTGGTATTCTATATGCCGGTTGTTTACTAACAAAATTAAAGAACTCACTAACTTTACTATTGACTATTTTATCAATCAATTTATTCTTATACCTACCATCACCAACGATATTAAATCGTACCAAGCAAGCCTTTTCTTTTAATACTTTTGCAGTTTCAACAAGAATATCCAATCCTTGAGCCTCTCCAATATTTCCAGCAAATATTATATTACATTTATTGTCCTGTGGTATCTCACTTATTTTTACTGCATTTTTATCAAGTTTTCTATAAAAATCTTCAGCATAATATGGCCAAAACTCTAAAATACTTTTTGAAACACCTCTAGCAATTATAGCGTCAATAAATCCTCTTGATGAGGTGAATATTTTTGAACAATTATCGTATATATACAATACACACTTTTCAATCATCCCTATTAGTATTCTATTTTTTAATCCTACAACAATCTCAACATTTTCTGGCCATAAATCAGTCACATATAAATAACATGGAACATTTAGTTTTTTTGCATACCAAACCCCTGGTAATGCTTGTGTCATTGGTGATACTTCAAATATAAATACAATATCTGCATTAATATTCGTACAAATTTGCCAAAAGAATCCTGATACTACAAAGGATAAATAATTTATTGCAAGACTAATTTTCCCTTTTCTCCTAGGTGTTACAACTAACCTTATAATATTTATACCATTATATACTTCTTTCCTTTTAGAAAAAACTCCATACTTTTTATAGTACTTTCCTTGAGGGTAATTAGGAATTCCGGTTATTACAGTAACATCATAGCCTCGTTTTACCCACTCAGAACAAATATCATTAATCCTAAACTCTTCTGGATAAAAGTATTGACTTATTACCAAAATGTGGCGCTTCACTGCACTCATGTTCTTTCACGATTCAGTTTGAATAATAGATTCTTCAAAACTTTTAACACGATAATTTCCTTTTTCATAAATGCTAATTGACATATCATATACAAAATTCCCAAATACCTTATTTATAAGTTCATTATTCATGATATTGAAACTAAAATTAAATATTTTTGTTAATAGCAATTTGCGCCCATGAGCTTTGGCTATTAAACCTACCAACTCTGCCGTTTTTACATATTTATCGTTCTGTGGGAAAAATATTCCGCTTTCATTATTTATAATCATTAATCGTACAAATTCACAAAGGTTATCAATATAAAGAATTGAACGTTTATTATTAACATTAGGGAATATTAAAAACTTTGACGCATACTTTGCTAATAATAAATAATTCCCTTTACAGCCTTTTCCATAGATCATCGGAGGCCTTAGTATTACTATTTTAAATGTAGAGCAATTTAAGGATTGAAGTCCTTTTTCTGCCATTAATTTACTATTTCCATATGTATTCGTAGGAACTGGTACAGTATCTTTATTAATAATTTTTTCTTTGCCAATTGGCATACTTTTACCATAAACAATTGAACTGCTCATAAAGATAAATTGCTTAACTCCATCTAGTTTAGCCTTCTTTGCAACTTCAATTGTCAAATTAGTATTTACATCATAATAAAGCTTATTACTTTTTTTTGTAATTTTAAGAGAATCAACATGCGCTATTCCCGCTACATGAAACACTACATCATAATTAGAAAAACTTTTTGTTCGCCACAAACCATCAATCATATCAATGGTGTTAATATCGTAATCTTTAGGCCATTGTGAAAGCCATTTAGTAACAGAACTCCCAATATAGCTATTTTCCCCAGTAATAAGAATTTTTTTCATAAGACCTTCTATAGCTTAACATTGTTAGTTAAGCAATTTTGTATTTGTAAATCACACTGGACTTGATATCTATTTATTAGAAAAATGAATAAATAATATTTGTATCTACACACGTCAATATTAAGAATGATGCAATATTTTTCAGAATAAAGCCTTTTGCGCATAATAAGCAGCCTATATGTAATACTATATATTATTAATAAATTCGACTATTCAGCTATTATACCGCTTGCTATAAATACTCACGAAAACAATTTATTCTATATTTTGAATATTCTATTCAGAGCAAAATATTGCATAGCTTCCTACTAATTTAATTGTTACATTATTTTTTCCAAATCACATAATTTATTACTTTTATATAGCTTTGAATTAACTTGACAACTTTTACTGATACATTCTCATCTTGATAGTCCTGTGCCATAATTAATTTCTCTTTATTATCACATACTTCCCGGCAAAATACAACCGATTGTAGAATGTCTTTTTCAGTGATTCCCCCGATAACAATTGTACCTTTATCTAGTACTTCCGGTCTTTCTGTCGATGTTCTGATAAGAATAGCTGGAAAACCAAAAATTGCTGATTCTTCTGAAAGCGTTCCAGAGTCAGAAAGCACACAAAATGCATTTATCTGAAGTTTGTTGTAGTCGAAGAATCCAAAGGGTTTTAGCTGCCGAACTAATGGATGAAATACAAATCCTCGCTCATCGATGCGTTTCCATGAACGAGGATGTGTTGAATATATCACAGGGAGACAATAAGTCTCTGCAACAGCGTTGATTGCGTTCATCAGCGACAGAAAGTGTTCCTCGTTATCAACATTTTCTTCTCGATGTGCAGAAACTACGATATACTTCCCTGGCTCTAATCCGAGTTCTTGAAGGATCCTACTTGCCCCGATCTTTTCCTTGTTCTTCGCGAGCACCTCAGACATTGGTGAGCCGGTTACGAAAATATGTTCCTTTTGTATTCCTTCAGAAAGGAGATAACGTCTTGAATGTTCAGTATAAGGCAAATTGATATCACTGATATGGTCTACTATCTTCCTGTTAATTTCCTCAGGCACATTCTGATCGAAGCAGCGATTGCCCGCTTCCATGTGGAAGATAGGAATCTTGAGGCGTTTCGCCGATATAGCACACAATGCACTGTTCGTGTCCCCGAGGATGAGAAGGGCATCTGGGGCTTCTGATTTAAGTACTTCATAGGACTTTGCGATGATGTTTCCCATCGTCTCGCCGAGATGAGCTCCGACAGCGTTGAGGTAATAGTCTGGGGCTCTCAATCCAAGTTCTTCAAAAAAGACTTGATTCAACGTGTAGTCATAATTTTGTCCTGTATGAACAAGAACGTGGTTGAAATAACGATCACAGGCCTTGATGCATTCGGAGAGTCGGATGATTTCGGGACGCGTTCCAATAATTGTCATTACTTTGAGTTTTTCCAATTTAAACCTCTAGATAATAAGTATCGGATATAGTGGGATCATAGACTTCATCAGCCCAGAAAAGCGTGATTAATTCCGTGTCACCGATATTTGTAATGGAATGCGTATAGCCAACAGGTATATCAATAACACGAAGGTCGTTCCCAGATACAGGATATTCTATTATTGCATTATCATCAATTTTTCTAAACCTAATTAGAGCCTCTCCTGTTATTACAAGGAATTTCTCAACCTTAGTGTGGTGCCAGTGGTTCCCTCGCGTAATGCCCGGTTTTGTTTTTGAAACGAAAATTTGCCCAAATGATAATGACTTGATAAACTCTGCAAGCCAGCCACGATCATCCTTTTTCATATCAAGAAAATACCCGAAATCCTGCTCAGGTAAATATGAAAGCCAGGTTGCATAAAGTGCACGTGTAAATCTATCATCAAACGAAGGGATAACGAGTGTTTTTCGACTCGCAGAGAAGGATTCCAAAATTTCCGCAATTTGCACCAGAGTTTTCTTGTATGTCTGGTTGACCTGACAAAAGCCATAATTATCTGGGCAGAGTATTCCATCGAAAGCGGCAATAAAGGCCTCAGCAACATCATCTACATACACAAGATGGAGTTCCGCGCTGGGATCGTTGATTTGAATTGGCAAACTGCGAGTCGTATTGTAGCACCAAGTCGCAACGACAGAATTGTAATTAGGTCGGCACCATTTCCCAAATACATTCGGAAGGCGAAATATGAAGACTGGAGCGTCTGAGGTTCTAGCATAGTCACGAATTGCTTCCTCAGCACCAAGTTTGCTCTTTCCATAAGGATTATCGAGGGTTGCTTGACTTGATGAAGAAATAAGGATAGGAGTTTTTTTATCGCGTGAAGAAAGCAACTCAACGAGTTCCTCAGTCAGCCCTTTGTTGCCACTTTCAAATTCGGAGACATTCTTGGGACGATTAACACCTGCGAGATGGATGATAAAATCGGCCTCTATCGCCGCTGCAATGAGTTCATCTTTCGAGTTATCAACATCAATACAGATGAGCCGGACATCGTCTCTCCGTTCCAAGCGAGTGCGGAGATTCCGCCCGATAAATCCGTTAGCACCCGTCAAAAGAATCGTTCTCATCATGCCAATCCCACGGAAGCTAGCTCTTCCTTAATAAAGTCGAGCTTGAGAAGGAGCTCCTTGACGCCATTCACATCGAGGCGTTTTGTGTTCTCGGAAGTATACTCCCAGCCGCGGGAAATCTGTTCTTCGCCATTCACGAAATACTTGTCGTAATTGAGGTCGCGGGTATCGGCGGGGATGCGGTAGTAATCGCCAAGATCTTCCGCCTTTACCATCTCCTCGCGCGTAAGAAGGGTTTCATGCAGCTTTTCTCCATGCCTGGTGCCGATCACTCTGATCTCGTTCGGCGCTTTGAATAGTTCTTTTACCGCCTGCGCGAGATCGGCGATCGTCGAAGCAGGGGCTTTCTGCACAAAAACATCACCAGGAACTGCGTTATTGAAAGCGAACACGACGAGTTCAACGGCATCCTCAAGCGACATGAGGTAGCGCGTCATGCTTGGATCGGTGATGGTGAGTGGCTGACCAGTTTTTATTTGTTGCACGAAAAGGGGGATCACTGACCCACGCGAAGCCATGACATTTCCATACCTCGTACCGCAGATTGTTGTCCGATCCGCGGTGACCGTCCTAGACTTGGCGATCATCACTTTTTCCATCATGGCCTTCGATATTCCCATAGCGTTGATTGGGTAGACGGCCTTGTCGGTCGAGAGGCAAATCACCTTTTTGACGCCGTAATGAACCGCTGCAGTGAGTACGTTGTCGGTACCAATGACATTGGTCCTGACTGCTTCCATAGGGAAGAACTCGCAGGAAGGAACCTGCTTGAGCGCCGCCGCCGCAAAAACGAAATCCACCCCATGCATCGCTCCAGCAATGCTGTTGTAGTCGCGGACATCGCCGATATAGAACTTTATCTTCTCGTTCTTGTAGAGCTTGCGCATATCATCCTGCTTCTTTTCGTCGCGGGAAAAAATGCGGATTTCCTTGATGTTGGTATTGAGGAAGCGTCGTAGTACCGCGTTCCCAAAGGAGCCGGTGCCACCAGTGATAAGGAGCGTTTTTCCAGAAAACATTTTCTTCTCCAGTATTATGAGTATTATTGTTGCCTTGTTTCGATTTTCTTTTCGTCGATGTCGACGCAGGTGACGGTGTTGCCGAAGTCGGCCAGGCAGGCGCCCGAAACGAGGCCCACGTAGCCGGTTCCAATGACCGCGATCGATGCCATGATTGTTTTTCCTTGAAGTCGGTGCTGTTATAAAGCCTTTTATTGCTTGTTATTTTTTGCTGGCGAAGGGAAGAAGGCGCACCCCCGCCTTTCCGGCCATGGTTTGGCTGGAACACGCTTGGGGGGCTGAAGCGCCGAGGCGACCCCGTCGCGGCCGAAACTCGCTGGCGGGTGCGCGGCAAGGCTATGATGCTCTGCCGGGATTTATCCCGGAATGTTCAATGTTTGAACATTCTAGGTATAGTATCGGCTGACCGCAAGGGTGGGTGCAAGAAATCTTTATTTCGCATCGAGAATTAACAATTTTGAATATTTCTTGGATAATTGTTGCGCGATACTGAACAATCCTGTACAGTATCGCTGATGAAATTCGAGGATATCGTTCGAACCTTCGGCGACAAGCCCTGGTTCGACTTCGAGATGGTCCACCTTGTTTCAGGCGAGGCGGCGCCCTGCGTGCATACGGAACTCTACCGCTGGAGGCAGGCGGGCAAGCTGGTCGAGCTGCGGCGGGGATTCTTCGTCCTGGCCGAGCCCTGGCGGCGCTATCCCCTGGACGGCGCAGAGCTGGCGGGGGGCTTGTACGAGCCTTCCTACCTGACGGGCGCCTGGGCGCTGGCGAGGTGCGGCGCGCTCGAGGGGGCGGCAGCCCAGGCGCCTGGCTTGCCGCCCCGCTTCACCTCGGCCACCGCCAGGCCGGCCAAAGTTTTCGAGAACGCCCTAGGACGCTATGAATACGCCGCCCTGCCCCGAGACCTCCTCTTCGGCGCGGAAACGGTGGCGATCGGGGGCGGCGCGGCGCGGATCGCCCTGCCAGAAAAGGCGCTTCTGGACTGGTGGCTTATGGAGGGCGGGGACTGGGACGAAGCCCGCATGGAAGCCGCCGGCCTGAATCCCGCGCCCATCGATGGCGGCAAACTAGCCGCCGCGGCGGATCGCGCAGGCAGGCCCAGGCTCGCGAAAGCGGTGAAAGCCTTCCGCCGGTACGCGGCGCGGAAAGGGGCCGCCCTATGCTGAAGGAAGAAATGCTGGAGCTGGCGGCGGCCGTCGCCGATCCCGAGGGGAAGCGCGCCGTCTTGCGCGATTGCCTCCAGGCCTCGGTGCTGCGCTCCTTCCACGAGGCTGAAGCCTTCCTGTCGGTGGCGATGGTCGGCGATGGCGCGGCCGCCGCGCCGGGTGGAGCGGCGGGTGTGCCGGGTGTCGCGGCGGGCCTCGAATTCGTCCTCCTGGACAAGAAAGACTACAAGCCCGAGCGCTGGCTTTTCACCGCCAAGCGCCGGCTCTGGTTCATGGGCCTGGATCCGCGCATCGCCTTCGCGCGCAAGCTGGCCGTCCACCAGGGCTGGGTCAAGGTTCCCGGGCTCTTGGCCGAGGCGGGCCTGCCTGAAGATCCCGCCGATCCGCTGGGTTTCAGAATACAGATTGCTCTGGCGCCGCCTGAGAATAATGCGACCACTGTGTCTGTCGTAGAACGGCATGGATTGCGTTTTGGGTTAAAAGCGACAAGATGACAAGACGCACCAGGTTGATTTTACTGAGTTTGCTCGAAGGCAAGAGGTTCTCGGTCCCTTTGCAGCTGTTCTATCAAATACCAATAATAGAAAGCTTCGGGATTGCTTTTCTTTAAAGTATTCAGCGGCCTTTTACCAATGGAGAGCTGTCGGAGATCCATTGACATATCGTATCGCTCGATCATGCTTTCACCAGGGACTGTCGTAATGAGTACGCTCCACCCCGGTATCCGCCTTCTCTGCGCCCAACCTTGATGTACGAGCTTCGAATTGCCCCTAGATTAGACACCTTTTTAAAAAGATGCCCTATATCGAAAAGCTGCTTTATTATCTCGAGGGTCGCCGACCCTCCTGATTTCTCATATGGAATACCGATAGTGTTGGGCGCGAAGGCTGTGAGCTTGTCGCCACAGATGCTATCAATGGTCGGCGTTTTGACAGAAACAACAGCGCTAGTATCGGGGAAGAGTGATAGCTTAATCGGTGTATCCTGCAGCTGCAGCTAAGTAAATTTACGTCGCTTTGTCGTTGCTGTTCCTCGACGCCAAGAAAACCAGCCTCCCGCGATACGCTTTCAAGTGTTTTAAACTCGATCGAACCTTCCTTGACAATATCGATATCGATGGAGAATCTCTGCGGACGATCGAGAAGGAGCTAATCAATTATGCTACCACCTTACAAATTCAAATTAACGGCATTACTATATAACATTTGCCATAAATTTGAGCAGAATCTTATTTATCTCTTCTTCCTTGCCCCTCCGCGATGCGTACCGAAGGAGCCTGCTGGCGTTGATCGCGTAACGATTCATCAGTGCGTCGATGACTATCATCCCCTCGCGCCCCTGAAGAAAGGAGAAGGCAGGACCTCCGCAATAGAGATCTACAATGATCTTTTCGACCGAAGGGGTTGGAATACCCCCGTTATGCTCCAGCGGCGATTCGCCGACCAGTGGCTTTACCACAGTCAAACGATTCTGATTGAAACTGTTGAACGAGATATTTTTCAGCGCGCTTTCCACCACACAGGGCGACGTATAATTTTCAAGATACTCCTGCGCTGGAACCACAGCAACTTTTTCGATCTCCACTATATCGAATGAAACGCTGAATTGATGCCGAGAAAAAGAATTTAGCAAATCGATATCCCAGAAGCAGGCTGCCGCATAGGGAAAGGCCTGTATTAGCGCGAAGGCCTTCGCGCGCAGTTCTTCGCTTGGCATAAAGGAGAACCTTTCCTTGGTACTCAGGGCGTATCGCCCGCGGCTAGTCCTGCGTAGCGAGCCCCTGGCTGCCATATCATGTAAACGCCAGAGAATCGTGGGATTGGGGATAGAGGGAGCCGTTGAAGCGAGAAAGGTACGAAGTTCTCCTACGGTGAATTCTTTCTTTGCTTGCGCAAATGATAGAATTTGGATTTCTAGGGAATTCATAGTCTATAGTATATCAAATAATCGGCAATTTACAATATATATTGCCGTTAATTTGTAAATAGACATAGTGACGGGATAGGACAGAGTTTGCAGGAAATGTTTTTGGGTTGGGAAAGAGGGCACGGCTCGAAGCGCAGCGCTGCTCAGTACATAGCTCCGCTCTTCTCTTTCTTAACTAAAAGCTTTTTCTTGTCGGTCCTGGGAATCCTGTCGTCCTGTCGTACTCTTAGAGCGCCCACCAGGGGATGGCAGTGACGGTGTCGCTGACGCGGAGAGGATATGGGGTACGACAAACGATGTAGCCCTGAGGTGCAATAGCCCTGTGATCCTGCAAAAAAGTTTCGAGATGGCGCGCATCCTTTTTTGTCGGGTTTTCCGTCCACTTCACCTCGATCGGGACAAGAACTCCCGCACGCTCAACGATAAAATCAACCTCGGCTCCCCCCGCAGTGCGGAAATAGCTGAGTTTCGCGTCTCCGCGATAAGCAAGCCGCTTATAGAGCTCTATACCCACCCACTGCTCAAAAAGCGGGCCGGGGTTCGCGAGCACCGTGTCCGGCCCGAGGGATAGTCCCGCCAGCGCGTTTCGGACGCCGAGGTCGAAGAAAAAAAACCGGGGGCTGGAAAGCGCGGACTTTCGCGGGCTCCCGGAAAAAGCGGGCACCGAAAATCCGAGGAACATGTCCTCGAGAAGCTGATAATGAGCCTTGATTGTGGGAGAAGAGACTCCCGATTCCTTGGCGATTCCCGAAAAGTTGACGATGCTCCCCGATTCGGCGGCAGCGAGCGACAAAAATCGCAGGAAAGGTCCCCAGGCTCGGATCTGCGCCTCGCGATGCAGCTCCTCTTCGACATAGGCGCCCGCATAGGCGCGAAGCACATCGCTCCTCCCGGAAGAAAGCTCGGTCGCGGTTCCGGGAAGATCGCCAAAAATCATCCTGTCCTCGAGGCTCCTCCGCGGAAAGGGAGTCCGCATGGCAGGTTCATCCTGAAAGCAAGGAAGCAGGCTTCTCTGTCCGACAAGGCGGTCGATCGGATACCCTTCGGGGATTGTTCGGTCATACTCGACGCCAGTGAGCGGAAAAAGGCGGTGCATGAAGCTTCTGCCGGGAAGCAGATTGGCGCCGACGCGCCTGAGGCGCCGAGCCGAGCTCCCGCACAGGATGAATCTGGTACGCCGCTCCTCCGGCAAAGTCCTTTTCTCCTCATCATAGAGATACTGGACCGCATCAAAGAGTTCAGGCACGTTTTGAGCTTCGTCGATGAAGATCCAGCGCGGGCTTATCGAATCAGGAAGCCCACGGTAGAGTTCGATGAACCTTCCGGGCGCGGCCGCGAACCGCATCCGCTGACCGGGATCTGAAAGATCGAATACAAGCGCATCGGAGGGAAGGCAGCGCCTGATGAGCGTCGACTTTCCCGTTTGGCGAGCGCCAAACATGATATGGACGTAGGGCGCCGATAACTTTTTAGAAAACTCTTCGAAATAGAGGCGGTCATAGAGCTTCATATTCGAATCATCGATGATTTGTCTAATTTTGTAAACTGCTACTTTAAATTTATTGAGATAATTTAAAGTAGAGCTTTGTATTTATGACAGGAGGACAGGATCGGACGGGATTTACAGGAAATGTTTTGGGGTTGGGAGAATGCGCGGCTCTTCTCTTTCTAAACCAAAGGCTCTTTCCTGTTGGTCCTGATGATCCTGTCGTCCTGTCTTATAGTTAAAATTGGGGTCTGACCCCTCTTTTTAACTTGTTATCTTGTCCAGCAGGGAGAGCGCGTAGAGGGGGATGTTTGTAAGCCAGCTTTCCTCACGGTAAGGCGAGAGCGAGGTTCGAAAAGCGCGCGGAGGAGAAAACTTCTCATAATATACGCGAAGACTCTTGGCTTGAAGATTCTCCGCCGCTTTTACCTCAAGGGGATAAACAGAGCCTTGGGCCTGGACTAAAAAATCAACCTCAGCTCGCGAAGTGTCGCTGGACCAGTATGATGCGTCCATCTCTTCCATGAGGCATAATTCCTGCGCGACATATTGTTCGGTCAATGCTCCCTTGAATTCTTCAAAAAGAGCGTTCCCCTGCAATACCGCTTGTATCGGCAGGCCCGCTTGCGCCGCCAACAGCCCTATATCAAGCATGTAGAGCTTGAACGCGTTGAGCTCCCGATATGCCTTGATAGGGAGCCCCGGTTTCGAGACTTTGAAGATTTTGCGCGACAATCCCGCATCGCAAAGCCACTCGATCGCGCTTTCATATTCCCTCGCCCTCGCGCCCTCTCGTACGAGTCCGTACATGAACTTTTTCTGCTCCCTCGCCAATTGAGCCGGCAAGGAATTCCACACCGCCCGGATTCGTGGGACCGTGTCCGATTTCGCATTTTTGGAAAAATCCCGTTCATAAGCCTCGAGCAGCGCTTTCTGGAAGGTACGAACCTTGCCGAGATCCTTGGTCTCCACGAAGGTAGCCACGCTTTCCGGCATGCCACCGACGCAATAGTAATAGCGAAGAGATTCGGTAAGTCTCTCTCTGAAAGCGTCGATCATGGGCCCATCGCCCGACGAAATGAGGTCCGCCAGTGCAGATTCGCCAATGGCTTTTAAAAATTCCAAGAAGGAAAGAGGGTAAAGATTCAAGAAGTCAACTTTCCCCACGGGAAAAGAATTGTCCGCATGCAGCGAGATTCCCAGGAGCGATCCCGCCGCAACAAGGTGATACCGGGGGGCATTCTCATAAAAATATTTGAGCGAGGTGAGCGCCTTGGGGTTTTCCTGGACTTCATCGAAGATGATGAGTGTCTTTGCCGGCTCAATGGATACGCCCGTTTCAATGCGCAAAAATCACAAAAGTATAGCCTCTTTTGTGACGGATGGCACATAAGTCGTACAAGTTTTGTATTCAACGGGATGACAGGAGGAGACAGGATTTACAAGCAAAACGTTGGGGGTCAGTCTCCGTTTATTAATTGTTGCCCGGCGAGAATTGTTGTATCCTTGGAGCGTGGACTTACGAAAGCTCGGAAGGCTCGGCATGCTGCTCGCGATTCTCGCGCTCGCCCTCTGGGCGGGGGGATTCCCCGCGTTCCACGTGACGCTGGAGGGCATGTGCCTTATCGCGGCGTTCTCCATTTACGTCATCGGCACCCGCACCCACCGCTTCTCGAACAGCGCGATGCTCCTCTATATCAGCGTGGCGTTCTTCTACGTTGGGGCGTTCGAAACGTTGCACCTGCTCTATTTCGATGGCATAAACCTGCTGCCTGACGCTTCGGCCAACCGGGCGGCGCAGTTCTGGACCGCCTCGCGCGCGCTGGAAATCGGGGCGATCTGCTCGGTGCCCGTTGCCCTGCGGCTGAAATCTTCGCGCTTGCGGCTGCACATCGGCTTTTTCGCGGCATTCGTCCTCCTGACCGCCTCGATCCTGGCGGGAGTCTTCCCGACCTGCTTCGTCGAAGGCGAGGGCTCCACGGCCTTCGAGCGATGGACGGAGCTGGCCATCGCTGCCGCCTCGGTCGCGAGCCTCGCGATGATGAAGCGGACGCCCGGCAGGGTCGGGAACAAGGTCTCCGCCAGGGCCATGGGAGGCGTCGCGGCCTTCGGAATCTCGGGCCTGTTCTTCACGTTTAGGCTCGAGTCCCAGGGGGCGCTGGACGCTTTGGCCCATCTCCTCAGCATTCTCTCATTCGTGTTTTTCTGGTCAATCGTGATCGAGGAGGGGCTCGACCACCCCTACGAGCACATGTTCCGCGAAATCTACGAGCGCTCCACCCGCGATATTCTGACGGGGCTCTACAATCGCGCGGGCTTCGACCGCGACGCGGAATCGGCGCTCGCCGCCAAGGGCGCCGAGGAGACGGAGTTCTCGCTTTTCGCCATGGATTTGGACGATTTCAAGCGCGTGAACGACGACTTCGGGCATCCGGAGGGTGACGTGGCGCTCAAGGAGTTCGCCGCGATCCTGACCGAGACGCTGGGAGGGGGCCCTCTCGTCGCCCGCTACGGCGGCGACGAATTCGCGGTGCTCGCCAAGGGCGGCGCGGCCTGGGCCTTGGCCGCCGAGGCCAGACTCCGCAGCCGCGCCGCGGCATGGCGCGAATCCCCGCGCCGCGCGGCCCTGGGACTCTCGCTCGCCTGGGTGTCGCGGCGCGGCGGTCCGGGCGCCACCCTCGAAGCCCTCTACCGCGAGGCCGACGCCCTCATGCTCGCCGAGAAGCGCCTGAAGCACGCGCGGTAGCGGAGAAACCGGGGTCAGACACCTTTTTTTTACTTCCCGCCCTTTCCCTGACCTTTGCCGCCATCATTCTCGGGCTTCTCGCCGCGCGCTTCCTTCTCCTTGCGCTCACGCTCTTCCTTGGCTTCGCGGCCTTCCTTGCCGAGCTTGCCGCCGCGGTCAAGGATTTTGCCTTTGAGGGCGAGGAACTCGTCGGAGCCGGGCTTCACGCCGAGCACTTGGGCGAGGACGCCCCAGCCGTGGCCTTCGGTGTCTTGGGCGAGGACGACGGCGTCGGCGAGCGGCGCGGCGGTGCGGGCCGAGATCTCGAGGGCGAGCCAGAGCTCGCCGGGCGTGGCGCCCGCGTCGTAGTATGCCTGGAGCGCCGCCTGGTCGACGTTGAATTCCTGGGCCAGCGCGGCCAGGATGGCGGCGGGATCGCCTTCGGCGGCTTCATCGAACTCCTTGAGCGTCGCCTTGAGATCGTCGTCGGTCCATTGGTCTTTCGGCATGTCCGCCTGGGCCATGGCGGCCTGGGCCGCTCCGAAGAGCAGGGCGATCGCCGCGAGGATCGTGATCCATTTTTTGATTGTGTTCATCTGGTGCCTCCGTCGCTCCCCTTTCCGGGAAGCTACGCCCAGGGATACGAGGCGGCCCGGCGATCGGTTGCAGGATGGCCAAAGTTCCGGCCGCCTGTTATATTTTACGGCATGAAGGGCGATCAGGCTGACGACGAGGCGGTGGCGCGGGTGCTCTCGGGGGACCGAGATGCATTCCGCGCCCTCGTGGACCGCTATGGTCAGCGTATCGCCGCTTTCTGCGGCTCGCGCTTGCGCTCGGATGACGAGGCGCGCGACATCGCGCAGGAAGTCTTCGTGCGCGCCTACCGCTCGCTCGCTACCTTCCGCCGGGGCGAGAGCTTCCCCGCCTGGCTTTTCGCCATCGCCGCCAACCAGCTGCGCTCGAGATTCCGCGCCTTCGCCTCAGACCGGCACAAGGTGGAGGCCGCGGGCTCCGAGGCGGCCTCGGCAGCGCCCTCCGATCCGGCGGAGGAGGCTGCCGACGCCATCGGGGCGCAGACGTTGAGGAAGGCGGTGGCGACCTTGCCCCGCGACCAGCGGCTGCCGGTGGAACTCTACTATTTCGGCGGGTTGTCGGTGGCGGAGACCGCGCGCGCCTTGGGTTTGGGCGAGGAGGCGGTCAAGACGAGGCTTTTCCGCGCGCGCAAGGCGCTGCGGATCGCCCTTGAAGGAAAGCAACCCCGCGAGGGTTCCCGAGGTATACAGAGATGATGAACTGCGACGATACGCGCGCTTGCGTCGACGAATGGGAAGCCGGCGCGGCGCCCTCCCTGAGCCCGGAGGAATTGAAGGCCCACCTCGCTTCCTGCGCCGACTGCGGCGAGCGCTACGGCGCCCTTTTGCCCTTGATGGATCGGGACTATCGCGAGGATACGCTTCGCGAGGATACGCTTCGCGAGGACACGCGCCGCGGGACCATGGGGTCCGAGCCTTGTCCGCAGCTGGGCGAGGCGGTCATGGCTTCGCTCGATGCGCCGAGGCGGAGGCTCTTGCGCTTCGCGCCCTCGGCGAAGACGCCCTCGGCGAAGACGCCGGCGACGAGGCTGCCCGCGCTGGCGGCGGCCGCGGCCGCCATCTTCGTCCTGGGCTTGAGCCTGGGCATCTACTTCACCCGACTGGGGAGCGACACGGTGACGGTGAGCTTCGCGCTGCGGGCGCCTCAGGCCTCCACGGTCTCGCTGGCGGGGGATTTCAACGGCTGGTCAGGCGAGGGCTACCAGCTGCGCCGCGCGGACGCGTCGGGCACCTGGGAGATCAAGGTGCCGCTCAAGCGGGGCAAGGCGTATGTCTATAACTTCGTGATCGACGGCAAGATATGGATCGCCGACCCGAGCGTGCCGGCGAAGATCGACGACGGTTTCGGAGGCTCCGGCAGCCTCCTGAGGCTCTAGCCGTGCGCGCCACATCATGGAACCGCGCGGCCTTCCGCTTCGCCGCGGCGCTGCTGATGGCGGCGGCCTTGCCTTCGTTCGTCGCGGCCCAGAGCGTGGCGGCGTGGTTCGCCGCGCCGGCGAACCACGCCGCGTACGGGGCCCTGGCCGCGGAGGCTCAGCAGATGGCCGCCTCGCTCGCCCAGGCGGGACTTTCGGACAGCCTCCTCGCCGATCGGCTCGTCGAAGCGGCCAAAAAGCGCGTAGCCCCGGCGACGCTGGCCGCCACCTTGCGCGAGGATACCCAGCGCTGCCTGGCGGTGGCCGCCTCGCTCAGGGGCCTCGGGCTTTTGCCCGCCGACCCGAAAAAGGCTTCCGCGGCGGTGGAGCAGGCGTCCCTCCTCCTCCGCGCGGGCATTTCGGAGAGCGTCCTCAAAGCCACGTTGAGCGCCGCCGCCGGCAAGCTCGGCGCGAACCAGGCCGCCATCGACCGCGCCCTGGCCGCGCTCTCCGTGGTCGCCACGCTCGAAGCCGAGTACCGCCTCGCGGACGACGAGGTCCTCGCCCTGGCGATCGGCCTGGTCGACTGCGATCTCTCCAACGGCAAACTCACTTCGCTGGTGGCCGCGATCAAGTCCGCGGTCAAAAAAGGCTTCCCCCTCTCCCAGGCGATCGACGATTCCCTGGCCAAGGTCACCAAGGGGAAATCCTCCAACGCCGATTCGTCCGAGAAGTCGAACAGCGCCGACAAGGAGAAGAAGACCAAGGAGAACAACGGCAAGGGGAATGGGGCGAAGAAGTAACTGATCGAGCAGGTCTCCCGGCGAGGCGAGATCATCGGGCTCGATTTTACTCAGGAAAGTCCCGTCGACCGCGTCTTGACAGATTCCTTCTTTCTGCCGATCCCAATGATCCAGAAATTTTGTCGCATTTTACCGCGTAATCCGCGTAAAGGCGTTCCATTTTATCGCACGACTTCTCAATCGTCCAACTCTGGCCATGCTGCAAAGCCTCGGCCGCTTTCCTCGCCTTGAAACCAGGATCGCGGAGAAGGCTCAACGCCTTTTGCGCGAAATCCTTGGGATCATCGTCGGCCAAAAGCCCTCCGGCGTTTCGCCTCATTAGCTCCGCCGTGCCCATTCTATTCACGCCAACCACAGGGGTGCCGCATAGCATCGCCTCAATCGTTACCAATCCCTGCGTCTCTGTCTTCGATGGGAAAAGGAAAAGATCCGCCGCCGAATATACGATTGGCAATCGTTCGCGCGGTAGGAATCCAGCCCAGGTTACATTTTTCGCCAATCCTCGCCGCGCCGCTGCGTGTTGGAAGTCGATCTTGCGAGGGCCGTCGCCAACGAATAGAAGATGGGCGGAGGGAATTTCATTGACGATGATCGCCATCGCCTCAATCAGCAACCCGATATTTTTTTCATCGCATATTCTCCCGACATACACCAGCAAAGGCCCGTTCTTGCGAGCTGGATTGTGTTCTGCCAATTCTTCCTTATACACGCGGCCTTCTTCGCGGCGCGGATAGAAGAGCCCTCCGTCGACACCGGTGGGAATAACGTCGAATTCGCGATCGATTCCATACCCGCGCATTACATCACGGATATGATTCGAGGGCGTAACAATAAGGTCATCATGAGCGTAGACTTTCCTGAGCCACGTTTTTACGATCGGCCTCATAAGCGCGGCGGGAATGAGCGGGAGATACCACTGCGCGTACATTTCGTAATATGTGTGGCAGGTGGACACGATCGGCAGGCCGCGGCTCTTGCAATAGTGGCGACCCAAGGCGCCGATGGAAAACTCCGTTTGAATATGGACCACGTGCGGATCGAACCGATCTACCTCGCTTAATGCCTTGCGCTCCCGCCATGGAATAGCGAGACGATCATCCTCCGAAACGATCGCGGAGCTGGAGGGAACGCGAATCGTTCGGAATGGTTCCGCCGTGACGCTTCTCATCCGTTCGGAAGGGTACGCCGGACAAACGATAATGATCTCATGACCGCGTCCCGCAAGGCTTTTGCAGTATTCATCCATCGAGGTCACTTGGCCGCTCACGCGCGGATGATAGGCGTCGGAGAAATATGCTATGCGCATGCTGTTTATATCCCGCCGCGGCTACAGACGCAACGTCCACTGACCGCCAATGCCGAGCATGGCGATCGGACTAGAATCGCCGGCGTTGGGAATGTAGACGGGCTCGTACATAGTAAAGCCGCTTATCGTTCTCGCGCTGTAAACCGGATTCAACCGGTTGAATACATAACCGGCCGCTCCTTGGGCGAAAAGGGTGAAGTCGCCAATTTCCCGAGATACCCTCGCGGTCAAAAGCACTTTTATCTCCAGTACGGGGTCGTTTAGCAACTGCGTTCCGAGCAAAGCCCAAGCTTCTCCGTTGTGCCATGGATTCGTGGGCGATTTTGAGCCGGATACGACACATTCAAGCCCGGCCTCAAAGTTGGTGGCGCTCATGGCGGGCGCGGTCCAGATGGCTTTTGCCGCTACATTGTTCTCGCCATTGATATAACCGAGCATCTGGCTCTCCAGGGGCACGGACACGATCTGCCCGCCCGAGTAAATCGCCGAGCCCGCGTGCAACGTATAGGAGTAGAACTCCTCCTCGACCGACTCAAAGGTGTATTTGGTTGCCCCCGCCGTGTAAAGCCCAAGCCTTCCATACGGCAAGTCAACCCTGCCGCCGATCGACCACGCGATTTTATCCGGATTCTGATATGACGATGGGTTAATAAAACGATTCGCGTTGAAATCGTCGACAAGAACCTGCGCGTAGACGCTCCATCCCTGTCCCTGGTAGTCGCCGAAAAATCCCATAATGCTGTTCTGGTCCCCCGAGCGTGAATTGGGCCGCCCCGCGGCGGAAAGCACATACTGAACGAAAAATGAAGGCGCGGGATTCGCGAAAACATCAATATCGAAATAGGTACCTGTGAAAATCGTGGCATCTTGAAAGCCTAGTCGGAGGTTGCCCATCTGGTAGGCATAGGTTTTGAGCACCGCTCCCCTGTCGCGGAGGATGCCGGGCTCGGTGGTGCGGTAAAGCCCGGTATCCGTATTCCGATCGAGCCCTATCCATCGGTTCGAGAAAGAAAAACCACCCGAGGCGTATTTATATCCGCCGGTCATGACCGAGGGGTTGCTACCATTTATGAATAAAGAATAGGGACTATCGATCTCATCTTTTATGGGGAGTTTCCCCGCGTAGGCTTCAATTGCCCCCGAATGATACTGGACTCCAGCATTCTCGATATCCACTGTAAAATCGCCATAAAAATCCGCCAAGAAAGGTTCTGGATAATAGCCGCTGTTTTCCATTAGTAGTTCCCATGTCAAGGAAAATGGGCCTTCCATATGGGCAAAGGCGAAGCTCTCCTCCACGAATAGCGCGTTCGCGCTCTCCGTCGAATAATCGCCCTCGGTCCTAAAGGTAAAATCAAGCGCCTGAAGCTGGTGAATCGAGAGCGCCAACGATACCCAAACAAGCAGATTCCACGTGGAGCGGGTTCTTCCATTTTTTAGCAGCAACTTTATCGTCCTTCCCTTTTTAGCACGGTTACGATGGTCTTGAAGAAGATAGAAACGTCTAGATAGAACGATATGTTCTTCACATAATAAAGGTCGTATTGGAGCTTTTTATTGGTATCCTCAACCGAGGGGGAATGGTACTCTCCCGACACCTGATCCCAACCGGTGATTCCCGGTTTTACGAGATGCCGCTCGCTATAATACGGTATCGCCTTCTCGAGCATGTAGGCTATTTCCGGACGCTCCGGCCTTGGGCCGATGAAACTCATATCGCCTTTTAGAATGTTGATCACCTGCGGGGTTTCATCCAATCGAGAAGCCCGCAAGAACCTCCCGACGGGAGTGATGCGCGGATCATGGGAACCGGTCGGCTCAAGGTTGTTTTTCTCGGTGCGCATTGTTCTGAATTTCAGGATCGTGAACGGTTTATTATGCCGGCCAAGCCTCGTCTGGCAGAAGAACACAGGCCCTTTGCCGCCGAGCCGAATCGCGATCGCTATGAATGGCCAAAGGGGAATGAGCAACACCAGCGAGACAAGGGCGAGTCCGATATCCGCCATGCGTTTTACGATCTCGTACGCTTTTTTCGATCGCAGATCGATGTTCTCCAAGAACCAGCTTTCGTTGATAAGTCCCACCGGCACGCGCCTGACAACGAGCTCATAAAACTCCGAAAGGCGCATATACCGCACTCTTCTGTCCAACAGCTCGAAAAGCACTCTCTGTAAATCATCGGAAAGCACGGTCTGCTCGCTCAATACGATAAGGTCGGTATCCGTGGCCTCGACCGCGGGAAGAAGATCCTCCAACGCATTGACGACGCGCACGCCTTCGGGAAGCGCAATCCCGGCGGGTGGTTCATAGATGAGCTTTATATCATATCCCAAGGCGCTCCTGCCCAGTGTTTCATTGAGAATAACTGAGGAAGCGGCGTTCAACCCCACAAATCCCACTCCGCTGCGCAAGATATCCAGTTTTCGCAGCTTGCCTAAACTATATCGCCACGTCCAGAATACAATGGTGTAAATGACCACGAAGAGAAAAAGCACTGTCTTGGGCTCTATGGAGATGCCCGGGATTAGGTAGAAATAGCCCGCCGACGCGAGCCCGGCCACCATAACGCCCATAAGTATTCGCTGAAGGAACTTCACGTTGTCAAATGGTCGTTCCAGCCGATACAGGCCAATCGTATAGAATACGACGCTCCACCCGGCGAAGATAACGGAAAAATGGGCCACATGCTCCCTCAATGACCATACGCTTGGGAAGACATGGTTTCGCGCGACCAGCGCCGCTATCAAAGAGGCGTACATCAAGAGCAGGTCGATGATATAGATGCTAATTTGTTGCTTTCTATAGTTTTTTCGCATTTTTTAGCCACGGGAGACATTATAACACCTTGGCATACTAAGATAAAACCATCGAACTGTAAAGATTCAAGTATGAGGCCCACATCCTCTCCGCCGAAAACTCAGCCTCGTACATGGATCGCGCGCCCATTCCCAGGCTGCGCCGAAGTCCGGCATCGCGCAAAAGCCGCCTGACCTGCGCCGCGACAGCTTCCGGCGCATTCGGAACCGCGAAGCCTGCAGCCTCGTCTCCCGATCCTCCAAGCGCTTCGGGGATGCCTCCCACTTTCGACGCGACTACCGCTTTCCCACAGGATAGCGCCTCGAGTATCGACATGGGCAGGCCTTCATAGTCCGATAGCAAAAGAAAAACATCACAAAAGTTTATCAGGTTGCCCGCCTCGGGGCATTCGCCGAGAAAAGCGACATTGGCTGGTTGTATCGCGCCTCCGAAGTATTCCTGCCCAGGAGCGGAGACATTGCCAACCCAAAAAAAACTTGCCTCGGGGATCATCCGCGCTACGGCGATGAATAAATCGGGGCGTTTCGGCGCCTCGAGCCGAGCGATCGAGAGGACAACCGGCCTCCCCGCCGCCTTGGCGTCAATGATGCGCTGTTCGATGGAGGGGTTGGCTCCGGGAACCCCCCGCCTATCGGTCACGCCGTTCTTGATCAGCGTGATCTTCCCGTTCAACCGCGCCTTGATCATTTGCCGCTCATCATACGACGAAACCGGCACAATCGCGCCGCAATAGGCTGAAAGCAGGCGTTCCAACGGGAGGAACTCGCGGTGCGAAGCGAGAATAGTATCAAAGCCATGCACGGTATAGAGGCAGCGCCGCGAGAGCGACTTGCCGGAAAGCATGGCCGCCACTCTCCCCAGGGCTCCCGCCTTCGAGGAATGGAGATGGACGATATCAGGAGCGTATGATCGATATAGCTTAAGCAGAGAGAGCAAAACAAGGCTGTCGTGAAAAGGATCTATCTTTCGGCGCATGGCGGCGATGGGTTCGTGCTTTACCCGCGCGTCGAGCCTGTCCCACATCGGCCCGTTGGGAGAGGCGGCCACCGCGCATTCGTGGCCGTCCCGAACGGCTCGCGAAGATAGCTCGGTAACGACGCGCGGAGCGCCGCCGAGGTCGGAGTTGGTGACAACATGCAGAATCCTCAATGAACCGCTCCGGCATCGCCATCTGAAAAACCGATACTCCGCCCGCGGCATTTTCCGGCCGCTAGCCGTTTCTTCTCCTCGTAATCAGCCCACCGAAGCCCACTAGTATGTGGATTGGGTCCCGTGATCAAGAATCCACCGACCGCGTGCCCTCCCCGCTTGTTCTCCGGGGGGGGCGTCATGTAGTCAGGCCCATACATGGTTGAAAGATAGCGCGGTGGATCGGCGGGGCAGGAGAACTCCTGATCCTCGAAGCGAACCTTTCCGAGGGGAAAGATCACTTCCTCAGGAAAAGCTTCGCGCATCCACTCGATGGGGTAGTCATTCACCCAGATTTTATCGCCGGCATCTCCCCAAGAAATAAAGGCTTTCGCTGCAGGTTTGAAGCACAAGAGAAGTCTTGCTATGGCTTGGAGAGCCGCGAAAGCGCCAGTATAGAGCCTGTGACGGAAAGACCAGGATGGGAGCGGTCTCTGCGGGGGAAAGTTATACGGCGGCAAGAGGGCGAAAAATTTCCTTAGCCTATGCCGGCGAACCGTCATATAGACCGCCGGGAAAATATCGATCGGTATTCCCTGGGAATATAAGAATGGCCCCCCCGGATCATTCATGTAGCTGAATCTATCGCGCAGTTTGGCCCAGCTCGCCGGATGAGCAGGGTCGGTCTCCCTGGTCTGAAGAAAGATGTCATATGGTAGGAGTTCGGGCGCTAGCGATAGAAAGCGGCGATAGTCGTCTATCGGCATTTTTACGTCGACATCGTCATCCCAGGGGATGAAACCGCCATGGCGGACGGCTCCGAGCAAGGTGCCCCCATCGAGCCAGTAGCGCAGACCCGCCTCGGCGCAGACGGCGTCGAAAACTTTGAGCAGCCGCAGCATGACGAGCTGGCAGCCCCGCAAGGAGGTGTCGCCTCGCGTGCGCAGGTCCGGTATGGCGGCATCGAAATCGCGGGGGGTCTTCATCATTAGAAAGAGTATAACACCGGCTCGGGGCTCATTCTATCGGTACCCTGATCCAGGCTTCCGGCACCACATCGTCAAAGGTGTAGCGGTAATACGCCAGGGGTTTCAGTTTCGCGAGCGACCAACGTTCTGGCGCTACCACGAGCTTGTCCGTCGCAGGGTCGAGCCAGGCGCCCCACCAGGAAAAGGTACTGTTCGCGATGATGTGGGCCGAGCAATGGCTCATGAGCCACAGATCCCGCCAACTCTCCGCGCCGCGATTCCAGTCCACGAAGGTGGCCTCTTCCGCGCGCAACCCAAGACGAGCCCGACACCAGGCGATATCATCCGAAAAGACGAGAAAGTGCGGATCAATCCGCTCGCGGACATACTCTAGCGCGTTGCGGTAATATGCTTCCGTGCACACGTAGGTGTCGGGATTTCGGAGCGCGTCGCCTCGCCTGACATGAATGGACACAGGCGTTTTTCCGATAAGATTCCCTCTACCCTCCTCGAACTGGCTGATCAGCGCCTCGTTATGCGACCCAGGGTCGGCAATAAAGCGCAGCTCGCCCCTAATTCTCGCCGCGCACGGTAAAAAGTAACGCTCGGTCTGCCACCAGCCTTCGAAATACCGATCGCCTTCCAGCAAAAAAACCTCGGGATCGTAGCGAAAAACTCGATCGATGCGATGGCTCCGCTTTGTGAAGTACTTCCTCCTCAACTGCGAAGCGAAGCCTTTCGGTCTCGTCCCGAGGCGTGCGATATCCTTTTCATCAGCGGTCCTAAAACGCGCGGCGAAAAGTCGATCAAGCTCGAAACCATTGTGCGCGGCCTCGTATCCATAGGTGGAGACATCGAGAAACACATCATCGGCCGTCCTCTCCTCCAGCGCGCGCGCGAACGCGTACTGGAACAATTGGTTGCCCAAGCCTCCGGAAATTCGTATGATTTTCATACTCGCTCCCCGGGAAGTCGTTTTCGTTCAATCACGGCCATGGTTGATCTTGCCAAGCATATTCTTCGCCTTCCGTTTCAAGAAGCGCCCTATTGGCGTATATACTTTGAAACCATTCCAAAGGAGATCTTTCATTGAGTATGGAGAAAATTCCCGCCGGACATTGTCCTGCGTTATGGTACTGCCAAGTCCGACATTCTGCCTGATCAAGGTTAAGCTGGGGATTACGCCTTTGAATCGAACAAGCCCCGCGTAATATCCCCAATTGTCGGCGGGAAACTTTACGGGAATATTCTTGTCCTTCATGTTTTCAGCGGCACCTTGAGAGATAATATAGCCTGCGGATTGGCAACAGGACCCAAATCGCACCAGCCTAGGCTCAACAATCCGGTACTTTCCGAATAGTGGAAGCGTGTTTCTCCGACGGTAATGATCGCAGCGCTCTAGGAACACGATATCGCCCTGCTCGATAAGGCCCTTTTCAAGCTCGGCAAGAACCTTCGGAAGATCAGGATGGAGCCTCGCGTCATCCTCAAGAATGAGGGCCCAGGGCAGGCCGCGACGCGCGATTTCCGCATAAAGAGCCGCGTGACTTAGGGCACATCCGACTTCGCCTGCACGAAGCGAGCGATCCTCCCTCCTCCGCGCCTCTTCGGGATCATACCAACGAGAATCACCTAGCCGCTCCGAACCGCGAACGGCATCAAAGAATTCGTATTCGATGCCAAGCCCTTCGAGCTGTTCGCGCATGAAAGATCGCCGCGAGGCGTCTCCGGGCAAGCTGATGACGAATACTCTCATTGTCCGCTCCTCGCTACGGCTCTCGATGCAGCGGCCCTCTTCTTCGCGGCGTAAAGGTCCCAGTCAAGACATTCCGGGTGCCCCACCGACTCGTAAACGTGAAAGGCCCTGTAGCCGTGGGAGACCCGCTTGCTCTCGGCGGGCAAAACCATGTAATTCGCGAATTGATGGCTTAGCACCTTATTGCTGTCGGCGGGAACAAAAAAGGCACTATCCTCGAAACGATGCAGTCGCAGCGGGAACACCCAGTCGTCGCGATAGTGGAATCTCCATGTTACCGCAAGATCGTACGACCAATATCGCCGAGGGCCTAATCGGCAAAGGCCTCGGATCAAATAGGCCATTCCCGTGCCCCTTATGACAACGGCCGCCAGCCTTATCGACCAACGTCTCGCCTTGGCCACGCCTCGCGCATCTGAAGGGATCCCCGGGAGTGGATATGGGGGGATCAGCATCCACGCCTTACCTAGGAGTCTTTTCCCCAGCGGGAAGCGGGCCGCCGGGAAAATGTCGACGAAAATGAAATCGCACTCTTTTTCCATCTCCTTTTTCCCGAATCGGTCCACGAGCCTTATCCACGGGCTATCCGTCTGCAGGTAGACATCATAGGGTAGTACTTCGTACGCCCGTCTCTTAAGCTCCTCGTAGTGTTCTCTGGGCATGAAGACATCCACGTCGTCGTCCCAAGGGATAAATCCATCGTGGCGAATGGCGCCGAGGAGCGTTCCCCCGCACAGCCAATAGGTTAGTCCCAGCTTCTGGCAGGCTTCGTGCAGTATTTTGAGCAGCCTGAGCATCACCATTTGCCCTTGCCGCAGACTGGTTTCGCCTACGGATCGCATGTCGGGAATAGCCTCGTCCCAATCATTCGGATATTTTGTCATATCCTACAGCGCTCCTCCTAAATCTCATCGGAATCAAGTTGTTCTTGGCAAAGATGGAATCAATACTCATATAAAAAGCCTCAAGGGAATATTTTCGGCTGGTTTCAATCGCTTTCTTTGACATGGCTACGCGTAGCTCCGCATCCGCCATCAGTTTTTGCGTCATTGTCTCCAGCTCCCTAAAGGAACTCCAACGGAAACCATTTTCCCCGGCGTCGACGATTTCACGCTGCCCTCCCTTGTCGATCACAACCGGGACGGCGCCAGCCGCCATCGCTTCAACGGTTGATATCCCAAAATGCTCGACATCTACCGGATGAGTATTTTCATCGGCTTTCATGCCCATCGCATGCCAGAAGATGCTTGCTTTTCGGTAGAGTTCATTTCGTTGGTTTGCGGAGACATTAGGAAGAATATCAATCCTGTGTCCTTTGGCAGCCTCGCATATCCGCTCCGCATACGCCTCGTCGCCTTCGCCCAAGGCTCCCGCCACAACGAGACGCCAGCCGGGGAATTGCCGCTCGCTTTCAGCGAAAAAACGTACCATCTCAACAATGTTCTTTCGAGGATCGAAACGCGATACGATAAGAATTATTGGCTCCTTATCCAATTCGATCTTCGAAGACCATTCTCGCTGTCCCACTGTCGGTGGATAGAGGATGGCGCGGCGATCCGAAGAGATTCCCCAGTACTTTTCGAGCCACAACTCGGTAAAGCGCGAGTTGCAGATAAAAAGATCGTAACAATCCTTGTATTTCCGATCGAGAATCGCCGCCAACGGCCTCAGTAGCAAGTTGCCCCTAAACGTAGGAGAGCCGACAGTCCTCCGCGGCGCCGGGAAGTGAACTATATGCACGTTCTTCTTGGCATGGAAAAAATGGACATTATGGAAGCAGTTTATATACAGATCGACATGGCGCGAAGTTTGCCGCAGGGCCCGGTGGGCGAGGAACCTCCCCCACGTCCTATTTCTTTCTTCATCCAGAGCTATGACACCCACGGAGTCGGGGATCGACAATTCATATGCGGCGTTCAAGAACTCCATACCACCCCGCTCTTTTCGATCATGGCGGTAGGAGACAAACTTGATATCGAGATTCTCATAATTCCTCGACAGATACTGCGCGATGGTTGCCGCGTACTTTTCCGCCCCTCCAATGCCCGAGAAGGCTCCTGGGGCGAAAATTCGCACCACATACGTGTTTTTCATGCGCTACTTCCCCGCCAATCTTTTTGCGAAACGCTTGATGGCGAAACGGACATTTTTTTGCTTAAGAGAACGATATCGGAAACCGCGAGGGACGCTCACGCGCGCAGCGGCAGGAGCCGGCGCCTCGATGAAATCGACCAGCGACCATTTTTCTCTTTCCCATCGCTCATACCCATCGAAACACGTTTCAAGGCTTTTCTCTCGAACACTTTGCAGAGCGCCTAGGTCAATCTTTTTAGGAGCCAGTATATCAAACAAATACCCATTCTCCCCATCGAGGAGGTACTCATTCATCGTGGGGTTGTTTGCGCCAATGACAGCGAGGCCATTGGCCATGGCGTCAAGGAAAGACATCCCGATTCCTTCGCTCTCGCGAGGCGCGATATAGAGGGAACACGCCCGCATCGCCATCGTCATGCTCGATTTGTCGGATTTCCATGTAGATTTCGATTCTACCAAATCACTTGACATGCACTCGCCGGCGCCTTCCGAATGACAGTGCAGCTTTACGCCCGTACCGCCGAGGAGCTCGTCGATAATAGAATACGGGATAGCCTCGTTTATATAGGTGTTCTCGCGTCTCCAGTAGAATGCCTTCTGAACCTCTATGGGCAAAGGGGCGGTCAGCAGAGGTCTAGGGAAATACTGAACATAGGCGCTTTCAAAACCCCAACCGCGAAGGTCTTCGTGCATCGAACGGCAAAATGAGATGATTTTATAGGGCGCCCAAGACGCAATGGTTTTTCGGCTATAGTTTCTCGCCTCATCGTACATCGGAACAAATACGATTTTTTTCCCATTCAATCGCCCAACCGCTTCCTCCGAAGGAGGGCGCTGAAAAAAAAGGAATATGTCGTTTTCATCGACAAGCGCTTCAGAGAGAGCGCCTTCGCCTATGCTGAGCATGAAAGCCTGGCGTAGCAGTTCTTTTAAAAACTCGGTCGAACGAGTCTTCTCATGCTCCGGAATACCAAGGAAACACAGCTTTCGCATTGGACCCATCACCGGGAAGCGCTATCTCGCCAAAAGGAAATCGTATCTTTCAGAGAGTCGCCAATGTCGATTTCCGGCCGCCAACGACACTGCTCCGTTAACTTCTTGTTGCTGCCGACAACGATGCGATTTTCCGTGGGGCGGACTCGGGCCATGTCTTTATGGATCGTATAACTCATCTTCGTTATATCGGCTATGCCCTGGATCAGATCCCTGATCAAAATCCCTTTCCCCGAACATACATTGTACACCTCCCCCGATTTGCCATATTCAAAAATACGCAGGTAGGCCTTAACCACGTCGCGGACATCCGTGAAATCGCGCACAACTTCTATATCGCCCACCTGGAGCTCAACGCTCTTTTGGCCCAATTCCTGCGCTTCGACAAACTGCCTTACCAGGCTCGGGACAATGAATGAGTCCCTCTGGAACGGGCCTATATGATTAAAAGAACGGGTCATCATAATGCTCATTCCATACCCTTGGGCAAAAACGCGAGAAAGCATCTCCTGCGAAATACGTGCGGCCGCGTAAGGGCTTGTGGCGTTGAGGGGGTGGGTTTCGGACAGAGGGATGTCGGCCACTGGCACGTTTCCATATTCTTCGGAAGAGCCAATCGAAAGAAGAGAGAACGGCGACGATGCCTTTTTTAGCGCCTCGATCAAGTTGATGAAGATCAAGCTATTGTTGAGGAAACTGTCAGAGGGATGATCCCAGCTGTAGGCGACGCTGCTAAAGGAGGCCAGATGGATTATCCTTTGAGGTGCCACTTTTTGTATCTGCGCTTCGACAGCCTCTCGGTCGAGAAGGTTGATCAGCTTATAGCTGAGGTTTGAGTATTCGCGCATCCATTCAGGCTCATCGAGAATATCCGCCGCATAAATAAAGGAATGCGGCTCATCTCTGGTGATGTGCGCGATCAAATGCCGCCCAACGAAACCAGCCGCTCCCGTAATCAGGTAATTCATGGATATCCCCCGTTTTCTACTATACAGTCATAAATGGAAACCGATAACGCGCCGCCACCATCGCATTAATTGAGCGATTGCCCCTCGGCTAGTTCATGGAAAAAATCCTCTGTAGCAGCGCACATAACGCTGTCAGAGAATTCTCTTTCATAACGCTTTCTAGCGGCAATCCCAAGTTCTCTTCTTTTTTCACTATCCACTATCAGCGAGCGAAGCTGCGCGCGAAAAGCGCGCGCATCTCCTTGCGCGATCAGCAATCCAGCGGCGGGAGTCCCCAAGACTTCTGTGATACCGCCAATAGCTGTCGAAATTATGGGTTTGCCATAGGCCATGGCCTCAATAAGCATTTGACCGAACGACTCGTACCGCGAGGGCGCCACAAATATGTCGCAGCTCTTATAGAGGTCCTTGAGCGTCTCATCGGGGACATATCCTAAGAACTTGACGTTCTTTAGGACACTTTCTCCATCATGCTCATCGAGGAAGTTTGACATATATGTCCTTCCATTCTCGAGGGCTATGTCATTCCGGCCGACTATCTTGAATTCCACATTTGGGAATTCCGAGACGAGTTCGGGGATTGCGTTGAGCACGATATCAATGCCTTTCCTTTCCTCTAGACGGCCAACAAAAAGAATATTCAGCGCATCACCCCTTTTGGCGTTCACCTCTCCCCTATCCACTTCTGGCGCGCCAAGATGCACAATGCGATGTGGGACACCGCTGATTTCGCCGCCGTATATGTTTAAGCATAGATCATAAAGCGCCTCGGAATCAAAATTCAAAAAACACGCATTCCTTATAGCGCTCTTTTCATACTGGATTATCGTGTCGACGGTCGTTTTATTGGCTTTATACCAATCAGGCTCAAAAGCTTTTTTTATCGCGAATGTTGTGCACATAAACACGCCCACCACGAGCTTGGAATGCAGCAACAAATCCAATGGAGCAATATCCCAGATGGGACCCTGCACAATATCGACATGGTGGATCGCTCCATCGATTCGCAACACCTCTGATCTGTATCTCGCGATCTCTTCGCGGAGAGCAAAAGGCAAATCAACATAGGAGTCGGGCGCCGCGTCGATTTTCCCCCCCATGCGGTGGATCCAAACTCCATTTTCAAAATCAACCGTATTCGATGTGCCCTCAAGCGTTATCACATGGACAACACACCCTCGTTGCGCCAGCCCCTCTGCAAGAGTCTTTGTATAGCGTGGAATTCCATCGGTGGAGGTCGGAGGATAGGCTGGTGAAAGAAGACACGCCACCAGAGGCGAGCGCGTTCGCTTGATTTTTTTATATCGTAAAAACGGGTCCGCATTTTGAAAAAAGTCTTTCTCCGGTATTCTCGCATGCAAATTCGATTGTACGTTTTCCTTACCCTTTTCAATTCCATCTTTCGCGGTGGCTATGCACGCCGCGGCCTCGGCTTTCGTAAGCAAGCCAACGCTCTGTTTTGCCCTCGATTCATTCACCACAGACTCGACGAACTGCTTTACCATTTTTTCAGACGCCAGGAGGTTAACGTTGCCAAAATTATTCGCGCATATAAAGTAGAGCTTGTTTTTGACAATGCTCGTCCAATCCAATGGCCATTTTTCTTTTCGTATCTCGCTTGGGGCAAATTTGTGATAGACGATAGTCGAGGGATCTATCCGCGTTACAAACCCCATGTCCATCATTCGCGCTACGACATCTGTCTCGTCGAGAAAATAATCATACTGTTCGTCGAATCCCCCGGCAGCCACAAGATCACGTCTTAAAAAAGCCACATTGCATCCCATCGGGGTAAGGAATTGCCGCGCTCCGGGAAAACAAAACAGTCGTTGGGAAACATTGAAATCGTTCAACTCTGTGCTATTCGCAAACCTGTCGACCAGAATATACCTCGATTGAAACCTATAACCGGAGTTATCCAGGACAAACCCCCCAAGGATTGAGCAATTGCCTTCATTAAAGCAAGCCACGATGTTTTCGAGCCAAAACTGATCGGGCACGGCGTCATCGTCTAGGAACGCGACCGCCTCTCCTTGCGCCGATTTGATGCCAATGTTCCTGGAAGTTGATAGATTTTTTACAGGACAATCGCGTTTTTTTATGAACCCCGAATACTGATCCAGCAGGGATTCGGTATTGTCCGTGGATGGTCCGTTGACAACGATGACCTCGAAGTCGTCGTATGTCTGGTATCGCAGGCTATTGAGGGTAGTTTTTAAATAGGCAGCTCGATTGAACGTATTGATAATTACCGATATCTTCATGTTCATCACTTTATTGATAGATCATGTCTTTGTTTCTCGACAATCGCTGATAAACGGTCAACCTCCGACTTAAGTGCCTCTTGTTCCCTGCGAATAAGGGAAACGGCGTCTGCCCATGACGTCACATAGTTGTTCATTACCGGCTTGATCTGCTCCAGTACGGCGATTCTCTCCATGAGGCTGTTCATTTGTAGTAATAGGACCGCTTCCCTCTCTGCCGTCAAACCAGCAGCCTCTCCGATTTCGTTTTTTAAAGGAGTCGAATGGCGGCAGGCCTTGATGGCTTGGACGATTCTTTGCGAGAAGGGGCCGATAATGGGAATTTTTTTTAGGACCCGGTACACTCTTCTAAGCAATGCCTTCATTTTCACCCCTATAGAGAATTTTCTCCAATCCACCGACTATCGATTCAACCGAACGCCTCCGCAACGCGCAGGACGCTCGATCCCTTTCGACCCGTTTACCGACATCGATATCACATAGGATATCAGCCAAATCTTCGGCGCTGATGGCGGGGTCCACTTCTATCACGAGATCGGCAATGTCAGGGCTTACAAATCCCCTCGTCGTCACCACCTGTTTCCCAAGCCCAAGAAGATCGTTTATGGCCCCCGAACTTTCACCCTTGTAGGGATATCGGAGCTGCACGGCGACATCAACGCCTGCCATCGACGCGTAAAACTCTCCTTGCGATCCTCCGGCGACAACATGGATCGCGGAGCCAAGCATGCTCTCTTCCGCTACCCTCTCAAGATCCCCATAGCCCGCGAGCACCAGCGCGCATTTCCTGTTTTTCCGGATCATTCGCACTGCTTTGATCACGAGATCCAATTGCTTGTCCGGGTTCGGATGCCCAAAATGACCGATAACGAGCGTCTCGTCGTCGAAATATCTTTTAGGCGCATCGACACTAATGCGCTGGATCGGCAACGGCAAGACATCGATACTCACCTTCATCTTGCCCCCTATATCCGAATATAAGCGCTCCTTCGATTTCTCTGTCGTTACAATAACTTTGTCGATATTCAAAAGCTTCAATATTGGAAGGAAACAAGGTATATCATAAGCGTTAACATCATCGATCGACGCTGCTCCAATCAACTCACCTCGCCTTTCGGGATAGGAAGTCAACATCAATGCTTTCATTTTCTGAATATCAAACCCGAGATAGCAATATAAAGCCATGGTATTATTGCCATCGTGGAAGTAGGCATACCGATGAATCTTTGTCCCTCTCCATCGCATCGCTTCTTCGAACACCGGCGTTGAAAAGCAGCTATTCCCAACCACATAAAGCTGTGCCCTGGCGGCGGCGAGGTATTTCTGCGAAACGGGCCTACCCAAGGGAAACACCGTCGCCGGATTCTCGGAATGGAATCTCGCAAGTTCAGCCATCGCGCCGGAGAGGTTGGAGGCAGAAAAGAAGCAATACCTCTCAGGATATTCTCCGAATGTTGCGGCGGTGAATTGCGCAACGCCATTGTTGTCTGGTGGGAGGCTTGTACAGATGGCTACCTTATTGAACCCCGACAACATCTCATCGGCGCGCAAAAGGCTGAGGATTTTTCCGAAGACTATTTCTTCGCTATTCCCCCAGCTAAATCGTGAGAGTACTTCCTTCCCAAAAGCGACTGATTTTTCGCATAGGCATTCATCCAGTAAAGCCTTGCTATACGCCAACGCCACCGCATCTCTATCGGAAGCATCAAAGCGGCATGGCGGATAGGTAAGTTCCCTCAGGGATGAATTGTCGCCGGCGAAAGCTGGGGTCCCCATATAGTAGCTCTCAAGAACCGGCATTCCGAGGCCCTCGTACAGCGAAGGAAACACCGTCGCCTTCGCGGTTTGGACGAGGGAAGACAGGGTTTCATCCGGAACGAACCCCGGGACTATGATATGGTCCTCCGCCCCGTAAGCCTTGGCCGCCTTCAATATCGAGGTTTTCGTAGATTCCGTGACCTTGCATATGATAAATAAAAGAGAATCGGATGGTATGTTCTTTTGCGAATAGGCTAACGCAAAAGCCTCGGCAGACATAAGAAGATTTTTCCTGTAATCATCGCCGCCGACATAGACAAGAGTATTTGTCCTCGCATGGAAGTCGTACGACGGCGGCGCTTCATTCGTGCGAATCTTTCCCGATCCGTTAATCACCGTTACGCGATTCTCTTGTATTGTAGAATACTTAAGAAGATCGGCTTTCGTCGCGCTGCTGATACAGAACAGGTGGTCCATGGCATTAGCTGATTCGAGACAGGAGAGATAGCGCCTTTTTACCGTTTCATCCTGTAGATAGCGATCTTTGAACACCAGCGGGATCAAATCGTACACTATCCCAACGACGAGCCTTGAACGCTGTCTGATATAGATCGGAACTATATAGGACGACATATCATCTTTTTTCAATACCGAAAAGAAGCCCATTATAAAATACACGTCATAGCTCTGGCTTAAATACTCAAGGTGATCAAGAAAAATTGCCCTCGCTCGCGGAGTATTCTCGGGAAGGGGAGCCAACTCCGCGTCGACAAGATATTCAAATTCAATGGTCGGGTGATTTTTCGCGAGTATTTCAACGAGGTGTATCGAGTAGTTCCCTATTCCCCTGTCCTGGGCGAATTGAACTACTCGCATGTCAAAGAGAATCTTCATCCTCTTTCATCCTTTTAGGGACACTTCATAGGAATGCAGCACCGTCTCCACGTCGCCGGAGTTAATTATCCGCCCGTGCTCCAATAGTATTCCAGTTTGGCAAAGTTGTTTTACGGCACCGATATTGTGACTCACAAACAATACCGTTCTGCCATCGTTTTCGCTTACCGCTTTCATCTTTCCGATGCATTTTTCCTGGAATCTGATATCACCCACCGCGAGAACCTCATCAGCGATGAGGATTTCCGAATCGAGGAAGGCCGCCACCGCGAAGGCGAGACGGACGTACATGCCGCTAGAATAGCGCTTTACCGGCGTATCGATGAATTCAGGCTCTATTTCGGAAAAAGCGACCATCTCGTCGAAGTGTTTATCGATTTCCTGTTTCCGCATTCCGAGAATGGCGCCGTTGAGGTAAATATTCTCGCGACCCGTTAGTTCTGGGTGAAAGCCGGTCCCAACCTCGAGGAGGCTCGCGACTCGGCCGCGCATCTTGATCTGCCCCTCGGTCGGCGAGGTGATTTGCGAAAGGATCTTGAGCAACGTTGACTTTCCGGCGCCGTTGCGTCCGATTATGCCGAGGCGTTCGCCTCGCTCCACCTCAAAACTCACATCCTTAAGAGCCCAAAAGCGGTCGCGCCGACCTATCTTCGATTCTTCGTCCATACGAATCCAAGGGTCGGGTTTCCCCCTTTTCTTCGCGACCCAGCTTTCGATATCCTTGTAAAGGCTTCCATTACCTATGGCGCCAAGCCTATATTCTTTGGAGAGATGCTCCACACTGACGACTATGCTCATGTTCCCCTCAAACAACATCTATGAAGTTTTTCTCGTTGCGTGTGAACGTGACGAGTCCGATCCAAAACACGACAAGCGAGGCGAAAAGGCTATATAGCCACATGCCCAGGCTGAAGCTTCCATTTCCCAAAAAGGAGTATCTGAACATTTCGATGACCGGCGTAATAGGATTTAGCTTGAAAAAAAGCGCCCATTTCGCGGGGACTTGCGAGATAGGATAGACAACCGGGGTAGCGTACATGAGCACCGAAAGACCAAACGATACCAGATTCCGCAGATCCCTATACTTCGTGGTAAGAGCGGATACCCATATGCCGAAACCCAAGCCGAGCATCGCCAACTGCAGTACGTAGATTGGTGTGGCGACGATCCACCAATTTATAGTGAAGTGAACGCCTATCATTAGGTAGTATATGTAAAAAAACAGCATGAAGCAGAATTGTATGAGCATCGTGAAGAAGGCGTTAACCGCATAGGTGAGGGGCAAGATGAAGCGCGGGAAATAGACTTTTCCGAATAGGCTAGCGTTGGCATAGAATGTATCAGAGGATTTTTGCATGATTATCGAAAAAAATGTCCACAACATCGTCCCTGAAAAGTAGAACAGTGGTTTCGGTATGCCGTCCGTTCCGAGTCCGGCGATGTTGCCAAACACAAACATATACATGAGAGTCGACATGAGCGGTTGAAACAGGAACCAAAGGGGGCCGAAAATAGTCTGTTTATATACCGACACGAAATCCCTGCGGATCATCAGTTTGATCAGGTCTTTGTATTGGAACAATTCCTTAATATTCAGCTTAATAAGGCCCTTGTTGGCGGTTATTATAAGATCCCATTGTTCTTTTTCTTTTATCGGCATTGTCAGCGCTTCTCCGAGCTTCGCATAAGGAATTCTGCATATGTCCGCTCAATACCTGAGCGGAGATTGATTTTTGGCCTCCAGCCAAGTGATAAAAGCCGCGTGATATCGAGGAGTTTCCTCGGAGTGCCATTAGGCTTTGAGGTATCCCAAACCACCTCCCCGGCATATCCGACGACATCGGCGATGATGTGCGCTAGTTCTCGAATGGTGAGTTCCGACCCGGATCCCACGTTGATCAACTCACCAATATCTTGAGCGGAGCACTTCTCCATAAGCATGATCGCTGCGTCCGCGAGGTCCTCGCAGTGAAGGAATTCTCGCAGCGGACTTCCATCGCCCCAGAGCACGACTGGTTTGCCGTCCTGCTTCGCGTTGTGAAATTTTACAATCATGGCGGGCAGGACATGAGAGGTGAAAAGGTCGTAATTGTCCCCTGGGCCATAAAGATTCGTGGGCATTAGGGATATGAAATTGGTGCCGTATTCCCTGTTGTAGTACGCGCACATTTTGATCGCGGCGATCTTTGCCAACGCGTAGGCTTCATTCGTCGGTTCGAGCGGGCCGGACAATAAGTATTCCTCTTTAAGCGGTTGGGGGGCAAGTTTCGGATAGATGCAGGAAGATCCAAGATTGAGAATTTTATCCACTCCGTAGGATTTCGCCGCATCTATAACATTGAGCGTGATATACATGTTCTCCCGGAAGAACTCGGCGGGGTAGGCTGAGTTCGCTCCGATTCCCCCCACTTTCCCGGCCGCCAGAAAAACATAATTTGGTTTCTCGGCAGCGAAAAAGGCGTCGACATCCGCCTGAATGGTGAGATCAAGCTGCGCGTGGCTCCGCACTACAATATTGTGATAACCGCTTTCTTGTAGCTTCCTCACTACGGCGGAACCCACAAGTCCCCTATGCCCAGCAACGTAAATCTTGCTATGTTTATCCATTTCGCTCGCCTCCTCGCTCCGGAAGAGCATCGAACTATTCCGATCAACTAAAGAAGGTCTGAATAACTCTTTTTCAATTCTTGGTAGATATCTCGCACTTTTTGGCTCTCTCCCCGACGCATTATCAAGATCGCCACGTCGGTATCGATAACGATGAGGTCCTCTAACCCATCGAGAACAATCGGCTTATCCCGACCGGCGACGAGGCATCGTCTGCTATTGAAGAGAAGCGCCCGCTGAGCCAATATCGCGTTGCCGCTCTCATCCGACACCGAAGCGTCGTAGAGGGCGTCGAAACTGCCCAAATCGCTCCAATTCGGATCGCATCGCACAACCTTCACACGTCGGCTCTTTTCCATAATCGCGTAGTCGATGGAGATCGCAGGGATGGTCAGCATAGCTTCAGGGGTTGGTTTGAGCAAGAGGCTTCTTTGTGTCGACGCGTAAGCCCGCCGTGCCGCGGCAAATAGAGCCGGCTCCAAGGCGGAAAGTTCGTCGAGGAATGTCGAAACAGAAAAAACAAACATTCCGCTATTCCATACGTAATTCCCCTCTGCTAGATAGGATTCGGCCATAGCCTTGTCGGGCTTTTCACGGAACGATCGTACATTTTCCCCGTCCGCCTCGATGTAGCCGTATCCCGTTTCAGCATATTGCGGCGTGATGCCGAAGGTTACGAGGTTGCCTTCCCGCGCGAGTTCACTTGCCCTTGCCACTGCGCGGTGATACTCCTCGATATCGGCGATCCGATGATCGGAAGGCGTGATGAGTACAATCTCGTCCGGTGGCAAGGACATGAGCGCGAGAGCTATCGCGGGCGCAGTATTCCTGCCGACCGGTTCGGCGAGACCCGCTATCTGGTCGACGCCCACGCTTTTAAGTTGAGCCTCGGCGATGTGGATCTGATCTATGTTCGCCGCGACGATAGTTCTCTCGCAAAGCGGCTTATTGCGCAAAACGGCTTCTTGGAAGAGCGAGCGATCGCCAAAAAGTTTCACGAATTGCTTGGGCATAGCCCGCCGGCTAAGCGGCCAAAGTCTTGTTCCCGAGCCTCCGCAGAGAATTAAATTGGTCATACAACACCCTTATTACTTTGTTTCGTATGTATCGGCCGTTTTAGCGAACGCCTCAAATACTTCGCGATCGACCAGCCTCGCACCGCCAGATAGGAAAAGCCAGAGATCAATTTCGCCTCGCGGATGATGCGGTACGTCTCAAGCTCTCCCTTTTCCATATGCCACAGGCTTGAAGAGAGCCCCGCGCCTTCGGCGTACTCGAGAAATGGTTCATTGAGCACGGTCAGGGAACCTTTCGCGGCTATCTTCAGCCAGAGCTCATAATCTTCGGACAGCCTACGCTCAGGATTGAAGCCGCCCACGGCTTCGAATGCCTGCTTCCGCACCACGACACTCGAGGTATAGACGCGATTGGACCATAAAAGAGAGTGAAAATCGATCAGAAACTCAGCGGCCGCAGGCGCGAAGCGATGTCTATTCCTGGGCGTACACACAAGTGCCGTATCGAGGTTCCGTTCCAGCACTTTCAGCTGGGCCCGCAATTTCCCCGGCAGCCAATAATCGTCAGCATCCAAGAAGGCAATATAACCACCTTGCGACATTGCCACTCCGAGATTCCGCGCGGCCGCTGGCCCCAAATTCCCCTGATGACATAGTCGTATGGTTTGACGGCTCAGCTTCGCGTACGCTTCGACCAAGATACCCGTGGCATCCATGGAACCATCGTCGACGACGATTATCTCCAGCTCCTGGTCGCCCGTATCCTGCGCCAAGGCCGCGGAGACAGCCCTAAGGATAGTCGAAGCCGCGTTGTACGCCGGGATCACCACGCTTATCATAAGCATAGCCCCCGAAGAAAGTTCATCCATTGTTCAGCAATCAGCCCAATATCATATCGTTGGATATTGGCTCGTGCCTTGGTGCCCATACGATGACGAAGCTCATCGTCGTCAGCGAGCTTGATCAGCCGCGCGGTCAACGCGGAGATGTCGCCTGGACAAACCAGGAAGCCGTCTTCTCCGTCTTTGATGATTTCGGAAGGACCGTTGGGACAGGTGAAACTAACGCAGGGCAAGCCGCTGGCCATCGCCTCCAACAGCGTCATGGGGAATCCCTCGAACTCAGAACTCATAGCGTAGATTGCCGCATTCGCGTATTCGGCGTCCACTGCCATCGTTGGGTCCGCTATCTCCACACAGTTTTCAATCCCCAGCTCCGCGGCTTTCAAGGATAAAGACTCCCTTTTCGTTCCCGATCCGCGGATTCGCAACATCCAATCCGGATGCGTTAGGTGAAAATCGGCAAAAGCCTGGATAAGGCAATCAAAACGCTTCTGGTCTTCTAGACGGCCCAGCGCGAGTATCCTCTTCGCGTCCAACGAGGAAGCCCGCTCCGGGAAGCGCGGGACAGGGTTGGGAATCCGGCACACCCGCGCGCGCGGATGAAGAAGTCTTTCCCAGTCTTCGGCGTCCTGGCGCGTAAGAGCGATTATGGCATCGCAGTACTTCGCGGCGAACCTTCGATTGAATCTTTGATAGGTGTAGGCGGCGTTGAAATGCTCCCATGCCACAAATCTCGTATCGTGCCTTAGCACGGAGAGAAGGACATATTTTATCTCCCCGACACCGGCGAGCACCACAGCATCGTATCCTCCCCGCGCTATATGGGCGGCCGCTCGGACATTGGCGACCGTCAAACCGATAGCGCCCCCCACGATCGGGAGGTAAGAGAGCTTGACATCCCGGCTATAGGGGTAACCACGAGCTGTCGAGGGAGGCGGGCCTAAAGAGAGGATTTCGACGTCATGATGCGGCCCGAGCGCGTTTGCCACAAGGTTCAATACGCGCTCGGTACCAGCCCAACCGTGGGCATCCCGAATCGCGAACAGCAGTCTCATCGGCGCGATCCTATTAGAAAAAGGCATCTATCACCACGTCACTCTCGGGGATTGGGAATTGCATAGCCGCTGCTTTTTAGGTAATGCTCTTTGCGCGCCTCTTCGAGATCATGCTCCATCATGTCCTCAACCAGGTCCTCGAGGCTATGTTTCGGCGTCCATCCAAGCTTCTCCTTCGCCTTGCTGGCATCACCGAGAAGAAGCTCAACCTCGGTTGGCCGGAAATACTCGGGATCCACCTCGATCAAGACAGCTCCTGTCGCGGCGTCGATTCCTTTCTCACCGACATCCTTCCCTTCCCACACTATTTTATAGCCGGCTCGCTCAAACGCCATCTCAACGAAGGATCGTATTGTCGTCGTTCTTCCCGTCGCCAGGACGTAATCATCCGGTTGATCCTGCTGAAGAATGCGCCACATCCCTTCGACATAGTCCTCCGCATGTCCCCAATCCCGTTTAGAATCGAGATTGCCAAGGTAAAGCTTAGCCTCGAGTCCATATTTGATCCTCGATGCCGCTCTCGTTATCTTGCGGGTCACGAATGTCTCGCCACGTCTCGGAGATTCATGATTGAATAGTATCCCGTTGCTCGCGTAGATGCCGTAGGCTTCTCGGTAATTCACGGTAATCCAATAGGCGTATAGTTTTGCCACTGCGTAAGGGCTGCGGGGATAGAAGGGGGTGGTCTCCTTCTGCGGGATTTCCCGCACTTTCCCGAAAAGCTCGGAGGTTGAGGCTTGATAGAATCTTGTCTTCTTCTCCAACCCCAGCAAGCGAATGGCTTCCAGGAGCCTCAAAGTACCCGATCCATCCGTGTTGGCAGTGTACTCTGGCGAGTCGAAAGATACTTTTACGTGGCTTTGGGCTGCAAGGTTATAGATTTCATCAGGCTCAATCATCTTGATGAGGCGGATGAGGTTCGTACTATCGGTGAGGTCGCCGTAATGAAGCGTAAACCTGGAATCTGGATCATGAGGGTCGAGGTAAAGGTGGTCGATCCTCTGCGTATTGAAGCTCGAGCTTCGCCGTTTGAGGCCATGTACCCTATACCCTTTCTCAAGCAACAGTTCCACCAAGTAAGAGCCATCTTGTCCTGTTACGCCCGTAACGAATGCGGTCTTCATAAGCATCTCCCTAATTATCTGTTCGTTTTATTCGATATATGCCTAAAAAACGCGTCGACCCTTCCCATGAAAGAAGGTTCAAGTCTATCGCGAACCAACCCGAAGAGATCGAAAGCGTTAACGCCTCCGGCTCCATACGCATAGAGTCGTCCTTCTCCCATAAAAACGTAAAGCTCCCAGAGCATTCCGCCGGAAGCCACCGCTTTCAGGTTCTTGTATGAATACACGATCGGCTCGAGATTCACACCGGAGAACAAGAGAACATCCGGATATTGGCGGTATTCGTAGCGAGCCCTGAATGTGGCAAAAGGCTCCATATGCTGCCTTACCTCTATGGATTCCCCTCCTTCCTGCCGTGTACGTTTTAGAACTTCCATCATGTCGAAAAGATCATACATCGTCTTTTGCCGAACAGACCAGTATGGAATCTTCACATAGCCATATACGTCCGCCAAAGCAAGAGCGAGATCGCTTAGGGTCGCGGCAGCCTGTTCTTTGTTTTTTACCGGTATGGAAAGAAGTAATTCAGTGATGTAATTGGGCTTGAGCTTTTCAAAACGGGAACGAAGCGCCACGGCTCGGTCGTCGAACGGAAGCAAGCCGAACTCTCGAACGCTCTTGACCGCTCGTATCACCGGTTCGCCGCGATCAAGCATCGCGGCTTCAGCGCTCGTCAAGTTGGTGAAAAAATCACGCTTGCCGGGATACGCTCCCGCAGGGGGGGGGAGGCCGGTCAAGGCGATGACAGCGATGACAACAATAGCATTCACCTTTCTCACAAATGCTCCTTGTAGTATTCTCGGATGCGAAGGTAGTCCTCGACATAATCCACCTCTCCCCAGAAAGCCCCATCGATATCCCTGGCCAAAACAGACCTTTCCGAGGCCATCGAATAGAGCACATCCTCCCACCACATCCCGTGGTTCTGGGTAGCTATAAGCGAGTCCAACCTATCCGCGAACTTGCCGAGAAACCCGTTTCCGATCGTGGCGCATCCGATATACTCGCCCGAGGTTTCCTCGAAGCCCAGGTTCTTGCCATACTTGATGATGCGATCGCCGTCGCAAAGGAATTTATAGTCGGCCTCGGCCTTGCGGCTGGTATCGTAGAAAAGAACGGGACTCCTCGTCTCGGCGAGAACGATATCGAGCGCCTGTTCGGAAAGAAAGACATCGCCGTTCATGACGAGAATACGATCGGCGTCCGCGAGTTCCCCCCTCGCGAACCAGAGAGAGGCGATGCTGTTGGTAACATCGAAGAAAGGGTTTTCAATATACTTAACGAGGCGCGAACCCAGGACCGACCGTATCGCGTCGCCGCGATAGCCAAGCACAAGCGAGATGTCCTCGACCCCTCTCCCCCGGAGCAGATCGACCGCGTACTCTATGAGCGTCGTATCGTCATCGAGCGCCACCGTGCATTTAGGCTTGCCATCTATATGCCTGCTGATCCTCGTGCCGCGGCCCGCGGCCATCACTATCGCCTTCATAACGCCACCTTTCGCAGCGCCTTGGCGAGGGCGTCGAGGTCCGCGAACGTAAGATTGCCCATATGACCCACCCGGAACACTTTGTCCTTAAGCGCCCCCCCATTGGGTGTAACGATGAGACCGTACTCGTCCTTGAGCCTCGTGTACACTTCGTAGGCAGGGAAACCGTAGGGAGGGCTGAGGGCGGTAAGGGCATTGGATGGATGATCCGGAAATATCGCGTAGCCGCTCCCCGCCATAGCGTCGCGGAAATGGCGGGCGAGTTCGGCCACATTGCGGACCATCCCCGGGGCGCCGATGGGGGCTATACTCCCAAGTCTTCCGCGCAACTGAAGGATAACCCCGACCGCCGGCGTAAAGGGAGTCTGCCCTCGGGCGCCATCGGCAAGGTACTTTGAGAGGCCGAAATAATGAGACTCGGGGCGAATCCCCGGGATCAGGCGCAGCGCTTTGGGCGAAATCGCGAGAATAGACAGCCCGGGGGAGAGAGCGAGCGCTTTTTGCGAGCTGATGATCAACACATCTATACCCATACGTTCCATGGAGATGTCGTCGCAAAGGAAGGCGCTGATCGCGTCGACGATGAAAAGAATCCCGTTCTCCCGGCATATATCGCCGATTGCCTGGATCTCGTAAAGAAGGCCCGTGGACGTTTCGTGAGCGTTGATGAGCAGCGCCTTATACGCCATCAAGTCCATCGCCCGCAATCGATCGGGGTCGAGGGATCTTCCAGGTTCCAGTACGATGGTGTCATAGGGGATGTGGCAGTCGTCGCAAATTTCGGCGTAACGACGCCCGAAGCCACCCCCGATAACGATAAGCGCCTTATCCTCCCTGGAAAGCGTATTGATAACCGCGGCCTCCATAGCCCCCGTTCCGGAGGCGGTGAGGAAGATTGCCCTGCTATGCTCCGGGGCCTCGGCAAGACCCAGAATAAGGCTTTCGCACTCGAGCGTAATTCGCGAGAATTCAGGTGTCCTGAAATAAGGCAACTGCTCTCCGGAAGTTCTCAGGGTTTCCGGATACATCTCTACCGGGCCGACAGTAAATAATGTCTGTTTCACATCGCTATCCTCTTGGGAACGACACCCGTCTGTCCTTAAAAAAACAGACCCAGGCCGAAAAAAATCTCATACGGCGATTGCCCGTCGCGCGGACTCGGCGCCGTGAAAGACTTGTTTTTGATCACCGCGTCGAGGTCAAGGCCAAGACTGGCCCTAACGATAAAGGTCCTCATCCGCAGGGGGTAGACAATAAATTCAAGGCCCGAGCCATACCAGAGTTTATCTGCAAGGGGGGCGCTGACGCCGTTCTCCACATAGCCAAAGTCGAAGAATGGGGAGGCTTGGAGTTCGAAATCGAACCAATTTTTACCGATGACAAGGTGCGTCGGGAAATCAAAAAGCTTTATCGGCGCCTCCGCCGTGGCGAACAAGGCGTCCGTTCCCCACAAGCGGCTTGTCTTGACTCCGCGGATATAGGTGCCTAAATCGGTCCGCTTGGTGTCGGTAAGGCTGGAATAGCCGACAAGCCGCGCGTTGAATCCCAGCTTCCCCCCGGCCGTCGCATGGTATTCCATGAAGTAGTCTAGGTCGAGGGTGTCGGCCCTCGTAAGAAAATTGTGCTTTATGGTATTTGTTAGGCTTACCGACAGCCCCCTTCGCATATTCTCGATCCAGTCCACCCTTCCAAACGAGATGCCGTGCGTATAGTTAACGGTAAAACCTTTCCTATCGTCACGTACGATGGCGTCCGGCCTCCAATAAAGGTACGCCGCGAGCGTGTGATTATAGGCAATCGCGCCTAGTCTTCCGACCTCGCAGCTGGTAGGGATCGAGGCAGAAAGTGAAAGCGAGGACAGGGCAAAGCAGGGATCGACATCATTCAGCACTTCGTCCGGGTTGAGCAGAAGGCTCTGGGCAAGGGAAAGAGTTAGCGGAAAACCCGGTTCCAGAAAGCGGACCCATAAGCTCAAGTCCGAGATTGATGTCACCGGCCGGTCGTCCGCGTGGACACTAAGTTTTTGTGAGGCATTGATTCCGCCATCATGGCGAAAAATTCCGAAGGGCACACCGAAGGATGTGTAGCCCCCATAAGAATTCTGCCCATTCTCGTCATTTTGGTAGTCGATATTCACCACAAGAGCCCTCATGGACCCGAGGAAGTTGTAATCGCGCCCCCTGATACTCAGCAACAAGCCATCGTTTGTATCATAGCGGAAGTATGGCAAGCCGATGATGTTCCAAGAATCCGTGGTGCGCACGGTAACATCAACAAAAAAGGCGCCAGGCCCCGTCTGCTCCAAAGAATACTCTATCTCCACCTCCGCGAGCACGCGCTCATTCAACAACAGTTGGCGATGCTCTGCGAGGTAGCGTTCCAGCGATATCTTGTTTGGGAACGAAGTTCCCGGACGAATATCAGCCTTGTAGCGGAGAATGTTTGCGTTGGTAAATCCCTTGACAATGAAATCGATATTTCGTATCGCGTATACCTCGGGCTGAACATCCTCCCCCACGGCGGATGGCGAGAGAGCGCCAGGAGGAGCGTCCTGTGAAAATATCGAAACCGTCATAACGGTAAAGCAAAAAAATATGAGAAGAAAGCATCGCCATTGGAGTCTCATAGAACAATCTCCATTGTCACTAATCCATATTAAATATGTTATTACTTATATATATAATTATTGCAAAGACACGGTCGTTTTGAAATAATAACATAATATTGAAACAAGCAACAGCGGTAGTGCCAGGTAACAAGCACTGGCTTGAACAACCGCAGTCAATGCGCTATATTACAAGAAATTCATCGAACGGCGCTGCATGAATCGAATTTGTAACAATTTCGAACGCCGTTTTACTGAGCTCGCCCTCCGCCGCCACCGTGCGGCCTCAGCCTTGATTGACCAGATTCATGCTGTTCAAGCAAACCAATAGGATTCTCACTTGAATTTCTCCTCATTCGGATTCGATCCGCGCATCGCCACGGCCATCGCCGCGGCGGGCTACGAAACCCCCACGCCCATCCAGGAAAAGACGATTCCCGCCACGCTGGCGGGCAAGGACGTGCTCGGCCTCGCCCAGACGGGCACCGGCAAGACGGCCGCCTTCGCGCTGCCGATCTTCCAGCGCCTTTTGGGCGGCGAGCGCTGCGTGGTCCGCGCCCTCGTGATTTCCCCCACGCGGGAACTGGCCGAGCAGACGCACCAGGCGTTCGAGATGCTGGGCAAGGACACGGGCTTCCGCAGCATGAGCATGTACGGCGGCGTCACGGTGAAGTCGCAGGTCAAGACGCTCAAGGGGCGCATGCCCGAGATCATCGTGGCCTGCCCGGGCCGCCTCCTCGATCTGATGGGCCAGGGCTTCGTCGACCTACGCTCGGTCGAGACGCTGGTGCTGGACGAGGCCGATCAGATGTTCGACATGGGATTCATGCCCTCGATCAAGAAGATCATCGCCGCCCTGCCCCGCGCGCATCAGACCTTGCTCTTCTCCGCCACGCTCCCCCAGGAGATCCGCACGCTGGCCAAGCAGTACCAGCGCGATCCGGTCCGCGTCGAGATCGGCAATTCCAAGCCGGTGGAGACGGTAAGCCACTACGTGAGCCCGATGGGCCAGAACGACAAGTACGACGCGCTCCGGGCCGTGCTCGACGGCGCCTGCGGCGCCACCGAGGCCGCCGGACAGACTTTGATCTTCACGCGCACGAAGCACCGCGCCAAGAGGCTCGCGCTTCAGCTGACGAATTCGGGCTACGTGGCGACTTCGCTGCAGGGCAACCTTTCGCAGGGCCAGCGCGAAAAGGCCATGTCGAGCTTCCGCTCGGGCAAGGCCAAGATCATGGTTGCCACCGACATCGCGGCGCGCGGCATCGACGTGACGCAGATTTCCCGCGTGATCAACTTCGATATTCCCGATACGCCCGAGGCGTACACGCACCGCATCGGCCGCACGGGCCGCATGGAGCGCAAGGGCATCGCCCTGACCTTCGTGACGCCCGAGGACAAGCAGGTGCTGCGCCAGATCGAGCGCTTTATCGGCGCCCCGATCGCCCAGATGCCCCTGCCGGCGGTCGGGCAGTAAGTACTTTCCCGCGGAAAAACGCGGCTCGGCGGCTCGCATCCTCGCGATGCGCGGCGCTGGGCCGCGTTTTTTTTAATTGCGGCGCCTGGAAGCGCATAGTATAGTGTTTTACCGAGCCAGTCCGGCTGGCTTTTCCAACGCACTCCAAGGAGCCCGCAATGAGAAAAAGCACCTTCGCCCTCCTTTCCCTCGCGATCCTGGCGCTGATGGCCAGCTGCGCTCCCTTCGCCCTCAACGACGCGCTTGGCGAATGGGAAGCCGCTTCCGGGACGATCAAGGGCGTGGCCGCCACGAGCATCCACCTGAGCGTGATGTCCGACGGCGCTATGTATGACGCCGGATGGGACACCGCGGACAATCATTACTGGTTCTACAGCGATGGATCGACGTCGAGGAACGTCTTCACGGGCACCTACAGCGGCAACGACGACGACGGCGAGATCGCCAAGGACCAGCAGATCACCATCACGCTCTCGCTTAAAAACGGCACGTTGTCGGCGAAGTTCGCCGGAGCCGGCCCGCTCGACGGCGTCACCTTCGCGGATCTGACGAAGGCAACCCTCTAGCGAATCCGCCGCCGGGCTTTACCGCCGCGGCGGCCTATTTTATACTGACTCGACATCGCAGCCGCGCCGTCATTCATGACGTTATGCGCTCGATGCCGGGAGGCTTTCCTTGTACGCGATCAACCTTACATCAAAACGTTATGCGGCACTGGCCGGTGAAATCGACACGGTCATAATCCCCACGGGCAGCTTCGAGGCCCACGGGATGCACTGCCCGCTGGGCACCGACATCCTGATCCCCGAGCGCATGTGCCGCGACCTGGAGGCGGCCGCGGGCGGCGATTTCCTCATCGCGCCGACGGTGAACTACGGCTACACGCCGACCTTGGCCGGCTTTCCCGGCACGGTGACGATCCCCGCCGAGACGCTGATCAGCCTCTACGCCGAGATCGGTTCCTGCTTCGTCCGCTGGGGCGCGAAGAATATCGTGTTCATGAACGGGCACGGCGGAAATATCGCGGCGCTCACCCTCGCCTGCGACAAGATCGCTGCGGCCGGCGGCACGGCGCTCGTAATCAGCTGGTGGGCGACCTACTCGGCGGAAATCCTGAAGATTTGCGGCACGCAGGGCCACGCGGGCGAGGACGAGACCTCGGCGGTGCTGGCGCTGGACGTCGCGGGCGCGACAGGCGCCGATGGCACGGCGGGCGGCTCGCTCGTCGACGACGCGGCGCGGAGCGTGCATATGCGGAAAGTGTTCTGCGCGCCGCTCTCGGGCCCGACGCAGACCAAGGCCCGCTACCCCGATGCCATGAACGGCGACGCCACGGCCGCCACGCGCGGAAAGGGCGAAAAGCTCTACGCCATGCTGCTCGAAAAGAATCTGGAGTACATCGGCAGGCTGCGCCGCGGGGAGTACACGGACCCGATCGCCTAACCGGCCGCGTCCTCGAACACGCGCGCGAAGTTGCGCCAGGCGATTTTCTCGACCTCGCTCTCGGAGCAGCCCGCGGCGAAGAGGGATTCGATGATCGCCTGGGCGCGCGACGCGTCCTCGAGGCCCGACACGAGCGGGTATTCCTCGCGCGCGTAGAGGTATTCGCAGAAATGGAGGCCGAGGCCGACGTGGTCGACGCCCGCGGCGCCTATCATGTGGTTCAAATGCCCCATGTAGCGTTCCAGCGTGTGGTTGGCGCGGTCGGCGGCGGGCGCGAGGGCCGCGGGGCTGGTCATGCAGCCGACGAGGCCTCCCGCGTCGGCGATGTCGCGCAACGCTTCATCGGAGAGGTTGCGGCCGTTGTCGTAGACGGCCTTGCACGAGGTGTGGGAGAGCATGACCGGCCTGGTCGAGGCGGCGAGGATGTCGCGCCGCGTGGCCTCGCCGGCGTGGGCCATGTCCACGAGGATGCCGAGCCTGTTCATGGCGGCCAGGGCTTCGCGGCCCTTTTCGGTGAGGCCGACGCCCGAGCCCAGCGCCCCGCCGCCGAAAACATTGTCGTCGTTGTGCGTGAGCGAGGCGATGCGGAGGCCGGCCTCGCCGTAGAGCCGCCACAGCCAATCGATATCGCCCAACGTCGCCGAAAGCCCCTCGAAGCCGACCACGGCCGCGAAGGCGCCTGATTCCATGGCGCCGCGGAGGTCGGCCGCGCGCAGCGCGGTTACGGCGCCGGGCCACGCGGCGGCGAGCTCGCGCCGCGCCGCCGCGATGAAGCGCTCGAGGTGCTCGGGACCGGCGGCCTCGCCGGCCATCCGGCAGTCGATCAGCGCGGCTCCGGCCACGCCTCCGGCGCGCATGCGGCGCAGGTGGCGCTCCTCGAGCTCCGGAGCGGCGTTGTGCGATTCACGCCGGCGCGTCAAGTCCATGAACACGTCGGCGTGAAGGTCGAATATCGGAACCATCTAGCGGCTGTAGCTCAGAATGTCGCGATCGTAGGTTTCGCGGTCCATCGAGCGCAGGAAGGCCAATGCGAAGGCCTTGGCCGCGGCGTAGTCGTCGTAGGTCATCATGCTGGAGTTGGTGTGGATGTAGCGCGACGGCACGCCCACCGTCATCGAGGGACAGCCTGAGCGCGCGGTGTGGATCTCGCCGGAGTCGGTGCCGCCCAACGCCATGAAATACTGGAAGGGTATGCCCTCGTCCTCGGCCAGCCTGGTCGAGTACATGAAGATGCCGCGGTGCGTGATCGAAGTGCGGTCGATGTAGCGCAGGAGGACGCCCTTGCCCTGCTGGCCCAGCTCCTCCGGATCGCCCATGTTGTCGTTGGCGGCCGATGACTCGAACACGATCGAGAGGTCGGGATCGATCGCGAAGGCGGCGGTCCTGGCGCCGCGCAGGCCCGACTCCTCCTGCACGGTGGCGCCGATGTAGAGGTCGACGCCCAAATCCTCGCTCGCCACTTCCTCGAGCACGTCCAGGGCGAGGCAGCAGCCGAAGCGGTTGTCCCAGGCCTTGGAGAGGAGCTTGGCGCCGCCGAAGAGGGGCACGAAGGGTCCGTCGATGACGATCATGTCGCCCGGCCTGATTCCCGCGGCGAAGACGTCCTCGCGCGACGCGGCGCCGATGTCCACCAGCATCTGGTCGATGGTGAGGAGCTTCTTGGCCGAGTCCTCGGGGAGGAGGTGGGGCGGGATGGAAGCCACGCAGCCGGGATAGCCCTGGCCGGTGATGCTTGAATAGACGGTGACGCGCTGCGCCATGATCACGTGCTCCCAGGTCCTGCCTATCGGGAAGAACTTGATGAGGCCCTTGGGCGTGATCTGCTTGACGATGAAGCCCACCTCGTCCATGTGGCCGCCCATCATCAGCTTGGGGGCGTTGGGGCGCTTTGATTTCTTGACGCCGAACACCGAGCCCAAGTTGTCGTAGACGAGTTCGGGGCAGAAGCGCGAGAGCTCGCGCTTCATGTAGTCGCGCACGCGCATTTCGTGGGCGGAGATGCCGGGGATCTGCGTGAGCGTTCTGAAACGCTCCATTTGCTTCTCATTGGGTACCATATCGTTTCCTCCTGCGGTATCAGGCGAATTGTTCGGCCAGGCGGCACGCGACGAAGCGGCCGGGGCTGACTTCGCGCAAAGCCGGGTCGGCGGCCATGCACTCGGGCGCGGCGTAGGCGCATCGCGGGGCGAAGCGGCAGCCGGGCTTGGGGTCGATGGGCGAGCTCACCTCGCTCTTCAGGATGATGCGTTCCTTGCGCGCGTTGAGCTTGGGCACGGGGATGGCCGACAGGAGGGCCTGCCCGTAGGGATGGATGGGCCGCGCGAAGAGTTCCTCGGTGGGTCCGCGCTCGACGATCTGTCCCATGTACATGATGACGATGTCGTCGGAGATGTGCTTGACCACCGAGAGGTCGTGGGTGATGAAGAGGTAGGTGAGGCCGAGCTTGTCCTGGAGGTCCATCAGGAGGTTGAGGATCTGGGCTTGGATCGACACGTCCAGGGCGGAGACGGGCTCGTCGCAGACGATGAACTCGGGGTCGAGGGCCAGGGCCCGCGCGATGCCGATGCGCTGGCGGCGGCCGCCGTCCAGTTCGTGGGGGTAGGCGTCGTAGAGGCGGTCGGCCAGGCCGACGGTGGCCATGAGGCCGCGCACCCTGTCCTCGTACTCGGAGGCGCCCTTCACTTTCCCGTGGATTTTGAGCGGCTCGCCGATGATGGTGGCCACGGTGTGGCGCGGGTTGATCGACGAATAGGGGTCCTGGAAGATCATCTGCATGCGGGTGCGGAGCTTCTTGAGCTCGCGGTCCGTGGCGGTGGTGACTTCCTGGTGATCATAGACGATGGATCCCGCGGTGGCCTCGTGCAGGCGCACGAGAAGGCGGCCGGTGGTGGACTTGCCGCAGCCGGATTCGCCGACCATGCCGAGGGTTTTGCCCTTGGCGATGTCGAAACTGACGTCGTCCACCGCGTGGAGCTTGCCGTGGGCGGACTGGAAGTACTTCTTGAGGCCGTTCACGCGCAGGATGGGCGCGGCGGGGATGATTTTCGGATCGCTCATTTCGCCCTTCCTTCGGCGGCTTTCGCCGCGCCCTTCGCCGCGCCGTCTGCAGCGTAGAGGTGGCACTTCACGCGATGTCCGCCCAGGTCCACGTCGGCGGGGTGCTCCGTGGCGCAAATGTCCATGGCGTGCGGGCAGCGGGGGCAGAAGTAACAGCCCTCGGGCAGAGCGGTCGGGTCGGGCATCAGGCCGGGGATGGGCTTGAGCCGGTCCGTAGCCGCCGAGAGGTCGGGCAGGGAGCCGAAGAGGCCCTGGGTGTAGGGGTGGAGGGCTTTGCCGAAGACCTGCTCCACCGTGCCGTACTCGACGATCTCGCCCGAGTACATGGTGGCGACCTCGTCGCAGTTTTCAGCCACCAGGCCCAGGGAGTGGGTGATGAAGAGGACGGAGGTGCCGTTCTCCCTGATGAGCGTGCGCATGAGGTCGAGGACCTGGGCCTGGATGGTGACGTCCAGGGCCGTGGTGGGCTCGTCGGCGAGGAGGAGTTTGGGGTTGCAGGCCAGGGCCAGCGCGATCACGACGCGCTGCTTCATGCCGCTGGAGAACTGGTGGGGGTATTCCTTGGCGCGGTCGGCCGGGATGCCCACCGTCTCGAGCATGGCCTGGGCCTTCTTCCAGGCGTCCTCGATGCTCAGGTCCTCGTGCTTGCGCACCGTCTCGGCGATCTGCTCGCCCACGGTGAGCACGGGGTTGAGGGCCGTCATCGGGTCCTGGAAGATCATGGCCACGTCTTTGCCGCGCATGTCGCGCAGCTCATGCTTGCTCATGGCCAGGACGTCGGCTCCCGCGAAGCGGATGGAACCTTCCACGATCTTGCCCTGGGGGGCGCGGACCATGTTCAGGATCGAGAGGGCGAGCGTGGTCTTGCCGGCGCCGGTCTCGCCGACCAGGCCGAGGACCTTGCCCGCCTCCATGCCCATCGAGAGGCCGTTCACCGCCCGCACGGTCTTGCGGTTGGAGAAGTAGTGGACCCTAAGGTCGCTTATCTCAAGTATGTTTTCCATGGGGTCCGCCTATCGCTTGAGTTTGGGGTCGAGGGCGTCGCGCAGGCCGTCGCCGATGAGGTTGTAGGCCAGCACCGTGATCAGGATGGTGAGGCCGGGGGCGAAGAGGAGGTGCGGCGCGTACTGGATGAATTCCCTGGCCTCCGAGAGCATGTTGCCCCACTCGGGCTTGGGAGGGAGGATGCCCAGGCCCAGGAAGGACAGGGAGGCCGCCCAGTTGATGGCCGAGCCGATGTTCAGGGTGGACTGGACGATGATGGGCGAGGTGATGTTGGGCAGGATGTGCCGCAGCACGATGCGGAAATCACCCGCGCCGATGCAGTGCGCCGCTTCCACGAACTCCTGGTCCTTCACCTGGATGATCGAGGCCCGCACGATGCGGATGTAGCCCGGAATCATCGACGAGGCGATGGCGATGAGGAGGTTGAAGAAGCTGTTGCCCAGGGCGGCCACGATCGCGATCGCCAGCAGGATCGTCGGTATCGAGAGGAGGATGTCGGTGGCGCGCATGATCAGGGTGTCGAAGAGGCCGCCCTTGTAGCCGGCGATCGAGCCCAGGATGCCGCCCGCGCAGAGGGAGATGGCCACGGCGGCGAATCCGATGATCATGGAGACGCGGGCGCCGTGCACCAGGCGGCCCAGGATGTCGCGGCCGTAGTTGTCCGAGCCAAGGATGAAGGTGTGCTCGATCTCCTTGTCGTGGTAGTAGACCGTGCCCGACTCGCCCGGCTTGAGCAGGGCGTTCTCCAGGGAGTTGGAGGTGACGAAGTCGTACTCGTAGAGGAGGTCGGCGAAGATGGCCACGCCGGCGAAGCCGACGACGATGACGAGGCTGATGACGGCCAGCTTGTTGCGCGAGAGCTGGCGCCAGAACTGGGCAAAGTTCCTGCCCGAGCGGCGCAGGGCGCGGGCGAAGTTCGAGCCGCGGCCGGCGGCGACGGCGGAGGTGATGGCTGCGGCGCTCATGCCTGGCTCCTCGCGGGCGCGGCGGCGGGCCTGCGCTTTTTTCGGGCGAAGGTGGTCTTGATCCTCGGATCGATGAAGCCGTAGAGGATGTCCACGATGAGGTTCATGACGGTGAAGGTCAGTGCCACGAAGCAGACCGAGCCCAGGATCTGGGGGGTGTCCTTCTGGTAGATGGCGTCCACCATGATGGTGCCCAGGCCGGGGTAGGAGAAGATCTTCTCGGTGAGCACGGCGCCGCCCAGGAGCTGGCCGAACTGGAGGCCGGCAACGGTCACCACGGGGATGAGGGCGTTGCGCAGGGCGTGCTTGAAGACGACGACTTTCTCGTCCATGCCTTTGACGCGGGCCGTCCGGATGTAGTCCTGCTGCATGACTTCGAGCATCGAGGAGCGGGTCATGCGCATGATCACGGCCATGGAGTACATGCTCAAGGTGATGATGGGCAGGACCAGGGAGAGGAAATCGCCCGGGTTGGACATGGCGGGGAAGATCCGCAGGTTGTTGGCGAAGGTGTAGATCAGGACCATGGCCGCCCAGAAGACCGGGATCGAGGCGCCGAAGAGGGCGAAGACAGTGAAGACCATGTCGACGGCGGAATAGGGGTGGGTGGCCGAAAGGATTCCGATTGGCACGCCGACGGCCAGGGCCAGGAAGAGGGCGCCCGCGGCCAGGATGAGGGTATTGGGAAACGAGCTCAAGATGAGCTCGAAGACGTTCCTGTTGGAGACGTAGGAGCGGCCGAGGTCGCCGAAGAGGAGGCCGCGGTAGCCGAAGGTCGGGTTCTTGTAGCCGAAGAGGAAGCGGACGTACTGGACCAGGAAGGGCTGGTCGAGGCCCATGTCCGCCTTCATCTGTTTGTAGGCGGCGGGGGAGGCGTTGGCGCCCAGCATCATCTGGGCGGGATCGGAAGGCGTGACGTACATGAGCGCGAAAACGATCAAGGTCACGCCGAGAAGCACCGGTACCAGCATGAGGACGCGGCGCAGCAAATATCTGCTCATACGGGGGAATCCAGGGATGCGCTGCCCGGAGGCGGCGGATGCGCGGCGA
>MTLD01001963.1_pt1 | contig 53496 bp, 40 predicted proteins | sample 1982471 | NCBI WGS metagenome assembly MTLD01 (sample SAMN05712604, study PRJNA340218) | biofilm metagenome | isolation source: sample SPM anode biofilm adapted to -50 mV | place: USA | collected 2012-02-03
AGGGCCTAGCCCTTGACGCCGCCCGCGGCGACACCACGAATCAGGAACCGCTGCATGGCAAGGGTGAATATGAACACCGGAGTCAGCATCACGGTGCTCGCGGCGCACATCTGGCCCCAGGTCAGCGTATCGCCTCCGATCAGGCTGCTGATCGCCACCGGTGCCGTCCTCGCATTGACGCCGGTCAGGATCAGCGCATACAGGAACTCGTTCCAGCTGTTGATGAAGGCAAAGACGGCCGCCACCACGAGGCCTGGAGCGACCAGCGGCAGGAATACGAGCCTGAAGACCGTCCATCGCGTGCACCCGTCGACCATCGCCGCTTCCTCGTAGCTCTTGTCGACGGCGGCAAAGAACGGTATCAGCATCCATATCACATATGGCACGTTGAAGCTGGAATGCGCCAGCGTTATGCCCGCTATGGTATCGCGCAGGCCCAGGGTCCTGAAGAGCAGGTAGAGGGCTACGACCAGCGACATCTGCGGCAGCATGCGGAACACCAGGAAGCTGTAGGCCAGCGCATTGCGTCCCCTGAACCGGAAGCGTGAGATTCCGTAGGCGGCCATCGCGCCCACGCCGACGGACAGGGCCGTGGACAGAAGGCCGACGATGATCGAGTTGCCCATCGCCTTCATCATCTGCCGGTTCTTGAACACCAGCATGTAGCTGGCCGTGGTCAGCTGGTTCAGCGAGAACTTCTGGCCCGACAGTATGACGATGTCCCGTCGGAACCCGTTCAGCAGCGTTATCGCAATCGGGTACAACTCGACCAGCAACAGCGCGACGGCAAAAAAGACCACTCCGACGGTAATCATCTTTCTTCGTGTGGACAGCCGGAGCGTCATCGGTCACCTCCGCGTTCCTCGAGCTTGTCGAGGCTCATGTTCTTGCGTACCAGGGTAACCGCGAACACGATCGATATGCCCAGCAGGAATATGGCCATGGCGCTGGCCATGCCAACCTTCATGTAGCCGAAGGCCTGCCTGTGCGTATAGAGACTGAACAGCGTCGTCGACATACCGGGACCGCCTTCGGTCATCACATAGACTTCGCTGAAGATGCGCAACGCGTCGATAATGCGCAGGAGGATGGCCGTCAGCATCGTCGGATAGAGCAGCGGCAAGATGACGCTGAACAGGCGCTTCCAGAAGCTGGCACCGTCAATCTCCGCCGCCTCCAGTACATCGGTCGGTATACCGGCCAGCCCCGCATACAGCAGCATGAAGACGAACGGCCACATCCGCCAGATGTCCTGGACTATCACCGCGACATACGCGAACGTCGGGCTGCCCAGCCAGGTTATTTCGGGAGCCCCCAGCGCAAGGAGGAAGTTGTTCAGGGCTCCATACCGCGGCTGCAGCATGAAGCGCCAGGTCATGCCGGAAACGACGGGCAGGAAGAATACGGGCAGCAGAATCAGCGCCCGGACAACCCTGCCCCCGGTGAACTCCCGGTTCAAGAGCAGCGCCGCGGCCAGGCCGAGCAGCAGCTCCAACGGTATGGCTATGAATATGAAGCCAAGCTGCAGCTTGAGACTGTTCCAGAATTCCTTGTCCTTGACCAGATCGACGTAGTTGCCGCCGCCAATGAAGTGGCGTTCACCGCCGCCGGCCGACAGCGGCCAGTCGAACATCGAGACGACCAGGGAAAAGACAATGGGAAAAATGAGAACGGCGAAGACGATCAGGAGCGCCGGCAGTAAAAAAGGAACGGGAGACCCATGGCCTCCCGCCCCTTTCAAGGCGACTCTCCCCGTGGGGCTAGTAGCCAGCCTTCTTGAGGATATCATTGGTTTCCACAACTATGGCGTGCACGGCATCCTTGGTAGGCATGGCACCCGTTATGCCCATGATCCAGTATTTCTTGACCACATCCTGAACCTGGCCGATCTCCTTGAAGCGTGGCCGTGAGGCGGCAACCTTCATCGACTCGGCCAGCGCGGGCAGCCATGGCTTGGTGCTGGCGAAGGCCGGGTTGGTCAGGGACTCGGTGCGGGCGGGGATCGTGTTGGCCTGGACGAGCTTGTCGGCCACTGCCTTGCTTGACCACCAGTAAATGAACTCGGCGGCGGCCTCAGGATTCTTGGAGGCCTTGGGAATGGCGATGGCCCACGCGCCGGTAACGGCGGCCTGGCCACGAGGTCCGGCAGGCGGAGCCGAATAGGCTATCTTGCCGGCAACGAGTGACTTGGCGGGATCCTCATACGCGGCTATCTGGGCCGGCCAGATGAACATCGAGAACACGCCCTTGGGGTCGGCGGCGAATGCGGCCTGGCGCTCGACGTGAGCCATGGTCTCCGCGCCCTTCGGCGAAATGGCCATCAGCTTCTTGTAGAATTCCATGCCCTCGACAGCCTTGGGCTCATCGAGGACGACCTTGTAGGTTCCACCGGTGTAATCGATGAACTTGGTGCCATAGGACTCCCACATGAAGACCGCTTCGGAGAGCACGCCGGCGGGCCCGCCGTTGAAGGGACCAAAACCGGCCGCGATGTTGTTTTCATAGAAGAAGGTGCCCATCTCCAGCAGTTCCTTGAAGGTCTTTGGAACCCCAAGGTCGTAGCCGTACTTGGCCTTGAACTGTGAACGGTAGGTCGGATTCTCGATCAGGTCCTTGCGGGTCATCCAGACATAGAGGTTGCCGTTGATCGGCACACCAAGCTGCACGCCATTCCAGGTACCGATGCTGTACATCTTGGGGGTAATCGATTTGGGATCGGTCTTGGGATAGACGGTGCCCTTATACCACTTGTCGAACGGCAAGAGCAGCGATGCAAATACCGGTACGTTGCCTTCATCAATGCCGACCACATCATAATCGGTGCTGGTCTCCGTAACCGCGACGGCGGTCTTCGTGAGCACCTGCGGGGGCTGCAGCATTTCGATATTCACCTTGATGTTGGTCGCCTTCTCGAACTCCGGCAGCATCTCGACCAATGCCTTGGGATAGGGGTCGTCCCACAGCAGCACATTGATTGTCCGCTGCGGTTGAGCACTGGCCCCACCTGCCGTATCCTTGTCGCCCATGGCGAACGCTGACATGGCGGAAGCCGCCAGCAAGACGATGACGAAGAGCGTGATCTTTGACTTCATCCTGTCCTTCCTTTCAAAAGCATGAAGATTCTGAAAGCCAGCGGCTTTCCTGTCGACCTGCGGTCGCGCCGGCACAGCGCCGCGACATCATACGGATGCATTAGTTACCAAGTGAAATAATACACCAGATTTGTCAGCTGTCAATGAAAAAACCGTGAGCCTGAACACCCGAGACGGCTTTGGAATTGCGCAAATGCAAAACAGCGATCATAGTGATGGTAGCCCGGATGCAGAGGACGGCATGATAGACAAGAAGCGATACCGGCCACGCACGCTGCGATGGTTCAACAGGGTGCTCCGCTGGTCTCTGGGTGGCTTTGTCGCCCGCCATTTCAGGATCCGCGCCGTCGGTCGTGAGATCTGGAAGAGCATAAAGCCTCCATTCGTGCTGATCCCCACGCACCACGGCAACCTCGATCCGTTCATGGTCAATTACTTCGTGCCCGGGCAGGTCTACTGGGTCACCAGCGATGGCAACATGCGGTCCTCCATCATGAAATTCCTGTTAAGCCTGGTCGGATCGATACCGAAATCCAAGTTCATACCAGACCTGGAAACGATAGGCTGGATCGTCGATGTGATCAGGAAGCGCAACGGCATCGTCGGAATATTCGCCGAAGGTCAGGCGAGCTGGGATGGGCACACGCAGGAGATCGTCCCGTCGACAGCGAAACTGATAAGGCTGCTCAAGGTGCCGGTCGTCGTCGCCCTGCTCAAGGGCTCCTACTATAGCCAGCCACGGTGGGCCTGGAACCACCGGCCGAGCGCCATGGAGATAGAGTTCAAACTGGTGCTCGGCGCCGACCAAGCCCGGTCGATGACGCCGGAGCAGATTCTGGCATCGCTGTCATCTGCGATGGAATACGACGAGGAGGAGTGGCTGGCCAACCACCCGGCGCGCTGGCGCGGCTCAGGCAGGGCCAGGCACCTGGAGCTGTCGCTGTACCTGTGCCCGGTCTGCGGACAGGCGGGAACGATGCGCAGCTCAATCAACAGGCTGTATTGCCGCTCGTGCGGGCATGTGGTCCGGCTGTCACGCGACTACCGCTTCACGGCCGTCGGAACATCCCGGCCGCTCTTTGCATCGATACGCGCCTGGGACCAGTGGCAGCGTGGAGCCTTTGCCGGGATGTTGCGCTCCGCGGCTGGACGGCCGGAGGTTCCGGTCTTTACCGATAACGGCGTGCTGGCCATGCGCGGCCACCGGACCAACCCGCTCCGCAGGCTCAGGACCGGCTCGCTGATACTCTACCCCGACCGCATCGAGCTGGCGACGCTGTTCGGCGAGCGGCTGCGCTTTCCCATAGCCGAGCTGGAGGGCGCTGGAGTCCTCAAGCAACAGCTGCTGGAGTTCTACCAGGGCAAGACGCTCTATCAGTTCAGGTTCCCGCGCCGATTCCAGTCGGCCCGCAAGTGGCTGGACGCCATTACCATTCTAAAAGAGCGTTTGCCGACCTGATCAGTCTCCCAGCCAGAATTTCAGCGGTTGACGCAGCGTCCGGTCCCTGGCGACCAGCGCGTAGGCGACAAGCGTATACACAAGGTAAGCCACCGATATCAGCACCATTGTCCAGAATGGACCGAGTGTCCCCTGCATGCCCGCCTTGGCGGGAAGGTTGATAGCCAGAATGAAGGGGATCGCCAGCGCAAAGGTCATGCCCGCCGACAGCATGTAGTCGTTGGATACCTTGGTCTTGAACTCCGGATCGACGATGCGCAGCAGGGCCAGCCCCGTGGACAGGGTTCCGGTCGAGACGCCGTACAGCATCACCATGCGTTCGTACTGGTTGTCCCTGAATATCCGCGAGCTCAACCACGGCAGCGTCAGCGTGACCGACAGGCCACCAATGGTCGATACGACCAGCATCGGCAGCCAGTAGCGTCCCACGAACACGAGCGATATGGCCGCCAGTGAACCGGTTACCATGTAGTCGACCGCGATGCCCGATATTCTGGAAAGGCCATCATTGTCCAGGGTGTGCCCCAGCTTCAGCCTGTTGATGACCGCCCGGACGAGCATCGCCGTCAGGGCGGAGAATATGAAGTTCATGCCCCACAGATTGGCGGCGAGTTCCCGTCCCGCCTTTCCCGCCAGGCCAAGCAGCGCCGCCAGGCCGAGCAGCAGCAGGTACGACAGAATGTAGGTAAAGGCGACGAGCGCGACATGGAAGCTCATCGGATCGATGGCCTCGATGTCCGTCGTGTTGCGCGAGCCGACAGGATGCTCGGCCTCTTTTGGCAGCACGCCGGACAGAAGGCCCGTGTCGGAGAGGCTGCGCAGAGCCGGCAGGTACCCCTTGCGGACACCATAATTGACCAGGGCCACACCGACGACACAGGCCCACAGATAGCCCAGCGCCGCCATCGCGAGCCCCGCCGAGCCCGCGCCTTCGAATCCCATCGATTCCCAGGTCTTGCCTATCGCGTAGGCCTGCCCGGGACCCATCGCAAAGCCGAGCGGCAGCGTCAGGCCGAATGCCGGGCTCAGCCCCGGACTGATCGTGGAGAAGAGCAGCCAGGTCAGGAGCAGCCCGAGGAAGGCCTGGATCGCGTATTGTGAAAGGATGATGGTCGACATGCCCCACACCGACCGGTTGCCGTCATGTCTGGCGGCGGGCGGTCTTGAACGCAGGGTCATCGCTATGAACGAAATGCTGAGGAGGTGGTATACAAGATCGCCAAGCCGGTTCTGGGAGTAGCCCAGGGCGGGCATCAGGTAATTGTAGACCGGCAGCAGCATGAATCCGGCAGTCAAGGCATTCGGTACCATGAAGCGCTGCAGGAAGCGCAGCCTGGTGCGGAGCAGCGTAGCGACGAGGAGCGCGGCCGAGATCACACCGGCATCGATCACGATCTTCCATGAAAAATCCATGTTGCTGCCTTTCCCGCCTGCTCCGTGCGCTGTAGCCGGGCCGGCGGACGTTACCCTTCGATTGACTCTACCACAGGATGCCGCGGTTGTAATGTCAAGATTCGATCAAATCCGGGCAACGGGCTCGCTTCGCCCGCCGAGCGATATTCACTTCTCAACCGTATGCTTCCGTAGTAGACTTCGCAACCATGGAAATGACCCAATTCGCCGAGGCGATGCGCGCGCTCGTTGACGGGACGCGCCTGTTCGGTGCCGATGCCCTGCAGGCCGTGCTCATCGTCAATCCGCGCGCCGGCGGCTTCTCGCGGCCGGCCCGGGCCGCGGCTGCGATCCGCGACGCGCTGCAGGCGGCAGAGCATGCCGGTGTGCCGATCGCTCGAACGAGCCCGCTGTCGTGGCGCGTCAGCACCACGGATGGGCCCCGGCATGCCACGCGGCTGGCGGCTGACTTCCTGGACGAGGCGGCGCTGAAGCCGGGATTCACGTGGCTGATCATTCTGGCCTGTGGCGATGGCACCAGTCTGGAATTCCTTGACGAACTCTCGCGCGCGCCCGACGAGCTGCGCGGCCGCTTCACGGTCCTCCGCCTGCCGATGGGCACCGGCAACGACGGTTCGGATGGCCGGGAGCTCGGTGATTCGCTTTCAAGACTGACAGGGAGCGGCCGGATCGATGTGCAGCCCGTGTTGCGGGTGGTGCCGGCGCCCGGTGGGCCGGCCTCGCGCCGCGCTCCGGGCGGCGAATGGCGTTCGTGCAACATCGCGAGTGTCGGCCTGGATGCCTTCGTTACCCACATGACCAACAGCCTCAAGTCCAGAATGCCCGGTGACTCGTACAAGCTCTGGCTCGATCTGGCTGCTGTCGCGTACGACAGGATCTATCCACCACGGGACATGACCATTACGCCGTATGCCGCCGATGGCACGCGGCTGTCCGACCATCGAGGCCAGTTTCTCCTCGTCGCGATGGGCATCAGCGGCCACCGCACCTACGGCTCAAACAAGCCCATCTTGCCTGATCAGGACAACGTCTGTGCCATACGACAGATGCCCTTGCTGCGAAAACTCGCCCTGAAGGGGCCGATGTCATCCGGAAAGATCCGCTCCTTCCCCGAGGCGGCGCTTTTTTCGGCCGAAGTCCTTGAAATTGGTTATGCCGACCGTATATTGGTTCAGATGGATGGCGAGGCCGAGCTTCTGGTAGCGGATGATTTTCCGCTGCGCATCGAGAAGACCGGACCGCTGATTCGCCATATTGCGAGGGCATAGCGGACCGCGGAAGCGGACCTGTGCGATGAAAGGCATATCATGAGAACCAGAAGCATGCTGATTCAGGCCCTGCTGCTCGTCGTTGCGGCCAGTGTCGCATCGGCGCAGGCCAAGCCGGTGGTCGCGGTCCTGTCGACGGACAGTCCACTCTTCAACACGGCGACACTCGACCCCGCCAAGTCAGGCGCGCGCCTGTCCGCCGGCGAACCGCTCCTTGTCGTCGGCTCCCAGGACAAGAAGGCCGTCCTCGACGGACAGCCGTCACTGTGGTACCAGGTAAAGACATCGGAGGGCGCAAGCGGCTGGATTCCCGGCTCGCGCATGGCGTTCACCGCAACGGCGTTCAAGCGCTCCGCCTTCGCCAGCCAGGACCAGTACGCCGCCTACATCATCATGGCGGCCCGTACCGGCGAGAAGGTCGTGGCGGCCCGCAGCTACGAGAAGATCGAGAAGGGCGACATCGGGTATTTCGTGTCGTACCACGACGGCGAACTGCCGGTGACGGTCGTCTGGGAACGCAACATATCGGCCACGCCGAGTGAGGACTACCTGCCCAAGGACTTCCCCGCCGAGCTCAAGCCGTTCGTCTACTACGTGGAGTGGCCCGTGATAGAGCTGGTGGGCGATCAGGCTGCCGCCTCGCTCAAGACCCTGGCCAAGACGCTTCCCAAGTCCTTCCCGACGGACGATGGCTTCTATGCCGACACCATCGATGATGACTTCCCCTGGTACATGCCGCCGGAAGCATCGTACGCGTCATCCGATGCCGATTACAGCGATTATTCGGGTGATGAGGACGGCGCGGTCAGGGATCCGGACTACGTCGAAGGCGTCGAATCCTACGGTTTCATAACCGTCGGCAGCACCGTTATCCTGGGCAAGCATGACAGCGTCAATGGCGGAGACAACTGGGCCGCCGACATGGACAAGTTCGTAGGCAAGGAAGCGGTCGTCACATCGCTGCCCGGCGCAGACAGCCAGGGCTTCCTCGTTGTCCGGGTCAACGGCAATGACTATGCCTGGCGTGCGCGCAACCTGGCACTCAAGGGTCGTGGCGAACCAGGCAGCTATGGCTACCAGATCGGCGACGCCGTGATCCTGGGCGCTCACCGCTACGTCGACGATGACAACAACTGGGCCGCCGACATGCTCGACTATGTGGGCGAACAGGCCACCATCACCAGCATCGAAGGCGCCGATGGTGCCAACTGCTACATCGTGCACGTCGATATCGACAATGGCGACTGGTACTGGCGTGTGGAGACGATGGCCCCGGCCAAGTAGGCAAAGCCGTGCCGTATGGACGATTCTCGTACGGCACGGTATAGTCGCTTCACTATGGAAAAGATGAAGCGCACCGTAACCTGTGGAGCCCTTGCGAAGGCTGACGCAGGAAAGACGGTAACCCTGAACGGGTGGGTCAATCGCAAGCGGGATCATGGCGGCATTTCATTCGTGAACCTCCGTGATCGCTATGGCACCACCCAGGTGGTAGTGGACGCCGACGCACCCGAATCCCTCAAGGCCATCGCAAACGAGCTCAAGAATGAGTATTGCGTGGCGATCGAGGGCACGGTGCGCCTCCGACCAGACAGCATGATCAATCCCGAGATGGCCACCGGCCATATCGAGGTGGTCGCGTCGAACATCGTCATACTGACCAAGTGCGAGGTCTTGCCCTTCCAGATCGAGGACAAGACGGATGCCAAGGAAGATTTGCGGCTCAAGTATCGCTACCTGGACCTTCGTTCGGGCGGCATGCAGCGACGCATAAAGCTGCGCAACGACGTGGCGTTCGCCGTCCGCGAGCACATGGTCGGCCAGGGCTTCTACGAGATCGAGACACCCACCTTCATAAAGAGCACGCCGGAAGGCGCGCGCGACTACCTCGTGCCGAGCCGGCTGTACCCGGGAAAATTCTATGCCCTGCCCCAGAGCCCGCAGCTGTACAAGCAGATACTGATGGTCTCCGGCTTCGACAAGTACTTTCAGATTGCCCGCTGCTACCGCGATGAGGACGCCCGTGGTGACAGGCAGCCCGAGTTTACCCAGATCGATATCGAGATGTCCTTCGTATCGCGTGAAGACATCCTGACCATGGTCGAAGGCCTCATGCAGCACGTCTTCAGAAAGACGATGTCCATCGAACTGCCGCGGCAATTCAGGCGCATAGCCTACGACGACGCGCTGGAGCTGTACGGCACCGACAAGCCGGACCTGCGCTTTGGCATGGAGATGCAGGATTTTGGTCCGTATGTCGCGGGCTCCAGCTTCCAGGCCTTCAAGGACGCGCTTGCAACCGGAGCCGCTGATCAGGCGGCCAGCGCGGCGCGCGGGATTACCGTGCAGGGCGGCGGCGTCAAGGCGCTTGTCGTGCCGGGCAAGGCCGACTACTCGCGCAAACAGCTGGACGAGCTCGAGGCGGCCGCCAGGATTTATAAGGCCAAGGGCATGGCCTGGATGAAAGTCGCCACCGGAGCAGACGGCAAGCCAGCGCTCGAAGGCGGCGCCTCCAAGTTCTTTGCCGACACTGCGGCCCAGGTCATCGCCGGCCTTGGTGCCAAGACCGGTGACCTGATACTGATGGTCGCCGATGCCAAGCGACGGATAGCGAACATAGCCCTCGGCGCGATACGTACCAAGCTGGGCAAGGACCTCGGTTTCTGCGACCCGTCACGCTTCGAGTTCGCGTGGATAGTCGATTTCCCGATGTTCGAGTGGAACGAGGACGAGAACAAGTGGGATACCGCGCACCACATGTTCACCTGGCCACAGGAGCAGTACCACCCGACGCTGGAGAGCGATCCCGGCTCGGTCAAGGGTGACCTGTACGACCTCGTGCTGAACGGATTCGAGCTGGCCTCCGGCTCCATCCGCATCCACGACCCGACGCTGCAGAAGCGCATCTTCAAGATCGTCGGCTTCGACGAGGCCGAGGGCGAGAAGAAGTTCGGCTTCCTGACCGAGGCCTTCAAGTATGGCGCGCCTCCGCACGGCGGCATAGCGCCCGGGCTGGACCGCCTCGTCATGCTGATGGCCGGCGAGACCAGCATCAAGGAAGTGATAGCCTTCCCCAAGAACTCCTTCGCCGTCTCTCCTATGGACGACTGTCCGAACGAGGTCGATCAGAAGCAGCTCGATGAACTGCATCTGTCCATCAGATATCCGGAGAAGTAGCCGTCGGGATAGAGCGAGGGGAATCCTCCTCTCTCCAACGGTGATTTCCAATTGGCAAACGGCCCCGCCCCGCGGGGCCGTTTCTTTTTCTTGGCGCACAGCCGGGCTTTGGTCTATGATTGCTGAGGCAGGAGAGAACACGATGGCCATCGAACGGACATTTTCAATGCTCAAACCCGGAGTCCTGTCCCGCAGGATCACCGGAGAGATCATAACGCGGCTGGAACGGAAGGGTTTCGATATTGTCGCCGCCAAATTGATGCAGATACCCGCGGCGCTCGCCGAGACACACTATGGGGAGCATCGAGACAAGCCGTTCTTCAAGGAGCTGGTCGACTACATCACGAGCGGCCCGGTATTCGCCATGGTGCTGCAGGGTGAGGCCGCGATATCGATGCTGCGAACGATGTGCGGCTCGACAAGGGCAAGCGAGGCCGCCCCCGGTACGATTCGTGGCGACTACGCGATGCATACGGGACTGAATATCATCCACGCGTCCGATTCCGAGGCAAGCGCTCGTCGTGAGATCGACCTGTTCTTCAGGCCGGACGAGATCCTGGGCTGGCAGGACGGCAACGACCCATGGATATGAACATGGCGCGCGACTCGGCACGGCAGCCTGGACGCTGGAGGTTTGGTATGGTTCTTGTTCACAGGCGCGCCATCGCCGCGCTGGCCTTGGCCCTGGCCTTCGCCGTCGGAGCCGCGCAGGCCCAGGCTCCCGCATTGCCGAGCAATGACAAGGCGGCCTTCACGGTGCTTTCGATCAAGGATGGCATGCCCAACTCATCGGTTTCGGCGATCGTGCAGGACCGCCAGGGTTTCTTGTGGTTCTCCACCCAGGGCGGACTCTGCCGGTACGATGGCCAGAATTTCATATCCTATGAGAACGAACCGTTCAATGACGCGAGCATTTCCGGCGACCTGGTACAGACCCTCTATCTCGACAAAGCCGATACCCTGTGGGTTGGCACCTATGCCGGCCTGAATCGGTTCGTACCCGAGTCGCAATCCTTCGTGCACTATCGCTACAGCGACTCCGACCCGCAATCGCTGTCAAACGACCTGGTCATAGCGATTTCGCGTGATGGCCAGGGCAATCTCTGGGTCGGCACGCTCAACGGGCTGAACAGGCTGGACGAGAAGACCGGTACATTCACCCGGTATTTCGCCGACCCGTCCGATCCCCACGCGCTTCCCAACAAGACGGTTCGATCACTCTTGCTTGATTCAAAGGGGCGATTCTGGATCGGTACCTCCGGTGGTGGCCTCTCCTCGTACGACCCGGCCACTGACCGGTTCGACAACCATACGGCGTCTGTAGCCGGAGGCCCGGGTATACCGCAGAGCCTTTCGCTCCAGGACATCAAGGAAGACGGCTCCGGCAACCTGTGGCTGTCGGCCTGGGGAACGGGGCTCGTGCGCTTCAATCCGGACACCGGCGCGACCACGGTCTTTCCGCTGCCCGACAACAGGATCTATGTGATCAACACGTCCGGCCCCGGCATCATCAGGGCAGGAACCTGGGGAGCCGGCCTCTTCATGCTCAACCCGGCGACAGGGGCGATAGACTCCTACATGGCCTCGAGCGGCATCGGAGCCCTTCCCAATCCGGTCGTGTATTCCATGCTGCAGGACGCCTCGGGTGAACTATGGGTCGGCACCAATGGCGGCGGCGTCGCCAGGATGGACCGTACCAGAAGCAGCTTCACCGCCTTTGTGGCAGACAGCAAGGATCCCGATGCGTTGCCGACCGGGAAGATCATCTCGACGCTGGTCGACTCCGAAGGCGTACTGTGGACATCGGTATACAGCGCGGGGATACACCGGTACGACCCAAAGACCAGGAAGTGGCAACACTACCGGCACGTGGCCGGCGATCCAACAAGCCTGGCCGACGACATCTGCAACTACCTGTATGAGGATCACCAGGGGCGCCTGTGGGTCTGCACCAATTCGGGACTGTCGCTCTTCGACCGGGCCAAGGGCACCTTCACCACCTACAAGCATGAGATCGGCGTGACCAACAGCCTGGCCGACACCATCATCTACTCGATCGTGGAAGATCTGCGGGGCAATTTCTGGGTCGGCACCTACACCGCCGGCCTGGACTATTGGGACATGGAAGCTCATACGATTACGCATCATGCCTTTGACCCGAACGATCCGGGCTCGATATCCGACAACCTGGTCAACACGCTTGCCTACGACCGGAGTGGCAGGCTGTGGATCGGTACGAACAATGGTCTGAACCGATACGAGAACGGTCGGTTCGTGCGCTACCGCTACGACCCGCAAAATGCCAAGGGGCTCTCCAACAACTCCATACAACGGATCATGCTTGATTCGCACGGCATCCTCTGGATAGCGACACGCGGTGGCGGCATCAATCGTTATGACCCAGAGACAGACAGCTTCGCCCACTTCCTGAAGCGTGACGGCCTGCCCAACAACATCTGCTACAGCATTCTGGAAGATGGTGCCTCGAATCTGTGGTTCGTTACCCAGACCGGCATAGCGCTGTACAGCCGCGACACCGCCTCCATCAAGCGCGTGTCGCTGTTCAAGGAGCTGGAGAACACGACCTTCAATACAGGATCGTTCGTCGGAACCGACGGGAAGCTGTACTTCGGCTCGGTGGGAATCCTGGCCGTCTTCGACCCGCTGCGGTACGAGTCCAACCACCACATACCGCCGGTCTACATTACGGGCCTGTGGGCCGCCAACCAGGCGAAGCTGGGCACACCGGTGGCCGAATCCCCTGCGGGCAAACCGATCAGGCTGAACTACTTCGAAAACTCACTGGAGTTTCGCTTCGCAGCCCTGGACTTCCGCGATCCCCGGGCAAACCAGTTCGCCTACAAACTTGATGGATTCGACAAGGAATGGACCTACACGACGACCAGGACATTCGCGACCTACACGAACCTGCGGGGTGGACACTACACGTTCCGCGTGAAGGCCGCCAACAACGACGGCGTCTGGAATGACCGTGGAGCCTCGATCGATCTGGTCATAGCGACGAATCCTCTGGTCAGCACGTATGCCATAGCCCTGTACCTGGGCCTGATCGCCATGATGGGGTATGGCATAGCGACCATACGCAGCAATCGCCTGCTCTCCGGCAAGGTAAAGGAGCTGACTGCGGCCCAGTCGGCCCTGCGGGCAGCCAGCGCCGAATCGGCGAGGCTCGCCATCGAGGCGGAGCGCGCCAACAGGGCCAAGGGCGAATTCGTGGCCACGATGAGCCATGAGATCCGCACTCCGATGAGCGGCATCATCGGCATTGCCGAGCTGCTGTCACGGACCAGTCTCGATGGGCAGCAGAAGAATTACGTTTCTACCATCCAGAAGAGTGGCGATACGCTACTTTCCATATTGAGCGACGTGCTCGATTTCTCCAAGATCGATGCCGGCAAGATATCGCTGGAATCCATCCCGTTTGAACTGGGAGCGCTGGTCGACCGGCTCATCTCGACATTCCAGTGGCAGGCCAAGGCCAAACGCCTCGACCTCCGCGTGACCCTGGGTGATGAGGTGCCACCGCTGCTGCAAGGCGATTCGCTGCGGCTCAGCCAGGTGCTGATGAACCTGCTCTCGAACGGTATCAAATTCACGGAGCATGGCTCGGTGGAGCTGACGATAGCGTCCGAACCGCCTGCCGCGGGCAGCGACTCCGCGGGCAGCAACTCCGCCGACGGCGCGGCAAAGGCGGCGCGAATACGGTTCAGCGTCACCGACACCGGGATCGGCATCAAGCCCGAGAGCCTGCCAACGCTCTTCGAGCCATTCGCGCAGGAAGACCAGTCGACGACCCGGCTCTATGGCGGCACGGGCCTGGGCCTCTCCATATCCAGACACCTGATAGAGCTGATGGGAGGAACGCTGACCGTCTCCAGTACGGTGGATCAGGGCTCGAGCTTCTCGTTCGTGCTGACGATGCCGGTCGCGGACCACCTGAACCGATCGACCGAATCGACCGGGTTGGATGGAGGTCATCGGATACGCTTCAATGGTTCGGGACTCAGGGTGCTCGTCGTCGATGATGATGACACAACCAGACGTGTCGCCATCCATTTCCTGCAGGAGCTTGGCGTCGAGGCCCATGGGGTCGACTCAGGCGGCCACGCCATCGCGACCCTTGCGAACGAGTCGTTCGAAGCGGTGCTGATGGACTGCTCGATGCCCGGCATGGATGGCTACGAGACGACGCGGCGCATTCGGAGCGCCAATGGCAGCGTGAGCGATACGGCGATTCCGATCATCGCCATGACCGCGCACACCCAGCCGGAGGACCGCGCGCGGTGCCTCAATGCCGGCATGAATGAGTACCTGGCCAAACCGATACGCTCGGCCGCCGTCGAGGCCATGCTCGCCAGATTCTTTCCGCAGCGCGCCGAGCGCGTTGAAGGCGGCGAGCCGGACGAGGATCAGAGGCCTCAGACTCCGGTGGCGGCAGACGTCAGCGTCTTCGATATCGCCGCGTTCATGGAACGCTTCACCGGCGAGGAGGCCGTCGCAACGGAGATACTCGATATCTTCCTGAGGCAATCACGAGGCCTCCTGGAAGAGGGCACGGCCGCGCTCGATGCCGGCGACCTGCAGACCTTCAACGCGCGCATCCATCGGCTCAAGGGCGCGGCCGGCACGATAGGCGGATCCCGCGTCGTCGCGATGGCGGAAAGCATCCTCGATGCGTGTTCCGCCGCCCGGGGCAGCCCCGTACTGGCGCCCGAGACCAAGGCCGGCTTGTTGTCCCTGGCGGGCGACTTTGGCCGCGAGCTGGAGGCGCTGCTGCTGGCGGTCTCCGACTTCCGCGCCACACTGCGCCGTACCTAAAAAAAGGGAACAGGGCTTGTGGGCCCTGTCCCCTTTCATATACCTGCTATGTGCCCGCTACTTCCCGGCGCAGCCCGTGCAGCCGCCGCATGAGTCCGGCTCGTCGCTCTCGCCGCACGAGGAACAGCCGGTAGCCGTCGTGCCGCCCCGCTCCAGTATCAGCTGGCTGGCCATCGTTCCACCGACTGGCTCTATCAGGCTGCTCAGGTCGCGGTCGCCCTTGAAGCGGAGCACATTGACCATGAATATGTTCAGCTTGTTGATGATGTTGGGCGGCAGCTGATTGCCGTCGACCTCGACCGATATGGTCGGATAGTTGCGGTCGCGCGCCCATGGCGCGAAGAGTCCCTCGATCACGCGGCCGATCAGGCACGCGAACGGCGAGATGTTGACGATGCCGGAATAGCCGCGCTGCATCGCCGTCGCGGCCACACCGGTCGAGACCGCTATCTCCGAGTTCAGCTCGAGGTTGACGAAATGCTCCTGGGTGTTGGCCATGATCTCGTGCATGTCGTGCGGAGTCCTGGCTATCAGGCCCGTCGGTTCGAGGATGGCAAGGACCTTCTTCTCGACCGAATGCTTCCACCACTCCTCGACATGAAGCTTCAACAGGTCGCGCGATGGCCTTGAGGCCCATCGGGTACCGGCAGGGCGCAGCCTGATGAGCTTCTTCAGCGCGTATTCGCGCACGAAGTCGAGGTAGTGTATCCACTCGCTGATGCCAGCCACCTTGACCACGATGCCGCGGTCGCTCATCAGGTCGGTCAGCTCGCCGACGGCAAAGTCGTCGCGCCGCACGTAAATCTCGCCGACAACCAGTACCTTGGGACAGTCGTCGATGCCGCGCTTGAGGGGTATCCGCTTGACTTCGGCGGCGATGCGCCTCAGTTCGTCCCACAGCTTGTCCGGGTGGTGTTCGACGACGCCCATCATGCCGCGCCACGAAGCCTCGAACGCGGCCTGGGCCTGCTCCGGATTGGCGGCGGTGGCCTTGAGGGCGGTCTGGATGTCCTTCATGTAGTCGGTAACGACGAGACCCTTCCACATCTCCTTGGCAAAGCTCGGTCCGAGTTCGGTGTAGGAGTTGTCGGCGGACAGCGTGAATACGACGATATTCTCAAGCCGCATGTCCCTGAAGAGGTTCTGATAGAAGACAAAATACTGGCCGGTGCGGCACGGGCCCGTCGTGATCGGTACGAAAACCAGGTAGAGCTCGTCCTTGCGATACTTCTCGGAGGCTATGAACTGCAGTACGCTGCCGAGCAGCAGGTGACTCGGCACGCACTCCTTGCCGGATGCGTGCGCCCTGGCAACCTGGATCGTCTTGCTGGTCGCCACGGGCAAGGCCTCGGCATTGAGCCCCAGCCCCCGTATGGTGGCGGCCATGAACTCGGTCGATACGTTGCCCATGTTCGACAGGAGTATCTTGACCCGCTTGTTGTTGCGCACCGGCACCTTCTCGCCGGTCGCCGCGTTGACGACGCGCAGGTCCTCCGAGCCGCCATACTGGAACTGCCAGCCGTTGTCGTAGCGCTCGGCCTCCAGCTCCAGCTTCTTCGCGCGGTAGCCGTCCAGAATGTCCAGGAAGGCCTCCACGCGGGTGTCGATGCCGGCGTCGGCAGAGTGCGAGTCAAGCTCAAGCACCAGGAACGGCTTCTGGCCCATGATCCACTTCAGGTAGTGCAGCATGAAGGAGTCGGGCGCGCAGGAGAAGTTCGTTATCCAGGTAACATAGACGTTGGGCTGATCCTTGAGCAGCATCGCCGCATGCATGTTCTGCTGGCCGTAGTACCAGTACATGTTCGGGAACGTGCCGTTGCCCTCGGGCAGCGGCAGAATGTCGAACGGTATGACCGAGTATCCACGGGTGGTGAACTTCCGTGGTATGCCCATGTTCGCTTCGGGCGTAAAGGAGTTGTACGGACGACCCAGAATCGCTATCACCGGGCGGTCTGCCTTGCGAGCCTCTTCAAGCGCCTCGGCGCCAAGCGCCTGGGCAGCGGAGAAGTATTCGCGCTGCTTGGCCAGGGCCTTCTCGAAGGCCGCCTTCGTCTCCGCCTCGCCGATCCCGAGGAGCGCGGACATCGTCGTGAAGTGCTCCAGCGCCTTGGCCTCGCCGAACTTGAAGCTGACCACCAGCGGCAGGAAGCGCTTCTCGTCCACATCGGGAAAGGCCTTGACTATGTAGTATGGCAGCGCCTGCGTTATCGGACAGGTGTTGGCGTGGACGTCATCCTCGTAGCTGGGCATGTCGCGGAAGTGCGTCAGCAGCACATAGTCGACACCCTTGTCCAGGCAGTCCTGTACGGCGCCATGCGCAATCTCCGCGGGGAAGCAGTAGGCGCTCTCGACGCGGACGACACCTTCGTGCGCAACCTCGGTCGACAGCACCGTCTTGATGCCGAGCTCGTGGAAGAACCACGAGTACAGCGGGTACAGGCTGTGGGTTGAGAATGCGCGCGGTATGCCGACCGTGTAGGTGCGCCTGGCGACGAATGACTCCGCCGGGGCGGCGAAGGTCTCGAACATCAGTTCCTGGCGCTTCGAGACATAGTCGAAGACCGGAACGTCATGCACGGCCTTGCGGGTATTGGTGTACTTGTTGCAGCGGCCGCCGAACATGTACGAGTGCTCGTTGACCTTGAGCACCTGGATGGGACACAGGTTGTCGCAGGCCTTGCAGGTAAACACGCGCTCGTAGCCTATCTCGCGGGTTATCAGCGCATCGAGGTCGACTGGAGTGTTGTCCAGCAGACCCTCGGCACGCTTGCGCTTGGCCAGCAGTGCCACACCGAAGCTGCCCATCAGCTCGGGAGACGGTGGAACCAGGATCTCCTTGTCCAGCATCATCGCGAAGGCGAGCGGCACCGCCTCGTTCTTGGCCACGCCGCCCTGCAGGAACACCTTCTTGCCGATCGTCCGGTTGCCGACAACGCGGTTCAGATAGTTGGCCACGATGGAAACGACGATGCCGGCGGTTATGTTCTCGCGGGTAGCGCCCTGCTGCACGGCCTTGCGGATATCGGAGTTGATGAAGGCCGAGCAGTGCTCGCCGAACTTCAGCGGGGCGTCGGCCGACAGCGCTATCGGCGCTATGTCCTTGGCGCTGTGAATCGAAAGGTCGCCCGATGAGGATTCCTCGAGGAAGCTGCCGGTTCCGGCGGAGCAGGCCTCGTTCATCGCGTAGTCTATCGGCACGCCGTTCTTGAGCAGTACGTACTTGGCATCCTGGCCACCGATCTCGAATATCGTCTCGACACCGGGATCGAAGTACGCCGTACCGACCGAGTGGGCTATGATCTCGTTGTAGACGCCGGGCGTCTCGAGGAACACGCCAAGGATCTCACGCGACGAGCCGGTCGTCGCCGCCAGCTCTATGGTCACGGTGCCGCCATGGGTGTCGGCGGCAATCTTGTCGCGGATGGAGACCAGGCACTCCTTGAGCGCCTTGACCGGATCGCCGTGGGTCCTGCCGTAGTAGCTGGCAACGACCTCATCGGTCTCCGCGTCGAGCAGCGCGACCTTCGTCGTGGTGGAACCGCCGTCGACGCCCAGTATGTACCTGCGGCCGGCCACGACATGGCCCTCGCTGCTCTCGAAGAAGCGCACCTTGTCGCGCCACTTCTTCAGGTCGGGGAGCGTATCGAACCGGACCACGTTCGGCTTCAGGAGCGACTCGGGCGGCGGCAAGGGAGAGCCGGCCTCGGCGGCCAGCACCGCCGCGCCGTACGCTTCGAAAACCTCGGCGGTTTCCGGCACGATGAACTGAATCGATGGCGCGCGTTCCTTGATGAAACGGACGATGTGCTTGTTCAGGGTCATGCCGCCGGTCAGCACCACGGTGCCTTCGTTGACCTTGGCGCGCTTCAGGAAGTCAACCACCTTGCCGGCCATCACGTTCGACAGCGACAGCACGATGTCGTCCTTGGTAGCCTCGCGCTTGTTCAGCCGGTGCGTGCAGTCGCTCTTCATGAACACCGAACAGCGCGTGCTCAGCGACAGCACCCGTGCCGTCTCGGGCACCCTGGACACGTCCTCCAGCGACATGTCCATGCGGCCAAGCTGCTGCTTCAGGAACTCGCCGGTGCCCGACGCGCACTTGCTGCCGGAAAAATTGTTGACGATCTTGCCGGTATCGTCGAGCGAGTAGACGACCAGATCCTCGCCGCCCATGCTCGCGACGGCGTTCGGCCTGAGGTGCGATGCGTTGAGGGCCGCCTCGACGCAGAGCGGCTCCAGCGTGCCGGCGGCGTTGAACAGGTAACGGCCTTCGTTGCCGGTGACGAGCACCCTGGTGCCGGCCGGAATGTCGCGCTGCGACATGATCTTCTTGACGGCTGCGTGAAAATCACCCTCATGCGGGGTAAAAGCTGACCAGATGACGTTCTCGCCTTCCGTCAGAACGACCTTGAGGCTTGAAGAACCAATATTGATGCCGAGGGACAACATACGATGGGACCTCTTTGGCAGATGCGTGCAGAATTTCCGGGCAGTTCGACCCCTCGTCGCCCCCGGAGAGCGCCTATATTATACCTGAGGTCACCCGCGCATCAATAGCTCGGACGCCAACGAGGCGCAGAGAAGCGCGTCTGATGCGAAATATATACAATGTTGCTTGTGTTTTCATCGCCTCGGGGAACGCCACCAGAGGCGTGCGGTCGCCCCGGACAGAGGCGTTCCCCGGCGCGGGCCTCCTCGGCCTCCAGGTCTCCGGTATCGCGCTAGTCGTCCATCACCAGCGCGGCCTTGATGCGATCCAGATTGGCTCTTACGAGCGCTATATCGTCGGGATGCACCGAAGCCAGCATCTGGTCCATGTACTGCTTGTACTCGGCCATCGGATACGCCTTGTAGATCTCCTCGAACATGATGTAGGTATAGCCGGACAGTATCGCCGTATAGACCGTCACGAACTGGTCATTCCATCCGTATTTGACCAGGATCGCTTTGACCCGCGCGTCCGCCAGCGCGGCAGCCAGGCCCGCCTTGATCGTCTCGGCAGAGAACGCCTGCGACGGATCGGCCATGCCCTCGTCGCCGCCGATATCCTCGAATGGCCCGGTCACCTCGTCGCCCAGCGCTTCGAGTTCCGCCATCATCGCCGGAAAATCCTTGAGGAACCGGTCCAGTGTCGCCTTGCTCAGCAGGCGCGCCGGAGCCGCCCACGCGGCCTGCGCCCCGAGCGCCAGGATCAGCGTAAACGCCGCCAGCGCCGCACAACTTCGTTTCATATGTGGTCCTCCCCTGCTCGTGCGGGACGCGGCCTGCCGCTCGGTATCACGCCCGCGTCCGTCCAAACGGTAAAGTCTCAGGCATCCAGGAGAGGCTTGTCAACGGTGTAGAGAGAAAGACAAAAACGAGAGCAGGTTGCCCTGCTCTCGTACGAAATTTCGGGGCGGCTGGTTGCTACAGGCCGAGTTCGGTTTTTGTCTCGCTGGCCGCCGCGGATACCGTTCCATTCAGGGCCAGGAAGGAGGCTCGATCAGCCTCGGTGTCGCTCCATCCATTGTCGCCAAGGTACGGACCCGCGGGAGCGGAGTCAAGAAAGGCGGGAGGAGTGTCAGCGAACCAGGAGTTATTGACAATATAGGATTTGGCAGTAGTGGCCGCATCGCGATGATAGCCGCCTGTGCCTTGAAACACGGGTACCCGCTCGCCTCCCGAAGTGAACGAGACTGCCAGAATGCGGGCGTCCCTCTTGTCAATCCGCGCGGGCGTTGACTTCAGATTTCTCGGCGGCGATCATTCAATGCAACAGGCGCGCCCGAGCGATGACTGCAGTGATCGATCACACCAACCGCTTCAAGCGGGCCATGACGCCGGCTCGCCCGACGGGCTACTGATCCGAGCGACCGGATCGGTTCGGAAGGATACGCACACCGATGACGATTTCAGGTTTCCTTGACATCACCTGGTCCGAGCCCGGCGAGCCGCTCGTTGAGCCGCCGCGCTTTTCCCCGGTCATAGCCGATCCGAGCTTCCTCCTCCCGGAAGAGACCCCGAAGGGAACATGGGAGCTATTCGCACATTCGGCCTGGGGCATCCACCGCTACTCGTCGGCGGACGGCCTATCATGGCGCGACCGGGGCCTCGTGGTCCGCAACGCGATGCGACCGTTCATACGGCGGCGCGGTGACCGGTTTCTTCTATACTACGAGAAGTATGCGCCGCTCGCCCTGCCGCTGACCGCGTTGCCCGGCAGGCGCCGCTGGAAGTCGACCATATCGATGCAGGAAAGCGCTGACCTGTCCGGCTGGTCGGCGCCCCGGACGCTGGCTCGGCCCGAATTGCCGTGGATGAGCGACCCAGGCCTCGGCGACTCGGTATCCAATCCCTGCGTCGTGGACGCGGGTGGCGGCGAATGGCGGCTGTACTGCTCGGCCTCGCTGGCGTGGCTGGACGACTGCGGCTTCTGCGAGCCGCGGTACATCGCGATGGCACGGGCACAGTCCCCCGATGGCCCTTTCCGGTTCGAGCCGAAACCCGTCATCGACCCCGCAGACGACGCCACGGTCGCGGTCGTCGGCGCTTCCGGCGCGATCGGCGCCGGATCCATGAAGGCCATCAAGCTGGACGATGGCTGGATAGGACTTCAGAACAAGATATTTCTCGATGCCGCGGGCACGTCCCGCTCGGCCATATTCGTACAGCGCTCCGAAGATGGGCTGGAGTGGAAGCCCGCCCGGGAGGAGCCGCTCATACGCCCTGGAACGGGCTGGACGAGTTCGCACGTCTATGCTTGCGACTGCCGTTTCCGCGAAGCCGACGGCCGCTGGTACCTGTACTTCAACGCGCGCGATGGCTGGAAGATATCCGAGGGCAAGGAGAGGATCGGCCGTATCGCGGGAACTCCGGTGAAGCACGCCCGGGACGACGCCAAGGAAGAGCGCGAGCCAGGTCCGGCGCCCGGCCAAGGCCAGAGACCGTGCGCGGTCCGGCTGAAGAAGCACAGCTGATCTTCCGGCGGCTCGCGGAAGGGGACTTGCATACCTGGCAGAGCTGGGCATAATATATCGATAGAACTATATCTAAGTTCACGGATTAAGCGATAGGGAATATCCGCGAAAAGGAAGGATGACCATGGCCATCGATGTAGAGCAGCAGCTGGCGGCATTGCGCAGCCAGTTAGAGGAGCGCCCGGGAGCAAAGAAGAAGCTCTCGATGGTCGTGTTCTCCGGCGATCTTGACAAGCACATCGCCTCGATGATCATCGCGACGGGGGCCGCCGCGATGGGTATGGAGACGGTGCTCTTCTATACATTCTGGGGCACCGCGGCCCTGCGTGACCCGAAGAAGCGGGTCGGCGGCAAGAACATCATCGAGAAGATGTTCGGCATGATGCTGCCCAAGGGGCGCAACAAGACCACGATATCGAAGATGAACATGGGTGGCCTCGGCACCGCGATGATCAAGGGGCTGATGAAGAAGAAGAATGTCGCCAGCATGGATGAGCTCTTCGAGGTGGCCGGTCAGCTAGGCGTCAAGATCATCATATGCGAGATGTCCATGGACCTGATGGGCTTCAAGCGGGAAGAGATGATCGACTATCCCAATCTGGAAGTCGGCGGCGTCGCCACCTTCCTGGCCGACGCCTCGGAATCTTCGATACAGCTCTTCATCTGATAGCCGCAGATACACAACGACAAAGGAGTACGTTATGGCTGAATACACGGTACAGAAGACACTGGACTGCAAGGGGCTCAAGTGCCCGATGCCCATCGTCAAGATGAGTCAGGAGATGCCGAAGTCCGCAATCGGCGATGTCATCGAGGTGATCAGCACCGATCCTGGCGCGCTATCCGATTTCCCCGCATGGGCCAAGACCACCGGCAACCAGGTGATCGAGACCAAACAGGAAGCCGGCCTCATCAAGATATACGTCAAGCGTCTCAAGTAGGAGCTCGTATGCACAATGTTCCGGCCGCGGCGCAGATCGTCGCGGCGGTCTCGGCGGCCAGCGCCGGCGCCCAGCCCGGCGCGGAGGCGGTCAGCGCGGCATCCGCCACGGCTGCGCATACGGGCCTCGCGCTCCTGTTTGACTGGCTCGAGTACTTCATAACGGTGCCGATGGTCTACATCGCGATTGTCTTCTGCCTTGTCGCCATCGTCGTCAGGATGGTCAAGGTGGCACGCTCGCCGGCACCATTCCAGCTTGCCATCTATCCGGCCGCCGACCGGCCGGTGATGGCGGCTCTGGGCGACGCCCTGGGAATGAGCCAGATACGCAGGCGCAAACCCGTGTTCTGGTTCTTCCTGATGATGTTCCACATCGGGCTCGTACTGCTGCTGCTCGGGCACCTGGACATCCTGCCCCAGGTCAATATCGTACCGCCCGAATCCAGGCACATGCTGGGCGCCGGCGCGGTCGGCCTTGCGGTAACGATTCCCGCGTTCTATTTCCTGTTCAGGAGATTCCGCGGCATGAACCGGCAGATATCGGTGCCATCGGACTACCTCCTGCTGCTCCTCCTCGTGTTCCTGTTCCTGCTCGGCGACATGATGAGCTGGGGCAACTCATGGACGGCGCACGGCTTCGTGATGACCAAGGCCGATTTCGCGTCGTACTTCGACGGCCTGGCCAGATTCACCTTCGCCGATCCGCGCCAGGTGCTGCACGGTTCACATTACCATTTCGTCGTCCTGCATGTGCTGTTGGCCAATCTGCTGTTCCTGATTCTGCCATTCACCAAGATAGCCCATGCGTTCTTTTCGGTGCCGCTCAATGTGGTCAGGAGGGCCGTATGGACTACGCGACAGAGCAGAAACTAGAGCTGCTGTTCAAATCGAAACTGCACGGCGTGATGCGCATGTATCTCGATACCTGCGCACGCTGCGGCCTCTGCGTCGAGTCTTGCCATGTCTACGCGTCGATGCCGGAAACCAAGTACACCGCCGTCGGGCGGGCGGAAGTCGTGCGCAAGATATTCAAGCGCTACTTCAAGCTTGAAGGGAAGATAGCGCCGTGGCTCGGCGAGGTGCTGGAGTTCAGCGATGATACGATGGATCGGCTCAACGAGGCGGCATTCTCGTGCACCGGATGCAGGCGATGCATGGTGCACTGCCCCTTCGGAATCGATACCCAGCAGATCATGAGCATAGCCAAGGCCCTGCTGATCGGCGCCGACAAGGAGCCCAAGATCCTGTCGATGCTGGCCGACATGTCCATAGCGAAGGCCGATGGTCTGGACGAGACGCGAGCATCGTACGCGGAGGCCCTGGCCAACCTCGATGCCGAGGTCAAGGCGCTGTGGCCGGCATCACCGACACCGGCGGTACCCTACGAGAAGGCCGCGGCCGATGTGCTCTATGTACCGCTTGCCGGCTCGCACTCGATCGTGTCCGCGGCGGCGATCATGAACGCAGCGGGCGAGAACTGGACCCTGTCATCATTCGAAGCGGTCAACTTCGGCACCTTCCTGGGAGATTCCCGCCGGGCCGCGGCCATATCGACACGCATCGTCGACGAGGCCAGACGGCTGGGCGTCAAGGAAGTGGCGGTGGTTGAATGCGGCACGGCCTTTCGCGTGCTCAAGCAGCAGATAGGTGAACAGCCGTTCAGGGTCAGCGCCTTTGTCGAGCTGATAGACCGCTACCTGGAGGAGGGCCGCATCAAGGTTGACAAGTCCAGGCACAAGGACCTGACCACCTACCATGACCCCTGCCAGATAGCCCGCAATTCCGGACTGATCGAGCAGCCCCGACGCGTGCTGCGTGCGGTTACCGACTACTTCACCGAGATGACGCCGAACCGCGCCGAGAACTGGTGTTGCGGAGGCGGCGGCGGGCTGGTCGCCATGGGCGAGCTTGAGTTCCGCATGAAATCATCGAAGGTCAAGGCCAACCAGCTCAAGGCTACGGGAGCCAGAGTCGTTACCACCGCCTGCGAGAACTGCCACAGCCAGCTGTCCGACCTGAACGAGTACTACGGCCTCGGCATGAAGGTCGAATTCCTGTCACACCTCGTGGCCAGGGCACTCGTCCACCAGAACTAGTCGCAGAGAGCCCCGCCGGTGCCAGCCCGTTTGTCTTCGTACATGGACTGGTCGGCGCGGGCTATCAAGTCCGGCAAACCCAGCGGCGCGGCGGGATCGAACATCGCGGTGCCGATCGAAAATGCAAGGCGCCATGGCCTTCCTGCCTGGCCATTCCAGAGGGCAGTAGCCTGCCGTACGCGGCGGATCAGCGACGCCGTGACCTCGCCGTTCGCCTGGGACAGCAGCGCGATGAACTCGTCACCGCCATGCCGGGCCAGGATATCGCCCGATCGAAAACAGGTGTCAAGAATCCCGGCCGCCGCTCGCAGGGCTTCATCGCCCTCCGCATGGCCATACCAATCGTTGATGTGCTTGAAATCGTCAAGATCAAGAAAGAAGATGGCAAACGGCTCGCCGCGCCTGACCGAGCCGCGCAGATGCTGCTCGGCCAGCTCCCCGAAGCTGCGCCTATTGCGCTGGCCGGTCAGTTCATCGATCAGCGACGCCTCCTTGAGCAGCGCTTCGCGGGCCTTCTCTGCTGAAACATCCTGTATGGTTCCGAGGACAAGTCTCACGGCTCCGTCGGTTCTTCGTTCAAATACTGTGTCGGTCGATTGAAGCCAATGCCAGACACCGGACCTATCGCGCGCGCGGTATTCGAAGACCGCCTTCAGACCGTCACCGAGATCTCTCAACATCGCGGGCTGCATGGCAAACCGCTCTTGGTCTTCTGGATGGACCAGGGAGGCAAGGCACTCGTCACCCAGGTCCTTGCGCTCATCGGCGCCATAGCCAAGCATCGACATGATGCTGCTGGAAGCATACATGGCAGCCCCGCGGTCCAGATCATAGACACAGACTATGTAGGGCGACAATTCGAGCACCTTGGCCAGGAATCGCTTGCGCTCTTCCAGCGCTGCGTTGACCCTGGTCAACTCCCGACGGGCATTGACGAGCTCGTTGTTCATTCTTGAGAATTCTTCAAGCACTTGGTCCTCGTTCATGCCACACCACCGAGCGGATCGAGCCCAACGAGGCGATCGCCGACCTCCAAAGCCGTCTGGCAGTCGAGCGCGGTCGCATCGGCTCCCACTTCCATCCATAACTCAGGTGAAACGATGAAAGGTATCCCCCCCACAATCACGGGCGGTCGATGTTCGCCCCTTGTCTTGATCGCGTCCACGGCCTTGGCTACCCACCGCACGTTCGTGGGTATCGAAGCCGAGAGCGCGATCATGTCTGGCTTCAACCGTTCGGCTTCCTGGACAAGCGCATGCACCGGCAGATTGGCGCCAAAGAAGCGGGTATCCCAGCCATCAGCCTCAAAGAAGTCGACAACCATGCGCAACCCGAGCTCATGCAGCTCGCCCTGCGCACATGCGGCAATCATGCATTTGCCGTTGAGCCGCTTGCCCGCGATCAGAACTGGGTATAGTGTGGACATGATATACTGGGTGGCGGCGGTGGCGAAGTGCTCCTACGCCACCGATATCTTCTTGATAAGCCAAAGCCTGCCCAGTTCCCGCTGAGCAGGCTGGAACAAATCCGGGTACAACGTCTTGATTGCGGTGCCGTTGCGCACTTCCGCGTCGACTATGGCCTGTGCAAAATCCCGCCGTCCATTGAGCAGAGCCTGCAGATACGACCTGGCCATTCCGCTATCGGGCAGACCTTCCTTCATATAGCGGTTCGATGCGGACTCGGATCGGCCATATTCAAACGCGGCCCGCTGCACAACATCCTCGAAGGCCTGCGCGTCCTGCCCGGACAGGCGCTTGAGCGCAGCCTGGCCAGCGCAGCGGAATGACAGCGTCACCAGTTCGGTGGAAAAGCCGAACCCATCAAAAAGCACCCTGAGCCAGGATAGATAATCGATGAGTGCATGGCCATCATGAGCAAAGGCTATGGCCGCAAAGTTCCTGATGTGGTGGGCCATATCCTCTCTGGCCAGCCTCAGGCCCCGGGCGTCGTAACGCATCCCAATATCGGGTCTGAGCCGGAGCAGCAGCGCAAGGGCTTCACCAGCGGCGTCATCGGCCTCGGCAAGAAGGGCATCTATACCGCCCGAGTCATCAACCATCGGCGCTCTCCTTGGAACCGTGGTACTATACCACACTTCCGGCCTGCCGCTACAACAGCGGCGACGCGATCGTATATACTGGCGGTCATGAACCTCTACCGCATCCAGAACATCAACTGCCCGCTCGACCACGACGAGCACTACCTCCGCGGTCGCGTGGCCCGCGAGCTCGGTGTCGGCCCCGCCACACTGGCTGAGTTCCGCATCGAGCGCCGATCGATAGACGCCAGGGACAAGCGCGACATCAGGATTGTCTACACGATCGTAGCCGGGCTGGAGTCGCCGTGCCGCAGCCTGGGCTCCAAGGCGAGCGCACTGCCGCCCGTCGTACGGTACCGCTTCCCCGGCCCCAGCCCCCGCGCCGCCGTCGCCGATGGCAACCGCGCCATCATCGTCGGGTCGGGCCCCGCGGGACTCTTCTGCGCGCTGATGCTCGCCGAGGCCGGATGGCGGCCGCTCGTGCTGGAACGAGGCGACCCGGTAGAGGCGCGCGGCGCGGCCATAGCGGCGTTCTGGTCCGGAGCAGGCCTCGACCCCGATTCGAACATGCAGTTCGGCGAAGGCGGAGCAGGCACCTATTCCGATGGCAAACTGACAACATCGGGCAACGACGAGGCGGGGCGCAACCGCAGGGTGCTCGAGGAGTTCGTCGCGGCCGGCGCGCCGGCGGAGATCCTGTTCTCGAGCAAGCCACATATCGGCACCGACTATCTCGTCAGGGTGGTCAGGAACCTGCGCGCCCGCATCGAGGCGCATGGTGGTACGGTCCGGTTCAGGTCGACGGTAACCGGCCTGTTGCTCGACGGCGGCCGGGTCACCGGCGTCGAACTGGCCGGTGGCGAGCGGCTCGACGCCGGAGCGGTTGTGCTCGCCATCGGCCACAGCGCCCGCGACACCTTCTCGCGGCTGGCGGCCGCCGGCATACCGATGGAGCGCAAGCCCTTCGCGATGGGCCTCCGGATCGAGCACCCGCAGGAGATGCTGTCGCGGGCGCAGTACGGCGAACGCTGGAATCACCCCGCGCTCGGTGCGGCCGACTACAAGCTGACGCACAAGGCCGCCGATGGCCGAGGCGTCTACTCGTTCTGCATGTGCCCCGGCGGATATGTCGTCGACGCGAGCTCCGAACCGGGCATGGCGGCATGCAATGGCATGAGCGACTTCGCCCGCGACGCGGTCAACGCGAACAGCGCCATAGTCGTATCGGTGCGGCCGGATGACTACGGTGGTGATGATACCAGCCAGTCCGGTGTGCTCGCCGGCGTCGAATACCAGCGACAATGGGAACGCCTGGCGTGGAAGGCCGGAGCATCGGCGCTGCCGGTACAGACGGTCGGCGACTTTGCACAGGGCATCGCCTCGACCCGCCTGGGCGACATCGTGCCATCCACGCGCGGCGCCTATGCGCTGGCCGACCTCAACGGTTGCGTGCCCGGCTTCGTCGCCGGAGGCATACGCGAGGCGCTCAAGGCCTTCGACAGCAAGATAGCCGGCTTCGCCCGGTCCGACGCGGTACTGACCGGCGTGGAGACGCGCACCTCGTCGCCCGTGCGGATTCTGCGCGGCGATGGCCTGCAGTCAAGGGTGCACGGCCTGTTCCCCTGCGGAGAAGGCGCTGGCTACGCCGGCGGCATCATGTCCGCGGCCGTCGACGGCATCAGGGTTGCCGAGGCCGCCGTGGCATTCCTGGGTGGGGTATCCTGATCATCCTTTCGCCAAAGGCCTTTTTGCAGTAGACTGAGGTGGTTATGTCCAAGACCACCTCCATCAAATCGGGTGAGCGCAGAAACGCCACCATACTGTTTGCCGATCTTCAGGGATTCACCGCCCTCTCCGAGCGGATGGACCCCGAAGAGATGGACGCGCTGATGAGCCGCGTCTTCGGCATATTCGAGGACATCATCGTCGCCCATGGTGGCGTCGTCGAGAAGTACATCGGCGATGCGCTCGTGGCCGTCTTCGGCGTGCCGCAGCTGCATGAGGACGACGCGCAGCGGGCGCTGGAGTCGGCCATGTCGTTTCTGGAGCGCAACCGCGCCCTGGAGAGCGCGCTGACACCGCATGGCACCAGGCTGTCGTTCCGTATCGGCGTGCATGCCGGGCTCATAGCGACCGGCGACCGCGGCTCGTTCAAGGTGGTCACCGGCCACCCGATGGCGATAGCCCAGCGCCTGCAGGATGCGGCCGAACCGGACAGCGTGCTCGTCTCGGACGCCGTCAAGGAACGCTGCGATACCGAGTACGACTTCGAGGGGCCTTTGACCCTGTCGCTCAAAGGCGCGACGGAGACGCTGACGGCCTGGCGCCTCAGGGGCTCGGCGCTTGTCGGACTCCACGACGTGGGACCGTTCATAGGCCGCAAGGACGCGCTCGACGAGCTCATGCGGCTGTATGTCAGGCACGATCCGGCCACCACCAATGGCCGCTACCTCGTCGGCGAGGCCGGGATTGGCAAGACGCGGCTGGCGCAGGCGCTGGTCGAGCGCGTCAAGCGTTTTCCTGATTTTCTGTCGCCGCTGCTGATGGCCAAGGCACAGAAGTTCAGGCCGGAGCGCTATGCCGTCGTCGTCGATCTGGTGCTCGAATACATCGGCGTCGATCCTGCATCCGGCGCCGAGGCCATGTCGTCCGCCTTGGCCACGGTGCCCGGCATCGAGCCGCAGCACGCCAGACGATTCGCGGGCCTGGTGCACAATACCGGCAAGGCTCCGCAGGACTCCGACGTGGTGCTGTCACTGTTCTCCATCTTCTCCGCCATCATGCAGCGCCATGCCGGCGCCGTATACCCGGCGCTGCTCTTCATAGACAACGCCCAGGACATGGACAGGCCGTCGCGCGAGTTCCTTGCCTACTACTTCAAGAATGGCGCGTGCAAGCCTTTCGCGCTCCTGGCCGGGCGCGACCACCCCGCCTCGATACGGGACGCGTTCCCCGAGCTGAAGCCGCTCAGACTCGGCCCGCTGCCGCAGGACGACGCCAGAACCCTTGCCAGGGCCCACTGGCACGATGCGCCCGATCGCTCGCTCGAGGCTATCGTGGCCCAGTCGGGAGGCAACCCGCTGTTCATACGCGAGTATGCGCTGTTCGCCATGAAGCACAAGGATTTGTCGAACCTGCCTGGCACCATCCAGAACATGTTCATGGCAAGCCTGGACCGCTACGAGCCGGCGGCGCGTGCCTTCATCACCGCCATGTCCGTGTTCCTGCAGGGCTTTGACGAACAGGAGGCCGCCAGGGTCTACGAGGCCTATGGCGGCGACCCCGGCTACGCTCCCAAGGCCCTCGACATCATGGCGCGCGCCGGCATCCTGACCAGGACCGGCGAGCGCTTCGCCTTTGCCCTCGATGTGTTCAAGAAGGCCCTGTACGCGAGCATACTGAACCACAACAAGAAGATACTGCACGGCGTCGTCGCGGACATCATGCTGGAACGCGGTCCGCGCAGCCGGCTTCGCCTCCTGTATCACCTGATGAAGTCGGAGCGCTGGCCCGAGGCATCCGATGTGATACGCAGCGATCCGACCCGCAATTATACCTATGAATACCTGGACTACATCGACACGCTGTACAAGCGCCTGTCCAGGAACGCGCCCGATGACGCTATCCAGCTACTGATAGCGAAGAGCGCCCTGTACTTCAACGCCGGCAAGATCGACGAGGCGGAGTGCGAGCTGAAACGGGTGATGCGCTTCGCCGTCGACGAGAAGGATGCCCTGTGCATGGGTTTTGCCTACCATATGGTCTGTGCCCACAACTCGATGTCGTACGGCTTCCAGAAGTCGCGATTCACCGGCCAGAAGGCGCTGTACTATTACCGCAAGGCCGGCATGGCCTCCAAGAGCATCCAGAACGTGTTGCGCCACATGGCGTTCGCGGAGTTGCAGCGCAACAACTTCGAGGAGGCCCGCGCCCTGGTCGAGCAGATGTCGCAGCTGCCGGACCGCGACGAATTCGAGCTGGCAAACGCCCAGGCCGAAGGCCGCCTGCTTGCCGGCGACTACCACGGAGCCCTGCGCATCCTCGACGCGGCCCCTCGTCCGCCTGATGAGGATGATGGCTTCGTGGCCCGCTTCTTTGGCATGGACCTGCGGCTCAAGATACTGTGGCAGCTCTGCGACTTTCCCGCGCTGGAGCCCGCCGCCAGGACCCTGCTGCAGGCGGGAGACCTGAGCGATACGATCATGTCGCAGGCGCAGGCGATGCTGGCGGTCTCCGCCTCGCTGCGGGGCGACACGAAGACTGCCAGTGAAGGCTTTATGCAATCAGAGTATTACTCCGACAAGGTGCGCAACGACTTTGACCGCGTGGACTCACTGCGGACCATGGCCAACTGCCACTACATCGCCGGCAACATCCGCAAGGCGGAAAGCATAGCACGGGAGGCACTCGTCCTGGGGCTCAGGCACTCATGCTTCTTTCCCACCTTCACCGTGCTGATGCTGCTGGTGCAGATATCGGCCGGTCGCGGCGACCTCGAGCAGGCGCGGTTCTTCCTGGTGGAGGCATCGTACTTCTCGTCGACAGGGCTCCTCTTGCCAAACAAGGATACGATACTCTACTACTACTGGGCCAGCCGGCTGCTGGACGGCGACCCGGCGGGCAAACGAGCCACCATCGCCCACACGCTGCTGATCGATGAGCTGTCGCGCCTGGGTGAACCACGACTGGTGGCCAATTTCAGGTCGACCCGCGGCTTCGGCGACATGGAGCGCGCGCTGGCAGAAACCGAGAAGGAGCGAGCGTGAGCGATGATTCGGGCGCCGGAACCGGCGCCAGAATGGCCGTCTACCAGGCCCTGGATACTCTTGAAGACTACCTCATCGATGGCTGCCGGAGCGGCCGACCGGTGCCCGAGTTCGCCATCCAGGAGGCCGCCGACATACCGGAACAGGAAGCGCCGGCGGCCATGCCGCGCGGCAGCGACAGCCTGGATGCGATAGCCGCGGAGGCCATGCGGTGCCAGCGCTGCAGGCTGTCTGCCGGCAGGAACCGCGTCGTGCCCGGCCAGGGCTCGAGCCGGCCGCTCGTCATGGTCATCGGCGAAGGCCCGGGCTCCGAGGAAGACAGGACGGGGCTGCCCTTCGTGGGACCGGCGGGCCAGCTCCTGAACAGGATGCTCGCTGCCATAGACCTGTCGCGCGAGACGAACTGCTTCATAGGCAACATCGTCAAGTGCCGCCCGCCGATGAACCGCGACCCGGCCCCGGACGAACAGACCGCCTGCATGCCGTACCTGGACCGCCAGATAGCGCTGCTGAGGCCGCGCGCCTTCCTGGCGGTGGGCAGGATACCGGCCCAGGCCCTGCTCGGCGTCAAGGACGGCATCGGCAAGCTGCGCGGCCGGGTCCATCAGTTCCGGGGCCTGCCATTGATAGCGACCTACCATCCCAGCGCCCTCCTCAGGGATGAGTCACTCAAGCGCCCCGCCTGGGAAGACCTCAAGCTGCTCAAGTCGATCCTCGATGATGGAAGCCGATAAGGGCGTGCCCGCGTACGTCTCGGTAGCCTTCGATGTGCCGGTCGACAGGCAGTGGAGCTACCGCAATCCGGAAGGCATCGACGCGCCGGTCGGCTCCAGGGTCGAGGCCTCGCTCGGCCCCCGCGTCGCCGTGGGCTGGGTCGTCGAGTCCACGGACACCGTCGACATCGATCCGTCGCTGATCAAGCCATACACCCGCCTCGTCGATGCCGTGCCGCTGTTCGGACCGGAGACGCTGGCGCTCGCGCGCTGGCTGGCCGGCATGTACTTCTGCTCGCTGGGCGAGGCGCTGTCGGCGATGATGCCTTCGGCCGAGCGGGAGAGCCGCCGCCGGACCGCCGGTGGCACGGCATCCGCCGACTCCGGCTCCTTCGACGATGTCCGCATGGCGGCCCGGACCCTGGTGCCATCGGCCGAGCAGAAGGCCGCGCTCGACCGCATCCTGTCCGCCCCGGCTGGCCGCTGGTACCTCTATGGCCCGACCGGCACCGGCAAGACCGAGGTCTTTCTGGAAGCCGCCGAGGCGACCCTGGCCGAAGGCCGGAGCGTCATCTACCTGGTGCCGGAAATTGCCCTGACCCGACAGGTCGTCGAGGCGGTGCGCGACCGCTTCGGCGGACTCTGCGCCGTCATACACTCGGGGCTGACCGCCCCGCGCAAGCTGGCCGAGTGGCGGCGCATCCTTGCCGGCGAGGCGCGCGTCGTGGTCGGGGCGCGCAGCGCCATATTCGCCCCGGTCCGCGATCTCGGCCTCGTCGTGCTGGATGAGGAACACGAAGGCTCGTACAAGGCCGGCTCCGCGCCGCGCTACCATGCCCGCCAGGTGGCCATGCGCCGTGCCGCGACCGAAGGCGCCAGGCTGGTGATGGGATCGGCCACGCCGAGCGTCGAGTCGTGGCGTCTGATGGACGAGGGCGGCATGGAACGGCTGTCGCTGTCCAGGCGCCTTGCCGGCGGCGACATGCCGGTGATCGAGATCGTCGACATGCGGCTCGAGGAAGGGGCCCTGTCCAGGCGCCTGATCGACGCGGTACGACAGGTCAAACGCGAAGGCGGACAATCGATACTGTTCCTCAACCGCCGCGGCTTCTCGTACTTCTGGAGCTGCAAGAGCTGCGGAGCCGAGCTCAAATGCAGGCACTGCTCCGTCGGCATGACCTACCACAAGGAACGCGGCCGCCTCGTATGCCATTACTGCGGCTACCAGACGGCGCCGCCGCAGGCCTGCCCGGTCTGCGGTTCGCTCGATACCGGCTGGGCCGGCTTCGGCACGGAACGCATCGAGGAAGACGCGGCTCGGCTCTTTCCTGACATGAAGATAGCCCGCGTCGACGCCGACACGATGAGCCGCAAGGGCGTGCTCGACAAGACCCTGGACGACTTCAGGGCCGGCACGATAGACGCACTCCTTGGCACCCAGATGGTTGCCAAGGGGCTGAACTTTCCCGGCGTGCGGCTGGTCGGGGTGATTCTGGCAGATACGACGATGAACCTTCCGGATTTCAGGGCCGCTGAACGGACCTTCGCGCTGGTCACCCAGGTGGCGGGCCGCGCGGGCCGGTTCCAGAAGGGCGGGCGCGTACTGGTACAGACGTACCGGCCCACGAGCACGGTGCTGGGCAGGGCGGCCGCCCACGACGCGGCCGGATTCTACGCCGACGAGCTGGCCATCAGGCGCCAGCTTGATTTTCCGCCCTATGCCCGGCTGCTGAGGATCGTGATACGGTCGAAGGACGCCGCGCTGGCAACGGGATCGGCGGCGGAACTGGCCGGCCGCATCGCGGCGACAGGATCGCCGGGCATCGATGTACTCGGGCCGGCGGAATGTCCGATAGCGGTCGTCGCCGGCAATGCCCGCAGGCAGATCATACTGAGGTCCGCCGACCCGGCGCCGGCCCGCTCCGCGCTGGCCGCCGCGCTGGCTGGCTGGAAGCCCCACGCATCGGTCTACATCGAGATAGATCCCGATCCGGTCAGCCTGCTATAGATAGAACGCTTACTGTCGTGCCTTGACCCTGGCCTGACCTTCGACCGCCTCGGTCATGCCGGGACTCAGGGCCAGCGCCTTCGTGTAGAGCGTATAGGCGCGGGTGTTGTCACCGAGCGCCTCGGCGACCGACGCATAGCGGAACCACCACCGGGCAATGCCGGGTTCCCGATAGACGGCCATGCTGTAGGCTATGTCCGCGTGGTCCAGCTTCTTCTGCCGCACGTAGCTCTCGGCCAGATAGAAGAAGGCCGTCGGTACACGGTCGCCATACTCGCCGGTATTGTCCAGATAGCGCTGCAGATAGCGCACGGTGCTGCCATCGTCGTTCAGGTAGTAGAAGGCCTCGCCCATCACCTCGACGATGCGCGCGTCGAACTTGATCTTGAGCCCGGCGTTGCCGATATCGATGACCTCGCGATAGCGCTCCAGCCTGAACAGGCTCCAGCACTTGACCGTATACGCATCCATCCGGGTCGGATCGCCGGCCAGTTCCTTGTCACATATCACGATGGAATCACGGTACTTGGCCGCTGCCTCCGCCTTCTTTCCCGCGGCCTCGAGATCCCGCCCCTGCTTGTACAGGAGCAGGGCGTCGGCCTTGGCTACTGCCGACGAGGGCACGACGACCGTGGCAGGCACCGTGGTACCGATGGCCTGCGGCGCGGAGACCGGCGGTACGGTGACCGGCTCGACCGAAGGCGGCGCGGCCTCCTGTGCGGAGGCGGATACACCGAGCAAGAGGAAAAATACTATGGCGGCTACGGCTCTGGATCGCATGCAAGACTCCCTGAACGTCGTTGTGACTGAGGCATTATGGCCAAAGTCACGCCGCGCATCAATAGACATGCCTGATCGGCGCCCGGCCGATCAGGCTCATGCTAGTGCTCCCGCAGGTACTCGTTGATCGCGGCCGCCGCCCTTCTGCCTTCGCCCATCGCCAGGATGACCGTAGCGGCGCCCAGTACGATGTCGCCGCCCGCCCAGACGCCTTCGAGTGCAGTCTTCTGGTGTTCGTCGACGAGCACGTGGCCCTTCCTGTCGACGGCGAGTCCCGGCGTCGTCCTGGCCAGCAGCGGATTGGACTCGTTGCCCACCGCCACGATGACCGTGTCGAATGCGACATCATGCTCGGAACCATCGATCGCCACCGGACTCCGGCGTCCGGACGCGTCGGGCTCGCCCAGGCGGTACGACATCACACGCAGGCCCGTCACGATGCCCTTGTCGCTGCCGAGCACCTCGGTCGGGCTGGCCAGAAAGTCGAAGATGACGCCTTCTTCCTGCGCATGCCCCACTTCCTCGGCCCGGGCGGGCATCTCCTCGCGCGTGCGCCGGTACAGCACATGCACCTCTTCGGCACCAAGCCGCAGCGCCATGCGGGCGGAGTCCATCGCGACGTTGCCGCCGCCCAGTACGGCTACCCGCCGTGACGGATAGATGGGCGTCGCGGCCCGATCGCGGTCCCAGGCGCGCATCAGGTTGGCGCGGGTCAGGTACTCATTGGCGCTGAACACGCCGACAAGATTCTCTCCCGGTATGTCCATGAACTTGGGCAGGCCCGCGCCGACGCCGATGAAGGCCGCATCGAAGCCTTCCTCGTGCAGCAGCTCGGCAAGCGGCACCGTGCGCCCGACCAGGGTGTTCAGTTCAAAGCGCACGCCCATCCGCTCCAGCTTGGCGGCTTCCTCGCGCACGATGGCCTTTGGCAGCCTGAACTCCGGTATGCCGTAGACCATCACGCCGCCAGGCTTCTGGAACGCCTCGAATATCACCACCTCGTGGCCATCGCGGCGGACATCGGCGGCGACGGTCAGGCCGGCGGGGCCCGAACCTATGACCGCCACCTTCTTGCCGGTCTGCGGCGCCACATGGGGCATGGGCGCCCCGCCGGCCGCGCGCTCGCGGTCTGCGACGAAACGCTCGAGCCTGCCGATCTGCACGGCCTTGTCCACGCCCTTCAGTGCCTTGCCCAGCGTACAGGGCGCCTGGCACTGCTTCTCCTGCGGGCAGACCCGGCCGCATATCGCCGGCAGCAGGTTGGTCCGGTGTATCACCGCGGCCGCGCCCTGGTAGTCACCCTTGGCGACGAGCCCCACGAAGCCGGGTATGTCGATGGAGACCGGGCAGCCGGCCACGCATGGCGCGTTCTTGCATTGCAGGCAACGCGATGCCTCCACCCGGGCCTGCGCCTCGGTGTAGCCAAGGGCGACCTCATCCATGTTGTGGGCACGGACCGCTGGTTCCTGGCAGGGCATGTCCTGCACCGGCAGGGCCATCCGGTCCTTGTTGGTCAGCGTCTTCTGTTCCAGATCGGCGAGCATGGTCCTGGCCTGCGCCGCCAGCTCGGTGATGGCTGCGCCGCTCATCGGGAACCTCCGGCCGTGCTGGCCCCCGACGCTTCCGCCCGTGCCACCTCGGCCAGGGCATCGAGCCGGCATCCGCCGTCGTGGAATTCCTTGTGGGCTCCATCTTCCAGGCCCTTGTACGCGCGGAGCCGGGTCATCATGCCATCCCAGTCCACCAGGTGCGCGTCGAACTCCGGCCCGTCGACGCAGACGAACTTGGTCGCGCCGCCGATGCTGACGCGGCATCCGCCGCACATGCCGGTGCCGTCGATCATGATCGTGTTGAGCGACGCCAGCGTCTTGACGCCGAATGGCCTCGTCGTCTCGGCGCAGAACTTCATCATGATGGGCGGGCCGATCGTCACCACGATGTCCGGCCTGGCCTGGCCCTGGCACAGCTCCTTGAGCGGCTCGGTGACCAGTGCCTTGCGCCCATACGTGCCATCATCGGTCACGATGATCAGCTCGTCGGCGACGGCCCGCATCTCGTCCTCGAGTATGACCAGGTCCTTGGTCCTGGCACCGACGATGACGGTCAGATGGTTGCCGGCCTGCTTCAGGGCCTGGGCTATCGGGTGCAGCGGCGCCACACCGATGCCGCCGCCGACGCACACCGCACGGCCAAACCGCTCGATGTGGGTGGGATTGCCCAGTGGCCCCAGCACCGCCTCTATCGAATCGCCGGGTTCCAGCAGCGCCAGCCTGTGCGTGCTGACGCCGACCGTCTGGAAGATGATCGTTATGGTGCCCCGGTGCGGGTCGGCATCGGCTATGGTCAGCGGTATGCGCTCGCCCCATTCCACATCGGTCTGTATGATTACGAACTGGCCAGCCTTGCGCTCGCGCGCTATCAGCGGAGCCTCGATTTCGACTCGAAACACCTCATCGGACAGGCGTGTTCTGGATACTATCCTGTTCACCACTCCTCCTTGCCTTTGCACACGATGCGGCCTCGGGCGCCGCCGCGCGCGCCCAGAGTATGCGCCCAAATTCCGGTACAAGGCAATACAAAAAGTCGGAATCCGGCCCTGCGCGACCGCCCCGACCGGGCGATCGACAAAGTTTCAAATTCTGATCATTCCGGCGTCCGCTTGCCCTTGCGCAAAAAGAGGAAAAAACATACTATATTGCTGTTCCAAGCAACGCGTGCCCTACTCCTATTGAACATCGCACTACAACTGCGACACGTCTTGCCAGAACTACTACACTCCAAAGGACCCCGTATGGCCAATAAGAAGAACATGGTGATGATAGACGGCAACACAGCCGCCGCTCACGTAGCGCACGCGTGCTCGGAAGTGATAGCGATCTATCCGATTACGCCGTCTTCCCCGATGGGCGAGCTTTCGGACGAGTTCTCGGCCCAGGGCCGCAAGAACATATTCGGCACGATCCCGCAGGTATCGGAGATGCAGTCCGAGGCCGGCGCCGCCGGTGCCGTGCACGGCGCGCTGACGACCGGCGCCCTGACCACCACGTTTACCGCGAGCCAGGGTCTGCTCCTGATGATCCCGAACATGTACAAGATCGCCGGCGAGTGCACCTCGGCCGTCTTCCATATCGCCGCCCGCGCCGTCGCGGCCAGCTCGCTGTCCATATTCGGTGACCACCAGGACATCATGGCCGCGCGCCAGACCGGATGGGCCATGCTCGGCGCCGCCAGCGTCCAGGAGGTGATGGACATGGCGCTGATCGCCCATGCCTCGACCCTCGAGGCCCGTGTGCCGTTCCTGCACTTCTTCGACGGTTTCCGCACCTCCCACGAGGTTCAGAAGGTCGAGGAGATATCCTACGATGTCATGAAGCAGATGATCGACGAGGAACTGGTACGCGCGCACCGCGCCCGCGGCCTGACGCCCGAAAAGCCGGTGCTCCGCGGCTCCAGCCAGAACCCCGATGTCTACTTTACCGGCCGCGAGGCGGTGAACAAGTACTATCAGGCCACCCCCGCGATCGTCCAGAAGAACATGGACAAGCTCGCCGGCTTCACCGGCCGCCAGTACCACCTGTTCGACTATATCGGCGCACCCGATGCCGAGCGCGTCATCGTCATCATGGGCTCCGGAGCCGATACCGCCGACGAGACGATCAAGTACCTGGTCAAGAAGGGCGAGAAGGTCGGAGCGCTGATCGTCCGCCTGTACCGCCCGTTCAGCGTCGAGCACTTCATGGCCGCGCTGCCCGCCAGCGTCAAGAAGATATCGGTGCTCGACCGGACCAAGGAGCCAGGCTCCATCGGCGAGCCGCTGTACGAGGATGTCCGCACCGCGATCGGCGAGGCGATGGAGACCGGCAAGGCGCAGTTCAAGTCATGGCCCAAGGTGGTCGGTGGCCGCTACGGACTGGGCTCCTGCGAGTTCACGCCCGCCATGGTCAAGGCCGCGCTCGACGACCTCAAGAAGGACAATCCGAAGAACGACTTCGTGCTGGGCGTGTACGACGACATCGGCGGCTCCACGATCGAATGGGACGAGCACTTTACCCTCGATGCCGAAGGCACCGTCGAGTGCGTATTCTACGGCCTGGGATCCGACGGCACCGTCGGCGCCAACAAGAACTCCATCAAGATCATCGGCGATGAGACCGACAACTATGCCCAGGGCTACTTCGTCTATGACTCCAAGAAGGCCGGCACCTACACGATCAGCCACCTGCGCTTTGGGCCGCGCGTCATACAGAAGCCCTACAACATCGGCAAGGCCGACTTCGTCGCCTGCCACAAGTTCAGCTTCATGGAGAAGCTCGACATCGTCGGCAACTGCAAGGATGGCGGCAAGTTCCTGCTGAACAGCCCCTACCCCGCCGACAAGGTCTGGGACGAGCTGCCGGTCGAGGCGCAGAAGCGCATCATCGAGAAGAAGATCAGGTTCTACGTGATCGACGGTATGGCCATTGCCGAGAAGGCCGGCATGGGCAACCGCGTCAACACCGTCATGCAGACGGCCTTCTTCAAGATCTCCGGCGTGCTGCCCGAGGCTGAAGCCGTCAAGCTGATCAAGAAGTACGCCGAGAAGACCTACCACAAGAAGGGCGCCGATGTCGTCGCCAAGAACATCGAGGCCATCGATCTGGCCCTGTCCGAGGTGCGCGAGGTCAAGTACCCTGCCACCCCCTCGAGCAAGCGCAAGATGCTTGCGCCGGTTCCGGCCAACGCTCCCAAGTTCGTCAAGGAAGTGCTTGGCGAGCTGATCGCCCTGCGCGGCGAGAAGATCAAGACCAGCCAGATGCCCGCCGACGGCACCTTCCCCACCGGCACCACCAAGTACGAGAAGCGCAACATAGCGGAGAAGATACCGGCCTGGAACTCGGACATCTGCATCCAGTGCGGCCAGTGCACGGTCGTCTGCCCACACGCCGTCATCAGGCTCAAGGCCTACAAGCCCGAGGCGCTCAAGGGCGCGCCCGCCACGTTCAAGAGCGTTGACGGCAAGGGCAAGGAACTCGAGGGCATGAAGGTAACGCTGCAGATTGCCCCGGAAGACTGCACCGGCTGTGGCGCCTGCATCAACGTCTGCCCCGTCAAGGACAAGGCGGTCGAGGGACGCAAGGCGATCAACTTCGTCGATCAGCCCACGGTCCGCGAGGAAGAGAAGAAGAACTGGGACTTCTTCCTGTCCATCCCCGAGACACCCAATCCGAACCTTGCCACCATCAAGGGCATCGCGATGCAGAAGCCCCTCTTCGAGTTCTCCGGCGCCTGCGCCGGTTGCGGAGAGACTCCGTACATCAAGATGATGACCCAGCTCTTCGGCGACCGCGCCGTCGTCGCGAACGCGACCGGCTGCTCGTCGATATACGGCGGCAACCTGCCCACCACCCCGTACACCAGCCGCACCGATGGCCGCGGCCCCGCCTGGTCGAACAGCCTCTTCGAGGATGCGGCCGAGTTTGGCATGGGCATGCGCCTCAATGCCGACAAGATGGCTGAGTATGCCCGCGAGCTGGTCATTGCCAACAAGTCGGCGATCGGTGCCGCGCTCGCCGACAGGATACTGGCCAACACCCAGGCCGACGAGGCGGCAATCGAGGCGCAGCGCGCCAGCGTCGCCGAGCTCAAGAAGGTCCTGGACGGCAAGAAGGACAGCTGGGCCAAGGAACTTGCCAACGTCTCGGATCACCTGATCAAGCGCTCCGTATGGATCATCGGTGGCGACGGCTGGGCCTACGACATAGGCTTCGGCGGTCTTGACCACGTGATCGCCTCGGGCCGCAATGTCAACCTCCTGGTGCTCGATACCGAAGTGTATTCCAACACCGGTGGACAGATGTCCAAGGCGACCCCGTTCGGCGCCGTCGCGAAGTTTGCCGCCGCCGGCAAGGACATCGGCAAGAAGGATCTGCCGATGATAGCGATGAGTTACGGCTACGTGTATGTCGCGCACATATCGATGGGCGCCAACATGACGCAGGCGCTCAAGGCCTTCAGGGAGGCGGAGAGCTATGACGGCCCGTCCATCATCATCGCGTACAGCCATTGCGCGATGCATGGCATCGACATGATGAAGGGTATGGACCAGCAGAAGCTCCTCGTCGAGTCCGGCATCTGGCCGCTGTTCCGCTACGACCCGCGGCTGATCGAGCAGGGCAAGAACCCCTTCCAGATCGACTCCAGGGAGCCGCAGCTGGACAAGATTTCCACTTTCATGGCCAACGAGATTCGGTTCCGCACGCTGCGCGCCGCGGATCCGGCCCGCGCCGACATGCTCGAGGCCAAGGAGAAGGCCCTGGTCGAGCGGAAGTGGAAGGAATACAAGTACATCGCCGATCGGCCGTTCTAGAGAACGGTCGATCAGGGTTATCGCGGTCCCGGTAGGGCCGCGATAACCCGCTGCCCTGAATCAACCGGACGCTGCGCGCCGGTTATTCTGCGGTGATTGCGTCTCGCAACAATGCCCGCCCACCGGAATGCCGGGGGCGGGCTTTTTATTTCGGGCGCCTCTTTTGAGCGCGCGGCGCGGGTTCATAAAAACCGGGCAATCGTATGTGTCGGGGTTGCATGACAACCGCACCCAGATGCATTATGATCGGATGAAAGATACCTTCGAATTCATTTCTGCCTCGCTTCCTTCGCTCAACCTCATGCTGATACTCGGACTGACACTGTTTGGCGGCGCATACGGCGGCCGCCTGTTCCAGCGCATCAAGATACCGCAGGTGGTTGGATACATAGCCATCGGCATCGCACTGGGCCAGACAGGCCTGCGCGTGATCGGCCCGGAGCTATCCGAGATGCTACAGCCATTCAGCACGTTCGCTCTGGCGATCATCGGCTTCATGGTCGGTGGCGAGCTGAAGATTGAAACGCTCAAGAGAAATGGCAAGCAGTTCGCGTACATACTGCTGTTCGAGGCGCTCGTCGCCTTCATCATCGTCGCCATCCTGACCGCGGCCGCGTGCTGGCTCATCTTCCGGAACGCGCCACTTTCCATAGCGCTCGGCCTGCTGCTCGGCTCTATCGCCTCGGCGACCGCACCCGCCGCGACGACAGACGTGCTGTGGGAAAACAAGTCGCGCGGTCCGCTGACATCGATGGTACTCGGCATCGTGGCCATGGACGACGCGGTAGCGCTGCTCCTGTTTGCCGCCGCCACCAGCATCGCGGGGGCGCTGCTCGGGCAGAAGACCGCCGGATTCATCGCGGGCGTGCTCTCGTTCCTGTACGAGCTTGGTGTCGCGGTGGCGATCGGGCTGCTGGCGGGCCTCGTGCTCAAGCGGGTCACGGCCCGGTTTGTCGACGAGGCGCGCGTGCTGGCGTTCTCGATGGGTTCGTTGCTGCTGGTCGTCGGCTTCTCGCAGGCACTCGGTGCCGACATGATACTCGCGTCGATGACCATGGGCTTCTTCGTAGCAAATTTTTCGAAGCGCAAGAGCGCGGAAACATTCAGGGTCGTCGACAGCTTCGCCCCGCCCGTCTATGTCCTCTTCTTCGTGCTTGTTGGCGCCAAACTCGACATTCGCCACATCACCCTCGTAACAGCCATCATCGCCGGCGTCTACGTGCTTGGCAGGACCGCCGGCAAGTTCCTCGGATCGTGGATCGGCGCCGTGCTGTCATCGGCCCCGATGCGGGTGCGCCGATATCTGCCGTTCTGCCTCTTCAGCCAGGCAGGCGTCGCCATCGGCCTCTCAATCGTGGCCGGCCAGACCTTCCCCGGAAGCGTCGGCGATACAGTACTCGCCACGGTGGCCGCCACAACATTCATCGTGCAGATTATCGGGCCGCCATCGGTCAAGTATGCCATAACCAGGGCCGAGGAAGTCGGCATGGACATCACCGAAGACGACCTGCTGGCGAATGCGAAGGCCTCGGAACTCATAGACCTGGACGCCCCGAGCATACGCGAGACGGCTCATTTGAAGGAAGTGCTCGCGACCTTCAGCACGCACGACTCGATGTATTATCCCGTGGTCGATGATGCCGGCAAACTGCAGGGCGTGGTCACCGTCGACAGCATCAAGAGTTCGTTCGCGGTCGCCGACATCGGCGACATGCTCCTGGCCTGGGATATCATGGAAGAGCCCGGCGAAACCTGCGGCCCCGATGACGACGCGACGAAGGCCAGACGGGAGCTGCTTGCCGGCAGCCTCGAGTACCTGCCCGTCGTAGCCCCGGACGGCTCATCGCTCGGCCTCGTGGACAGACTCGGCATCCGCAGATTCATGGCACGCAGGATGCAGGAGTACAACAGCAAGATAGTCGAGCTCAACGCACCAGCCTGAGGCTCCCGTGCGCACCGCGGCGGACGTTGGTCCTGGCTTTCCAGAAGATGAGGCGTTCGATGATCGATATCTTCAATGATCAGGAAATAGCGAATCAGGTATTCGAGAACATCGATTTCAGCCATGCGGAACTGCTGGCAAAGGACATATCGGATACATCGTTCATTCACTGCAATTTCGATTCGTGCAATATCGGCAGGAGCCGGTTCGAGAACGTTGTCTTCAAGGAATGCAATGTAAGCAATGTCAACAATGACATGGCCCGGTTGGTCGATGTTGAATTCGCACAGTGCAAGATTGTCGGGCTCTCGCTGTATAGATGCGACCAGACGGTATTCGACTTGATATTTCGCGACTGCAAGATGGTCGTCTGCAATTTTGCCGACGCAAAGATGAAACGCGCGAAATTCATCGACTGCAGAATCGAGGACTCCTATTTTCAGAATACATTTCTGGCGGAATCGGACTTCAGCGGCACGGATTTCAGGAACACGCTCTTCGACAAGTGCGACCTCAGAGGCTCGACATTCGAGAAGGCAACGGGTTACACGATAGACCCACGGGAGAACAGGATTGCCCGATGCGTCTTCTCGATACCCGAGGTCATGGGTCTGCTCAACGGGTTCGATATTATCATCAAGTGAGATGGCGCGTGCTGCCGAGCCATCGGAAGCGGGGAGCTGCGAGAGCCACATCAGCAGGGCCTGCCGGTACTGCCAGCCGGCAGGCCGCCGCGTCACGATGCCTGTGAGACCATCAGCGCTCCGGTGTGAATGATTCCCGCGCGCCGTGACCGTCCGGGTCGTCACCCGCGGTCTGGCCACCGGCAGCGTCCTCATCGGTCGTGCCGCGTCCGAAGCGGGCCCGCATTCTGGCTTTCCAGGCGTCATTGTGATGACGATCGCCATGGCGCCCGCCAGTGGGATATCCCGGTTTGATCAGGATATGCGCAAGGAGGACGAGGCCCCAGCCCTGCCAATAGCCGATGCGCGGCAGGCCGAATATCGCAGGCATCAGCCAATTCCACAGCAGCATGACGATCCAGCCGAACAGGAACCCGAACAGGGCGGCGAACACGACGCCCCCAATCACCATGCCGACTATCGCCAGCGGCGAGAACCGTCGCCGCTCTCCATCGCAATGCCATGCACCCATCATAGTGTACTCCTTACTTGAGCCCGGAGAGCGTCTTCCTGAGCCTGGCCAACGCGTAGCGCTTCCGCGCGGCCAGCGTCTCGGGCAGCACTCCCGTGCGCCTTGAAATCGACGCGAACGTTTCTCCGTTCAGCGCCTGGTCGATGATGATCGATCTCTGTTCCGCGGGCAGCTCGTCGATGGCACGATACAGCAGCTCGAGCATTTCGTTCCGTTCCGCCTCGTCATGCGCATCGCGCAGCCTGCCGTCAACGAGATCGTCGAAATCATCAATCTCCGTCTCGCCGGCCTTCCTGCGGGCCGATCTGGCACGCCAGACATCGATGACGGCATTGCGCGCCGCGCTCCACAGCCACGCGCCCACATCCCGCAGCGCCTCCATCGAGTCGAGGTTTGTCAGGGAGCGCACGACGACATCGTGGAAGGCGTCCTCGGCCGCCTCGGTACCGATTCTGGCCTTCAGCCATGTGAGTATCGGGCCGCGCTCCCGAAGGTATCCTGCACGAAACTGATCGTTGGTCTGCATCTTCCTTGCCTCTATAGACGTGCCGGCGCCCGGATTAGTATACACACTATCGATGGTCCGGCACGAATGGGTACGTTGCGGATGGCGGGCGACAGGCCTATACTGTCCTGAACAGGGAGGCAGCAATGGCAACCGTTCGCAGCGGCACCGTACCCGTGGTGCTCATCGTCGACGTGCAGAATGCCGTATTCGCCCAGGCGCACAGGCGCGCCGAGGTGCTGGACAATATCGGCCGGATCATCACGAGCGCCAGAGCCGCCGGGCTGCCACTCGTGTGGGTGCAGCATGCCGACGACCAGATGCCGGCACACAGTCACGGCTGGGAACTCGTGCCGGGACTGGATGTTCGGGACGATGACCATCATATCGGGAAGCAATTCAACTCGGCATTCGAAGAGACCGGCCTGGAAAGCATACTGCAGCACCTGCAGGCGACGAAGATAATCCTTGCGGGAGCCGCGACGAACTGGTGCATCAGGGCAACCGCGTACGGAGCGCTTGACCGCGGCTATGATGTCTGCCTGATCGGCGATGCGCACACGACCGAATCGCTTGCAGCAGAAGGTGGCCGGACCATAGCGGCGCAGGACATCATCGACGAGTTGAACATCGCGATGACCTGGCTGAGCTACCCTGGCAGAACCAGCCAGACCATCAGCACGCTCGACTTCACCAAACACCAGGGGCCATGATACACGCGACAATGACAGGAGTGACTCATGCTTACGCACGATATTGCAGATGGCTATTATCTGGCGCTGATCGAGAAGCGCCACCTGGAACAATTCAATACCTATCTTGAAAACAACAGGCAGCACTTTACCGGGATACTCCATTTCATCGACAAGGTTGCCGGCAAGGACGATGTCGCCAGGATTATAGAGAGCCTTGCGCGGATGCTCGTGGATGGAACCGGCTTTGCATGGGGGCTCTGGCACGACAACACGATCATTGGCATGGTCAGCGTACGGGACATCAATGAAGAATTGAAGAGCGCCGAGATCGCGTACTCCATCGATACACAGTTCGAAGGAAAGGGATTGGTCAGCAAGTCGTGCGGGGTGGCGATCGACTACGTGTTTACAGAATACGATGTCGAGCGGCTCGTGTTGGGATGTGATGTCAAGAACACGCGGAGCCAGAACATAGCCAGGCGCTACGCGTTTGTCAATGAAGGCATTGCCCGAAAAGGATTCGTCGCGAACGGGGCATTCCAGGACTGCTATATCTTCTCTCTGCTGCGGGAAGACTATATGCGCTACCGGAAGAACACCGAAGCAACCAGAACATGAGTCCGCGGTGCGACCATCTGCAGCGCGTGCGCGCGGCCTGTGCCCGGCACGATAAAATGGCAGGAAGACATGAACCAGATGTTCGAGATCTATGGCGGCCAGTCTGACAAGTACGATGAACTGATACTTCATGAAGACCATGAAGGCTCGCTGTCGCGCTTCCTTAAGGGGGCCATCGCCTGGGACAACAGAACGGTGCGCGAGTTTGGCGCGGGCACCGGACGAGTCACGCAGCTCTATATTAACGATGTGAGGAGCGCCCTGCTCAGCGACAGCTCCATGCACATGCTTGAACGGGCGCAGACGAAGCTCCATGACTACCGCAACAAGATACGCTATGAACTGTTCGACAACAGGAATATAGCGAGCATCCAGGACGAATATGATATCGTGATCGAGGGCTGGAGTTTCGGCCACCTTGTCGTGGAAGATGGCGAGAAGCGCGGAGACACCATGGAGCGGCTGGTCTCGGCAGCAACGAAGATGGCAAGACAGGCGGTCGTCATCATCGAGACACTGGGCACCAATGTCTCCGAACCCAAGGCACCAGGCGACATACTGCCCATCTTCTATGACTACCTGTCCAAGGCCGGCTTTGCAAAGAGCGTCATCAGGACGGACTATCAATTCCCGGACTATCGCGAAGCAATGCGCATCATGGGCAGCTTCTTTGGCAGTGCTATGGCGGATGACATCGGAGCCAACAAAAGGACACTGGTGGAGGAATATACCGGAGTCTGGATCCTGCAGCGGTGATTGGCGAGCGCGTCGATCCGGCCGGATGCCAGGTGGCCGCCATCCAGGGCCGCATGCGGACGCTTTTGTCGAAAGAGTTGCACAAGGCGATCGCCGAGCTGGGGGTCTGGTTCAAGAATGGGCAGGAACACCGTGCCGCCCTCTATGCCGCCATCAATCCGGGCGCCGTGATCGGCGCAGATGCCCACCGGCCTGGCACCGTGCCCGTACATCCTGATCGTCCGCACGTCTCCGAATGACAAGGACATCAAGGAGTCACATCTTTCCGCGCCCGCATCGATAGCGTAATGATCTCAATATGAGGCAGGCGCGCGCGGACCCCGAGGATCCCGGCCAGCTCTCCCCGGCTCCATCACTAGCCCTGTAGAACCCGTGCCTCGAACATGCCCCGCTACAAGAGTTCGACCACCTTGTTCCTGGACAGGAACCGCCCAATTCCTGTCGGCAAATACCTGCAATTTGCCATCAGCGCCGACACATCATAGAAGAACGTCGCCTCCGACCCATCTCTGGCAACCTGCCCGATGGTCTTTCCGCGCGCGCTGTATGCGGTCATCAATGAAGGGGGAGCACTTTTCATTCAATCCGCTTCCAGGAAGATGCATCGGCAGCGCTCATTTTCGCCGCTCCCCCTCGCTCCGAAGGTCGCGCTCTTCGCGCGACGCTTCTTCGCTACCCCCACTCCTGCTCCAGTCAGGCCAGCATACACGGCTCATGCTGGCCTCTTTGCCGGAGCAAGAAAAGAAACGGTTCAACCTGACAAGCTCCCCGTAGGTCGCTTGCAGGTTAACCATGATCTTTTCTTGGGCTAGAACCCTTCATTAAATCATAGCATTGAGGTTAACATGGAATAACACGATCGCTTGTCGAAATACAAATGTCAGACGTATGTAAATAGAATAGTACTAATGACTTTATCCGATTTGTCGAATTTAAATAGAATACCAACAATTTCGAAATCGGTATTTTGATATCGAAATTGGTCTTCTGTTTCAATATATGGCACTCCGAACTTGCTAAGAATATCTTGTTTCGATGAGCCTATCGTGAAACCATCAACTGTTTTGACCGAATTGGTTACTATCTCTATGTATACAATACGATTGCGATTATTCCATCCAATAATCATAGAATCATTTCGATAGCCATCAATTGGTCCAAAGGTAGCGCCAAAAACATCTGTAGTAATTGTGCAGTTTTTTTTATTTATTGTCTCTTCTCCGATCGTTTTTCCAATAAACCATCGATCAGCTTCCGGAGTTAAAACAGCAACAGATTCAATGTTTAAACCTGAGTCTTCATTCACAATTTCCTTTGACGGCATAACAGGAACTTCCGCCACAACAGAACTGGGCACAACAGAATTAGCTGTTGGAACTACTTTTGGCTCTGCATTCCCCTTGGCTGAATTACTGCATGATACCAATATAAATACCAATACAAATATGGATAGGTGCTTCATGGTTTTCTCCCCTCAATATGTAATTTCATTCTGGTAAGTAATTTCGTGGGCTTTGAGCTTTCCCATCTTCCCTAATTTCAAAGTGCAAATGCACACCGCCTGGAGCTCCAACAGCATCCATTTTACCAAGAGGTTCCCCCCGTTCAACACGATCTCCTTGCTGAACTTCTAGGTCGGCCATATGAACATAGCGATATTCCAAACCGTCATCACCTGCTACTATTACATAAGAAGATCCAGAAGGAGACCATTCGGGTGAACCAGATGTTGTTACTTCTCCACCTTGACTTGCACGTACTACATCACCAGCAACACCAGCGACAATACCCCCGATATCCATACCAAGCTTATGGGTAGGACCATATTCCCAAGTTACTCTTCGTGAGTCAGTTGGCCAGATAGGGCTTGGTGCCTTTTCCCTTAAAGACTTTGTCGCCGAATCATAATATGTCATATTTCTAATTGCTGAACCTTCAACAGGTGCCATCCCCGTGGGATCCGTGTACATCAACGGCCCGTTATTCACATACGCATACCAGTTCGTCCCGTCCTTGATCGGGTCTTCTGTCGTAAATCTGCCTAGTTCCGCGTCATACCACCTGGCATTGAAGTAGTACAGATCGGCATCCTCGTCGTAGTCCTTACCGGTGTAGCGCGGCCCGGCGGCCGTCTCGAGCACGGCATCGATGGAATCGCCGAAAGCCGAGAAGTCTCTCCTCATGGCAAGGGTACCACCTGAGTCGGTCGCCGCGGTAACGCTGCCAAGGTGGTCGGTGGTGGCCCAGTACTTTGTCGATACGCCGCCTGTCGTCTCGGTCCAGCCGGCGAGCCTGCCCAGGGCGTACACGTAATCGATGGTCACATCGGCAAGCATAGTCTCGTCGCGGGTCTCCCGCAAGACGTTGCCGTCAATGCCGTAGACGTATTCGGTCCTGCTCGTCGCGCTGGTCTTGCCTACCCGCAGGCCCGTCGGGTCATACTCGTAGGTGGCCACCTGCACGGCCGAGGCGGTGCCAAAAGCGCCCTTGTCAACGCTGGCCAGCCTGTTCCACAAAAAATCATCCATATACCAGCTCCTTATTTAATATCTATGTCAATATCTTGTTGTAACGTATCTGAGTTATCATTAAATGTTGCTATTGCTTCAGAAACATTTTCTGCTTCAGAGAAAATAGTGCCAACGAAATCTTTCATTTCTCCTAGGCTTTCTGCAATGGCTTGATCAACCCCCATTCGACCAGCAAAGGATGCAAGGATCGAAAATACTTTCACTTCAAGTTGAACTACAGCATCTCTTCCATTACTAGAAGACTGCGTCCATGATAAATTAGCCTTAGATAATTCAGACCTTAGCCCTTGTCCAGTCTCACTATACTTCGTTAATAAGTAATCAAGATCAGAACCTACAGGACCGGGTGTGCTATTCGTTATTTATATTCCAAACGAGTTTTCTGCACTTCTAGCAGAAATACTGGATCCAGGAAGTAATGTCACTGTCATTCCAATACTCTGACCACCAGTGATATTCATCGAAACATTACGAGGACCAGTCGCATTGATCGCAACGTTCGGATAATCAGGCTTTGAAACAGTAACGGAACCACTGAAAGTTAAATTAGAGGCCTTATCTGGCGCTCTCCCATCGGGATCCGTGTACGTCATCGGCGAGTTCTCGCAGTACACATACCAGTTTATGGAATCCCTCGCCGGGTCTTCGGTCGTGAATCTGCCTAGTTCTGGGTCATACCAGCGGGCATTGAAGTAGTACAGCCCCGCTTCTGAGTCGTAGTCCTTACCGGTGTAGCCCGCCGTTCTCGACTCAAGCCCCGCGTCCGCCGTAGCTACACCAAAGGCTGAGTTATCGCCGAGCCAGATGGTAGCGCCGGTCTCATCCGTGGCGGCTACCACGCTGCCCAGGTGATCGGTGTGCAGGCAGGTCCGGGCCTCGGTTCCGCCTGCTGTCTCGATCTCGACGAGTTTTCGCCCGAAAAGCCAGACCGTCGAGACGGAGTCGCTTTCGGTACCGCGATAGAGCTCGTTCCCGTCCACGCCATAGACGTAGCGTGTTGTTTCGCCGCCTGCGGTCTTCGTGAGCCGCAGGTTGTCGCCAGCATAGCCGTAGGTCGCAGGGGTCGTGAGCACTCCGTCGACGTCGCCCGATACCTTCACGAGCCGGTTCTGGAGATCATACTCATAGGCGCGATAGTAGTCGGCGTACTCGTAGATGGGGTCATCTCCGTCGAAGGCGTACGAGGTGCCACGCTCCGTCATGTTGCCGTTCCGGTCGTAGACGTAGGCGCGGTCGCCCGAGGTACGCACGCGGTCCGAGTTCGCGTGGTAGCTATAGGCGGACGAGTCCGTCTGGCTCCCGAGCCTGGTCTCTACGTAGAGCCGGTTCCCCTGGTCGTCGTAGTCATAGCTCTCCCTGCGGCTCGTCTCGTGGTAGCCCACCGTCACGATAGAGCGAGCGGCGTTCCGGAACGTCGATACGTCGTGGACGGAGCCGTCCGCGTCACGCTCGTCGTAGCGGCAGTGGAGCTTCACGTAGCGCGCCTTCACGGGCTCCGCGAGGCGTATATAGAGCGATCCGTCGGGGAGGGTCGCGAAGGACCAGTCGTCGACCTCATAAATTTATTTATTAAAAGGGGGAGTACCACTCATGAATTCGGCAATTGCAACATCTCTCACTGTTGCCTTCATAGTCGCTACTCCCCCTCGCTTCGAAAGCCTCGCTGCGCGAGGCGTTTCTCCGCTACCCCCACTCTTAGCTCTTACTCTCTGTTGCTGCCAAAGAACGCTAGATAACTGAATATCTATTCTAAATCGCTCTTTATTATATGCCTATTTGATCATGGCACAAAATATCCTTCTCTAACAAACATTTCAATTGCAGAAATCCTATCACAGTTAAAATTAATCCTCATAAAAGTATCAAGGGTTTCAAATGGACTACCGTTTACATCATAACCATACTTTGCTGGTATCGCCACATCAGCTCTGAGCATAAAAACAATATTTTCCTTTGTTACAGTAACATTCATTAATTTTTCAAATTCCCTTTTTGGCATTCCTACATAAATTCCATTTCGTAAGTGATATTTTGATGAGGTAATCTCTATATATGATATCCAAGTAGCATTAGTTCTGCTATCTCCATCAACGATACGGATACGTGCATCATCATTAGCCACTTCGAAACCGATAAAATCATTCTCTGTTTGTATTGTAATTGACCTGACATAAGCCAATCGTTCTTTTTGAATAAATGATTCTGTCTTAACAATCTGTCGAAACGCAAATGCTATGCCTTTTTCATCGCAAACATCGAAAATGCCAGACTTGAAGGGTACTTCAAATACGACCTCTCCAGGTAAGATATCCGCAATTGGTTCTAATTCTTGTGCATTACAGAAAAATGGCATAAAAAAGGCTAATAATATGCATCTTCCCAACATATTCCACCTCATTTCACTTCCAGAGCGTCTGAATAGTCTACTGTGTGATGAGTAGTTCTAGATGTTACTATATCACTTGGTTTTTTATTTGGTATATTGAACCGTTCAGAACCATCAGCTCCTGGGCGAGAATCAATGTAGCGTTTATCATAGGTATAATTGGTTTCAACTAGCCCTTCAATTAAGTCGACCTGATTATTCGACGAATCTAACATTCTGAAATCAAGATGTGGCCCCGTTGATACACCAGTTGAACCCACAATACCAATCGGGTCTCCTTGCTTTACTTCAAATGACACACCGGTTTCAATCTCTTGAAGATGGCTATACTGAGTAGTATTACCATTGAATTGCTTGATGACTATATAAAAGCCAAAAGAATCATTGTACCCGCTTCTCGCAATTCCTGAAGCAGCGGCATAGACAGTATCATCTTGAGATGGAACAAAATCATAGGCTCCAAAATGATCGTTCAGCCGCTTATGGCTCGTTACGGTAGTAGTCGTAACATCATATCGTCCTCTACCAACAGAATGTAAAGATGTCGATTCTGACACTCTTGGATAATAAAGCTCTCGGCTTCCAGGAACTGTTGTTACTCGCACATCTCCTTTTAATGGCAGTATCTCAACTTCATTGGAATATTGAGCGAGGAAATCCTTTACGGATAAACCATTTGCATAATCTGGCCCTAACCCGCTCGGATCCGTGTACATCAGCGGCCCATTGTTCACATACGCATACCAGTTCGTCCCGTCCTTGATCGGGTCCTCTGTCGTAAATCTCCCCAGTTCCGGGTCGTACCAGCGTGCATTGTAGTAGTACAGCTCGGCATCCTCATCGAAATCCTTACCGGTGTAGCGCGGCCCGGCGGCCGTCTCGAGCACGGCATCGATGGAATCACCAAAAGCCGAGAAGTCCCTCCGCATGGCAAGCGTGCCACCTGAGTCGGTCGCCGCGGTAACGCTGCCAAGGTGGTCGGTGGTGGCCCAGTACTTCGTCGCTACGCCGCCG
>MTLD01001603.1_pt1 | contig 53416 bp, 46 predicted proteins | sample 1982471 | NCBI WGS metagenome assembly MTLD01 (sample SAMN05712604, study PRJNA340218) | biofilm metagenome | isolation source: sample SPM anode biofilm adapted to -50 mV | place: USA | collected 2012-02-03
GGCGGCCGCCACGACCATGGAGGAGCCCGAGCCGCTGCTCGCGCCGATGAAGTAGCCGATGAGGCCTCCGACCACGAGGCCGACGACGAGGGCGAGGAGGATGTTCCGGTTCATGGGGGCTCCTTCCAGGGGACTGGGGATTCTCCCATGGCTGGGAAAGGGGGCCGGTCACAGTTGAGCCATTCCGGGGGGGCGGTCCGGTTAGCCTCGGGGGTGCGGCCGCGCCTGCGGCGCGGAATCGAGGAAGGACGCCCGTGTTCATTCTGGAAGAACCCTACGTTTCGGACCTGCTGAAGGGTGCTGCGCTGGACCTGGGGGCGCCGGTCCTGGACACGCCCATGGCAAGGCGGGCCCTCTCCGGCGCAGACCTGAAGCTGTGGGACGACGGCCCGTTCGCGGCGGCCTTCGCGGGCGGGGGGCATCCCCGGATCTACGCCAATTCGGAGCACGCCATCGGGTGGGTGGCCCGCCACCTGGGCGCCACGCCCCTCCCGGAGCGGATCGCCCGCTTCAAGGACAAGGTCCGGTTCCGCGAGATGCTGGCGGACCTCTACCCGGACTACCGCTTCGCGGGACTGGATCTGGAGGGGCTCGCCCGCTTCGATCCCCACTCCATCCCGGCGCCGTTCGTGGTGAAGCCCGCGGTGGGCTTCTTCAGCCTGGGGGTGCGGGTGGTCCGGGATCCCGCAGCCTGGCCCGGCGTCGTGGAGGAACTCACGGAGGCGGCCCGGCGGCAGGGGAGCCTCTACCCCGGCCAAGTGGTGGCCTTCGACCGGTTCATCGTGGAGGAGGTCATCGAAGGCGAGGAATTCGCCGTGGACGCCTACTACGACGCTGAGGGGCGGGTGGTGGTCCTGGATGTCCTCGGCCACCTCTTCGCCTCGGAGGAGGACGTGAGCGACCGGGTGTACTACACCTCGCCCGCCCTCATCACCCGCTGGCGCGAACCCTTCGCGGCCTTCCTCGAGGAGGTGGGCCGCCGGGCGGGGCTGCGGGACTTCCCGATCCACGCCGAACTGCGGGTCGGGGCGAACGGCCGCATCGCGCCCATCGAGGTCAATCCCATGCGGTTCGCCGGATGGTGCGTGGCGGACATGGCCCACTACGCCTACGGCCTCAACCCGTACGCCTGCTTTCTGGAAGGCCGGGTCCCCGACTGGGAACGCATCCTCCCGGCGCGGGAGGGGAAGGTCTTCGCCCTGGTGGTCGCGGACCTGCCCCCCCATGTGGATCCGGCCGCCATCGAATCCGTGGACTACGAGGCGTTCCTGGCACGGTTCCACGGGGTCCTCGAACTCCGGAAGGTGGACTTCACCCGCCACCCCGTCTTCGCCTTCCTGTTCCTGGAACTGCCGGAGGACGAGCTCCCGTCCCTCCGGGGGATCCTCGGCGAGGATCTGTCCCGCTATGCCCGCCTCCGCGATGCAACCCGCTGAACACCCTCGGGAGGGGTTGGAAAAATCATGATGATAAGGTCGAGGGCCGATACCCAAGGGTGAGGGCCGGGCCCCGTGCCCCGGCACCCCATCATCCCCCCTCCACCAGGTCCCTCCGTGCCCCTCTCGCATCTCAGCCCCCGCCGTTCCGGCCGCCTGGCCGGGGCGCTCCTGCTGGCCTTCGGGATCCCGGTCTCCTTCGGAGGGTTCTTCATGGCGCGGGGGGCCCATCGGAGCGAGGTCCGCGCCGCCTTCCTGACCGTGGCCCAGTACCGGGCCGAGCTGGTGAGCGAGGGACTGCAGCATGGGTTCGAGACTGTGCTGATCCTGAGGGATTTCATGGAGGCCGGTCCCGTGGATCGGGCGGCCTTCCAGTCCTTCGCAGGGCCCGTTCTCTCCCGCCGCCCCTACCTGCAGGCCCTCCAGTGGCTGCCGGAAGTGGATCCGGCGAATCGCCAGGCTCTGGAAGCGGAGGCCCGCCGGGCCTATCCGGGCTTCCGTTTCTTTGGGATGGATGCCGCCGGGGAGCGCGAGACCATGCCCCCGGATGCCACCTTCCACGCCGTGGATTTCGTGGCGCCCCTCTCCGGGAACGAGCCGGCCCTGGGCTTCTGCGCCCACCATCTCGCCACCCGGGAGGAGGCGCTGAACCGGGCCCTCCGCACCGGGACCCTCTCTTCCAGCGGCCGGATCCGGCTCATCCAGGAGACCGCGGACCAGAACGGGCTGCTGGTGATGGCCATGGTCCCCGGCCGGAACGGCCGGCCTCCCGGCGTGGTGCAGGGCGTCTTCCGGACCGGGGACCTGGTCCACAAGTCCCTGGCCGAGGCCCCGCCCGAGGGCGTGGTGGTCCGCCTGATCGACGGGAGCGCAGCGGCGGCCGATTCCGTCCTCCACATCGAGCCCTCGCCCCTCCCGGCCCGGGAGAACGGCGACTCCAGCCTCCGGCTCATCCATGGCTTCGACGAGGCGGGCCGGCACTGGACCGTCATGGTGACCCCGGCGCCCGGTTACTTCGTCCTCGGTTCGGGCCTGCGGGCCTGGGGGGTCCTGCTGGGAAGCCTGGCCTTCTTCGGCCTCCTGGCGGGCTATGTCCGGAACCTTCTGACCCGCCAGGCGGAGGTGCGGACCCTTGTGGAGGCGCGCACCCGCGAACTGGCCGAGGAGATGGAGAGCCACCGCCGGGATGCCGAGGCCCTGCGCGACAGCGAGGCCAGGTTCCGCCACCTGGTGGAGGTGATGGGCGAGGGCATGTGGGTGCTGGATCCGGAGGGGAACACCACCTTCGTCAACCGCCGCATGCGGGAGATCCTGGGCTACAGCCCGGAGGAGATGACCGGCCGCCCGCTGACGGATTTCATGTTCGAAGAGGACTTCGACAGCGCCGAACGGAACATGGCGCAGCGGCGGGCGGGGATCGGCTCCCAGCATGATTTCCGGTTCCGGCGGAAGGACGGATCCGAGGTGTGGACCATCGTCACGGCCAGCACGGTCAAGGACGAGACCGGCCGGGTGGTGAGCATCCTGGGCATGATCACGGACATCACCGAGCGGCGCCGGATCGAGGAGGCCCAGCTGCAGAGCCAGAAGCTGGAGAGCCTCGGCGTGCTGGCGGGGGGCATCGCCCACGACTTCAACAACCTGCTGACGGCCATCCTGGGGAACATCAACCTGGCCCAGCTCTGCCTACCGCGCATCTCCCCGGCCTGGCCGTACCTCGAGAACCTGGAGAAGTCCGTGCACCGCGCCACGAACCTCACCCGGCAGATGCTGGCCTACTCGGGCCGGGGCCGGTTCGTGGTGGCGCCCATGGACCTGAACCAGGCGGTGGAGGAGATGGGCCACCTGCTGAGCGTGTCCATCTCCAAGAAGGTGGCCCTCCGGTTCCAGCTCCAGCCGGGCCTGCCGGCCATGATGGCGGAGGCCTCGCAGATCCAGCAGGTGGTCATGAACCTGGTGACCAACGCCTCCGAGGCCATCGGCGAGGCCGAGGGCCTGGTGGCCATCCGCACGGGGCTCCAACCCTACGCCGCCGGGGATCTGGCCCGCGACTTCCCAGGCCAGCCCCTCGCGCCCGGTTCCTTCCTCACGCTGGAGGTGTCCGACAACGGCCAGGGCATGGACGCCGAGACCCAGGCCCGCATCTTCGAACCGTTCTTCACCACCAAGTTCACCGGCCGCGGCCTCGGGCTCTCCGCCATCCAGGGCATCGTGCGGGGCCACCGGGGCGGCATCCGCGTCTACAGCGAGCTGGGCAAGGGCACCACGTTCAAGCTGATCTTCCCCGCGGGGCTCGATCCGGTTCCTCAGGCCGCCCCGCTGGAGGAGGCCGTGACCTGGCGAGGCAGCGGCACCCTCCTGGTGGTGGACGACGAGGAGGAGGTCCGCGTCATCGCCGCGGCCCTGCTGAAGTCCCTGGGCTTCGAGGTGGTCCTGGCCGGCGATGGGCGGGAGGCGCTGGAGGCCTTCCGGGCAGCGGACGGCGCGATCCGGGCCGTCCTCATGGACCTCACCATGCCCCACATGGACGGCACGGAGACCTTCCGCGAGCTGCGCCGCCTGGATCCGGACTGCCGCGTGATCCTCACCAGCGGGTACAACGAGCAGGAGGCCATCCACGAGTTCATGGGCAAGGGGCTCGCCGGCTTCGTCCAGAAGCCCTTCCTCCGGGACGACCTGCTGCGGGCCCTGCGGCGGGCGCTGGAGGGCGGGCCCTCAGCCTAGGCCGAGCACCTCGCGGAGGGTCGCAGCCAGGGCGGCGACGTCATCCTCCTCCAGATGGGCGCCGGTGGTGATCCTCAGGCGGGAGGAACCCTCCGGGACGGTGGGGGGGCGCACGGCCCGGACATCGAAACCGCGCGCCTGCAGGACCTCCGCCAGGCGCACGGCCTCCGCGTCCGGACCCACTGGCACCGGCACGATGGCCGAGGTGACACCGGGCTGGTCCAGGACCTCCCGCAGGCGCTGGGCGTGGGCCAGGGCCCGCGCCCGCCGCCAGGGCTCGGTCCGGGCGATCCGCAGCCCCTCGAGGGCGGCGCCCGCCACCGGGGGGGGCAGGGCGGTGGAGAAGATGAAGCCCCGGGCCGTGTTCACCAGGTGCTCCCTGAGCTCCGCCGGGGCGCACACGAAGGCCCCGAACGAGCCCAGCGCCTTGCCCAGCGTGCCCATGACCAGGGGCACCTGGCCGCTCACGCCCTGGTGTTCCGCCAGGCCCGCGCCGGAGGGGCCCAGGAGCCCGGTGGCGTGGGCCTCGTCCACGAGCAGCAGCGCCTCGAAGCGGCGGCAGAGGTCCAGCAGGGCGGGCAGGTCCGCCGCGTCCCCGTCCATGCTGAACACGGCGTCCGTGGCCACCAGGGCCAGGGCCCCCGGACCCGCTTCCGCACGCCAGGCGGCCATCCGTTCCGCCAGGTCCGCGGAGTCCAGGTGCCGGTACACCTGCACGGCCGCCCCCCCCGCCCTGGCGAGGCGGCAGCCGTCCACCAGGGAGGCGTGGTTCAGGGCATCCGAGAAGACGGCATCCCCGGGGCCCAGGAGGGCCGGGAGAAGCGTGGCGTTGGCCTGGTAGCCCGTGTTGAAGAGGAGGCAGGCCTCCGCGCCCTTCCAGGCGGCCAACCCAGCCTCCAGGGCCCCGTGGAGCGGGGTGGTCCCCCGCAGCAGCCGCGCGGCTCCCATGCCCGCGCCGTGGATCCGCGCGGCGGCGGCGGCGGCCTCCGCCAGGCGGGGGTCCCGGCGCAGCCCCAGGTAATCGTTGGAGCAGACGTCCACTCCGGCGGGAGGGTGGATGGCCCGCTCCCGGCCCAGGGCCCGGCGGCGCTCGGCGGACCGCTGGAGGCGGTCGAGCCAGGGGGCGGGGATCGGGGAATCGGCCATGGGGGCACCGCAGGGGCGGAACTTCGGGGGCGCTGGGGGCAGGGTAAGGGGAGGGGGAATGCTAGGATCTATGGGGGATCCTTGGTGGGATCTCCCCCCTGGAGCGTGGCATGGAATATCAGCAGCCGTGGCAGCAGACCTCCGCCGGAGTGCGGGATCGCGCCGCTTTTATCCGAAGCGTCTACCTGTGGCTCATGGGCGGATTCGCTGTGGCGGCCCTCGGCGCCGTCAGCGCGCCGATGGTGGCACGGGCCCTGGTGCCCGTGGTGGGCAGCTTCTTCGGCTGGGTGCTCTTCGGCGTGCAGTTCGGGACCCTCCTCTTCGCCTCGGCGGTCCGCCGCCGCCAGCCCCTCAACCGCCTGGCTTTCGCCCTCTTCACCTTCGTCTCCGGTGTCATCGCGGGCCTGGTGGCCCTGGTGGTGGCCGAGGGGGCGGGGTTCCAGCCGGTACTCACCGCCTTCGGCATGACGGGCGGCGTATTCCTCACCCTCACCACCACCGCCTTCGTCACCAAGAAGGACTTCAGCTTCCTCCGGAACTTCGTCATCGTCGGCATCGCCGTGATGTTCTTCGGGGGGCTGGCCGCGGCCATCTTCCACCTGGAGACCTTCGGCCTGGTGATCTCCGGCGTGGCCGTCATTGCCTGCTCCGCCAAGCTGCTCTGGGACACCTCGGCCATGCTCCGCACGGATGATTACAGTGACCCGGCGGGCTTCGCCCTGGCCCTCTTCGTGAGCCTCTACAACATCCTCATCGCCCTCATGAACCTCCTGGGCGGCGGACGCCGCCGCTAGCCCCCTTCCGATTCCAAGGACATCCATGCTCCGTGCCTCGCTCATTCCCCTGATCGCCCTCGGCCTCGCCGCCCAGGAGCCCGCCAAGCCCGCGCCCGCCCCGGCGGCCAAGCCCGCTCCTGCCCCGGCGGCGCCCCAGCCCAAGCCCGAGGACATCGTCCTGGCCAAGGTGGGCGGCGAGCCCATCACCGAGGCCGATTTCCGCGCGGCCTTCCGGATCCTCCCCCGGCAGGAGCAGATGCAGATCCTCATGCTCCAGGGGGGCAAGGAGGAGTTCGTCAAGCGCATGGCCGAGAGCAAGCTCCTGGCCGCGAAGGCCAGGAAGCTGGGGCTGGACCAGACGCCGGATTTCCAGCGCACCCTGGAACGCACCAAGGACGACCTGCTGGCCCGGGAATACCTGAACAAGGAAGGCGAGGCCCTCCAGGCCAAGCTCAAGCTGTCGGATGCGGACGTGAAGGCCTTCTACGACGCCCATCTCGACAAGTTCAAGCAGCCCGAGCTGGTGAGCGTCCGTCACATCCTCGTGGCCGTGAAGCGCGACCCCAAGGACAAGGAGGGCCTCTCGGACGCGGAGGCGAAGCAGCACATCGCCAAGCTCCAGGCCGACCTGAAGAAGGGCCAGAAGTTCGAGGACCTGGCCAAGCAGTTCAGCGATGACCCCGGCAGCAAGGACAACGGCGGCCTCTACAAGGACGTGGACCCCTCCAGCTGGGACCCCGCCTTCGCCAAGGCGGCCATGACCCAGCCCATCGGCAAGGTGGGGGCTCCGGTGAAGTCCCAGTACGGCTACCACCTGATCAAGGTCGAGGGCCGCAAGCCCGCCCGCCAGATCCCCTTCGAGGAGGCCAAGGCCGAGGCGCAGCAGCTGGCCGAGCGGGACCGCCAGGGCGAGGTGTGGGACCAGCTCATGGACGGCCTGAAGAAGGAGATCCCCTTCGAGCTGGCCAAGCCTGCGCCTTCGGACGCCGCGAAGCCCGCGCCGGCCGAGGCCAAGCCCGCGGCGGAACCGGCCAAGGGAGGTGCCCATTGAGGCGCGCCGCGCTCGCCTGGGTCCTGGTCCCCGCCCTGCTGTCGGCGGCGGCGCCGGACGTGCGCGACGAGATCCTGGTCATCGTCAACAGCCACATCATCACCAAGCACCAGTTCGAGCAGTCCGTGGAGCAGCAGAATGCGGCCCTCTACCGCGAGTTCTCGGGCAAGGAGCTGGACGCGAAGCTGAAGGACGCCCGGGAGAAGACGCTGCAGGGCCTCATCGACGCCTTCCTGCTGGAGGACAAGGCCGCGGAGCTGGGCTCCCCCATCACGGACGCCTACGTCCGGGCCAACATCGACGCCATCAAGAAGGAGAACAAGTTCGCCTCGGACGCCGACCTTGAGCGGGCCCTCCGGACCAGCCTGGGCATCAGCCTGGAGGAGTTCACGAAGCGCCAGAAGGAGCAGGCCACCCAGCAGTTCGTGCTGCAGCGGGAGGTCTTCTCCAAGGTGGCGGTCGAGGACAACGAGCTGCGGGCCTACTACGAGGACCACAAGGACGAGTACCGTCTCCCCACCCGCTTCCGCATCCGGGAGCTGGTGCTGGCCAAGGGCGCCACGGAGGCCGACCAGGCCGCCGCCAAGGCGAAGGTCGGGGAGATCGAGGCCGCGCTGAAGGCGGGCAAGCCCTTCGAGGACCTGGTGAAGACCTACTCCACCAGCCCCAGCAAGGACACCGGGGGCGACCTGGGCTGGCTGAACAAGGGCCTGCTCCGGCCCAGCATCGAGGACGCGGCTGTGAAGCTGAAGCCCGAGCAGGTCTCCGCGCCCATCGAGACGGACAAGGACATCTACCTCGTCCAGCTCATCGCCATGGAGGATGCGCCCGTGAAGTCCTTCGCCGAGGTGAAGGACGCCATCCTGAAGAAGCTCCAGGAGCCGAAGGCCCAGAACGCCATCGAGCAGTACCTGGCGGACCTGCGCATGCGCGCCAACATCCGCTACATGGTGCCGAGGGACCAGATCCTGAAGGGATGACCATGCGGCTGGACGCCTACCTCAAGAAGAGCCTGCTCATCAAGCGGCGGGAGCTCGCGAACCAGCTCTGCGACGAGGGGATGGTGCGCGTGAACGGGACGCCGCGGCGGGCCAGCCACGAGGTGAAGGTCCAGGACGAGCTGGAGTTTCCCCTCTACAACCGGGTCCTCAAGGTGCGCGTCCTCGCCCTGCCCGAGGGGAACGTCAAGAAGGCGGACCAGTGGGCCCTCTTCGAGGTGCTGGAGGACAAGCGCCTGCCCCTGGACCTGGGCTATGGCGACGAGGATCCCTTCAGCGCCCCCCCCAAGCCGCCCCGGAACCACTGAGCGGATCGCGCTGATCCATCCCCGTGGTCCTATCCTGGGAGCTGTCCCGGAGTCGCCATGCCCGACCAGCCCCCGATCCGAAGCCTGAAGGAGGGCGAGCCGTTCGCGGGCGTCCTCCTGGCCCAGGAGGCCGCCTTCAAGACCAGCGCCAAGGGCAGCGAGTACCTGGAGCTGAAGCTCGGGGACGCCTCCGGCGACCTGAAGGCGTTCCTGTGGGACCTGCGGGCGGTGGAGGGCGACCTGGAGCCCATTCAGGCCGACGCCTTCCTCTGGGTGAAAGGCGCCGCCACCAGCTACAACGGGCGCCTCCAGCTCCGGCTGGACAAGGTCCGCTTCGTGCCGGACGGGGATGTCGCCGACGTCTCCCGCTTCTTCCCCGTAAGCGCCCGCCCCGTCCCCGAGATGCTGGCCGAGCTGGACGGCCACGTCGCCGCGGTCGCGGACCCCTGGATCCGGCGCCTCCTCACGGCCCTCTTCGTGGAGGACGCGGAGCTGCGGGGGGCCTTCGCGACGGCCCCCGCGGCCAAGTCCATGCACCACGTCTACCTGGGCGGGCTGCTCGAACACACCCTCTCCATCCTGGGCATGGCGGCCCGGGCCTGCGACCACTACCCGGAGCTGAACCGGGATCTCGTGACCGCCGGCGTGCTCCTGCACGATGTGGGCAAGACCGCCGAACTCAGCTACCAGCGGGGTTTCGGCTACACCGACATCGGGAACCTCCTGGGGCACATCCCCATCGAGACCGAATGGATCAACCGGGAGGTGGGCAAGATCCCCGGCTTCCCGGAAGAACTGCGCCTGCACATCCTGCACATCGTCCTGAGCCATCATGGGCGCCTGGAGTACGGCTCCCCCGTCCTGCCCAAGACGCCGGAAGCCCTCCTGGTCCACTATCTGGACGACCTGGACGGCAAGCTGGAGGTGATGTTCCGGGCTCTCCGCGAGGAGGGCAGCGCCGCCTGGAGTCCCTACAGCCGGGCCCTGGATCGCATGATTTACCGCAACCGGTGGCCTAAGGCTTCGTCCGTCCAGATCTGAACACACTGGGACGAATGTGATCGATTGTGGACAAGCCAAGATGGACCTGGGCAGGAGGAGCCCGGCAAAATATTGGTACAAGTGCTGCGGGATCAGGGCCTAGCCCGGGGATGGATCGGTAGAAAATTCCTGGCACGGCTCTGGCTCAGAGGAGGGCTCCCGACCCCTCGAGGTGCCCGATGAAGCTCTCCCGCAAGGCCAAGCGCTACGACGACTCCGTGCTCCCCGGCGAGTTCCAGGGCTTCGAGACCTTCCACGAGGCGGATGCGGAGCTGGACGGGACCCTGGAGGGCTTCCTCCGGCGCTGCGAGGGCTGCGTGCAGCTGGGCGAGGTGGTGATGGAGCGCCATGCGCCCAAGAAGCTGAGCTTCGCCAAGCTGAAGACGAAGGCCGAGAAGCTCATGGAGCAGGTGAGCTACCTCAAGGAGCGCCTGGAGATCGTGGACCACGATCGGCGGGGCATGTACATCCAGCTGCGGAGCCTGCCGCCCTACAAGGACGACACCCAGATCCAGTTCAACGAGATCAGCATCGGGAAGAACAAGATCGTGGTGAAGCGCATCGCCTTCTATCGCAAGGAGGAGGTGAAGCAGCAGGTGCCCCTCCAGATCTCCGAACGGGATCTCCAGCGCCTCCTGTCCGATATTCGACAGGCGATTGCGTAGGGCCGATTTTATCTGTAATTCTTGCCATGACTGCAAAAAGGGCGCCCTGGCGCCCTTTTTGATGCCGCTGCGCTGGAGGCTCCGGCCACGGTGAGGGTGCGGGCCGACCTGGTGGAGAGGCCCTGCTCGACGGGGCTCGGCATTTCAATGCTGCACCGCAGCGTCGAAAGACCCTCCGTCAGAGCATCGCCATCCAGCTGCCCGTTTCGCCGCCCCGGACGGGGCCCTCGGGCAGGTCGCTCTCCTTGAAGAGGAAGTGGCTGCTGTTCCAGCTGCCGCAGCTCTCGCAGCGGTCGGCGTAGTCCTGGGTCTTGTGGCCGCAGACGGCGCACTCGAAGCGCAGCTTCAGCACGCCCAGGTTGCGGAGCAGCTGGCGGTATTCGTTCAGGGCGGCATCGAGGCGGCTCCGCCGGCTGTGGATCTTGGCCATGAAGAAGAACAGGATGGGGCTGTACACCACCTGGCTGCGCACTTCCTGGAAGAGATCCAGGGCCTCATCGAGGATCTCCAGGCGGTAGAGCATCTTGCCCAGGAAGAACTTGGCCGTGGTGCCGTGCTTGGAGGTGGCGGCCACCTTCCGCATGAGGGCGAGCCCGTCCTCGGGCCGACCCAGCTGGATGAAGTAGTCCTCGATCTCCTGGAGGAAGGTGCCCTCCCCGGTCTTGCGGAAGCCTTCCAGCCAGATCTCGAGGCCCTGGGCCTCCTGGTCCTGCAGGATCATGCAGCGGCCAAGGCTGAGGTAGGCGGGCACGAACTCGGGCTCGTCCTTGATGACCTGCTGGAAGATCTGGGCCGCGTCCTTGAACTGGTCCGCCTCGACCTTGCCCATGCCCACCTGGTAGCCCAGCGCGGCTCCCTGGGCCCGCTCGCCCTGGGTCAGCTCGGGGGCGAAGTAGGCCTGGAGCTTCTTCTGCACTTCCAGGGCCTCGTCCCAGGCCTGGGCATCCATGTGGAGGGCCCGGAGCCGGCGCCAGGCCCGGAGGGCCTTCTTGGGATCGTCGGTGGCCACCTTCTTCAGGACGCCGACGGCGGCCTCGCGGTTCCTCACCGCCACGAGGGCCTCGGCCAGCTGGTAGCGGGCCTCCACGAGCTCGGGCTCCTCCAGGCTGAGTGCCTCGAAGAGCTTCACGGCCTGCTCCGCGTCGCCGGACTTGATGAGGATCTCGCCCAGCAGGAGCCGGGCCGGGATGTGCTGCTTGCGCTGGTCGAGGATGGCCTCCAGGATGCTGCGGGCGTCCCGGGTGAGCCCATGGGCCACGAGGTCCCGGGCCTCCTGCATGCGCTCGGAGATGCGCTTCACCAGGCGCGTGTCCGCCGAGGCATTGAGCCCCTTCACCAGCCGCACCACCTCCATGATCCCGGTGTAGAGGATGTTGAGGAGGAAGCCCAGCAGGAAGGCCAGGAGGATGAGGCTCTGGAGCTTGATGCTCTCGCGGAAGATCACCACCTCACGCACCAGCAGCTCGTGATTGGCCAAGTAGACATTGCCCAGCACGAACAGCACGAAGGCGAGGAGCACGAAGAAGAACACGTTCACGAGACGCATGGGCCGACCTCGAAAGCTGGGCCTAGCATGACATGGGAGGGCGCAGGCTTCAGTCCTCAGTCTTCAGCCCCCCTGGCTTCAGGCCTCAGCCGGCAGGCGTGGCTTCCTTGTCGATCCAGTCCTTCGCGGCTTTCAGGTCCTCCCACACGGCGCGGCGGACATCCTGCGTGTACTGGCGGAGGACGTAGGCGGGGTGGAAGGTCGGCATCACGGGGATGCGGCGGCCGCCCACCTCGACCTGGCGCCACTGGCCGCGGATGCGGGTGATGCCCTCGGAGACGCCGAGCAGCTCCCGGAGGGGCGTCGCGCCGAGGGTCACGATCACGTCGGGCCGGATCAGCTCGATCTGCCGGCGCAGGTAGCCCAGGCAGGCCCGGGCCTCCTCCGGGAGGGGGGTGCGGTTGTCCGGGGGCCGGCACTTCACGACGTTCGCGATGTAGGTGTCCTCCCGCCGCAGGCCGATGGCGCCGATCATCCGGTCCAGCAGCTCGCCCGCCTTGCCCACGAAGGGACGGCCCTGCAGGTCCTCGTCCCGGCCGGGACCCTCGCCGATGAACATGAGCCGGGCCGAGGGATTCCCCTCGCCGAAGACGAAGCGGATGCGGCCCGGTCCGAGGGCACACCGCAGGCAGCCCTGGATGGCCCTCTCCAGGGCCTCCAGGCTTCCGGCCGCGGCCACCGTCTCGGGCGGAGGGCAGCCCACGGGGTCCGTGGGGGCCTGGTACGCCGCGGGCATCGGGCGGGCTGCCGGACGGGGCGGGGGCGCGGGCTGGGGACGGGGGGCCTCGACCCGCCGGGGGGCCTCCACCGCGGGCTCCGCCGCTGGCCGGGGTTCGCGGACCAGGCCCATCACCCCCAGCTCCTGCAGGGTGTCCCGCCAGGCTTCGAGGGGGGTGGGCTCCATAGCCTTCCAGCCTAGCGCGGAACTTCCCGGACCCTTCGGGCATCCTAGTCCCTGGAGCCGCGCATGGAGGAACGACAGCCCGAAACCCCCTTCGGAGACCTGGAGGCCTTCCATGGCGCCTTCGCGGAGCTCTACCCCCGTCTGGTGAGCTACGCCCGTCGGTACGGGGCCACCTTCGCGGAGGACATCGCCCAGGAGGCCTTCGTCATCCTCATGCAGCGGGAGGAGCGGGTGGAACACCCCACCGCCTTCCTGTACGGCACCGTGCGGACCCTCTCCCTGACCGAACGCCGCCCCATGAAGAACCAGAATCTCAGCCTGGAAGCCGTCACGGAACCCGGACTCGCCGGTGGGGCCGACGACCAGGTGCTCAACCAGGAGGTGCGGGAGCGCATGCGGATGCTCTCGCCCACCTTCCGGGAGGCCCTGTGGCTCTTCGTGGTGGAGGGCCTCTCCATCCGCGAGATCGCCGACATCCTCGGCATCCCCGAGGCCACCGTGAAGACCCGCATCCACCGGGCCAAGGCCCAGCTCAAAGATCAGCTCAACCCATCCGGAGGCGTGCATGTCCTGGTCTGACCCCGCCCGGCGCTTCGAACCCGCCGAGGATGTCCAACTGCGCGCCGAACTCCGCGAGCTGCTGGGCCTCCAGCCCCCCCAGCGGACCGCAGCCCCCGTGACGGAGGAGCTGGCCAGCCTCGCCGAGGACCTGCGGAAGGAGGCCCTGCGCCGTCGCCGCACGGAACGCCGCCGCCCCTCCTGGGGCCTGATCGCCGCCGCGGCCCTGCCGCTGCTGGCAACGCTGGCGGGCCTGGGGACCTGGGGTGTCCAGCAGAAGCAGCGGGCCGATGGCCTCGCCGCCCACGTCCAGCGCCAGGAGGCCGAGCTGAGCCGCGTCGCCGCCGCCAACGCCGCCGAACTGGCCCGGGAGCGGAAGGCCAAGGAGGACGCCCAGCAGCAGCTCCAGCTGGTGGCCCGGGCCCTTCCGAAGAAATCCCTGCCCTACCTGGTCATCCCGGTGGACAAACCCCTGCGCCTGCAGGGCGAGGACTATCAGCGGGTGAAGGAGAAGCCGGGGCAGTAGGACGGCATGTTCCTGGCATAGTCAGGGGCAAGGTGTGCCCATGGAAAGCAACTCGCTGCTCCTCCTCATCCTCCTGCTCGCGGCCCTGTCCACGATCCTCGCGGGCATGGGGGTCTTCAGCAACAGCCGTCCCCCGGACCCGCGCCTGAACCAGGTGGCGACGGACCTGGAGGACCTCAAGAACATGGTTGCCCAGCTCCAGAAGGCCGTGCTCCAGACGGAGCGGAAGCTGGAGAAGGAAGTGCAGCTCGGCCGCAACGAGACCCGCGAGGTCATCGAGAAGCTGGCCGACGCCCTCGACAAGCGCCTCAAGGAGCTGGTGGGGTAGGGCCAGCCAGGGAGTGCGCGCGTCGCGCCCTCCGCCTGACAAGGTCTCCGCCGGAGACCTTTTCCGCTCGTTTCTCGCAGAGGCGGAGCCTCCCCCCGGAGAAGAGAAGCAGGGACACGGCTCTGCCGGGTGCCTGCGCGGGGGGCCGGGGGTGTGCGCGCAGCGCGGGACCCCCGGAGTACATCATCCGGCCTGGCTGTGGTTCGCCGGGGCCCAGCCCCGTTCGTTCAGGAGCTTCACGCCCTGGATGCGGGTGAGGCGGAAGGCCATCTCCTCCTGGTGGAGGTGGCAGAAGGCCAGCAGGTGGTCCTCCTGGATGGCCCGCGGGGAGACGCGCCGCAGCTGCGTGCGATGCGCGGCGGGGGGGAGGTAGGTGAGCTCCACCATGAGCGTGTGGCCGGCGGCGTATTCGAGGATGCGCTGCACCTCCTCGGCGAGCTGGTCCTCGCCGCCCAGGTGCAGCATGGGGATGCGGCGCTGGACCTCCTGGTAGAGGGCGGGGTCCTCGTCGTGGAGGCGCTGCAGGGCCGAGCGCACCATCTGCTGGACGGGCTCCAGGTGGTGGTTCATGCCCTTCTCGTCCACGAAGGCCAGGGCCGCCAGGGCCCACAGGTAGAGCTTCTCGTCCGAATCGAGGCTCATGGCCAGGAAGCGCCCGGGCTTGGGCAGGAAACCCGCCTGCTTGAGGAGGGCGTGGGCGTTGCCGTCCCCGCACACCTCCAGCACGGTGTCCGAAAGGGGGGCCAGCTTCAGGGGCGACAGCTCCGGCCGCAGCTTCAGCTCGTCGGCCAGGTGGGCGGTGCGCGCCCGCACGAGGCGCACGCCCTGGTGGACTTCCACCTCGCCCACCCGGCGGGACAGGTCATCGAGGAGCTGGAGCAGGGGTTGGGGCAGGGCCAGGGACGGGGCGCCCAGCCGCAGGGACAGCTCCTCCAGGGGCACGCCCGATTCCAGGGCCCGCACCAGGGTGGCGTGGCTGATGCGGAAGCTGCCCATGGCGTCCAGGGACTCCACGTCCGCCAGCTGGGCCAGCTGCAGCAGCCGATGGGGATTCTGGAGGAGGGGCGTGAGCAGCTCCAGGGTGGGCTGCAGGATCAGGGGCTGGTCCTGGTCCAGGGGCTGCCAGTGCGCGGCGGTGCCCTTCAGGTCCCGCAGCAGGTACTCATGGGCCAGGGCCTCCCCGTGCTCGGTCAGCGCCAGGTGGGCCACGCCGGCATCGCATCGGATGATGCCCATGCGGCTCAGGAAGGGGAGGAACACCGCGCGGGTGCGCTCCTCGTCGAGGGGGTGCAGGGTCTTCAGGAAGGCGAGGAAGGGCTGGGTGGCCAGGGTCTGGCCGCGGCGCTCCAGCAGGTGCTGGACGAGGAAGTGGCGGTCTTCCGCCGGGGGCATGCCCCAGGCCTTCAGGTCGTGCTCAAGGAGGCTGGCGAAGGCCCGCTCGGCCACCCACCGGGGCGGATGGCTCGTCACGGCGGGCAGAAGCGTCTCCACCCGGCCGTCCCGGTTCCAGAGGAGGCCCAGGCGGTGCAGCAGGGTGAAGAGCAGCGTGGCGTCCTGCTCCTCCTGGAGCATGGCGTTCCGATGGAGAAGCTGGGAGAGCTCCTTCTTGGCCGGCAGGCCGCCCTTGAGGACGCGGATACCCGCCACGCAGCGCAGCAGGACGCTGGTGAGGGCGAGGGAGAAGCGGTAGGGCTCGGCAGCCCGGAGCTTCGCCCCCTCAGGGGCCTGGAAGCTGAGAGCGCCGTCGTCGAAGTCCTCGAGGGCATCGGCCACGCGCTCAGGCACGGCCCAGCCCTCCCCGTCCGGCAGGACGAGGCCGAGGTCCGCCAGGACCGCCAAGGTCGCCGCCGGGGGCAGGGCGCCCTCGGCCACCAGGTGCTTGAGGGCCAGGAGCGCGTCGGTGGCCAGGTCCGCCAGGGCATCGGAGAGCCGCTTGTGGTCTTCCAGGTGGAAGACCATGGTCTTCAGCAGCCGCTTGCGGCCCTCGGGGCCCTCCTCCCAGCGGATGGGGATGGGCAGGCGACGGCGCTCGCAGATGACCCGGAGCTGCTCGTCGGAACAGTTCGAGAGGAGCTGGTAATGCGGCAGCGGCATGAGCACCCGGGTACAGATGATCTTTCAGTATCCCACGGAACGGCGGGACCCTCACGCGAAAAAAAACGCCCGGCAGCGCCGGGCGTCGTCTGGAAGAGACTACGGCTACTGGGCCGTCAGCGTGCCCACGGACACGGTGATGGGGGAGATGGCGCCCGAGCCGTCCAGGACCTGACTCTTGGTGCCATCGGCCGACAGGCTGATGACCGTGCCCTGGGCCAGGGACAGGGTGGTCTTCAGGTCCAGCGCCACGCGAAGGAGGGCCCCGTTCTGGGAGGCTGCCGGGGTGGGCGCCTTCTGGGCCACGGTGGCCTGGAGGGTGGTGCCGGAGGCCTTCCCCTTCAGGATGGGCGTGCCGCTCCCGAGGCTGAACTGGGTGCCGTTCTGCACCAGGGTGGCCGTGGTGCCGCCGGCGGGGACGTCCACCCAGGTGACCCTGGTGGTGTCGGCATTCAGGGTGAGGGTCACGCCGGAGGCGGTGCCCGTGGCGGGGCCCACCAGGTCGAGGACCAGATGGGTGCCGCTGGAGAGGGCGGTGTTCTTCTTCAGCTGGTAGGTGCCGGAGGCGGGATCGGCATAGGCCAGGGCCGTGGCCGTCGGCGTGGGCGCAGGCGTGCTGCCGCCGCCCCCGCCGCCGCAGGCCATCAGGCCGGCCAGGAGCAGGGAGCCGGGAACCCAGAGGAGGCGCTTCATCGTCGTGGTCATGGTCGTCTCCATCACAGTCCGCCGAGGAGCAGGGCGAGGTCCAGGTCATCCACCGTGTTGTCGCCGTTCAAGTCGCAGGTGGCGTTCGCGGTGCCGTAGTACTTGGCGAAGAAGAGCAGGTCCCGCTGGTCCACGGTGCCGTCGCCGTTCAGGTCGCGGGTCTTGACGGTGACGGTGGCGGTGCCGCTGGCGCTGGTCCAGGCGCTGGTGGCCGTCACGGTGTAGGTGCCGGCGGTGGCGGGGGCCGTGTAGACGCCGCCGGAAGTGATCGTGCCGCCGGTGGCGGCCCAGGTGACCGTGCTGTCGGGGGCGTTCGCCACGATGGCGTTGAAGTTGAAGGTGGCTCCCACGAGCACCGTCTTGGTGGCCGGGGAGACCGTCACCGTCACGGCGGCCGGGTCGAAGACTGCGACCTTGGCGCTGGTGGTGGCCGAAGGGGACTCGTTGCTGGCCGCGGTCACGGTGTAGAGGCCCGCCGTGGCGGGCGCGGTGTAGGTGGTGGCGGCGCCCGAGGCCGTGCTGGCCGGGGCCACGCTGCCTCCGCCCGCGGAGACTGTCCAGTTCACCGAGTTGTCGGTCTGGAAGCCGGTCACCGCCGCCGTGAAGCTGGTGGTGCCGGAGGGGACCACCGTGGCCGTGGTCCGGTCGAGGGTGACGGTCACGCCGGCAGGGGCCTGCAGCTCCCACACCCCGCGGCCGTAGGTGGCGGCGCGCAGGAAACTGCCATCAGGGGCGATGTAGAGGTCGCGGACGGCCACCATGGGCAGGCCGGAGCCGAAGCGGCTCCAGTTGCTGCCGCCATCGACGGAGAAGTAGACGCCGAAGTCCGTGCCGGCGTAGACCGTGTTCGGATCCTTGGGGTCCGTCACCACCGCATGCACGGGGATGCCGAAGGGGAGACCGTTGCTGGCGGCGGCGCTGCCGTCGAGGGTGGTCCAGCTGGTGCCGCCGTTGGTGGTCTTCCAGAGGTGGTTCTTGGTGGCATCGGGGGCCACGGAGGCCACGTAGACCGTCTGGGCGTTCGTCCGGTCGAACCAGATGGCACTGGTGTACGAGCCGTTGTTGGTGAGGCTGGCGGCCTGGGTCCAGGTGCTGCCGCCGTTGTAGCTCAGGAAGATCCGGCCCTGGTTGGCGGCGATGCCGAGCGCCGTGGCATCGTTGACTGCCGCGCCGATGTTGCGGATGTAGAGGGCGGTGCTGGGATCGGAGGCCGCCCCGGTGCCCCCCGGGGGCAGGCCGGTGGTTCCGAGGGCCGACCAGGAGCTGCCGAAGTTCAGGCTCTTGTAGACCTTGCCGTTGGTGGCCGTGTAGACCGTATCCGGATGGGCGGCATCGCCCAGGGTCAGCCGGGGCTGGAAGGGGGCCTTGCTGCTGGAATTGGCCTCGGTGATTCCGGTGATGGATTCGGCGAAGGTCGCGCCGCCGTCGATGCTCCGGTAGATGTCCGTGTAGTAGACCGATCCGAGCATCTTGGTGCCGTCGGCGGGATTGATGACAGTGCCGAAGCCGTCCCCGCCGATGCGGTCCTCGAAGGTGGTGCTGGCGGCCAGGCCTGCGCCCATGTCCTGCCGGATCCGGGTGCCGTTGTCCTGCAGGCCGAGGCTGATCCGGTACTTGGAATCCGTGGGGGTGGCCGCGGTGGTGGATCCCACGTTGTAGACCAGGTGGGTGGCGAGGCCCTTGTTCCGGGTGCTGTCCACGAAGGTCAGATCGGGGTTGCTGGTGGGAATGGTCGCGCGCCAGGGATCCTTGTAGATGGCGAGCCCGCCATCGTTGCCGACATAGATGATGCCGTTCTTGACGGCTGTGGCGTGGTTGTCCGCGTGCGCGTAGACGTGGCCGCTGCCGTACCAGTGGGTGAGCTGCTGCCAGGTGGCGCCGCCATCCATGGAGCGGTACATGGCCAGGTTGGCGCCCATGATGAGCCGGCTCGGATTCGCGGGATCCACGGCGATGGCCTGGTTGTACCATTCCTGCCCGCCGTCGCTGCTCATGCTGGGCCCCGTGCCCTGGAAGAGGCCGCCGGAGGCCGTGGGGGCGGCCTGCCACGTCCAGGTGTGGCCCTTGTCCGCGGTCACAAGAACGCCGCGGCCCACGGTCGCGGCGGTGGTGTCCTCCACCTCGGCATAGCCGGCCGTGCCGTTGGGGACGGAGGCCAGCGTCATGCGGCCCGGGGTGATGGAGCCCAGTCCGGTGAGGGTGGCCTTGGTCCAGCTCGCCCCGGCGTCCGTGGAGTAGTAGAGGCTGCCGTTCCCGTTGCTGTCCTGGGCGGAACAGACCAGTTCCGTGGCGCTGAAGGCCTTGATGGACCAGGCCCTGCCCGCGGCGGGGCCCCCGGTCACGGCGGTGAAGGCGGTGCCGCCGTTGGTGCTGCGCTTCAGGCCGTCGTTGGTGCCCCACAGCACCACGTTGGCGTCCAGGGCCAGGATGTCGTAGGAGCGGGTCTGGGCGCCGATGCCGGTGGACTCGGTCCAGGTCGTGCCGCCGTCTGTGGATTTGTAGAAGCCGCGGCCCTCGGCGTCGAAGGCGTCGCCGAGGCCCAGGTACACCACCTGGGCATCGGCAGGGCTGAGGGTCAGGGCGCCCACGGAGACGTTGCCGCTGGAACTGGCGTTCGGGAGGCCGTCGGTCATGGAGGTCCAGGTCCAGGCGCCCGTGGCGGCGGGATCGGCATTGGCGCACTTCCACATGCCGCCGCCGCTGGTGGCCAGGTAGAGGGTGTTGCTGGCGGGATCCACCGCGATGGCGCTGGGGCGGCCGCTGTCGTGATCCGGCCAGGTAGCATCGACCAGGTTGGCGGTGGGCCCGAGGCTCGTCCAGGTGCCCCCGGTGCCCGAGGGCGCCGCGGCGGCTCCGATGATGGCGGGCAGGGCGTTCGTCCCCGCGGCCTTCGGCAGGAGGGCGCCCCAGTGCTTCATCTCCCGGGCCGCCACGCGGTTCTTGTAGTCGAGGTAGGCGGGGCTGAGCTTGCCGCCGAACCACCAGAGGTTCCAGTCCCGGCGGAGGTCGGGGCGGTCGGCCTCCTTCCCCTCCAGGGCGGGATTCTCACGGCCGGGCAGGTCCCGCCGGAGCTGGCCGAGATCCTGGGCGCCCAGGGGGAGGGCCAGCAGCAGGGACAGGGTGGTAAGGGATCGGCTCGGCGAGAAGCCCATGGCGGCTCCAGAAAAAAAGGCTCCCACATGCGGCTGATGGCTTCGGCCGGAAGGGGGGCAGACCCCGACTATACGTTCGCAACTATTCGGAATCTCCTGACATTTCCTTAACCCGACCCCAGGGGGGCCGAGGGCGTTCATTGACCGTTCCGGCCATGGCTTCTAGGCTCAAAGGTTTGGATTCGCCCCTGCCGTGATCGCCCTCCGCCCCGACAATCCCCTGATCGTGCAGAGCGACCGGACGCTGCTGCTGGAGGTGGCCCATCCCGCCTTCGAGCAGGTGCGGGATGAGCTGGCCCGCTTCGCCGAGCTGGTGAAGAGCCCCGAGCACATCCACACCTACCGCATCACGCCCCTGAGCCTCTGGAACGCCTCGGCCTCCGGCGTGGCCTGCCAGGACATGCTGGACACACTGGAGCGCTGGTCGAAGTACCCCGTGCCCCAGAACCTCCTCCAGGAGATCGAGGATCACGGCACCCGCTACGGGAAGCTCCGCCTGGTGGCCAAGGGCGACCGCCTGGCCCTCGAGATGGAGGACCGCGGCCTCTTCTGGGAACTGGAGAACCAGAAGTCCCTGCAGGGCCTCCTGGCCGAGCCCTATCCGGACGAGAAGGGCATCTACCTCAACAGCGGCATGCGGGGCGAGGTGAAGCTCCAGCTCATCCGCCTGGGGCATCCCGTGCAGGACATGGCCGGCTACAAGCCCGGCGATCCGCTGCCCTTCGAGCTGGCCCCGGCCCTGAAGCAGAGCGGCAAGCCCTTCGGCCTGCGCCACTACCAGAAGGCGGCCGTGGACGTCTTCCACGCCGGCGGAGGGCCCGATGGCGGCGCAGGCGTGCTGGTGCTGCCCTGCGGCGCGGGGAAGACCGTCATCGGCATCGGCTGCATGGACCGGCTCAAGACCCACACCCTGGTGCTCACCACCAACGGCACCGCCGTGAAGCAGTGGAAGCAGGAGCTGCTGGACAAAACCACCCTGACGGACGACCAGGTGGGCCTTTACACGGGCGACACCAAGGAGATCAAGCCGGTCACCATCGCCACCTATCAGATCCTCACCTACCGCAAGAGCAAGACGGGCCCCTTCGAGCACTTCAAGCTCTTCGAGGCCGCCAACTGGGGTCTGGTCATCTACGACGAGGTGCACATGCTGCCGGCGCCGGTCTTTCGCGCCGTGGCCGAGCTGCAGGCCAAGCGCCGCCTGGGCCTCACGGCCACGCTGGTGCGCGAGGACGGCAAGGAGGAAGACGTCTTCAGCCTCATCGGGCCCAAGCGGGTGGACGTGCCCTGGAAGATGCTGGAGAAGGACGGCTTCATCGCCACGGCCCACTGCCTGGAGATCCGCGTCCCCCTGCCGACCGTGGAGCGCATGGAGTACGCCGTGGCGGACCAGCGCCAGCGCTTCCGCATCGCCTCCGAGAACAGCCTCAAGCTGACCATCGTGGACGAGCTGCTGGCGGGCCATCCCACGGACAACGTGCTGATCATCGGGCAGTACCTTGAGCAGCTCCGCATCCTGGGCGAGCGGCTGGGGGCGCCGGTCCTCACGGGGCAGACGCCGGAGCGGGAGCGGGAGGTGCTCTACCGGCAGTTCCGCGAGGGCCAGCTGCGCGTGCTCATCGTGAGCAAGGTGGCCAACTTCGCCATCGACCTGCCGGACGCCTCCGTGGCCATCCAGGTGAGTGGCACCTTCGGATCGCGGCAGGAGGAGGCCCAACGTTTGGGCCGCATCCTCCGGCCCAAGGACGACCGCAACGTGAGCTACTTCTACTCGCTGATCAGCCGGGACACCACGGAGCAGGAGTTCGCCCGGAACCGGCAACTCTTCCTTACGGAGCAGGGCTACCGCTACCTGATCGAGAGCCGGCACTTCAACGAGGCCGGCCAGCTCAGCGAACCCCTGGTGTGGCGCCAGCTGCTGGCCGAGACCGCCGGCTGATCAGAACCGCACGCCGGCGGCGAGGGTGACTTCCCGCTGGGGCAGCAGCTCGTCCACCGGGCTGGGCCCGCGGGGGGCGGCTTCCCCCAGCTCGAGACGGAGGATGGCGTAGCTGGCGGGCTCGGTGGAGGTCAGGCGGTCGGGCCGGTTGAAGGCCCAGACCCGGACGCCGACGCCCAGGCGCATCCAGAGCTGGGGCAGGTGATTGGTCACCCGGGGGGCCGGGCCCAGCGAGGATTCCAGCCAGGTGTTCCGGAGGTCCAGGGCCACCAAGAAGCAGAACCGGTCCTCCATGAACCAGGTCTCCCGCGCCACCCCCACGGCCGCGCTCTGGGCCCGCAGGTCGGCCAGGGAGCCATCGGTACCCCGGGTGGTCCACCGCGCTGGGGCCGTCCAGGCCGCCTCCACCCGCAGGCGGCTGGCGCCGCTCCGGGGCAGGAGCCAGGCTCCCCGCACGCCCCAGGCCGAGGCGGTGCCCTGGTCCCAGTAGGTGGAACTCGTCTGGGTCTGCCAAACCCCCACCGCCGTGGCCTCCCAGTGCTGGGCGCGGAGGGGTGGCGCGCAGAAGCCCCAGCCGATCAGCGGGACGAGGACGGCGGACAACGCGCGCATGGAACCCCCTGGGCCAAGGGTGCGCCGCGAAGCGCCGCGCGGCAAGGTCAGGCGCGGGGATCGTCTCCGGCCCGTGGGTGGGGCGCGGGCAGGGCCCGGAGGCGGATGGGCGCCGTGGCCCGAGCGACCCTCCGGCCACGGAGCCGCAGGTCCACCACCAGGGTGCCCCCCCTGGTCTCGGGGGAGGCCAGGATGCGGTACCGGCCCTCCCCTTCCGGGGCCACCGATTCCGCACGGAGGCGCGTCAGCCTTGGCCCCGCTGCCCGGCGCCACAGCCGGAACTCGGGCACACTCCCGACCCGGAGGCCCTCGATCGCGACTTCCACTTCCAGGCGGGCCTGGAAGGGTGCCTCGCCAGGCCGGGGCTCCCGGCCTGGACCGGTGACCAGATCGGCGGAAAGGACGCGCAGCTGGGGGGCCGTCGCGCCGAGGCCGGCGGTCAGGATCAGGGCGAGAAGGGGACGCATGCGGACTCCGGGAGGTGCAGGCAGCATGGGGCGTTTCCGGGCTCCCGGCCAGCCCGTCAGGGAAGCAGGTGCCGGAGCCCGAGGTCGATGGGCCAGGCCAGGAGGGCCGCCAGGAGGCCGGCGACCACGTCATCCAGCACGACGCCCCAGCCCCCGGGCAGGCGCTGGGCGGCATCCACCGGGCCCGGCTTCCAGATGTCGAAGAGGCGGAAGAGGAGGAAGGGGGGTGCGAGGCGCAGGAGCCAGGGGCCCCAGGGCTGGGCCTGGAGCGCGCCGGTGAAGAGCAGGGGCGTGAGGGCGAACCACTGGCCCGCCCACTCGTCCGCCACGATGTAGCCGGGATCCTTCTCGCCGGTCTCGGCCACCACCCGCTCCGAGGCCCAGATGGCCAGGGCCGTCAGCAGCACCGGGGCGGCGAGGGCCAGCCCCAGGGCTCCGGGGAGGCCGCGGAGGAGTGGCATCAACGCCACCCATGCCAGGAGTCCCGCCAGACTGCCCCAGGTGCCCGGCGCAGGCCGGAGGCGGCCGCTGCCGAAGCCCGTGGCGATCCACCAGGCGAGGCGGGGGGCTCGGGCCGCCATGGCTAGCGCTCCACCGGGGTGCGGTTCCCGAACCGCATCCCGATCTGGAGGGAGAGCTCGTACCGGGGGGCCATGTGCCGGAGATCGCCTCCGGCGCCCGTCCCGCCCTCGTGCCAAAGCGGGAACGCCACTTCCACGCGGGTGAAGGGGTGGGTGTACCGTCCCCCCTGGGTCAGTCCTGCCAGGAGGTCCCCCCAGGCTCCTTCCAGCGGGATGATGATGCCGCGGAACCCCACCTGGCCCCGGACCCAGGGCCGGACCATCCAGGCCGCCTCTCCCGCCAGGGGAGAGGGGCCGCTGGCGAGGCTGGACCGCCCCTCGTAGCGTTCGGCGCGCAGCTCGGCGCCGAGCGCGGCCTGGAGCCCGTGGTTCTCGGTCCACCAGCTCTCCTGGATCCCCCCGCCCGCCTGGATGAACCTCAAGTCGTGGTTGGATCCGGACTGGGCCTGGACCTGCCATTGGGCCATGCGGCGTTGGGAGGGAGCGTGATCCCAGCCGATCCGAAGCTGGAGGGCGGTGGCGGCATCCCCGCCGGGATTGCCCGGTCCCCCCTGCCGGGTGGGCAGGATGCCGAGGCCGAGGGCCGTCTCCACGCCATCCCCCAGCAGGGGGGATACGATCAGCACGGGGGCCAGGAGGAGACGGGGAAGGACACGCATGGCTCCGAGCCTACCCGGGGAGCCGGTTCCCGACGACCTTCAGACGTGCCTGAGTGCCTCCACGATCCGGAGGCGGGCGGCTTTCAGGCCGGGGAAGAGGGCGCTGACGTGGATCGTGAGTTGCAGCCCCAGGGCCACGGCGAGGTAGACCAGGGGCACGAAGTGGATGTCCAGCTCGTAGCCGTGACTGGTGCCGGGGGGCGCGGGCATCTGCAGATGCAGGGCGTTGAGGCCGGCCCGCAGCAGCAGCGTCGCGGCCAGGCCCAGGGCGCTGCCGAGGAGGCCCAGGAAGGCGCCCTCCCATTGGAGGAGGGACAGCAGCTGTCCAGGCCGGAGGCCCATGGCCCGCAGGACGCCGAACTCGCGGATCCGTTCCATGACGGACATGAGGAGGGTGTTGGCGGTGGCCAGCAGCACCACCAGGAAGAGCACCAGCCCCATGAAGCCGAAGATGGCCACATAGAGCAGCTTCACCTGCCGGTAGAAGGAGGCCAGCTCGAACCAGGGCCTCACCGAGGTGTCCGGAAGCTGGGCCTGGAGCCGGGCCTGTTCCCGGGTCGTGTCCCCCGGATGCCTGAGCACCACGGACAGGGCGGACCGGGCCTGGCCCGCATCCAGCAGCTGCCCTGCCGTGGCCAGGCTCACCGTGAGCATCCGGTCGTTCAGCTCCTTCAGCCCCAGGTCCTGGAGGCCCACCACCTCCACATCCACGGCGTTCAGGGCCCCGTCCTTCGTGGTGGACATCAGGGTGAGCGAACTGCCCACGGTGGCGCCCAGAGCGCGAGCCAGGCCCGTGCCGAGGATGGCCTCCCGCGCGGCGGGATCCGGAGAGAGCCAGCGGGAACCTGCGCCGCCAGGGGCCTTCGCGCCGTCCTTTAGCGCGTCCAGGCAGGCCATGAAGCGCGGCTCGCGGGCGGGATCCACGGCCGTCCCCAGGAAGGCCACGCTGCGGGGGCCGTTGGAGAGGAGGCCCATGAACTGGATGCGGGGCAGCACCTCCGCCACGGCGGGATCCCGGCGCAGCGTCGCCGCCAGGGTCTCGCCGTCGGGGAGGGCATGCTCCAGGCTCTGGGCCTCCTCTCCGTCCTGGCCCCTGGGCGGGAGCACCTGCAGGTGCCCCAGGCCCCCGCGGATGGCGGCGTCGGAGAGGCCCTGGAAGGTCTGGGCCATGAAGCCCCCGGCCAGGCTCAGGGCCAGGAAGCCCGCCACCACCACCATCAGGGTGAGGGCGGTCCGCCGCCGCTGGCGCAGCAGGTTCCGCAGGGCCAGCCGCGCGAGGATCACAGGGCCTCCGCCAGGCGTCCGTCGGCCAGGCGGAAGACGCGGTGGGCGCGGGCGATGACAGCGGGATCGTGGCTGGCCACGAGGAAGGCCGTGCCCCGCTCACGGGCCAGCTCGGCCATCAGGTCCATGAGGGGGCCGCCGTGGGCGTGGTCCAGGCTGGCGGTGGGCTCGTCCGCGAGCACCAGCAGGGGCTCCGGCGCCAGGGCCCGGGCGATGGCCACCCGCTGCTGTTGGCCGCCGCTGAGCTGGCCGGGGCGGTGGTCGCGGCGGTCGGCCAGACCCACCCGGTCGAGGGCGGCCTCGGCCCGGTCCCGGGCTTCCGCCTCCGGGAGCCCCTGCAACTGCAGCGGCAGCATGGCGTTCTCCAGCGCCGACAGCACCGGCACGAGGTTGAAGGCCTGGAAGACGAAGCCCAGGCGCCGGAGCCGCAGATCGCAGCAGGCCCGTTCGGGCAGTCCGGACACCTCCTGTCCATCCAGCAAGACGGTGCCCGCATCCGGCCTGTCGAGGAGGCCGGCCAGCTGCAGGAGGGTGGTCTTGCCGCTGCCGCTGGGGCCCGCCAGCACCGCCAGGCAGCCGGCGGGCACGTCCAGGGACACCCCGAACACGCCGGCGCGCTCGCCGCCGAGTTCAAAGGCGCGGGTGATGCCGCGGAGCTCCAGCATCCGCCCAGTGTAGGCGAACCTAGAACTGCATGGCGTAGGCCACCTTCGCGAAGAGGCCGCGCTCCACCATGCGCTCGGTGGGGAGCGCCGCCAGGGGGTCCCGGTGCCGCTGGCCGGACCAGCCCAGGTAGGCGTTGGTGAAGGCGTTGGGCTGCCAGCCCAGGAAGGCCTTGAGGTACTTGTCCACGCCCTCGAACTCGGAGCCGTCGTACCGCACCACGAAGGCCTGGGCCTTGAGGTAGAAGAAGCGCGGCATCTGGTAGGTGGCTGTGGTGGAGAGCTTCCGGGCCCGCACCAGCCGGAGGCTGTCGGACTCGCGGTCCAGGTCCGTCCGCTGGGCGGTGAACTGGTAGCACACGTCCCCGAGGGCGCCATTGGAGGTGAAGCTGGTGGTGCGGAGGCGGGCGGGGGCGCCGGAGGCCAGGTCGATGGTGCGGCCCGCGATGCGCCGCAGCAGCAGCTGGGCCCATCCATACTTCTTCCAGCTCAGCGCCATGTTGATGTTCCGCGTGGCATTCGAGGTGACCTCGTCATCGGCCCAGGTGCGCCCGGCGATGTCCCAGTCCAGGCTCCAGGCCCAGCGTCCGGCGGTTTCCACGTAGGCGCTCAGGCCCACCGCGCGGTCGAAGGGGTTGCCGTCCCACCAGACCAGGCGCCGTCCCCGCAGGCTGGCGTTGGCCTGGGAGAACCGCCCGCCGTTCCAGGTGCCCTGCCAGCCGAAGGTGGCGTTCTGCTGACGGTAGCCCTGGAGGTCGGTGAAGCCCGACACCAGCACCAGGCCCGGGCTGGTGGTCTGGCTGTTGGCGAAGGCGAACCAGTGGCGGGTGTTCCAGTCCAGCTCCGCGTAGGTCGAGGTCCCCCGCTGGGAGAGCGTGGTCCCGTCGGCCTGAGGGAGGCGGGAGGTGGCGGCCAGGGCGCTCCCGATGAAGTGGAACTCGGTGCCGAGGTACTGGTCCAGGTAGAGGCCCCCGCTCTGTCCGCCGGTGGCATCCGGGCCCCCCTGCAGCCGCTTGTCGGTGCCGAGGAGGGATAGGCCGGAGCCGCGCCCGTCCAGCTCGAAGCGCATGGCGGCGGCCGTATCCCGGGTGGCCATCCCGTCCACGCCGGCGGCCCCGTTGGCGCCCAGGAGGAGTCCGCCGTCCTCGTCCTTGGCGTGGACGACGGTCCAGCTGGCCAGGGAGGCCTGGCCCGAGGCCTTCACGCCGTAAAGAGGGTTCTGAATGGAGCGGCTGAAGAACTGCCGCTGGGCGCCGACCGGGTTGAGGAGGTCCATGCCTTCCAGGAAGAAGGGCCGGCGCTCCGGATAGAAGACCTTGAAGCGGCTGTTGATCTGGAGGGGATCGACATCCGCGTCCGCCGTGGCGAAGTCGGGCCGGTACGTGCCCTCGAAGGTGAGGGCGGTGGTGGCGTAGCGCAGGTCGGCTCCCAGCTGGGTCTTCGTCCGCACGGGCGCCGCCGGGTCCGGATCGAGGGTCTGGGTGCGGTTGAAGGTGGCGAAGGGGATGAACAGGAAGGGGGACCCGGGTTCGGTCACCGGCGCCCCGGAAACCCTGGCCATCTGGCAGATGTCGCACTGGACGTCCTTGCTCATGCGCGGCCAGGAGATGCCGTAGCGCCGCTCCCGGGGGATGATCCGGAGGAAGCGCATGGCCCACTCGCCCGGCATCCGCCGCAGGCTGCTGTAGGGAACGCGCAGCTTCACGACGTAGCCATCCGGCGTGAGCACCCCGGTGGAATCCCACAGGCAGTCGTACGAACTGTTCTCGCCCGTGCTGTCGGTCATGATCTCGTCGATCTGGCCGCCCAGGGGGGTCACGAAGAGCCGGATGATGCTCTGTCCCTTCCCCGAGGGATCCAGGTCCACGCCCACGAAGTCGAAGTCGCCGCTGTTGGTGTCCCGCATGTGCCGGGCGGCGTGGATCTTCGAGGGCTCGGGATCCTTGGCCTCCACGGCCACGTAGAGGGCGTCGGGCCCCCAACCCACGTGGACGATGGTGGGCCAGCGGTTCTCCCCCTTGTCGTCCGGCATGATCATGCCGAAATCGGTGATCTCCAGGGCGCCCTTCCAGGTAGAGAGGTCCGCATCCCGGGCCATGGAGGGCGGGTGGGCCAGCCGGGGGATGGCCAGGTGGGGCGGATGGGGCGACTGGGCCGCCAGGACGGGCAGGCAGGCAAGGGCCGGAGCCAGATGGCGCATGAAAGATCCCCGGGGAACGGTTCGGGGAGTCCTACGAGATCCTTCGGAGGCCCGTTTAGCCCTTTTTCGCCCGGAAGGTCGCTTCGTAGGCCGCCGTGCTGGCTTCCAGGCCCCCCTCCTCCACCTCGCCGATGAGGTCGTAGGCGTGAGCCTTCACGATGCGGACCTGCTGGATCGAGTTCACCCGGGGCGTGCCGTCCACCAGGAGGACGTTGCCGTCGATGTCGGGGGCCTGGCCCTGGTGGCGGCCCTTCACGAGGAGGTCCGTCTCCTCGTGGGCGCCCTCCACCAGCACGTCGATCACCCGGCCCACATAGGCCTGGTTCCGCTCCCGGGCGATCTTCTGCTGCAGCTCGAGAAGGCGCCGCTTGCGGGCCTCCTTGGTGCGCTTCGGCACGGGGTCCCCCAGGTCGAAGGCCGGGGTACCCTCCTCGGGACTGTAGGTGAAGACGCCCACGTGGTCGAAGCGGGCCTCCTGGACGAACCCCTTCAGCTCCTCGAAGGCGGCCTCGTCCTCGCCGGGGAAGCCCACGATGAAGTTGGAGCGGAGGGCGATGCCCGGCACGATCCGGCGCACCTTCTCGATCAATTTCAGGAACTGGCCCCGGCTCCCGCCCCGGGCCATGGCCTTGAGGATGGCGGCGTCGGCGTGCTGCAGGGGCATGTCGAGGTACCTGGCGCAGTTCGGCGTCTCGGCCATGGCGTGCAGCAGGCCGTCCGTCAGGCGGTTGGGGTAGGCGTAGTGGATGCGGAACCAGCGCAGGCCTTCCACCTGGCCCAGGGCGCGCACCAGCTTCTCCAGGGCGTCGGGGTCGCCGAAGTCGCGGCCGTAGTCCGTGGTGTCCTGACCCACGAGGCTGATCTCCAGCACGCCCTGGGCCACCAGGTTCCTGGCCTCGGCCACCACGCTCTCGACGCTGCGGCTCCGCTGGCCGCCGCGCAGCTTCGGGATGACGCAGAAGGCGCAGCTGTGGTCGCAGCCCTCGCTGATCTTCAGGTAGGCGCTGGCCTTGGGGGTGGTGAGCATCCGGGGGCTGGCCTCGGTGTAGAGGTAGTCCGGGTCGGGGTCCAGCTCGAAGGCGGCGCCGGCGCCGATCACCTCGGCAACCTGCTCGATGTCGCGGGTGCCCAGGCAGGCGTCGATCTCGGGCATCTCGGCCATCAGATCGTCCCGGTAGCGCTCCACCAGGCAGCCGGCCACGATCAGCTTCTCGCAGGCGCCCTCCTTCTTCATGGACGCGGCCTGGAGGATGGCCTCCACGCTCTCCTGCTTGGCGGCGTCGATGAAGCCGCAGGTGTTTACCACCAGCACCTGCGCCTCCTCGAGGACCGGCGTGATGGTGTAGCCCTTCAGGCGCAGGTGGCCCAGCATGACCTCGGAATCCACGAGGTTCTTGGGGCAGCCCAGGGACATGAATCCGACTTTGGTCAACGCAGCTCCGGACCCCGACCGGGGTGAACCTCATAGATTACCGCGAATGGCCGATGACTTCAGCAGTGCTAGACTCAACCTTCCCTTCCGGACCCCCCATGAAACTCACCCTCCAGGTCGATGGCGCCCTCCATCCGGTGGACCTGACGGAGGAGGGGCTCACCCTCGGGCGGGGCGACCAGGCCACCCTCCGGATCCAGGCCAATGCCGTGAGTCGGGTCCATGCGCGGATCTTCCTGAAGGATGGCGTGCCGTTCGTCCAGGACCTGAAGTCCCTGAACGGGACCAGCCTGAACGGCGTGCCCCTGACGGAGGCCATGCCGTTCCGCCAGGGGGATTCGGTGCTGCTGGGCGAGGCCCTGGTGACGTGGATGCCCGAGGGCGGCCCGGTGGAGGCCCCGCCGGCTGGATCGGCCCAGGCGGCCCCCCGGGGGTCCGCCGCCCGGATTTCGCTGGAGGACCGGGCCTTCGACGCCTCCGGCTCCATCCTGGTGCCCCACGCCAGCCTGAACGAGATGCTGGCCCAGGCCAGCGGCCAGCACTCCCCTTCGGACGTCGCGAGCCTCTTCCAGCGCCTGGCGGGCATGGCGGGCACCCTGCTCCGGGCCGCGGGTCTCAGCGAGCTGCTGGAATCCGTGATGGGCCTGGTGACGGCCCAGATCCCCTGCCAGCGGGGTTTCATCCTCCTCAAGGACCTGGCCGGGGAGCTGGTGCCCGAACTGGTCTGGGAGGAACAGCCCGGCGCCCAGGCGAATCCCATCAGCCGCACCATCGCCCGCACGGCCATGACGGACCGGGTGGCCATCCTGACCACGGATGCCCGCATGGATCCGCGGTTCAGCGCAGGGGAGAGCATCAAGATCCACGGCATCACCTCCGCCCTCTGCGCCCCGCTCATCGTGGAGGAGCAGGCCCTGGGCGTGATCTACCTGGAGACCAGCCTCAGCAAGGGCGGCTTCAAGCGGGAGGACGAACACCTGTTGAGCGCCATGGCCAACTTCGCTGCCGTGGGCATCCAGCGCGAACGGGAGGCCAAGTTCCGCCAGCGACTGGAGCGGTACCACAGCCCGGCGGTGGTGGACCAGATCCTCCGGTCCAGCCAGAACAAGGAGGCACCGGCCCTGCAGGCCCAGCGCTGCGAGATCAGCGTTCTCTTCGCCGACATCTCGGGCTTCACGCGCATCAGCGAGGGCATGGAGCCGCTCACCCTGGCCGGCATCCTCAACCGCACCTTCGAGGCCCTGACCGACCAGATCTTCGACCGGGGAGGCACCCTCGACAAGTACATCGGCGACGCCATCATGGCCTTCTTTGGCGCGCCGAATGCCGATCCGGAGCACGCGCGCCACGCCGTAGAGGCAGCGGTGGCCATGCAGGAGGTGCTGAGGATCCTCAACGCCGAACGGCCCGCCGGCTACCCGGAGCTGCGGATGCGCATCGGCATCAACAGCGGCGAGGCCTTCGCCGGCGACATCGGCTGCGAGAAGCGCATGGACTACACCGTGATGGGCAGCACGGTGAACCTGGCCTCCCGCCTGGAGAGCGGCGTGGCCCGGCCCGGCCAGATCGTCGTGGGGCCGAGGACGGCGGAGCTCATCGACCGGTCCCGGCTCCGGCAGATGGCGGCCGTGGCCCTGAAGAACATCGAGCAGGAGGTGCGGCCCTTCGAGGTGCTGTGGGAGCCGGACGCCCCGACGGCGGTGCACGACCTGCCCTGAACGGCCGAGGCCCCGGCCTGGGGCCGGGGCCTCGGAAGCGTCCAGGATTCAGCGCTGGCCGGCGGGCCAGGTGCCGAAGGCCAGGATGGAGATCACCACGATGGGACCCACCACCGGGATGAGCCAGATGAAGGCCATGGCGCCGCTGTAGCCGGCCTTGGTGAAAATCCGCCAGAAGCAGAAGATGGGGAAGGCGATGGCGGCCAGGAGCAGGATCAGCCAGAACACGCAGCCGAAGGCCATCAGGCCCGCGAGGGCGGCATCGTCGGGCCGGGACTGGAGCATCCCGAGCAGGGGGAGGGCAGTGAGCATCGGTTCACCTCAAGAAGTTGGGGGGGTGAGGTGATTCTACGCCGTCCCTACTCCCTGACGAAGTCCTTCCACAGCATCGAGGGCTGGATGCCGGAGTTCCGCTGGTACTTGCCGGTCTCATAGCTGTCGTAATCGCCGCTGACCGTGTGGTAGAAGATCTGGCAGATGGCCACGCCGGCGTAGACGCGCACGGGCTGGATGCAGCTGATCTCCAGGGTCCAGTAGCCGCAGAAGCCGATGTCGCCGAAGCCGGCCGTGACGTGGACGAAGAGGCCCAGGCGCCCCACGCTGCTACGTCCCTCCAGCATGGGCACCATGCCGTGGGTCTCCGTGTACTCCAGGGTGCGCCCCAGGTAGAGGCGGCCGGGCTCCAGCAGCAGGCCCTCCTTCGGGATCTTCAGGAACTCGATGCCGTTGGGCTTCGCCATGTCCAGCTCGCGGTCGGTGTAGACCGCCAGGTCCTCCCCCAGGCGCAGGTTGTAGCTGTTGGGATTGAGTTGGGCGTCGCTCCAGGGATCGATGCGGATCCGGCCCTGGGCGCGGGCCTCGAGGATCTGCCGGCCGGTGAGGATCATGGCGCCTCCCAACGGAAGACGCCCGCTCGCGCGGGCGCCGCTTCCGGGACGTCTTCCGCCATCAGCGGTCGACCTTGATGACCAGGGACTTCGAGATGATGTCCTGCAGGCCCTTCCGCTCCCCGCCCAGGATCATCAAGTACGGCAGGCCCAGCAGCACGCCGTTCACCAGGTACCCGACGATGCGGAGCACGGCGGTGGTGACGTCGATCCGGCCCATGGGATCGGCCTCGGGCACGACCCGCAGCTTCATCATCTTCTTGCCCGGGCTGGCGCCGAACTTGACCCAGCACCAGGGGATGAAGAACCAGGCATAGCCGATGGCCGCCACCATGTGGAGTAGCCCGATCAGTGCCGAAACCAGGCAGGAGGCCGGGCCGAGAATGTAGGCAAGGAGCATCTGGAGGACGAGGATGACCACCCACAGGGCCACCAGGGGCGCGGCGTCGATGAGGATGGCCACCAGGCGGGTGAAGAAGTCCCCCCGTTCTCCCGTGGGCTGGGCGTCGTCGGGCAGGGGGGGGAGGTAGGACTGGAGGAAGGCCGGGGCGGGGTTGGGCAGGGCGCCGGCGTTGGTGAAGTGGCCGAACTCGGGGGCGGACTTCCCGGGGGGCGGGGGGGCGACCGGGGGCATGGGCGGGACGGGTTTGGGAGCCGCCGGGACCGGAGGGGCCGGCTCCTGAAGCTCGACCTTGGGTTCGGGCGCCGGTGCGCCTCCGTGGATGGCCGCCAGTTCCTCGGCGGACATCCTTACGGTGCCCAGGGGGGCCGCGGGGGCCTCCTCCCGGCTGATGGCCACGGTGGCATTCTCGGCCCGGGGATCCTGGAAGGTGAGCTGCACCTGGCCCAGGGTGATCCGGTCGCCGTCCCGCAGGGGGGAGGACTGGACCCGGTTCCCGTTCACGAGGACGCCGTTGCTGCTCTGGAGATCCTGGATCTCATAGCCCCCGGCCACCTTGCGGACTACGCAGTGGTGGCGGCTGATGCTGGGGTCCGGCAGGCGCAGGGTGTTGTCCAGCTCGCGCCCCATGTGGACTTCGTTGTCCACGATCTCGAACTCTCGGACGCCTGCGCTCTCGTGCACCAGCAGCTTGGCCATGGAAACCTCAAGGGAGTGGGATGGCCGGAAGTGTAGCGCAACCCGGCAGGCCCGTGGCAAGGAGAGCCGCCCCGCGCCCGGCCGCTTCTTTCTTGACGGGGTGCTGTGGACCCGCCAACCTGCGGGTAATCCCACGCCGGGTGGAGGGGGCATGGTGCTCTTCAATGCAGCCACGAAGGAGCTGACGGCCAAGATCGTCTACTATGGCCCCGGCCTCTGTGGCAAGACCACCAATCTGCAGCACATCTACGACACCCTGCCCCAGGACGGGCGGGGCAAGATGCTGTCCCTCGCCACCCAGACCGACCGCACGCTCTTCTTCGACTTCCTGCCCATCGAGCTGGGCACCATCCGGGGCATGAAGACGCGCATCCAGCTCTACACGGTGCCCGGCCAGGTCTTCTACGATGCCACCCGCAAGCTGGTGCTGCGCGGCGCCGACGCGGTCGTGTTCGTGGCGGATTCCCAGGCTCCGGCGCTGGAGAGCAACAAGGAGAGCTTCCAGAACCTGATTGCCAACCTCAAGGAGCAGGGGGCTGAACTCTCGAAGATCCCGCACGTGATCCAGTGGAACAAGCGGGATACGCCCAATGCCCTGCCGGTGCCCGCCCTCGACCAGGAGATCAACCTGTTCCGGGCGCCCACCTTCGAGGCCTGCGCCATGCGCGGCGAAGGCGTGAAGGAGACCCTGACCGGGGTGGCCCGGCTGGTGCTCAAGCACCTGGCCGAGAAGTACGGTGGCGGCGTGGTCGAGGAGCCGGCCTTCCTCGCCCCCCAGCCCCCGGCTGCGTCCACCCACACCGCCCCCCTCGAAGTGGAGGAGCTCTCCGCGGGGGAACTGCTGGAGGAGATCGAGGAGATCCCCGCCGAAGCCGCCGCCCAGGTCGCCCATCCCCCCCAGCCGGCCCACATGCCCCACAGCAGCGTGGTCGAGGTGCCCGTGGTCCTGGACCGCAGCCTCTTCAGCGGCGAGGCCCCCGTCGAGATCAAGCTGAAGCTGTATATCAAGTAGGTCGACCCCGCTCCTGACGGCAAACGCGGGCGAAGCCCGCGCGCTTGGGGCAAACTGGACCTTTGGATCCGAGGCTCCCCATGTCCCGCCAGGTCGTCACCCGCTTCGCCCCGTCGCCCACGGGGATGCTCCACATCGGGGGCGTCCGGACGGCGCTCTTCTGCTGGCTCTATGCGCGCAAGCACGGAGGCCGCTTCATCCTGCGCGTGGAGGACACGGACCTCTCCCGCAGCACGGACGACAACATCCGCATCATCGAGGAGGGCATGGCCTGGTGCGGCCTGGATTGGGACGAGGGCCCGGTGGTGGGCGATCCCAGCCAGTGGAAGGGCCCCCACGGCCCCTACCGCCAGATGCAGCGCATGGACCTGTACCGCACCAAGATCCAGGAGCTGCTGGACAAGGGCCTGGCCTACCGGTGCCGCTGCTCCAAGGAGGCGCTCGACGAGCGCCGGAAGGCGGTGGAGGCCGCCGGCAAGGTGTTCCAGTACAACCGCGGGATGGACGCAGGCCGGGGCTGCGCCGACGCCCGCCACGACGCCAGCCAGCCGGCCGCCATCCGCTTCCGCATGCCGGTGGACGGCGACATCGTGGTGGCCGACCTCATCAAGGGCGAAACCCGGTTCCCGGCCGAGAGCCTGGACGACTGGATCATCGCCCGCACCGGCGAGGCCCCGGGCGAGATCGGCGTGCCCACCTACAACTTCTGCGTCGTGGTGGACGACACCCACATGGAGGTGACCCACGTCATCCGGGGAGACGACCACCTGAACAACACGCCCAAGCAGATCCCCCTCTTCGCCGCTTTCGGCTACGATCTGCCGGCCTTCGCCCACGTCCCCATGATCCTGGGGGCCGACGGCGCCAAGCTCAGCAAGCGCCACGGGGCCACCAGCATCACCGAGTACCAGGCCATGGGGCTGCTGCCCGCCGCCGTGCGCCTGGCCCTGGCCCGGCTCTCCTGGACACCCAAGATCGATGGGAAGGCCGTGGAGAGCGCCGAGGAGGAGCTGCTCACGGACGACCAGATGATCCAGCTCTTCGATCTGGCGGACTGCCAGAAGAGCGCCGCCCGCTTCGACATGGACAAGCTCAACTGGATGAACCAGAAGCTCATCCAGCGGGCCGCCTGGCAGGAACTGGAGCCGCACCTGCGCCCCTTCATGCCGGAGGGCTGGGCGGCGAAGTCCGACGAGTTCAAGCGCGCGGCCATCCAGGCCACCCAGAAGGGCAAGTCGCTGGTGGAGATGGCCGAGGCCCTGCGCTTCGCCTTCGAGCGGCCCGCCGCCTTCGACGACAAGGCCCTGGAGAAGTTCATGACCCCGGCGGTCCGCCCGGCCCTCGCCGAGGTGCGCGCCCTGACCGACTACACCCATGAGGGCCTGGAGGCCGGCTTCAACGCCATCCTCGAGCGCCACGGCCTCAAGACCAAGGACCTGGCCCAGGCGCTCCGCGTGGCCCTCTGCGGCCGGCCGGTCAGCCCCGGCATCTTCGACACCCTCCTGCTCGTGGGGCGCGAGGAAGTGGCCGCCCGCCTCGAGCGCTGGCTGTGATGGACCTCCAGGAGTTCACCCAGATCACCCTGGCGGTGCTGGAGGATCACGGCACCGCCGCCTACGCGCCCACGATCATCGCCGGGGAGACCGTACAGGTCATCCAGGGCATCCCCGAAGAGATCGACCATCGCGAGGCGCTGCAGGAGATGGTGCTGCGCCTGGGGCTGGAACAGTCCGAGTTTTTCTTTGGGGTGCGTTCCGGCCCCGGCGAGGTCACCACGGGCTTCCATTCCCTGGCCGGAACCCGCTTCCAGTGCATCTCCCAGCTCCACCAGGGCTTCATGGTGTCCGAACGCGCAGATTGCCCCTGGTGGACCCTGGACGGGGGGCGGGACCAGTAGGCGCGCGGGGAAGCCTTCCGGGGAGCGGCGGTGGCCGGGTATCTTGGAAGGTTCCAGCCTGAGAGCCCCCATGCCCGCCGAACCCTCCGTCCCCGAATCCAAGAGCCTCCACTTCATCGAGGAGATCGTCGAGGCGGATAACGCCTCGGGCAAGCATGGCGGCCGGGTGCTCACCCGCTTCCCCCCTGAGCCCAACGGGTACCTGCACATCGGTCATGCCAAGAGCATCTGCCTGAACTTCGGCCTGGCGGGGAAGTACGGTGGCGCCACGAACCTGCGCTTCGACGACACCAACCCCGTGAAGGAGGACGTGGAATACGTGGATTCCATCCGCGAGGACGTCCGCTGGCTGGGCTTCGACTGGAAGGGCGAGCACTACGCCTCGGACTATTTCCAGTTCCTCTACGACTACGCGGAGTATCTGGTCCAGCGAGGCAAGGCCTATGTCTGCGACCTTTCCGAGGCGGAGATCCGCGAGTACCGCGGCAACTTCCATGTGCCCGGCAAGGCGAGCCCGTACCGGGACCGGACGCCGGAGGAGAATCTCGACCTCTTCCGCCGCATGAAGGCCGGCGAGTTCCCCGACGGCTCGAAGGTGCTGCGGGCGAAGATCGACATGGCCAGCGGCAACATGAACCTGCGGGACCCGCTGATGTACCGCATCCGCCGGGCCCACCACCACCGCACGGGCGACGCCTGGCTGATCTACCCCATGTACGACTACGCCCACGGGGTGTCCGATGCCCTCGAGACCATCACCCACTCCATCTGCACGCTGGAGTTCGAGGACCACCGGCCGCTCTACGACTGGTTCCTCGAGCAGGACACGGAAGGTCGGTTCTTCCAGCGGCCCCTGCCGCGCCAGATCGAGTTCGCCCGCCTGAACCTCACCTACACCGTGATGAGCAAGCGCCGCCTGCTGCTCCTGGTGCAGGAGGGCCACGTCAAGGCCTGGGACGACCCGCGCATGCCCACCATCAGCGGCCTGCGCCGCCGGGGCTTCACGCCCGAGAGCGTCCGGGCCTTCGCCGAGCGCGTGGGCGTGGCCAAGCGCGACACGGTGATCGACGTGGGCCTGCTGGAGTTCGCCATCCGCGAGGATCTGGAGCGGAAGGCCCCGCGGGCCATGGCGGTGCTCCGGCCCCTCAAGCTGGTGATCGAGAACATGCCCCAGGGCGAGATCCACTGGCTGACCCTGCCCAACCATCCGGAGGATCCCGCCTTCGGCACCCGGCAGGTGCCCTTTGGCCGCGAGGTGCTCATCGAGCGGGACGACTTCCGGGAGGAGGCGCCCAAGAAGTGGTTCCGGCTCGCGCCCGGGGCCGAGGTGCGCCTCAAGGGAGCCTGCCTGGTGCGCTGCACGGAGGTGGTGCGCGATGCTGCCGGCGAGGTGGTCGAGCTGCGCTGCACCTGGGACCCGGCCTCCCTGGGGGGGGACGCCCCGGACGGCCGGAAGGTGAAGGGGACGCTCCACTGGGTGTCGGCGGCCCACGCCGTCCCCGCGGAGGTGCGGCTCTACGACCGGCTCTTCACGGCCGAGGATCCCATGGACGTGCCCGAGGGCGGCGACTGGCGGGCCACCCTGAACCCGGACTCCCTGGAGGTTCTCGCGGAGGCGCGGGTGGAGGCGGCCGTGGCGGAGGCCGCCCCGGGCACCCGGTTCCAGTTCGAGCGCCTGGGCTACTTCTGCGCCGATCCGGACGGCCGGCCGGGGGCGCCGGTGTTCAACCGGACCGTGGGACTGAAGGACTCCTGGGCGAAGCTGGAGGCCAAGGGCTGACCGGTTTCTCCCAGGCCCGTGGAAACCTGCGGGTCCCCTGGCTGTGACCCAGGTCGCAAGGCCCCGGGTCCGGTTCTTTCCCTCCGTGTCGGGAAGGCGGGCGGTCTGGTAGGCTCGATGGGTTGGGCGTCCTTGCGGGAGGCCCTGCCGGGAAGCCGCCCATGGACACGCTCGCGAGCCTGCTGCACACCTCACCCGCCACCGCCTGGATGGTGCTGAAGATCGTCATCGTCTTCAGCGCCGTCATGGTCCTGGCCTCGGTCTGGACCTGGGTGGAGCGCCGGGGATCGGCCATGATCCAGGACCGCATCGGCCCCAACCGGGCGGCGATGTTCGGGAAGATCAAGATCATCGGCCTCCAGCAGCTCCTGGCGGACGGCATCAAGTTCTTCTTCAAGGAGGATCTGGCGACCACGGAAGCCAACAAGGGCCTCTTCTGGCTGGCCCCCTTCCTGGCTTTCGTGCCCGCCATGATGGGCTTCGCCGTGATCCCCTTCGGCCGCGACTTCACGAGCGGCGGCCACGTCTACCACCTGTCCGTGCTGGATCCCGGCAATGGCATGGGGATGCTCTACCCCCTGGCCATCGGCGGCCTCGCGGTCTACGGCGTGCTCGTGGCCGCCTGGTCCAGCAACAACAAGTGGGCCATCCTCGGCGGGATGCGGTCTTCGGCTGCCATGGTGAGCTACGAGATCGGCATGAGCCTCTCCGTGGTCGCCCTCTTCATGACCACCGGCGGCTACGATCCCTCCGAGATCATCACGGCCCAGGGCCATCTGCCCTGGCACTGGAACATCGTCCCCCACTTCCTCGGCTTCATCGTGTTCTTCACCTGCATGTTCGCCGAGACGAACCGCCTCCCCTTCGATTTCGCCGAAGGCGAGAGCGAGATCGTGGCGGGCTTCAACACCGAGTACGGGAGCATGAAGTTCAGCCTCCTGGCCTTGGCGGAGTACGCGCACCTGATGACGGCCTCGGCGCTCGTCGCGACCCTCTATTTCGGCGGCTGGCAGGTGCCCTTCGTGGCGAACCCGTCGGTGGCGCTGTCGATCACCAGTTTCGTGCTGAAGCTGGTCTTCTTCGCCTGGGTGTTCGTGTGGATCCGGTGGACGCTGCCCCGGTTCCGCTACGACCAGCTGATGCACCTCGGCTGGAAGGCCATGCTGCCGCTGTCCATGGTGAACCTGGTCTTTCACGCCTGGCGCATGAGCCAGGGCCACTGAGGAGAGGGACATGGGTGTCGTCGTCAAGAAGGTCGAGCTGAGCTGGCTGGACCGCACCTACGTCTGGCCCGTGATGAAGGGCATGGGGATCACCTTCAAGCACTTCATCAAGCAGCTCTTCACCCGCACGTCCAAGCGCTACACCATCCAGTACCCGGACATGAAGAAGGAGATGCCGGCCGGCTACCGCGGCCTGCACGAACTCAAGCGCTTCGAGGACGGGGCCATCAAGTGCGTCGCCTGCTTCATGTGCGCCGAGGCCTGCCCGGCCCGCTGCATCAGCATCGAGGCGGAGGAGTTCAGTGACCTGAACTTCACCCAGGGCTTCGAGGAGAAGCGCCCCCAGGTCTTCAAGATCGACATGCTGCGCTGCATCTACTGCGGCATGTGCGAGGAGGCCTGCCCCAAGGACGCCATCTGGCTGCGCAACGACTACGAAGTGGCCGCCTATGACCGCCTGTCCATGCAGTTCGGCAAGTGGGACCTGATGAACACCTACGCCGAGGCCGACGGCAAGGAGCGGATCACCTCGGATCCGACCCCCTCCGCGCCGCGCCGCGCCATCGCGATGTAAGGAGCCGCCATGTTCCTGGCCTTTGCCCTCATCACGCTCCTGGGCGCCCTGGGGATGCTTCTGCAGAAGAACATCATCGTAGCCGGGCTCTTCATGGTCGCCGCCTTCTTCGGCGTCGCGGGGCTCTTCGTCCTGCTGGCGAACCCCGTCGCGGCGGCCCTCCAGCTCATCGTCTACAGCGGCGCCATCATGGTGCTGGTCCTCTTCGTCATCATGATGCTCAGCAGCCACGAGGAGGAGGCGGCCGAGGCCGGCCACCCCATCCAGCGCTGGCTGTCCGTCCTGCTCGCCCTGGCGCTGGCCGCGGGCGGCGTGACGCTGGTGCTGGCCTCGAAGGGCGTGCAGATGCTCGCCTCGCGCGGCGCGGCCATGCCCCCGGCGCTGACGCTGCAGGGGGTCGGCGCGACGCTCTTCGAGGGCCACGTCCTGGGCTTCGAGGTGGCGGGCCTCATGCTGCTGGCGGCCATGGTGGGCGCTGTCGCGCTGACGAAGCGGAATCTGTGAGGGGCGGGCGATGACCGGAATGGACGCGATCCTCCACGGCGGCCTCCAGGGATACCTGGTGGTGGCCCTGCTGCTCTTCGCCATCGGGCTGGCGGCGGTGCTCCTGCGCCGCACGCTGCTGATGCAGTTCATGGGCGTGGAATTGATGCTCAACGCCGCCAACGTGGCCCTGCTCGCCTTCGCCCGGTTCCGGGGCGGCGACGCCCAGGCGACGGTCTTCTACCTCTTCATCATCGCCGTGGCGGCCTGTGAAGCCGCGGTGGGGCTGGCCCTCATCATCGGGCTCTACCGCCACCGCGACACCACCGACTCGGACCGGACCGCCAGCCTGAAGCAGTGAGGATGCGATGAACAAGTACTTCTGGCTCATTCCGATCCTCCCCCTGGTGGGCGCGGCCTTCAACGGCCTGCTCGGCAAGCGCGCGGGGAAGGGCGCTGTCACCTTCTTCGGCCTGGGCACCGTCCTCGGGTCGCTGCTCCTGGCCTTCGCGGCCTTCTTCGCCATGAAGGCCCTGCCGGACCACCGCCTGGTGCTGAACTACGGCGAGTGGATGGCCACGGGCACCATGAGCGTGCCCTTCGGGCTGGTGATCGACCCTTTGAGCGGCACCATGATGCTCGTCGTCACGGGCATCGGCTTCCTGATCCACGTCTACTCGGTCGGCTACATGCATGGGGACGAGGGCTACGGGCGCTTCTTCAGCTACCTGAACCTCTTCGTGTTCTTCATGCTGACCCTGGTGCTGGGTTCCAGCCTGCCCCTCATGTTCGTGGGCTGGGAGGGCGTGGGCCTCTGCTCCTACCTGCTCATTGGCTACTACTACGAGACCGACTTCGCCCCGGATGCGGGCCTCAAGGCTTTCCTCACCAACCGCGTGGGCGACCTGGGCGTGGCCATCGGCATGCTGGTGCTCTTCGCTGCCTTCGGTACGCTGACGGTGGGGGACATCCTCACGAAGGCCGGCCACCTGGCCCCCGAGGCCGGCTTCGGCATCCTCACCTTCGCCACCCTCATGCTCTTCGTGGGCGCCACGGGCAAGAGCGCCCAGCTGCCCCTCTACCTCTGGCTGCCGGACGCCATGGCGGGTCCCACGCCCGTCAGCGCCCTCATCCACGCCGCCACCATGGTCACCAGCGGCATCTACATGATCTGCCGCCTGGCGCCGGTCTACACCCTGGCGCCCATCACCATGGACGTCGTGGCCTGGGTGGGCGCGGCCACGGCCCTCTTCGCGGCCACCATCGGCCTCGTGCAGCGGGACATCAAGAAGGTGCTGGCCTACTCCACCGTCTCCCAGCTCGGCTACATGTTCCTGGGCCTGGGCGCCTCGGGCTTCGCGGCGGGCTTCTTCCACGTCTTCACCCACGCCTGGTTCAAGGCCCTCCTCTTCCTCGGCGCGGGCAGCGTGATTCACGCCATGCACCACGAGCAGGACCTCTTCAAGATGGGCGGCCTGAAGTCGAAGATGCCCCTCACCTTCTGGACCATGCTGGCGGCCACCCTGGCCATCATCGGCTTCCCCGGCACCTCGGGCTTCGCCAGCAAGGACGAAATCCTCTACCTGGCCTACTTGAAGAGCCCCGCGCTCTGGGTGGTCGGCGTCATCGCGGCCTGCTGCACGGCCTTCTACATGCTCCGCCTCTTCACCCTGGCCTTCCTGGGCGAGCCGCGGGACCACCACGCCTACGACCACGCGCATGAGAGCCCTGCCTCCATGACCATGCCCCTGGTGGTGCTGGCGGTGGGATCCATCCTGGCGGTCTGGCTGGGCTGGCCCAAGGCCTTCGGCGGCGATTTCCGCATCGAGGAATGGCTGGCGCCGGCCGTGACCTATGGCCAGCTCCACGCGGCCCACGGCGAGCATGGCAGCGCCCAGCTGGCCATGGTCCTGGCCTCCGTGTCCACGGTACTGGGCCTCGGGTTCGCCTGGTTCGGCTACGCCACCTACCGGAGCGGCCTGGCCGTGGCCGAGGCGCGGGCTGCCAAGTTCCCGTTGGTCCACAAGATCCTGCTGAACAAGTACTACGTGGACGAGGGCGTGGAGTTGGTCATCCTCGGCCCCATCCGCTGGTTCGGCAACCTGCTCTGGAAGCTCTTCGACGTGATCATCATCGATGGCGTGGGCGTGAACCTGCCGGGGGCCCTGGCCCGGGTCTTCGGGGACTTCACCGCCCTCTTCCAGACCGGCCGGGTGCGCAACTACGCGCTCAGCATGGCCCTGGGCGCCGCGGTCCTCCTTTACGTCTTCCTGAAGTAGGTGGGGCGATGACCTGGCTGAACTCCCATCCCCTCTCCTTCCTGGTCTTCGCGCCGGCCCTGCTGGGCCTGCTCCTGATGGCCCTGCCGCATTCCGTGGGCAAGCTCACGCGGCTGCTCGGCTTCCTGGCGGCCCTGGCCGTCTTCGTCCTCAGCCTGGCCTGGCTGCTGGGGCGGGGCCCCGAGGCCGCGCCCCTCGTCGAGCACGCCCCGTGGTTCGCCATCGTGGGCCTCCCGGTGGACTACGCCCTCGCCGTGGACGGCCTCAACCTCTGGCTGGTCATCCTCACCACCTTCCTCGTCCCCCTCACCATGCTGGGCACCTGGAACAGCCTGAAGGACCGCATGGGCACCTTCGCGGCCCTGTTCCTCCTGCTGGAGACGGGCATGCTGGGCGCCCTGGTGGCCCAGGATCTCTTCCTCTTCTACCTGTTCTGGGAAGGCATGCTCATCCCGATGTACTTCATGATCGGGGTGTGGGGCGGGGACGAGCGCCGTTACGCCGCCAACAAGTTCTTCCTCTACACCTTGAGCGGCTCGCTCCTGTGGCTGGTCGCGCTGCTGTTCCTCGCCGGGAAGGCGGGGAGCTTCGCCCCGGCCGTGATGGCCCAGGCGGCCTCGGCGCTGCCCTTCGCGGTCCAGTGCTGGCTGTTCGTCGCCTTCGCCGTGGCTTTCGCCATCAAGGTGCCCCTCTTCCCGCTGCACACCTGGCTGCCGGACGCCCACGTCCAGGCCCCCACGGCCGGTTCCGTCATCCTGGCCGGCGTGCTGCTGAAGCTGGGCGGGTACGGCTTCATCCGCTTCGCCATCCCCATGTTCCCCCAGGCGGCCATGCATTTCGCCAAGCCCCTGGCCCTCCTGAGCGTCATCGCCATCATCTACGGCGCCCTGGTCGCCATGGTCCAGCGGGACATCAAGAAGCTGGTGGCCTACTCGTCCGTCAGCCACATGGGCTTCGTGATGCTGGGACTCGCCTCCATGACCGTGATCGGCACCCAGGGCGCCATGCTCCAGATGCTCAACCACGGCATCAGCACCGGCGCGCTCTTCCTCCTGGTGGGCATGATCTACGACCGGGCCCACACGCGCATGATCGCCGATTTCGGCGGGGTGGCCACGAAGATGCCCATCTTCACCACCTTCTTCCTGATCGTGACCCTCAGCTCCATCGGGCTGCCCCTCACCAACGGGTTCGTGGGCGAGTTCTGGATCCTGAACGGCACCTTCCTCTCCGGCTTCGGCTGGGGCCGGGCCTACGCCGTGGTCGCCACCCTGGGCGTGGTGCTCGGCGCCGTCTACATGCTCTGGATGGTGAAGCGCGTCTTCTGGGGGCCCGTGAACCCCGATGAGGAGAGCGGCACCCAGCACCTGCACAGCGACCTGAACCTCCGCGAGATTGCCGTGATGCTGCCCCTCGTGGTGCTCATCCTCTGGATGGGCATCCATCCCCGCACCTTCGTGGCCGCCAGCGAGACGCCGGTGACAGCGCTGCTGAAGAACGCGAACGCCCCGGCCATCCGGCCTCTCGTCCTGCCTTCCGCCCCGGAGCCCGGCCCCCTCGAGGCCACGGCCGAGGGCCATGCCCCCGCCTCCCACGAGGTGCATCCATGAGCATCACCCCGACCGAGTGGGCGGCCCTGCTGCCCCTGCTGTTCCCGACGCTCGGCGCCTGCCTGATCCCCCTCATGGCCCTCGACCGGGATCAGGCCACGGCCAAGTGGATCCGGGGCGCCATGTACCTGGTCGCCCTGGCGGCGGTGGCCGCCGGCTTCTGGTTCATCACGGGCCTCTGGAAGACCGGCGCCCAGCCCAGCTTCCACCAGCTCCACATGGACCGCCTGGCCCAGTTCTCCGGCATCTTCGTGCTGGTGGCCGCGGCCATGGCCATCCTCCAGTCCTGGGACCACTTCCACCAGGAGGGCTGGGTGAAGGGCGAGACCCTCTCCCTGCTGCTCTTCTCCGTGACGGGGATGATGCTCTTCACGGCCACCACGAACTTCCTGGTCCTGTTCCTGGGGCTGGAACTGTTCAGCCTGCCCCTCTATGCACTGGTGGCCACGGTCCGGCACCGGGCCGAGGGCGCCGAGGGCGGCATGAAGTACTTCCTCACGGGCGCGGTGGCCTCCAGTTGCTTCCTCATGGGCGGGGTGCTGCTCTATGGCCTGGGCGGAAGCCTGGACCTCACCACGGCCGCCTTGGCCATCCGGGCCCAGGGGCTGGGGGCCGATCCCCTGGTCCTGGCGGGCGCGGCCCTCCTCCTGCTGGGCTTCCTCTTCAAGGTCTCGGCGGTGCCCTTCCACCAGTGGACGCCGGACGCCTACGAGGCCTCCCCCCATCCCATTGCCGGCTTCATGTCCGTGGCGACCAAGGGCGTGGCCTTCCTCGCTCTCCTCCGCATCTTCCCCGTCAGCCTCGCGGGCATGGGCGCCGCGGGGGTCCGCATGAAGGCGGCCATGGCCATCCTGGCGGTGCTCACCCTGGTGGTGGGGAACCTCACGGCCCTGGTGCAGACGAACGTCAAGCGCATGCTGGCCTACTCCAGCATCAGCCACGCGGGCTACCTCATGCTGGGCTTCGTGGCGGGCACTCCGGCCGCCTACACGGGCGTGCTCTTCTACCTGGTCATCTACCTGGCCATGAACATGGGCGCCTTCGGCCTCCTGACGGCCTTCGGCCTGGTGGGCGAGCGGACCACCTTCGAGGATCTGCGGGGCCTGGGCTGGAAGCGGCCGGCCATGGGCTTCGCCGCCGCCGTATTCATGCTGAGCCTGGCGGGCATCCCCCCCATGGGCGGCTTCTACGGGAAGTACATGATCTTCAAGGAGCTGGTGGGGACCGGCCACGTGGGCCTGGCCATCCTGGGCGTCCTGGCGAGCCTGGTGAGCGCCTACTACTACCTGCGCTTCCTGGTGGCCCTCTTCCTCCAGGCCCCCAGCGCCGAAGCCGAGCGCCTTGCCTCGGACCGGCCCGCGGTGCATGCCCCGCTGGCCGGCGCCACCGTGCTGGTGGCTGCCGTCATCGTGCTGGCGGGCGGTTTCGTGCAGGCCTTCCTGGCCGACGGGTTCGCCCATCGGGCCCTGGCGGAGGGCCTGGGGCTGCTCCGGTAGGATTTTTCGACCTGGTCTCAACCGGATCACCCCCCTGGCCATCCATACATCGTTATGCAATGGTGTTGAGTCGGGTTGCGCCCGGCCCTTGACATCGGGAGATCGGCGCCATGAAGCGGAAGACGTGGATCGGATTCGGGGGCGGCATCCTGGCGGTGGCCGGTGTGGCGACCTACTTCGCGGCCAAGCCCAGGGACGAGGTGCGGTGGCGCACGGTCAAAGTGGACAAGGGCAATGTCACCCAGCGCATCAGCGCCACCGGCACGGTCAATGCGATGGTGCAGGTGGCCGTGGGCACCCAGGTGTCCGGCGTGATCTCGGCGCTCTACGTGGACTACAACAGCCTGGTGAAGAAGGGGCAGCTCATCGCCCAGATCGATCCCACCGTCTGGCAGATCCAGCTCCAGGATGCCGAGGCCAGCCTCCTCCGGGCCCAGGCGGCCTATGACTTCGCCCAGGCGGACTACGACCGCAGCAAGCGCCTGGCCGCCGACAAGCTGCTGGCAGACCAGGATCTCGATACCAAGGAAACGGCCCTGAAGACGGCCAAGGGGAACCTCGAGTCCGCCAAGGCGACGGTGAACCGGGCCAAGGCGAACCTCGGGTACTGCAATATCACGGCACCGGTGGACGGCGTGGTCATCTCCCGCCTGGCGGACGTGGGTCAGACCGTGGCCGCCAGCTTCAGCACGCCCAACCTGTTCCAGATCGCCCAGGATCTCTCGAAGATGAAGGTCCAGATCTCCGTGGACGAATCGGACATCGACCAGGTGAAGGTGGGCCAGCGGGCCTTCTTCACCGTGGACAGCCTGCCGGAGAAGCAGTTCATGGCCACCGTGAGCCAGGTGCGGCTGGAGCCCATCACCAACTCGAACGTGGTGACCTACAACGTGGTGATGGAGGTGCCCAACGAGCCCCTGCCGGGTTCGGACCATCCCCAGGGCCCCGCGGAGACGGATCCCGAGAAGGCCTGGGAACGGGCCAAGGACCGGCTACCCGAAGGCACCACCAAGGCGGAGTTCCTGGCCCGGTTCAAGGCGCGCATGGCCGAGCGGGCCAAGGCGGCGGCCCCGACCGTCCAGCGCAACGCCGCGGACCGTCTGGCGGCGGCCCGGACCCCCGGCGGAGCGGGCCTTGTGGGCGGTCCCACCTTCAGCGGCAACCTCGCCCTGCGGCCCGGCATGACCGCCAACGTGACCATCCTGACCCACCAGAGCAAGGATGTCCTCCGTGTGCCGAACGCCGCCCTCCGCTTCAATCCCGCAGCCTTCATGAAGGAGGAGAAGAAGGCCGAGGCCTCGGCCCGGCCTGGAGGCGCCCAGGCCCGGCCGGCCCAGCGTTCCGGGGGCTCGGCCAGCGGCATGGTGGCGCGCCGGGAGGATCACGTCTGGATCCTGGAGAACGGCAAGCCCAAGGCCGTCCCCGTGAAGGCGGGCATCTCCGACGGCCAGTTCACGGAGGTGAGCGGCGGCGGCCTCCAGGAAGGCCAGGCCGTACTCGTGGGCGTGGAGGAAGCGAAGGCGGCCTCCAACGGTGCGCGGCCGCTGGGCGGCCCCCGCGGCATGCACTAGGCCGGGGAGGCACCGTGGCTCTGCTTGAGTTCCTGAAACTTGCCCTCCTCTCGGCATCGCCTGCCGCGATGCGCGAGACGCCGTTGTCCTCTCCTGTGATCGGCTGAGGAGGCACCGTGGCTCTGCTCGAGTTCCTGAAACTCGCCCTCTTCGCCATCACCCGGAACAAGATGCGGGCGTTCCTTACCATGCTCGGGATCATCGTGGGCGTGGGGGCGGTCATCGCCATGATCGGCATCGGGGAGGGCTCCAAGCAGGCCTCCATCGCCCTCATCCAGAACATGGGCTCCAACATGCTCTTCATCTTCCCGGGCCAGGGCACGGGGCGGTTCGGGCCCCAGGCCATGGGCAGCGCCGACATCCTCCTGGAATCGGACGCCCCCCTCATCGAGCGGGAGCTGTCGGATTCGAGCGTCGTGGCGGCCTCGCCCGTGGTGCAGACCAGCCGTCCTGTGATCTACCAGAACTACAACTACATGACCCAGATCCAGGGCACCAACACGGAGTTCCCGGAGATCCGGGGCTGGGAGATGGAGGAGGGCCGCTTCTTCACGGAGGGCGAGGTCCGCGGCCAGGCCAAGGTCTGCGTCATCGGCAAGACGGTGCAGGCCAACCTCTTCCCCAACGGGGAGGACCCCGTGGGCCAGACCATCCGCATCGGCAACCTTCCCTTCCAGGTGGTGGGCGTGCTGGAGAAGAAGGGCGCCGGGATGTTCGGCGACCAGGACGATCTCATCGTCGGGCCCTATACCACCGTGATGCGGAAGATCATGGGCCGGGACAAGATCCAGCGGCTCATGGTGAGCGCCCAGGAGGGCAGGGCCGAGCTGGCGCAGACGGAGATCACCGCCCTCCTCCGCCAGCGGATGAAGCTCACCCCCAAGGACGAGGATCCCTTCCAGATCCGCAAGCAGGACGACATCGTCCAGATGCGCACCCAGCAGGCGGGCATCCTCACGGCCCTGCTGGCGGTGGCCGCCAGCATCTCCCTGGTGGTGGGCGGGATCGGCATCTCGAACATCATGCTGGTGAGCGTCACGGAACGCACCCGCGAGATCGGCATCCGCCGGGCCCTCGGCGCCACCCAGCGGAGCATCCTCTGGCAGTTCCTCACCGAGGCGATGGTCCTCGCCATCCTGGGGGGGCTCATCGGCGTCGCCTTCGCCTTCACCACCATCGTCATCCTGCAGAAGTTCCAGGTGCCCGCGATCGTCGAGAACTGGGCCGTCTTCCTGGGACTGGGCTTCAGCGGCGTCGTGGGCGTGGTGGCGGGGTTCCTGCCGGCCGTGAAGGCCGCCCGCCTGGACGTGATCGACGCGCTCCGGTACGAGTGATCCGGGCGAGATCGCGCTGGCCCCGGGCCCCCGGGGATCGATAATGGAAGGTGTTCCTGGACGGGAGGCCAGCCATGGCCCTGTTCGAGTTCCTGAAACTCGCCCTTTTTGCCATCACCCGGAACAAGACCCGGGCGTTCCTCACCATGCTGGGGATCATCGTGGGCGTGGGGGCGGTCATCGCCATGATCGGCATCGGGGAGGGCTCCAAGCGGGCCTCCATCGCCATCATCCGCAACATGGGCTCGAACATGCTGACCATCTTCCCCGGGGCGCCGGGGACGCACACCCACCACGGTCCCCAGGCCATGGGCAGCGCGGCGATCCTGAAGGACGACGACCCTGGGCTGATCCAGCGGGAGCTCGCGGCCTCCAGCGTCCATGCGGCCACCCCCCAGGTCTCCACCACCCGGCCCCTGGTGTACCAGAACGCCAACTACCTGAGCCAGGTCCAGGGCACGGGCCCGGAGTTCCTCCAGATCCGGGGCTGGGAGCTGGAGAAGGGGCGGTTCTTCACGGACGCCGAGGTGCGCGGCCAGGCCAAGGTCTGCGTCATCGGCAAGACCGTGCAGGCCAACCTCTTCCCCAACGGGGAGGAACCTCTCGGCCAGATCCTCCGCATCGGGAACCTGCCCTTCCAGATCGTGGGCGTGCTGGAGAAGAAGGGCGCCGGCATGTGGGGCGACCAGGACGATCTCGTCGTGGGGCCCTACACCACGGTCATGCGGAAGGTCATGGGGCGGAACACCATCCAGCGGATCATGGTGAGCGCCCACGAGGGGGAGGCCGAGCTGGCCGAGGCGGAGATCACGGCGCTCCTCCGCCAGCACCTGAAGGTGCCGCCCCAGGAGGAGAACCCCTTCCACATCCGGAAGCAGGACGACATCGTGCAGATGCAGACCCAGCAGGCCGGCATCCTCACGACGCTGCTGGCCGTCGCGGCCAGCATCTCGCTGGTGGTGGGCGGCATCGGCATCTCGAACATCATGCTGGTGAGCGTCACGGAGCGGACCCAGGAGATCGGCCTGCGGCGGGCCTCGGGCGCCACCCAGCACAGCATCCTGGGACAGTTCCTCGTGGAGGCCGTCGTCCTCTCCATCCTGGGCGGGGCGCTGGGGGTCGTCATCGCCACGGTGGCGGTGGGCATCCTCCAGCGGGCCGAGATCCCGGCGGTGGTCGAGACCTGGGCCGTGGCGCTGGGGCTGGGCTTCAGCGGCGCCGTGGGTGTGGTGGCGGGATTCCTGCCGGCCCTCAAGGCTGCGAGACTGAATGTCATCGACGCCTTGAGGTACGAGTGACGCCTGCCGATCCCATCTCCTCCGCGCAGCACCGGATTCCCGCCGGAGGCGGGCCGCTTGGCTGAGGGGGCCGAGGCCCCCCACGATCCCTACGCCGCCCTGCGGGATCCGGACTACCGGTGGTTCATCCACTCGCTGGGGCTGGCCACGCTGGGCCTCCAGATGCAGGGGGTGGTGGTGGGCTGGCAGGTCTACGCCCGCACCGGCGACGCGCTGGCCCTGGGCCTGGTGGGCCTCTCCGAGGCGCTGCCCTTCCTGGCCCTGGCCCTCTTCGGGGGCCACGCCGCCGACCGGGCGAGCCGCCGGAGCATCTGTCTGGCGTCGCTGCTGAGCCTCGCCCTCTGCTCGGCCCTGCTCTGGACGTTCACCTGGCATTCCCGGTCGGGCCCCTGGGCCCGCGCCGTCTGGCCCATCTACGGCGTCATCTTCCTCACCGGCATCGTCCGGGCCTTCTACCGGCCCGCCAACACGGCCCTGGGCACCGAGCTGCTGCCCAGGGCCCTCTACGCCAACGGGGCCTCCTGGCGCTCTTCGGTCTTCCACACGGGCATGGTGGTGGGCCCGGCCCTCGGCGGCCTGCTCTACGCATGGAAGGGGCCTGTCGTGGCCCACGGGACGGTGATGGCCCTCCTCTCCCTGGGCTTCCTGGCCCTGCTGCCCGTGCGGAGCGTGCCGCGGTCCGCGGCGCCCGGGGCCGGCTCCGTGTTCGAGAGCCTGGCCGAGGGGATCCGCTTCGTCCGCTCCGAGAAGCTGCTGCTGGGCGCCATCAGCCTGGACCTCTTCGCCGTGCTCTTCGGCGGGGCGGTGGCGGTGCTGCCGGTCTTCGCCAAGGACGTGCTCCGCACCGGGCCCCAGGGCCTGGGTGCCCTCCGGGCCGCCCCCGCCGTGGGCTCGGTGCTCATGGGCGTGGCGCTGGCCCACCTGGGGCCCATGCGGCGGGCGGGCCGGACGCTCCTCCTCTGCGTGGGCGGCTTCGGTGTCGCCATGATCGCCTTCGCCCTCAGCCGGAGCCTCGTCCTGAGCCTGCTGATCCTGGCCGCCGCCGGGGCGGTGGACAGCGTGAGCGTGGTGCTGCGGGCCACCCTCCTGCAGACCCTCACCCCGGAGGCCATGCTGGGCCGGGTGGCCTCCGTGAACCAGATCTTCATCGGCTCCAGCAACGAACTGGGAGCCTTCGAGAGCGGGGTCGCGGCGCGGTTCATGGGCCTCATCCCCTCTGTGATCTTCGGGGGCTGCATGACCCTGCTCGTGGTGGGCCTCACCGCCTGGAGGGTGCCGGCCCTGCGCCGCATGGACCGGATCCGGTAGGGCCCTGGTAAAAAAGACTCAATGGTGATCTGAGTCAAATCCGGTCTGCACAGGCATCTGGGGCGGCCCCGTACCCCGCACACTGGTGGTGGCTTTCGCCGTTTCCGGTGCCCCATGATCTTCGACCTCGTCCACGTGCGGATCCGCATCAAGCTCCTGGGCCTCGTGCTCCTTCCGGTCGTGGGTGGCGGGCTGGTCTCGGGGCTCCAGGTGGCCCAGCAGACCCGGTTACTGGACCGCCTCCGGGAGGTGCGGGCGGCCTCGGCCGTGTCCCGGGCCGTGGGGGACCTGGCCCAGGCCCTCCAGGCGGAGTCCACGGCCACCGCGTTGTCCCGGGGGCCGAAGGGCGTCGTCCGTCCGGGGGAGGTGGCCCGGGCCCGGGAGGAGACCGACCGCCAGGCGCGGATCCTGGACGCCGCCGTGGCGGGCACGGATCCCGGACTGAAGGCCCTGCTGCCCGGGGCGGCCCTGGACCTGGGGGCCCTGCGGCAGCTCCGCCAGCGGGCGGACCGGCCCGGCAGCACCGGCGTCCCTGACGGCTACCACCGCGAGGTGGAGGGGCTGCTGCAGCTGGAGGAGCGGCTGCTGCTCCCGGCTGCGGGCACGCCGCTGGAGGGGCGGCTCCGCGCGTTTGCGAGCCTGCTCCGGGCCCGGGAATCCGCCGGGCTGGAGCAGGCCATCCTCTCCCAGGCCTTCGCCCGGGGGGCCTTCGAGGTGGACCAGGTCGACCGTCTGGATGAGGCCGTGGCGGCCCGGAAGGCGCAGGAGTCGGCCTTTCTGGCCACGGCCCCGGCCGCGGCCAGGGCGGACTACCAGGCCGCGATGGCGGGGAGCTTCGCGCCGGATTTCGCCCGCATGGAGGAGGGGGCCCGCGCGGGCAGCCTGGACCAGGATGTCCCGGGCTGGTCGCGGGTGGCCGAGGCCCGCCTGGCCGCTCTCAAGGGCGTGCAGGACCGGTTCGGCGTGGATCTCCAGGCTGAGGCCAGGGATCTGGAATCCGGCGCCCGCACCCGGCGCTGGCTGCTGGTCGGCGGCTTCGGCCTCTTCGGCCTCCTGGTGCTGGCCTGGACCTGGCGCGCCACGGTCCTCATCACCGAGCCCATCCACGACCTGGCGGAGGGCATGGCCCGGATGGAGGCGGGCGACCTCCGCATCCAGCTGCCGGTCCACAGCCACGACGAGACGGGGCGCATGACCCAGGCCTTCAACGCCATGAGCGCCCGGCTGCGGGAGCTGGTCCGCGGCCTCCAGCACCACGCCGGCCGGCTCGGGGGCGGCGCGGAGGCCCTCTCCGCCCATGCCGGCCAGGTCTCCGCCGCCACCCAGCAGCTGGCCCAGAGCGCCCGGGTCCAGCGGGAGGCCTCCGAGGAGGTCGCCTCCGCCGTCACCCAGCTCCAGGCCTCGGTGCTGCAGGTGCAGGCCAGCCTGGAGAGCATGCTGGACGGGGGGCGCGACGCGGGGAACCGGGTGCGCGAGACGGCCCGCCAGGCCCAGGCCGTGGTCGCGGCGCTCGGCGAGGTGGTCGAGCGCACGGGCCGGGCCGTGCAGTCGGTCCAGGCCATCCAGGCGCTGGCCCAGTCCGGTCGCCAGATCCTGGAAGGCCCGCGGGAGGCCGACACCGCCCTGCGGCTCCACCAGATCAGTGTCCAGAGCGAGAAGGCCGCGGCCCAGGTCTCGGGCCTGGTGGAGGCCAGCCGGGCCGCGCTCCAGGCGGGGGCCGCCCGGGTGGAGGCGATGGTGGCCGCCATGGGCTCTGTGGACGCAGCCCTCGGCGACATCGAGCTTTCGGCCGGCGAGATCCACCAGGCGGCCGAGAGCCAGGCCAAGGTGAGCACCGAGGTGAGCCGCCGCATGGAGGCCAGCCTGGCCGCGGCGGGGGCCGTCCAGCTGGCCGCAGCCCAGCTTGCCAATACCGCGCCGGAGCTGGTGCTCACCTCCCGCGAACTCGTGGGCGTGGCCGAGGCGCTCCGGTCCTCCGCCACGGTCTTCCAGGCGGAGTAGGGGCCCCGGAAACGACGCGGCCTCCCGGAGGAGGCCGCGTCGCGGGGCGGGC